>OMKS01002269.1_pt1 | contig 16166 bp, 15 predicted proteins | sample 1674721 | NCBI WGS metagenome assembly OMKS01 (sample SAMN06264996, study PRJEB25208) | sediment metagenome | isolation source: hot spring sediment | place: USA: California | collected 2014-09-02
CTCTTGACAGTCTCGATGAGCGCGGGGAAGAATCCAAGCTCCTTCACGCGCTCCCAGGGGCATTCGCCGCCAGAGGTTTCCTTCGAAAAGGGCGATAACTCCGGCGCTTGGTCGGGTTCGAGCTGGTCTTTCGGGGCGACATGAGCGCCGCAACTCGTGCAGTTATCATCGAGAATTTGTCCGCCGCAATATGGGGCATCTTTTGTCCATCGGACCTCCTTTGATTAACTAATAATAGTTCTTCCGCGCCTACATGTCAATAATCTTGAATATTACCCTGCGGTTTTCCTGTCTGCCCTCTTCGGTGGCGTTGTCGGCTATGGGATGACTTTTGCCGTATCCCACGACGGTAAGGCGCCGCTCGTCGATTCCGTTTTCGATGAGCCATTCGGCGACGGCGTTGGCGCGGTCTCTCGAGAGGCGGAGGTTGTAATCGACCGTGCCGATGCTGTCCGTGTGCCCGGCTATTTCGACGATGAAGCTGGGATTGTCTTCGAGAAATGCTCTGACGCGGTTAAGCTCGCCGATTGATTCGGGGCGAAGCGTTGCCTTGTCGAAGTCGAAGAAAACATTCTTAAGAATAGTCTGCGCGCCTCGGGCTATGGGGGTGATGAAGATGTCGTGATGCACTTCGCCGAAAGCCTCGACTTGTGAGAGGTCGAGGTGCGCACTGGAGGGGAGATAGCCGCTCTTCTCGGCAACATAGCCGAAAGCCTCGCCCACCGGCAGGACAATCATATACCATCCGGTGATGTCGTCGCTCAAGACGCTTCCGACATTCGCGCCGGTGGCGAGCTTTTCCCAAGAAATCGTCGCGCCTACGGGTGTCGAATCCGGCTCCATCACTCTTCCGGAGACCGTCACGACCGCTCCCGGCCTCGCTGTGTGCGGAAGAGTCACCATCCAAATATCGCTTCCGCCGTATCCGCCGGCTTCCGATGAGACGAAGTATGCCACATCGCCCTGCGCGGGTATTGTGTAATAGGCGTCCCATCCGGGTGTGTTTATCTGTTTGCCCAAATTCACGGGCTTCGACCAATTTTTCCAAGAGTCGTCGAGGCGCACGGATTTATACATGTCGTGGCTTCCGAGGCCTACGCGACCGTTAGAAGAGAAATAGAGCGTCTTGCCATCGGATGCGAGGAAGGGTGTGCCGTCTGCGCCGCGTGTGTTGATATCCGAGCCGAGGTTCATGGGAGCGCTCCATCGGTTGCGGCCATCGGGGATTGCGCGGGAGACATAGATGTCTAAATCGCCGTAACCGCCCTCGCGTTCGAGCGCCATGAGCAAGAATTTGCCGCACTGAGACATCGATGCGCTGGTAAGGCGGTTTTTGTTGTAATAATTTTCGATGTTAAGCGGTTCGGGGAATCGCCAGGTGCCCCCGGCCATCTGCGCGACACTGAAGCCGCTACTCTTGGTGCCGTCGCGGTTATAGACTCCAGCGACCAGCGCGGATGTTCCGCTTGGGGAAATCGAGAGGATGCCGTCGTGCCATTCGGTGTTGAGCGGCCTGCCGATGTTCTGCGCAGTAGTCCAGTCGCCGCGTTCGGTCTTCGTCGAGAAAAATATGTCCTGCCTTCCGAAGCCTTCGGGCTGGCCATCCACGATGAAGAACAGCGTTCTGCCATCGGGCGAGATGACCGGCGCAAGCTCGTCGTATTGGCTATTGACCGCCGGGCCGAGGTTGATTTTGCGAACGGACGGGTCTTCCGGCGCGGACACGATTGCTATAAGCTCCTCGATAATTGCCTTCTGGCGCTCATCGCGAGCACCCTTGAGGACGGCTCGTAGCTCTCTCTCTGCGGACTGCCAGTCGCGCAGGCCGATATATGCGTTCGCCATCTCGCGCCGAATAGTTAATTCGTCGCGTTCGTCAACCAACGGGTCTTTCAGCGACTGCTCGAACACAAGTAGCGCTTCTGAGTATCTTCCGTCTTCGAGGTGCTGTTTGCCCCTGAGGAAAATCATTGGAATTCTCGCGCAAAGCTCTGTAGATAGGAGGCCGAGCGCGACAATGAGGATAATCATTCTTTTTGTCATCTTAAGCCCTCGATGAAATTCAACATGCAACATATTCAATATATAAAAAAATGTGCCCAAATTCGAGAAAAATCGCGAAGCCCCCCGTGAGCGCGTTACTTCGATATTCGCCAGACCCGGCCCCGCCACTGGCACGGGGGTTGCGGGAGCAACCCGCGCGCCAGCGGCGCCCAAAAACAAAGTAAAAAAACCGCTTGCCAAATCGCAATAAATGTATAACTTATAGCGTTTCTGATGACTATAATAAGACGGAGGATATCATGGCTCATAAGAAAGGCGTTGGAAGCTCGCGAAACGGCAGAGATTCCATTGGGCAAAGACTTGGCATTAAAGTCTTCGCCGGACAGACAATACGAGCGGGCGGCGTCATAGTTCGCCAGCACGGCACGAAATTCCATCCCGGCAAAAATTGCGGTATGGGCAGGGATTATACGCTCTATAGTCTCGTGGACGGCATAGTGAAGTTTGGCAAAAATCGCTACGGCAAGAAGGCCGTCAGCATTGAAACCGTCGCCCAAGAAGCGTAGTTGCCCGGAAGAGTAGGAATACTGTTCTCCGGCCTCGGCTTCGAGACGGGAACGCAGATTCTCGAGATTTCGTTCATCTATCGAGAACTTGAGAAAGCCGGAGGTTTGGCCGTCAATCTGATTCCCAAAGATTTGGCACCGTCAGCCGGAAGGGGGAGGACTGCACCGGTCAAAGATGTTTTCAGTGAGTGCGAGCCGATTCTCCGAGGCGATACGGTTTCGCTCGACCAAATCGACCCGCAGGAGCTTGATGGCCTTATTATCCCCGGTGGAAGAGGGCCGATAACAGTTCTCTCCGATATTTCCACAGCCGGCTCCGAAGCGCGAATTGTTCGTTCCGTGCAGGATTTGATATTGGGGATGCATGTTCGCAAAAAGCCCATCGGGACGCTCGGATACGGCGGCGCGTTGGTGATGATCGCCCTCAAGAGGGTGACGGAAGAGCCGATAATCGTCATCGGCGAAGACGCTAACCTAATGGGAGAGCTCAGCCCGTTGGGAATCGCGCCGGTCAAAGTCGGTCCGCAAGAGGTGGTCTTCGATCAGGAGAATATGCTCTTCTCCGCCTCAGGAATTGCGCAGGATACATCTCTCGCGAAAGCCGCCGACGGCGTGGAGAGACTTGTGGCGGCGCTGTTTGAGGCTTGCATTAAAAGTAAGAAAAAGAAATAAATCCCTGAACAACTTGGAGGAAAGGATGCGTTCGATTCGAGCCTCGGAGGTGGCCGCCGCCGCCGGAGAGCTCATTAGGACGGTCGCGGAGAAGCTTCCGGCCGATGTTCTCGATTGCATCGAAACCCGCCTCCGAGCCGAAACCGACCAAAACGCGCGCTTCACCCTCTCGCAAATAATCAGAAACGCCGAAATCGCCCGCGAATACGGCCTCCCGTTGTGCCAAGACACCGGCTGTTCGGTGTTTTTCGTGAAACTGGGCACTGCCGTGAAAATCGAGGGCGGCGACATTTACACGGCCATCGGGGAGGGCGTTTCACGCGCACACATCGATGGATTTCTGCGCAAGTCCATCGTCCGAGACCCGCTGGACAGGACGACCAACACCGGCGACAATACCCCGCCGGTTATTTGGCTCGAAATGGTCGAGGGCGACCAAATCGAGCTTGTTTACGCCCCAAAAGGCGGCGGAAGCGAGAATATGAGCGCGTTCGCCATGCTTGAGCCGTTCGATGGCCCCAAGGGAGTCGAAAATTTTGTCATTAATTCAGTCGAAAATGCAGGCGGTAATCCATGCCCGCCGATAGTCGTAGGCGTGGGCATCGGCGGGACTTCCGAGAAATGCGCTTTCCTCGCAAAAAAAGCGCTCCTTCGGGACATCGGAACACGCAACGAGAATAAGTTCTACGCCGACATGGAAATTCGTCTTCTTGAGAAAATAAACGCGACGGGCATCGGCCCGATGGGGCTTGGCGGCGACTCCACCGCGCTCGATGTTTTCATCGAGGTTCATCCGTGCCATATCGCTTCCCTTCCGGTTGCGGTGAACATCAATTGCCACTGCGCGAGGCACGGAAAGGTAATTTTATGAAAGTTCTGTTCGTTTGCACTGGGAATTCCGCAAGAAGCCAGATGGCCGAGGCGCTACTGAATGAAATCGGCGAAGGCCGGTTCGAGGCTTTCAGCGCGGGTCTGGAACCGAGTTCCGTCAATCCGTTCGCAGTCGAAGCGATGGCCGAGCTTGGCATCGACATATCCGGCGCGGAGTCGAAATCGCTCGAGCGTTTCATTGATGTTGACGACATAGACCTCGTTGTCACCCTTTGTAGCGATGCCGATGCGCGTTGCCCGATTTTCCCCGCCGGCGCGGCCAAAGAGCACTGGCCGTTCGAGGACCCCGCCGCCTTCGAGGGGGACCACACTGCGAAACTCGCGAAATTCCGCGAGATTCGCGAGCAAATATCATTAAAACTACAAGATTTTGTTTCATCACTAAAGGAAGACAAATGAAAAGGTATTTCATCTTCGCGCTCGTCGCGCTTATGGTGGGGGGCGCTCTCGCGCAGGGCGTTCTCTGGGGGACGGCCGCCGTGGACGACCCGATGGGCATGCACAAGAACCCCGGATATCTCGGGCTGGGGCACGGGGCAGAGTCGGCGGTTTTCGGCAGTTTCTCCACCGACTCGTTTTCAACGATGGACATAGAGAACACGCACGGCATACTTCTGAACCTCCAAGGCCTCGCCGGAGGATACGAGAACATCGGAGGGATGAAGCGCTGGACTACCGGCATGGGGTTCGGCGACAGGACTTTCGGCATCGGATATCTCCGAACATGGACATCCCACGACAGCTGGGGTGGCGGATGGCGCAACGGCTGGATTCTCGGCGCCATCGTTCGTCCCTGGGATTTCGTCTCCGGCGGATGGTCATACGAAAGCTCCCCGGCGATGGAGGGACACCGCGTAGGCATCGCGCTTCGCCCGAGAACATGGCGCGTGACGGTCTTCGGAGATGTCCTCAAAGAAGACCGCGCCGATTGGGCGGACATAGGCTGGGGCGCGGGCGGCGAGCTTCACCTCGTTGACGGCGTCCGCGTCTTCGGAAGATACGATTATTTCGGCAAGGACGACCTCGGCGAGACGGTCGATCAAATATCCGCGGGGCTTCGCATAGACAACCCGTTCGCCGGAACCGGCGCCATCGCAACGACAGGAATCGACGGCGAGTGGTCGGAGTTCTCGCTCTATTCCGTCGCCAGCTCGAAAAAGCTTCCGAGCCTCTTCAAACTACCCAAGACCTCGCTTAGTCTCGACCTCTCCGGAGACTACGCAGAAAGGCCGCAGGCTGGCCTCTTCTCCCCGAGAAAAAGAGCCTTCGGAAGACTACTTCGCTCCATCGAGCGCGCCGCTGAGGACGACCGTGTCGAGGCGCTCGTTATCCGCTATCGCTTCCCGAACCTCAATTTTGCGCAGACGGAAGAGCTTCGCGATGTGCTCCAGAAATTCAAAGCCAACGGCAAGCCGATTTTGCTATACGCCGACAATCTGGGCAATCTCTCATATTATCTTGCCAGCGTGGCGGATTTCATTGCGATTCCGCCGAGCGGCTCCGGCGTGGGGATTATCGGCCTCGGCGCGGAGATGATGTTTTTCCGTGGCGCGTTGGATAAGATTGGCGTCGAGCCGGATTTCGTCAACATCGGCGAATATAAGTCGGCGATGGAGATGTTCACGCAAACCGGCCCGTCAGACTATCTCTCCGAGAACATGAACGAAATCCTCGATTCATACGAGGCGGAGTTCTTGGGGAGAATCGCAGAGGGACGCGGGATATCCATCGAGCAGGCGAGGGAGCTTGTTGATAACGGCCCATACACCGATATCGAGTCGGACTCTTTGGGCCTCATCGATTCCCTAATGTATTGGGATCAGTTCGAAGAATATGTGCGGAAGGAACGCAAGCTCAAGACGCAATCTTTTGGTGCGTATGCTTTGCAACAATCCCGCGAGATGAACTGGGGCGAGCCGGACAGAATCGCCGTGATAGTCGTCGAGGGGAACATCGTCAAGGGTAGCGGCGGTGCCGGTGGATTGTTCGGCGGGGCGAGTGTCGGCGAACGCGAGATTATCTCTGCCGTCAACTCCGCGAAGAACAATAAGTCCGTCAAGGGCATTATGCTTCGCATCAACTCCGGCGGCGGAAGCGCACTCGCCAGCGACCTCATGGCGCACGCTCTCTCCGATGCCGCCGAGAAGAAACCTCTCGTGGTCAGCATGGCAGGTTCTGCGGCCAGCGGAGGCTATCTCGTAGCGATGCCCGGAGCTAAAATTTTCTCCGATAGAATTACTATCACCGGCTCGATTGGAGTTATCTCCGGCAAAATCGCCCTCGGCGGCCTTTACGACAAATTGGGCATTACCACAGCGAGGTTCGAGCGCGGCGAGAACTCCGCGATATATTCTTCCGCCGAGAAATTCACGCCCTCCCAGCGCGAGAGAATTCACAGCGGTTCGCTACGAATATACGATGTTTTCAAAGATTGGGTCGCCGATGGCAGAGAAATTCCCGTCGATAGCGTGGATGTCCTCGGGCGCGGCAGAATTTACACCGGCGAACAGGCCCTCGAAATCGGCCTCGTCGATACGCTTGGCGGCTTTTTAGACGCGCTCGATTATCTCATCGAGGAGACCGGCGCGAACCGCCGCGACCTCGCGCTGTGGTTTATGCCCGGCTTGAAAGCCTCGATAGAGAGTATGCTCGACATGATGGCTATGCAAATCCCCGTTCTGCGCGAGCTTAAGAGCTTGCCGGTTTATCCTTTCGAGGACGGCGAGGCGCTGTATCTCATGCCGTTCGCAATCGAAGTCAAGTAAGAAAGGCGAATATGGATGTAGTCAATCGCAAAGATGTGCCTTCGTTCATCACGAAGGATACATGCGAAATTCGGGAGATAATGTCTCCCGCGAACAGCACTATAGAGAGGCAATCGCTCGCCGAGGCGACGCTCGCTCCCGGAAGATCGACAGTCCTCCACATTCACGAGACTGTCGAGGAGATTTATTATATTATGAGCGGCGAGGGTGTGATGTTCATCGAGGGCGAGGAGCGCGATGTTTTCGCCGGCGACGCAATTGCCAACCTCCCCGGAAAACGACACAAAATCACGAACACCGGCGATGAACCGCTGGTCTTCCTGTGCATCTGCACGCCGAGATACACACACGAGGACACCGTGCTTATCGAGGAATAACGCGTTAAGATGAATTTGCCGTTGAATGACAAATCGAAGGCCAAACTGTCAACCGTTCTGCGCGCCGCAGGGCTGATTTTCTTTCTCTATCTGTTCCTTCTGAGCATCGAGCTGATGTCATCTTCCTTCAAGATGTTCGGGAGCGGGTTTGCCGAGAGCCTCTTCTCGCTGACATCGAACCCGATAATCGGGCTTTTCATAGGTATCCTCGCGACAAGCCTCGTCCAAAGCTCATCATGCACGACCTCGATTGTCGTTGGCATGGTGGCCGGCGGCGTGATCCCGATTCAGGGCGCAATTCCGATAATCATGGGCGCGAATATCGGCACTACCGTGACGAACTCGCTGGTATCGCTGGCGCATATCACTCGGCCAACGGAGTTCAGGCGCGCATTTTCCGGCGCGATTATCCACGATACGTTCAATTTGCTGTCGGTGCTGGTCTTCTTGCCGTTGGAGACATTCACTCGATACCTCGAACATTCCGCAGTTTATCTCTCGAATATATTCTGCGGAATCGGCGGGTTCAAGGCCACAAGCCCGCTCAAGCTCATAGTTTCCCCGCTCGCGAACGTTGCCACATCCTTTGTTTCGAGGCTTTTCCCAAACCCGACGGTCGCAGGGATTATCGCGCTCATTCTCTCTCTGGCGTTGCTCTTTGTAGCGTTGACCCGTCTCGTTAAGCTTATGAGGGGCATTATCATCGGGAAAATCGAAAGGCTTCTGCACAATTATCTTTTCGCCAAACCGCTTAGAAGCCTTGTCATCGGAATTGTCTTCACGGCGATGGTGCAGTCCAGTTCCGCGGCTACGGCTTTGGTCGTTCCGCTCATAGCCGCCGGGATTCTCACGCTCGAACAGGTCTTCCCATACACGATAGGCGCGAACATCGGGACGACGATAACCGCGCTTTTAGCCGCGTTGGTGACGCAGAATCCGGCGGCCATCGCGACGGCTTTCGTGCATTTACTGTTCAACTTGTCGGGGATGATTCTGTGGTATCCGCTTAGAAGAGTTCCAATCAAAATCGCGCACATCGTAAGCGGCTTCGTTGCGCGCAAGCGATACTTTGCCTTATTGTATATTGGCCTATTATTTTATGGACTTCCACTACTGCTTATATTTATCACGGAGGGATTATAATGTTCAGACAACTTCTTTCGCTTTGGAATAGGGACGACCTTCTCCGGCAAGCTTTCAAGGACACCTCGGAGATGCTCAAAATCGCGAAAGATTTCTTCTGTCGCGCCGCGGCTCCGCTATTTGTTGGACAACCGGCAGACAAGGACGCGATTTACGCCACCGACCGCCTCATCAACAAATACGAGATTGAGACGCGCCGAAAAGTTCTCGAGCACCTCTCCATCTCGCCGCAACAGGACACGACCGCGGTGCTCGTTTTGACCACAATTGCCGTCGATATAGAGCGGCTCGGCGATTATTCTAAAAACTTCTTCGAGCTTTGGGAACTATACGGACAAAGCTTCGGGCACGCGCCGGTGATAGACAAGCTCCGCACCGTCAATGGCAATGTGGAGCGCATGTTCAATCTCACAATTGACTCGTTCGAGAGCGCCGATGCCGATATCGCACATCAGATTTTGGAAACTCACATTGAGAATTCGAAGATTTGCGAGAGCGTGATTGCGGAGATGGTTGTCGAGGAGGAGGCGAGCCTCGGACTGACATGCAACCAGCGAGTATTGGTAGCGCTGGCATCGCGTTATCTAAAGCGCATAAGCGCACATCTCAAGAATGTCGCATCCTCGGTCGTGAACCCGTTCGATAGAATCGGCTTCAAGCCGGATGTCGATGAGAATTCCCCGGAAGATATCGACGATTGATTCGTTTAACAGTTAGGATTAGAATGCAGGTAAAAAGGGCGATTCACGTGCGGAGGGCCTTTCGCGCCCTCGACAAGATTGATATTCCCGATGAGACTATCCACGATTTGGTGCTTTGCGCCGGTCTTGCGCCGTCGTGCTTCAACAAACAGCCGTGGCGCTTCGTTTTTGCGCGTGGGGAGAAGCTCGATGAGCTGACGACCGCGCTATCGAAAGGCAACGAATGGGCGCAAAACGCCTCGCTTATCGCGGGAGTATATTCGGCGAAGGAGCTTGATTGTGTGGTCGCGGGGCGCGAATATTACCTCTTCGGTTGCGGCCTCGCTGTCGGCCAGATGCTACTCCGCGCTACGGAGTTGGGCCTCGTCGCACATCCAATCGCGGGTTTCGGCGAGAAGTCCGCCAAAGAGATACTCGGGATTCCTCCGGAGATGACGCTTATTACGCTACTAATTATTGGCAAGCGCACGGGCGAAATCCCCGATTTGCTCTCGCCCAAGCAGATTGAAGAGGAGCGCGAACGCCCGCCGCGAATGGCTTTTGATGAATTCGCCCGAATTATCGGATGAAGGTTCTTCTGCATATTTGTTGTGCGCCGTGCGCCGTGATGTGCGTCAAAAGCCTTCGGGATGTGGGTTTCGAGGTCACCGGTCTGTGGTTCAACCCGTCGATTCATCCGTTTGGCGAGTGGAAAAAGCGTCGTCAGGCTGTGGATGAACTATCTGCAAGTATAGATTTTGCAGTCATTTATAACGATTACTTCAACCTCGAAGAGAACCTCGCGCGCCTTCTTGCCGGCTCCGCCGAGGGCGATAGATGCCGAGCCTGCTACTCCGAACGGCTTCTCAATGCCGCACAAACAGCGAAACGCAAGGGCTTCGATGCATTCTGCACTTCGCTTCTCTACTCGAAATATCAAAATCACTCTGCCATCGAGCAGGTAGGCAGAGAAGCCGCCGAGCTTGCTGGCGTCGAGTTTCTATATCGGGATTTCCGGCCGCTTTGGGGCAGGGGAATCACCGCGAGCAAGAGGATGGGGCTGTATCGCCAACGATGGTGCGGGTGCATTTTTAGCGAGTTCGAGGCCGAGAAAGAGCGCGAAGCGCGACGGACTAACTCCTCCGAATAACCGCGCAGAACGAGCCGTCCAAGCCGTGGAGATGCGGCCATGTTCGGACGAAATCCCCCACTATAAATTCAGTCGGAATGCCGGAGATAATTCTCCGGACTTCGAAGCCCTCCGGTGGCGGCGAAAAATGCGCCTCGCCTTCCTCCGGCTCGGTCGAGCAGGAACAATAGACGAGCCGACCATCCGGCTTGAGTAGCGCAATCGCCGATTCGATAAGCTCCATCTGGAGCATCGAGGTTCTCGCGATGTCATCGGGAGAGCGTCGGTAGCGAATCTCCGGATGGCGGCGGATTACTCCGAGCGATGTGCACGGGGCATCGAGGAGAATCGCGTCGAAGTGGCCGGGCATGGAGAATTGTCGGGCATCCGCGAGGTGAAGCGTGACGTCTTCGGCGAGGCGGAGGCGCGTCAAGTTCTCACGCGTCGTGGCGAGGCGGCTCTCGGAAATGTCAAGTCCGTGGAGTTCGACATCGCCCCCTGCGATTTCGGCCAAATGCGAGAGCTTGCCTCCCGGCGCGCATCCTATCTCGAGAATCCTCTCGCCCGGGCGCGGGGCGAGTGCCCAGACAGGAAGCCCGAATGCGGGGTCTTGCACGCTGAACAGGCCTTCGTCCCATCCGGGGAGTTTATATGGCGCGTGTCGGCGGTCGATGTAGAGATACTCCGGCGTTCGCTCGTCGATTTCCGACGATATGTCCGCTTCCGCGAAGCGTTCTTGAAGGTCTTCCACGGTGATAAGGCGCGTATTCGTCCGAATCGTGAATGGCGGTTCGTCGTTGTTGGTTGTGGCGAGTTTGCGGGCGAAGTCCAAGCCCTGCGCCTTCTCCCAGCGTTCGATAAGCCATTGCGGGTGCGATGTTTCCAGCGAGATGCGTTCGATTTCGTCGCGGCACACGAAATCCCACTCCTTCTGCGAGACTATTTTGCGCATAATTGCGTTGACGAGGCCGCTCGCGCTACTCTTTTTGGCGAACTTCGTTAGCTCTACAGCGGTTGAAACAATGGCGTGTGGGGGAATTTTCGACAGATAGAGGCTTTGCGCCGCACCAATTCGCAGGACATCCCGAACTTCGTCGTCGATCTTCTTGCCGGTAACGAGCGAATCGATGATTTTATCAATTTTAAATCGGTTGCGGAGAACGGCCATACAAATCGCATAAGTCAGTGATTTGTCGTTAGTTGCGATGTCTGACTTGTCAAGTAGGGCGTCCAAAGCAGATTCAAGCGAGCCATCGCCCGAGCTTCTGATTGCAAGATATGCGAGCTTCCGCGGTTCGATGCCCTTAGCGGCCATAGCGTTCTCCCCAGCTTCCCCACTTCCGCCCGAATGGGTCGTAGAAGATGCCCGCATGTTCGACGAGAAGCTCCTCGCGGACGAACTCCAATGAAGACGCGACTTCCCGCTCAAGCCCAACCGCTGTGATAAATTCATCGGGACGGCCGGAGCCTTCATTACTGCATTGGAGAAGAAGTTTTAGCATGAGTGAGCCGCCAGTGCGCTCCCAAGCATGTGCGATGTAGAAGCGCGCGATGTTAATCTCCTTGCCTCTGCGAACGAAGGGAATATCTTCCGACGCGACGAGGGTGTCGAACTTTTCGCAGAAACCCTCGTCGAATAAGTTTTCGGGGAGTGCAATGCTGAAGAGCGCAGAGCCAATCGAATCGAATAAACTCGCGGCTTGTTTGAACACCGGTTGATAGTCGAGCAGGTCGAAGCCGAGGGGGAGAGCCGACTTGAGGGCATCCATCGATTCAGAGTTTATCGACGATGAGAACTGCATGTCGATGAATTCCGCCCTGCTCGAAAAGCCGGTGGGCAGAGGCGGCCCGAAAGCGATTTTTGGGTGTCGGTGATGGCCCTCGGAATAGGCGATATCGAGGCCAGCACGGCGAACGGCGCGAATGACGGCGCGTGTTGTATCGAGGTGGCCAAGCCACCGGACATCGCCTGTTTTGGCATATCTTGCGCGGATGATATTCGACTGAATCGGCCTAACTCTCTGTTTGCGAGGTTTTCTGCCGAAAGCGCTATTCGAGGGATTGGTTGCAACGGAGAAATTTTTGTCGCTCAAGGAAGCCGTTTCGGCGGAAAAGTCGCAAATTCCGCACTCCCTGCATCCGCCACGGTCTTTGCAACTCGGCGAGAATTCGCCGCGATATGCCAGCTTGCGCTCTTTCAGGAGAAAAGCCTTAGGAATGCCCTTGTTGACAATCTCCCACGGCGCGGTTTTCGAAGTGTCAAATTCGCCGATAAACTGCTCGAAGTCAAGCTCGAGTTCGCGCATTGCATCGAACCAAATTCCGCTATCAGGATACTCACTCCATGCGGCAAATCCCCCCTCAGAGCGCCAAACTCGTTCGATGACATCGGCCACGCGCCTGTCCCCGCGCGAGAGAATTGTCTCGACCGCGGATTGAAAAGGGTCTCGGCCGGAAATCTTCATGCGCTTACGGGAAAGCGTGGATTTAACAAGAGAAATTTTCCGCGATGTCTCATTTGCGTGTATCTGCGCCTCCCACGCGAACGGCGTGTGAGGCTTGGGAATAAACGGCGATATGGAGATATTGACTTTCCCGCGACTGCGCCCTGCAATTCTGTCGGCGCGGGCGCAGATGTCCGCAATCGCGAGGATGTCCTCGTCGGTCTCCGTGGGCAGGCCGACCATGAAGTAGAGCTTGACCGTCTTCCACCCGAGGGCGAACACGGCCTCTATCGCCTCGAGAAGTCCGTCTATGTCGATGTCCTTGTTGATGACCGCGCGCAGGCGCTCGCTTCCAGCCTCTGGCGCGAATGTCATCGAGGATTTCCGCACCTTGGCGAGGACTTCCAGTGCCGCAGAGTCGAGGTGCTCCGGCCGAATCGACGGGACGGATACGCTGAAATTGCCTTTGTCTGCCATAGCGCCCAAGCGTGCGAGAGATGGGCTTAAGCCGCTGTAGTCCGTTGTTGATAGCGATAGAAGTCCCAGTTCCTCCCAGCCGGTTTCGGCGAGCCTTTGTGAGCACTCCTCAACGACGCGTTCTGAGGGTTTCTCGCGCACTGGCCGATAAATCCAGCCCGCCGAGCAGAACCTGCACCCGCGCCCGCACCCGCGCATCACCTCGACGCTGAGTCGGTCATGCACGGCTTCCACCCAAGGGACGATATCGCTCTGTGGCGAGTGCTCTATGTCTTTAACCCACACCGCATCGACGGGGAATGGCGCGTCCGGTTTGATTTTGAAGCCCGCGAAAGCATTGCCTTCGAAGATATTCTCATACAGCGCGGGGACATAGATGCCGGGCATTTTTGCAAGCTCTGCCAATTTCTCGGCTCTCGGGAGATCGCTTATGCGGATTCTCTCGAGAAGTTGTGGAAGAATCACCTCGCCATCGCCGATGACAAATAGGTCGATGAATGGCGCCATAGGTTCCGGTTGGAATGCACACGGCCCGCCCGCGATGACTATGGGGTCGTTTTCTGTGCGAGAAGCCGAACGAATCGGGATGCCCGCCAAGTCGAGCATTTCAAGCACATTTGTCGCGGAAAGCTCATATTGTAATGAAAAGCCCACGACATCGAAGTCTCCAAGCGGTGTTTTCGACTCGAGCGAGAAGAGGGGAACTCCCCGTTCGCGGAGAAGCGCGTCCATGTCCTCGGCAGGATGGTATGCCCGTTCGCAGATGAGGCTCGGCGCATCGTTCACCGCGCGGTAGAGGATGTGGCTTCCCGTGTGGCAAATGCCGACCTCATAAATCTCGGGGAAGCACAGACAAAAGCGAAGCATGCCCTCGCGGAAATCCTTGCGAACCTCGCCGACTTCGCCGCCGACATACCGCGCGGGTTTCTGGATGAGCGGAAGCAGGGGAGCTATGTTGAGACTTTGACTTTTCATACTACTGCGAAACCGCCGTTAGACTTTGGTTTGAGATAAAAACTTATTCGGGAAAACTAATCAGGCTTCTCGAACGCGCAACTTGCCGTTTTCGACCGCCTCGACAATTACCTCCGTGCCCGGCGGAAGCTCCTCGCCTACCGCGGACCATAGCTCGCCGCGAACTTCGATGAACCAGTTCTTCAGCTCCGGCCGAGATTTCTTCGCGACCACGCCGCGAAGCCCCACCATGCCTTCCATGCCGGTTGCGGGCTTGGTGAGAGTGGCCTGAATGGCTTTGTATATAACGATAATCGATATAATCGCCGCCGCCGCAACAGTCGGGAGAATCACCGACCACGAGATAGTGAACAGCGACGGATTGCCGCTGGTGAGAAGAAAACTTCCGGCTAACATAGAAACAACCCCTCCTGTAGTGAGAAGGCCGAAGGTCGGCGTGTTCGCTTCGAGAATGAAAAGCCCCACAGCCAAGATTAGCAGGGCGACGCCGACATAGTTCACGGGCAATATCTGGAAAGCATACAGCGCGAGCAAAATCGAAATCGTGCCGACCACCCCGGGGAAAATGCCACCGGGGTTTTGAAGTTCGAGGTAAATCCCCACGATTCCGAGCATCATTAGCAAATAGGCGATGTTCGGGTTGAGTAGAGTGAAAAGGAACTCTTCCGCGCTGGTCATTCTGCGCTTGTCGATGAAAGGCGCGGAAAGGCGCAGTGTGTCGCGTTTTGCCGGCCCGTAGGACAGGCCATCGAGTTTTTCGAGAAGGTCTTCGACGTCCTCGGCGATGAGATCGATAACGCCCAGCGAAAGTGCATCATCGGCGGTGATGCTCTCGGAGTCGCGGATGGCGCGCTCCGGCCAGTCGGGATTTCGCCCGCGTTCGAGCGCCATCGCGCGGACATTCGCCACCGCATCGTTCGCGACCTTGTCCATCATGGTGTTCGCCGAGTCGGAGTTTTCCGCGCCCATCATCGATACGGGATGAGCCGCGCCGATGCGGGTTCCGGGGGTCATCGCGGCGATGTGCGCCGAATATGCGATAAACACGCCCGCGCTCGCCGCACGCCCTCCGCGCGGATAGACATAAACGACCACCGGTATTTCCGCAGACATAATCGCGCGCGTCAAATCTTCCGTGGAGGTCATCAGGCCGCCGGGGGTGTCGAGCAGGATGATGAAGCACGGCGCGCCCTCGGCCTCAGCGCGTTCGAGATTGCGCATGATGAACCGCGCACTCACCGGATTGATGGCACCATCGACGGCAACCGTCGGCACGGCGGACGCCAAGGCTAAAGATACTGCGAGCAAAGTTATGACGATAAACAATTTCATAGTTTGAATATACACTTTGACCCCTTTTTAGGCAAGCGAAATTCTCGAAAGCAAATAAAAAAGGGAACCCCGAAGAGTTCCCTTTGTGAAGTCACGTTGCTCAGCACTTACTTCATCAAGATGGCGCGCTTCTTGTCGTTGAAGCTGTTGGCTCTAATCTGGTAGAAATAGACGCCGCTGGGAAGCTCTTGCCCTTGATGATCTCTGCCGTCCCATACGATGCGCTTATATCCGGCAGTCTCCCAGCCATCGACGATGGTGGCGACCTTGTTGCCGAGGATGTTCGTCACTTCGATGCGAACTTCGGCATCCTCCGGAAGCGCGTAGTTAATGGTGGTCGTAGCATTGAACGGGTTCGGCATATTCTGCGCGAGAGAATACTCGCGGGGCATGTCCGGTGTTTTGTCGTCGATGCCAATTCCTATAGCATAACGGCGGAGAGTGATTTGATCCATGCCCATTTCTGTAGGACTCGGGTATGCGGCTTTCTTTGCGCTGAATTCGCCCATAGTGCCTTCGGCTCCCGGCTCATCAACACAGTCCCAGACATAAATGTGGATAGTATCAACATTACAGTCGAACATCATATTTGCGCCCCAATCGGGGGTTTTAAAAGCGCCTGTGTTGATAAGAGCGAAAAGCTGTCTCTTATACACATCTGACGCTGCCGACGAAGAGGATAGTGTAGATCTCGGTGGTCGCCGTATCATT
>OMKS01002271.1_pt1 | contig 16164 bp, 15 predicted proteins | sample 1674721 | NCBI WGS metagenome assembly OMKS01 (sample SAMN06264996, study PRJEB25208) | sediment metagenome | isolation source: hot spring sediment | place: USA: California | collected 2014-09-02
CACCCGGCCGATTCATCCACTGACGCCGAAACCACCTCCCCGGTGACCAGCATCAACCCATACTTTCAACGCCATTTCCAATTGCCCCCTCTGACGCTGTTGAAAGAACCGGAAGGGCCAGCTCTGACCGACGAGGAGATTCGCAGAAAATCGAACATCATTCAGAAAACACTGGCCCAGTTTGGGGTACCGGTCGAGATCACCGAAGTGCGCGTGGGGCCGGCCGTCACCCAATTTGGCGTTACACCGGGTTACGTGGAACGCCGAGACAGCAATCGCAAGATCCGGGTCAACCAAATCAGCACCCTATCCGACGACCTGGCGCTGGCGTTGGCTGCTCCCCGCATCCGCGTCGAGGCCCCCGTTCCCGGGCGGCCCTACGTCGGCATCGAGGTGCCCAACAGCAACGTGCAAACCGTCAGCCTCCGCGAGGTGATGGAGTCGGAGGACTTTCAAAAAATCAACTCGGCCCTCGCCGTCGCTCTGGGGCACAACGTCGCCGGAGATCCAGTGGCTGCCGACCTCTCGACCATGCCTCATCTCTTGATCGCCGGCACCACCGGTTCGGGAAAATCGGTCTGCATCAAAGCGCTCACCACTTGCCTGGTCTATAACAACAGCCCCGACAAACTGCGGCTGGTGATGATCGACCCCAAGATGGTCGAACTGATGCGCTTCAACGGATTGCCACACCTCTACGGTCACGTCGAAGTCGACCTGGAACGGGTGGTCAAGGTCCTGCGCTGGGTCGCCTGGGAGATGGATGCCCGATACAAGCGTTTCGCCAAAGTCGCGGCCCGCAACATCGACGAATACAATCAGCTGGCGAGGGATAAAGACGAAGCGCCCTATCCCCGCATTGTGGTATTGATCGACGAGCTCTCTGATCTGATGATGCTGGCGCCGGAAGAGGTCGAGCGCACGATCTGCCGTATCGCACAGATGGCCCGGGCGACCGGCATCCACCTGGTCGTGGCGACGCAGCGTCCCAGCACCGACGTCGTCACCGGGCTGATCAAAGCCAACTTTCCCGCCCGCATCTCCTTCGCTACCGTCAGCCAGACCGATTCCCGCGTCATCCTCGATATGTCGGGCGCCGAGACGTTGATCGGTCAGGGGGATATGCTCTACCTGTCCGCCGACGCCGGTTATCCCGTTCGTCTCCAGGGATGCTACGTGTCGGAAGATGAAACCGATCATGTCGTGCGCTTCTGGCGCGAACAGGTCGGATTTACCGAACAACAAGCGCCCTGGGAGCGCCTCCTCCAGAAGGGAGTCCTCAGCGACAGCGATGAGGATGGAGATGAAACCGACGACCTGTTAGACGAAGCGATCGAATTGGTTCAAGAAAGTGGCAACGCCTCGGCCTCGCTCCTACAACGCAAGCTGCGTATCGGTCACCCTCGCGCCGCGCGCCTGATGAAACTGATGGAAGAAATGGACGTCATCGGGCCGCCCGTGCAGGCCGGACGCTCCCGCCGGGTAATCATCGGGGAAGAAGAGGACCAGGACGCATGACCCTATTGATTGGCACCAGTGGCTTCAGTTACAAGGATTGGGTCGGCCCCGTGTATCCCGAGGGCCTGCCAAAGGGAGAATGGCTCCCCTATTACGCCGCCGAGTTTCCTACCTGCGAACTCAACTTCAGTTATTATCGCATTCCCAGCGCCAAGACGCTGGCACAGATCGGGGCGAAAGTTCCCGAAGGCTTTCTATTTTCCATCAAGGCCTTCCGGGGCATCACCCACGAGCGGGAAGAGCCTCAGCCCCAGATCGCTCAATTCACCCAGGCCCTGGAACCGTTGATCGAGGCGAAGCAGTTCGCCTGCGTGCTGCTCCAATTCCCCTATTCCTTCCACGCCAACCCAGCCAACCGGGAATATCTCAAGCAGGTGAGAGAGGGCTTCGGTGATTTGCCAGCCGTGCTCGAATTCCGCTCCAAGGAATGGATCTCGGGGCAGACGTTCGACGAGCTGCGCGCCCTCAATCTGGGCTTCTGCTGCGTCGATCAGCCCCGCTTCGACAAACTCGTGCCGCCGGTAGCGGTCGCCACGGCCCCCGTGGCCTACGTACGCTTCCACGGGCGCAATCGCGCCAAGTGGTGGCGCCACGACGAGGCCTGGGAACGCTATGACTACGCCTACCGTGACGAGGAATTGGCGGAGTGGGTGCCCAAGATCGAACAACTGGATGATCGAGCCCAACTGACCCTGGTCTATATGAACAACCACTGGCAAGGCCAGGCCGTGGGCGCGGCACGACAATTGAAAAAACTCATGGAGGAAAAATCTAATGGCAAAAACAGTACAGGTTAAATGGATCGAAAAAAGACAGTTCGTCGGCATCGACGGCAGCAAACATTCCGTCGTGATGTCGTCGCAAGACAGCGAAAACGGCGTCGGGATGAGCCCGTCACAAATGCTGCTGCTCGCATTGGGCGGATGCACATCTTACGACGTAGTGGACATCCTGGAGAAAAAGCGCCAGACGATCACGGGATTGGACGTCACCGTCACCGGAGAACAGGACAACGACCCGCCCTGGACCTACCGCAAGATTCACATCCAATATACCGTGCGGGGAAAAGGGTTGAAGGAGAAAGCCGTCCGCGACGCCATCGAGCTCTCGGAGAAGAAGTACTGCTCCGTCGCCGCAACGCTGCGCGGCGTGGCAGACATAACCTACGAGTACACCATCATCGAAGATGAATAAGCCCTTACAGAAACCATATCGACAAACTTACACCAGCTTACTCACTCAAGCCACCCCGGCGAATGAATTCGCGTGCTGCCGCGCGTCAGTGACGCGGTGCAAAATCCGCCTTCGCGGATTGACTTCCAGTCACCGAAGGGCGCCGTTGCACGCGGTTTCAACCGCCGTGGGACTCGAAGTTAACGTTGTCAAGGTCGTTACGTCTATGGTTAACTACTCGGATATCTACATGGGGAGGTATTGTCGTGAGCAAAAAAAGGTGGGTGGTAAGTCCATCCAGAGGAAAGGGAGCAAAGGTCCCCGATCAACTGAAGCAGGAAATGGAACAGAAGGCGAACGAGTTGATCGAATCGGTTCTCAAGCCGCAACACGTGCAGCCACCACCCGAGGACGCGAAATTCAACTACATCGTCGACATATACACCAAGTGGTACCGGCACTATTTCTACTTTTGCTCCCTGTACCGCGTGCCCGGCGCCCCGGACCCCGACGCGTCGTTCGAGGAGAAGTTTGCGCGCCTGGAACACGTGGGCGAGGGGCAGTTCAACCTGTCCTATATGCGGCACACGGGGCAATGGTTTGAGCTGGCGCGGGGCATATCGCTGGAACAGGTCCTGGATCGGATCGCGAGTGGTGGAAATTTCTACCCGTGAGATTTTTCAAGTTCCAGCAAGTTGTCGGGGAGAGATACAAAAGACTTCGGAAATCTGGATTCGCTTCTCTCTGACAGGCAGCCGGGGAGAATCGCCGTCCACCAGCTAGAGAGATCGTTAACATCAGGTTTGGCCCCCAGCCCTGAATCGCACAACTAGAACTCGAATCGTATGTAGGGGATTGGTCATCCGCCAGGGCCATAATTCGATGTTCCAGTTATGCGGTTTAACAGCGCTGGTCAAAGGTCACGTTAATGCGGGCGATGGGGTTGGTTTCGCCCAACGCCATCACCCGCCAAGGGCGGCCTAATGGCGTACGACTAGCGGCAGGTACATTTGGCCGATGCCTTCTCACAGAGCGACCTGGATAGTGTTATTTGACGACATTGGATCAGAAATTACGCAGGGTGAGCGGCAAGTAGATGTGGTTCTAGAGAGCCGTAGATGTGAAACTTATCCGTCGGCAACCAAACGAAGAAAGCATCCTTTCCGCCGTTGTGGGATGTGTCGAAGGGATTGACGGAGGTGGGAAAGTCGTCCGCTTCAGTCTCACCGGTGACGTAGACGTTGCCTCCCGCATCCACGGCGAGGGCGATCTCGGCGCCGTTGTCCCCGCCCAGGTAGGTGACGTAGGCCAGGGTGCGCCCATCGGCGCTCACCTTGACCCCGTAGGCGTCAACGTCGGCCTGCCCCAGAGCGGTGTCAAAGGCGTCCCCCGTGATGGGAAAGTCGCTTGAGCTGGTGTGCCCCACCACGTAGACCTGACCGTCCGGGTCCACCACGATATCCCAGCCATAGTCAAGGCTCCCACCCCCAGGTAGCCTGAGTAGAGCAACCCATTGCCCGCTGCGTTCAGTTTGGCCACGAAGGCGTCAGCGTAACCGCCGTTGTGCTCGGGGCCAAAGACGCCAGCCGTGAGGGGGAAATCAGCCCCGGAAACCGTCATGCCCGTCACGTAAGCGTTCCTCTCCCCGTCCACCAGATCAACTCAAGGAAAACGAAGCTGGAGCGGACAGTGATCTTGCGTCCGCTGATGCGCGTGATAAACCGTGCAGCGGGCAACCTCGTGCGTCTCAACCCCCTTGGATCTGCTTCGTTTTCCCCATCGCTTCTCGTGATTGTCTATATGATAGGCTGGCTATATAATAGAATGTGATTGGGATTGTTGCTATAGAGCACCAATTCACCCCAGTTCTTTTGCCGGTCGAAGGATCAGCTGCTCACGTGATGGCCCGCAGCCCTATCTGTATGTCCTGGGGAGCTGTGGCCGGTCTCCCGACCGAGCCACAGCGGGCACGGTCAGGAGACCGGCCCGAGCGAGTTTGCCCCGGTTTATTGAGATGATACGCCCGCAGCCCTATCTGTATGTCCGTTTTATAATGAGCAAGTGTTCAAGAATAAAACAGGAGGCCAATCATGCTTGAACGATGCTACGACAAATTGTTTGCTCTATTATTAGTATTGACGCTGCTGGCGCTCACACCGACAGGCCTGGTCGCGCAGATCACCTTCTATTGCAGCGCTGTGGACGAGATCCCACAAGCCGAATGTGAGGCGCTGACAGCCCTATATGACGCCACCGACGGTTATAAGTGGGCTGACAACGACGGCTGGCTGGTGACGAACGAAGCATGCGCCTGGCACGGGGTCACGTGCCGGGATGGCCATGTGGTGGCGCTTGACCTGTCCGAAAACCGACTGAACGGCCCACTCCCGCCTGAAATCGGCGACCTCACCGGGTTGACAATACTTGCTCTATCCAGCAACCAACTGAGCGGCTCCATCCCGCCCGAGCTTGCTAATCTCACCGCGCTGACGGAACTTCACCTGGGCGACAACCCATTGAGTGGTCCGATCCCTGCTTGGATCGGCGACCTCACTGCGCTGACAGGACTTTACCTATGGGGCAACGAATTCAACGGCCCCATACCGCCCGAACTTGGCAACCTCACCGGGTTGACGATACTTGCCCTGTCCAACAATCGACTGAGCGGCTCCATCCCGCCCGAACTTGGCAACCTCACCGCGCTGAAGGAACTTTACCTGTGGAACAACGAACTCAAGGGCTCTATCCCGCCGGAGCTTGGCAACCTCACCCCGTTGACCATGCTGGCCCTGTCCGAAAACCAACTGAGCGGCTCCATCCCGCCGGAGATCGGCAACCTCATCACATTGACGGAACTTCACCTGGGCGACAACCAATTGAGTGGTCCAATCCCTGCCTGGATCAGCGACCTCAAGGCGTTGAAAGTACTTTGGCTGTCCAAAAACCAACTGAGCGGCCCCATCCCGCCCGAAATCGGCGAACTCACCACGTTGGAGAGGCTTAACCTGCACGACAACCAACTGCACGGCCCCTTGCCCCCCGAAATCGGCAATCTCGCCGCGTTGACGGAGCTTTGGCTACACGATAATGAGTTGAGCGGCCCGATCATCCCCGAAATCGGCCACCTCACCGCGTTGAAGTCGCTTCACCTGACCAACAATCAACTGAGTGGCTCTATACCCTCCGAGATCGGCAAACTCACCAATCTGGAGTGGCTGGCTGCATCTCGAAACCGGCTCAGCGGCCCGATCCCGCCGGAAATTGGCAACCTCACGGCGTTGATCATACTGGTGCTGTCCGAAAACCAATTGAGTGGCACTATCCCGCCCGAACTTGGCAACCTCAGCGCGTTGGAGTCGCTATATCTGGCCGACAACCAACTGAGCGGGGAACTGCCCGTCGCGTTGACGCAATTACAGGCATTGCAGACATTCACCTTCGACGAGCCTGACGTCCACGTACCGCCAGACGGCCCCGTGCCCGCGTGGCTCGCCAGCTTTGGTCATCCCAGCGGAAAAGTCCCGAGCAGCGACACAAGACGATCAGAAATTCGCGAGACGCTTCCCTACCTTCTAAATTTGCTGATCGTATTGGCCGTGGTGGGCGCCCTGATATTTATGTGGACTGAAAGATGGCGGCGACCGAAATCAGCGCCCTACGAGGCTGAGACAGCGCCCCGAGGCATCACAGCGCAAGAGACACGCACCGGCTTGATGATCACCTATCACTCACCCATACTTAGACGCCTTTTCGCACTGGCCTTCCTCGCGGTGATTTTGTTCATGTCCGGGCAAGAAATCGTTTCAGGCCAATATTTCAGGGAGACTCGACTGGGGGTGCTCTTTATCCCGATCATGATGCTCTTTGCTTATGGGTTATTAGCGACGTTACTGAACAGCACAAGCATTCAGGCCGAAGAGGGAATGTTGACCATCCGCCGTGGCCCGATCCCCATGCCGGGCAATCGAGAGGCGCCGCTGAGAGAGATCACCCAGATCTATTGCCAGGAGAAAGTCCACCGTTCGCGTCGAACATCGCGCCGCAGCTACAGCTATGCGCTGTATGCCATCATGCGCAAGGATGGTGAAAAGATACACCTGATCAGCTTCTCGAAACCGGCCCAGGCGCGCTATGTCGAACGGCAACTCGAGCGCCACCTGGGCATTCAGGACGTTTGGGTAGGCGGAGAATTCCCCAAGTGAGGAGACAGGTTGAAGGGGCCCTGTCCTTGCCCACCGAAAGGGTGACGCTGCGAGGAACGGGAGTCTGGGTGCGATTCATCGCACTTTGCGTTCTGCTGACGTGATACCGAGCGCCCGAAGCCAACTATCGCCTTCTTGACCAATCTCTTCATCCTGGAAGCAATAGTTGTGTTTCCGGATCAGTTCCGACAACTCATCACACAATCTCTCTAACACGCGCCGCTGAAAGCTCAACAGCCGTTCAAGTTGCTCGGAATCCTGGGCCAGTTCGAGCGCGCGGGAAAAGTGCGGCAAGCACAGGCCAGACGTCTCGTCCAACGCCGTCGCCAACCGCGCGTCATTCAGATACTTGAGCAGCGTCTGGATGGCAATGTCCTCCATCGTCCGGCGGTGCACACAGGCCGGGCACTCGGCGGAAGGGCGCAGTCGCTGTAGAATGTTCCGGGTATACTGACGCACCCCTCGTCCCAACGGTGCGACGTCGATGGCTTCCAGCACGGCGTTGAGCAGATCACGCTGGATGATGGCCATGCCCAGAACGACGCCATGCCTCTCGGTCAGCATCCAAGCGTGGGTATTGCAGTATCCGCGCGCGTCGCGCAGGTCAGCCCGCACGTCAGGGTCATTGATGTGCTCGTACATCGTGTTATCCAAGTAGCTGCGCACGAACGCAAGTGACACCCGGCACAAGGGACAACCTGTCTTTGTGCAGGCCTCGATCAGGTCAGAATATAGCCTATCCTTGGTGCTCGTTTCCATAATTCAATAACGGGCGTATTCACGCTTCAACGTCATTCCAGCAATCTGTCGGAAAGAAATACAAAAGACTTCGGAAGTCTCTCAGAATCCCTACTTGGCAATTTCGAACCGATTCTGACACCTTGACGCGCATAAAACGGCTCGATCAAGACTCCCGAAGTCTAAGTTTTGTTCTCTCCTGCCAAACGACAACCTGCTAGATGGGGGCTGTCCAGGTTCGCTGATTCGCCTATTCGCTGATTCGCCTATTCGCTGACTCGCCGATTCGCTGACTCGCTGATTCGCTGACTCGCTGATTCGCCGATTTGCTGACTCGCCTGATATGCCATCGTGCCGAAGCGAGTCAGGACGACCGCGCCCAGCCCCAGGCTGCCCAAGACGATGGTGATGAGCCATCCCAGGGGCGCCAGGCATAGGAAGGTATCTAGCCCGGTGATGATCAGGGTGATCACCAGCGTCCCCAGCCCAGCGGCCCACATAGACGTGGCGTCGGTGCTGGACACTTTAAGCGCTTCCATCAGGCGTTCGCCGACCAGCAAACCGATACCAATCCAGCCAAACAGCGTGGCAGCCATCAGGCCCAGAGCCACCAAGATGGCTACTGGCGCCAGGCAAATGGTCAAAGCGAGGACGACAATGAGCACCGTGATGGCGAAAGCGGCTAACAAACCAATACCCAGACTGGGGCCGGGTTCGGCGATCACCGTCTGTTTGATACGGGACGTCTGTTGAGGCCAAATCAGGGCCACTAATCCACCCACCGCCGCCAGGACCAGGAGGGTCGCCACCGTCCGGATGGCTCTGAACGACCAACTCAATGCTCTCCCGGGGATCGTAGTCCAGAAGCGAGAGAAACGCGCGGGATGGGATAAGGTGAATCTGAAATCGAAAGGAAAGCCTTGGATCAAGTCCCCATCGACGCGAGCGTCTTCGTCCCGCTCTAAGTTGCAGTTGAAGTTACACAGGACGTTTCCTTCCACGACAGCATGTTCACCCAGGTAGATGTCTCCGCCGGAGACGATGAGGTCTTCCTCAACGCGACCCTCTATCTCGGCGTTGCCGTTCCAGACGATGACAGAACCTTCCACGTAGCTGCCCTGTTCCAGGGTGACGTCGCCACCAAAGACGATCAGGTCTCCTTCCAGATTTTTGTCGCTTTCCAGAGTATAGTCCTCGTTCCAGATGACGACGTCGTCACCAGGCGGGGCGGACGTGTCGGCCATCGCTGGCATAGCCAGCAAGATCAGCCAGACAGTCAAAATCAAGGATAACCAGATCAACCGACGTGTTTTCATAAAGTTGCCTCCAGGGCTTCTTCAGGCCTTTTCAGTCATTGGCGACTTCGATCAAGCGTAAATTGCCGATGCCGGTCGTGATTGCGATGCGTACCTCGATTTCCGTATCGCCAAATGCATCGTTGACGTAGGCGTTGCCCTCTCGTCGCAGTCCTTCGACGTCCACGTTGGTCAAGCCGCCTTCCGTTTTGACTTCGATCCCGACGTCATCAGGCAGGCGCAACGTGAGAGAACCGACACCGGCCGTGATCTGCACGTCGGCCGAGCGGGCCCAATCGCCAGTGAAGTCGAGAGTGATGTCGCCAACGCCGCCCTGTACCTTCACCTGTTCCGGGCTCACGTTGCCGATGCCAGTGATCTCTATCTTGGAAGCGCCCGCATTGAGCGCCAGGTTTTCCATCTTAGTCTTGACGGGTTCGTCGAAATGAATGTTGAAATTGCCAGCGCCAGCGTCTACATCGAGTGCAGTGATCTGTAATCCAGTGAAATCTAGGTCGCCCTTGCCTGCGCCCAGATCCAGGTCGATTTCCAGGAGCGCAGCGGGTGAGAATTTAAGATTCCAATCGTTGCGGGTGTTCCCGGTGGGAATACCCCAGTTTCCTTTGACACCCCCTTGTTCGACAGTCAACACGCCGTCGTCGTACGCGACGATCGGTTCCCACTGTTCAACGTTGTAGCGGAAGCGAGCGGCTAAAAGCGTATCAGCTTCTCCAGCCTCGATTTCGAGCTCTCCGGCGCCAAAGAGGATGTTGACAGTGGCGAACTCGGCGCCAGACAAGGGGATCTCTTCTCGCTTGGTTTGCATTTCACCCACCTCAATCGTGGGAATGTTGATGTCGATGTTGATATCTGGGATGTTAGGCACAATGCAGCAGGCGAGGCTGCTGGTGGCCAAGAACAGGCCCGTGATCAGTATGCTAAGTGATCTCATCTATACCTCTTTCCACATAACTAGCGTGTGACTTGCAATCGCCGCAGCGTACCAATCCACAAACCGTTCAGCGTCACCGCGATAGCAAGGCCCAGGACCATAGCGACGGCCAATGGGATGGCTAGACTTTCCAGGATGACCAAAAAGGCGCGCGCCATTGTAGCCGTGAAGGACAGCATCTGGCTGACGATTGCTGGCCCGGCTTGGACAACCAACGGCACGATACCGGTTACGTTTAGCAGGCCCAGCAGTAACGGAGCCACGATCAAGAGCGCCAGGGTCACCGTCCCCAGCGATAGCGTGGTGAACCCGATGACAGTCTGGCGAACTTTTTGCTGGCGTTCCAGGCGGGCCATCACTTGCACACGTATGCGGACCGGCGGCTCCAGCATTGGCGCGGCCTTGAATAATTGGTCGAGGACCTGTAACCTGTGCCACTCGGCCCGGCAATTTTCACACACTCTCAAGTGTTGGTCCAAGAGAGGCGCCATCGCCTCGTCCAAGACATCGTCCTGTCGTTCGCACATCATTTCATAGGCCTGTTTACATTGGATATGGGTCATGTTCTCTCTCTCCTTCTATCAATTCGGCCAGGCTACGTCGCGCACGAAAGAGCCGTGATTTGACGGCGCTCACCGTCAGATCGAGCGTCTCGGCGATCTCCTCGTACGAGTAATCATACCAATAGAGCAACGTAATCGCAACGCGATCGGTGGGCGAGAGCACGTCCAATAGCTGTTGGATGTGTTTCGCCCGTTCTTGCTTGGCGACGACGCTTTCGGGATTGGGGCTGTAACTGGCCAGGTGGACCATCGTTGGTCCGGTCGTTGCATCATCGGTCGTGGCGATTTCATCCTTGAAAGACAGCCACGTGATGCGCCGCTTCCTGAGCTGGTCGATGCAGTAGTGAGAGGCGATAGAGAAAAGCCACGTGCTGAACGGGCGATTGGGGTCGTAGCTCTGCAAATATTTGTACGCCCTCAGAAACGCCTCTTGTGCAGCTTCCTCCGCCTCGGCAGCGTTGCCCAGCATCCGATACGTCAAATTATAGACCGGTTTTTGATATGCGTTAACCAGGTGACCAAAGGCGACCTGATCTCCCGCCCGCGCCAGCCTAATCCATTCGTTTTCGTTGTTCACACCTGTGCTCCATAAACCTGACTTTCAGGCCTTGACATGCTTTATTACGTATCATACCATCAAAGGTTGCATCGGGGTAACTGCTCTGCCTACCGTCCGTTTGCAGCGGATGGGCGGGGGCCCCCGCTCTCCATCGCAGCAAGGGACTGGCCTGAGCAGTTACGCATCGGGATAATATGGAAATTGAGTCAGCGGAAGCTTGCACAAGCCAAAATTTCGGGGTATAATGTGCGCGGGAGGTCGAAAGAATTATGCCATTATATGAATATCAATGTGAAAATTGCGGTGTCCGGTTTGAACGCCATCAACGTATGGCCGAAGATCCAGTCAAGGTCTGCCCCGATTGTGAAGGCAGCGTCCATCGCCTCATTCACCCCGTAGGCATCATCTTCAAGGGATCCGGCTTCTACGTGACCGACAATCGAGCGAAGTCGAGCACAGCCAGTCCAGCCAACAAGACATCCGCACCTTCGGAAGAAACCTCATCCACGTCATCTGACTCTAGCACCACCACCACCAATAGCAGTAACAGCGAAAAAAGTAAAAGCAAGAGCAAGAGCAAGTAATTCCGCCAACACTACAAACGCGGGCGTGGCGATTGTCGTCACGCCCGCGTTTAACGTCGGGATCAAAGTCATCTACCCAGAGATCACAACTGGAAGCCTCCACTGGCCTGGATAACCTTCTGATTATAATCGGTCACGTAAGTCAGTAATTTCCTCTTTATCCGGCGCCACTCATCCGAAGCGAGAACTTTTTCCAGGTTATCCAATTCTTCCACCACACCACCCTGGAGAATTTGCGGATGATCGCCATATTGCGTATACCAAGCGTCGGTGGGACGAATCCCCAGTTTGATCAAACCCGGGCCAAACTCTCGCATGATGAACTCGAAGTACTCGTCCTCTCGCCCTGGGCGTATGTTCCAAGACATTAGAAGTTTATACATATTTTCCTCTTGTCAAACCGCCTCCCTCGCTCTCATTTCACCTTCTCACTCTCACTCACAACCCAAAATCATCATCGCCTGCTCGGCTTGAGATTTCCAAATTGCGGGAGGATTTAGGTCTAAGAATTGCTGGTACGTCTCACAGGCAGTCTCCACATCCCCGCTCTGGGCATAGGCGCTCGCCAGGGCGTAGTTGGCCTCCGGCGATTTCGGCGCGTTATTGAGCGCCTGTTTCAGGGCCTCGATCGCTGCATCGTAATTCGCCTGCTGGAGATAAACGTTTCCTATCCCAATCAAAGCTTCTGGCATGCCCTCTCGTAACGCCAGCGCTTCTTCAAATTCAGCGATCGCTTTGCTCAATAGCTCTGCATTGGGGGGCGCCATTTGATCTGCTGGCAGGGCGAGGGTTAGATAAGTCGCGCCCAACTGATAATGGGTATCAGCGTCTTCAGGGTCCAGCGCCAATGCAGCCTGGAATTGGGGGAGCGCTGCGCTGGGGTCCTGGAGTTGGTAATAGGTCACTCCCAGATTGTGATGGGCGGCCGCATTATCGGGATCCAACGATATCACGGTGTTGAATGCATCGGCCGCCTTCATCAAGGCGCTCGTCCGGTTGTAAGCCTGTCCTAACAAAAAATAAGCCTCGCTATTCTTGGGGTTCGCCTCGACGACTGCCTCTAGATCAGCGATGGCTTTGCTATACTCGCCTGCCTCAAAATAAGCTTGACCACTGGCCAGGAGAGCGCCTATATCTTCCCCATCCATCGATGACGTGCCTGGTATAGATGGCTGGCGTAGAAAAACGAAGAGGCCGACCACCACCAAAACGATCAAGCCCGCGACGACGATTAATCGTGATCTATTCATCTCAACCTCCATTCTTTCGATTAGGTTCCAAGACGATAACCTGCGTTTCTTCCGAAAGATTGCTCTTGGACACTTTGAGCATCTCTTCGCTCTTGACGTTCGATAGACCCATCTGTTTCAAGAAACGCTCCAACGCGCCTAGCTTTTCCTTCAGACCATCGATCTTGTAATACATTGGAACAACAATACTGGGTTCGAAGAGACTGATGACCTCAGAGGCTTGTGAAGGACCTAGGCTACCCCCGCCCCCTATAGGAGTCAGCAAAATATCCACAGGCCCCACGTTCTCGACCTGAGATTGACTAGGAACGTGCCCCAGGTGCCCCAGATGGCACACGGTTAGTCCATCAATAGAGAAGGTAAATATGGTATTCAAACCCCGTTCCGCTCCACGTTTGTTATCGGCAAATGTGCTAATGCCAGTGACGAAGACACTGCCAATTTCATATTCGCCAGGCCCGTCGAGCAACATAGAAGGGCCTCTCACGCCTGACGTATACCGGCACGCTTCGTCATCGCAACTGATGGTGACGATCTCGGCCCGGGGTTTGGGATAAGTCAGACCAATCTCCGGAGGAAATGGGTCGGTGACCACGTTGGCGCACCCTCTCTCGCTCAATCGAAAACAAGTTTGACCGTACCAGGTGATATTCATACGTGTTGCCTTTCCGTTGAAATTCTTCTCTCAAATAACGACTGTCTGTTCTTTCTTGCTATCGCACTATCCATTGGGGTGGAAAAGAGGCTCTTCTTTTTCCGCAGCAATTATACCTCGCCTGTCGCAGATGCCAAGTCGAAAAAGAGGTTGGGGGGAAACGTATCGCCACTTCACGATTCCTGCTTCTTCAACTGGAAACCCAAACCATTGAGGGCAGTGACCAAGCCGGTTTGTAAATCACTCAGGGTCTCGATCTCGCTCCAATCGATCCCCAGGTCGACGATGGTCTCGGCCACCGCATCGGATATGCCCGTGATGATGGTATGGGCTCCCTTCAACCGGGCCGCCTGGATGCTTTTGTTCAGGTAGGATGCGACGCCGCTATCTATGACGGGCACACCGGTAATATCCAGAATGACCACCTTGGCCCGGTAGTCACCGATGCCAGCCAATAGGGCGCGCGTAATGTCCCTGGCCCGCAACGTGTCAATGCTGCCAATCAAGGGGATGACGATGATCTGGTCCATCACCGGGATGATCGGCGTGGAGAGTTCCTGGAGCGTCTGTCTCTGGGCATCGATAATCTCCTGTTGTAGACGCTCCTGCTCGGCTTCGACACGTTTTTGCTTGCTTATGTCGCGGTTAATGCCACGATATCCCTGGAGCATATCATCAGCGTCAAAGAACGGCGCACCATTGGTTTCTATGTGTACTTCATACCCATCCTTGTGCAAATGAACAATTTCAAGCGCTTTGATTGGCTCTCGCATCGCCGACACCCGTTCAAATTCCGCTTGTGCTCTCCGGACTTGTTCGGGCGATATCAGGTCAAAGAAATTTTTACCGACCACCTCATCGGGTTCATACCCTAGTATATCCTGTACGCTAGGACTGACGTACGTGTAGATTCCATGGATATCCGTTTCCCATACCCAGTCCGTCATATTTTCGATCAGGATGCGATAATTCTCCTCGCTCTTCCGCAATTCTTGCTTCACGGTCTTGGCTTCCAGCACCGTGGTCGAAAGATGATACGTCATCAAAAGCACGATCCCCATATAGCCGTATTCACTTAAATAGATAAAATCGTATACCCCACTACTGACCGCCATATCATTGATTAGAGTCGCAAAAAAGATACCCATCACTGCAAAAAGCGGTTTCGCCTCTTGCTGATGCCCCCGCCTGTGGAAGCGCACGATCACCCACAGGAGATAGAAGACCATCGCTAATTCCACGGTGTTCTTGAAGGTAGTGAACGGCCCAAAGTTAACCTCGTAATACGTGACGCTCAAACCCAAAATCTGCATCTCCTTGATGGCGGGCTGATCAATCAACCAGGTGAAGCTGCTTCGATCTAGCAACTGGACGATGATGGCTAGCAAGGAGAAGGCCGAAAACAGATAGCGCGTTTTCTTCGATATCTGCCCGGTGTAATTGGCGACAAACCATAGAAGCGTGATGTTGGTTAGAGAGAGAATGATGATCTGTCCTCGCTGCCACTTTGCCCCTTCAGTAACCGAGGTCGCGCTATACAGACCCGCGCAAAACACGTCATACGCGCCCATGGCGAAACACATCAGGGCAAACATTAAATGCACGCGTTGTGCGCCCCGAAAGTAAATCAACAGGTGATATAGGCCAACGTAAAGGGTAATAGCCGCCATAACAATTGGCGGTATCGATAGAATGCTCATTTGAACCTCCGAACTTCATACTGATCCAACTCTATCTTGACAATGGCATATTAACCAACCCAGACTTCCGAAGTCTAGAAAGTGGGCTGGAAGCGCGCGAAAGTCAACTTTCACAAAGGCTCAACCGATAAAAGGGCCTGTTGAAGACTTAGGATGTCTAATGTGCCCACTATGGATGGAGCATGCAGGAGAAAAGGAGAATGACGGCCTAGATCATAATCGTAACAGCATGCCGGTATTCAGGATGTTCCCTGGATCGAAGGTTTGCTTCAAATTTCTGATCACCTTCATCCCCAGCGCGCCGATCTCATTTTCGAGCCATATCCCGTGCCCGCGGTCGATACCCTGGTAATAGGGTAAGGCGCCGCCTGCGTTCAAAATCGCCTCAGCAGCCGCCTGCTTGACCACCTGTACCTGGGCCAATTTAACCTGGGGATTGGCATCGACGACCTGACGACCCAGGAAAATGAAGCGCAGCAAGGCGCTATGCTCGTTGGCATAAGCGATGCGCGTCATCACGTAACCCGGACCGCCGTCGGCCCTCAAAATGGCTCTCTTGATTGCGCTTATTGTCGCCTCGTAGACGTTCATTAACTTCGTCCAGGCGACCATTGTTTCCAATCGACCGACCATCACCCCATGTCCCACGAGTGCATCCCGCAAATAAGGCCACTTATAACGATCCTGCAACCAGGATTGCCCAATTCCCCGCCCCACCGAGATTCCCTCGTGATCGCTGCATATCTTCATCGCCTGATTCCATTGCCGTGCTACCCATTCTCCGTTCCCCTCAAAGCCCAACCACATCAGGATATTGTCGCTGGAGGGCGCGAAACTGAACCCTTGCAATTGCAAATACCGTTCGGCGATTTGGTCGACGATCTTTTGCAGCCATTGTTGTTCGTGATTCATCCCATTGTAGATGACGGTCTCGAACGTATCAGAGAGCCGGACCAGGGACGGACGCACTTCTTG
>OMKS01002272.1_pt1 | contig 16163 bp, 12 predicted proteins | sample 1674721 | NCBI WGS metagenome assembly OMKS01 (sample SAMN06264996, study PRJEB25208) | sediment metagenome | isolation source: hot spring sediment | place: USA: California | collected 2014-09-02
ACTTACACCCGCCTGGACCGTGTCACCACCTATTCGCCGGAGGACGGCACATCCACCCTGGAGTCACGCCCGACCTTTGGCTGGTCAACGGTGCCGGGCGCCACCTACTACATCTTCAACATCCGTGACATGGCCGACAACATCATCACCTGGGATCTGGTGAGTGCGTCTACCTGCGGCAGCGGTATGTGTGAGGCGCAGCCTTCGGTCTCGCTGCCGGTAGGCGATTACAAGTGGCACATCCGTTCCAAGAATGGCACCAACTATGGTATGTGGACACCCTACTGGTATCTGACGGTGCGTGACGGCAACCTGCTCACTTTTAACTTCGATAGTGACCCCACCGGACAGGGCTGGCACAATCCTCATGGCCGTTTCCAACAACTCAACCTGCCGCCGAGCGTGTATCGCGGATCAGAGGGCACTTGTGAATCAAATTACAACTGCGCCACCACCTATTATGGGGTTTCCTTTAGCGACGCTGTCTACACCACCAGTATGCGCTCCATTGACAGCGGTTATGATGTGGGCTTCAGCCTGTTCTTCCGAGCCAGTTATGATCAGGATCACAATTTATTGCGCGGTTATTCCGTCGAAGTGCGCCAGGCGCTGTCCGGCATCGAATGTGTCTTCTGGAAATGGGTGGACGGTGAAAAAGACATCCATCTGGGTACCGTGATCTATAGCGGTGAAGGTGATGTGCCCAATCTGCAGGACTGGCACGAATTCACGCTTGATCTGCAGGGTAACACGCTTGTGTTCAAGGTGAACGGTGATAGCCTGTTGACCTTGACTGATCTTGATCCAGCCTACAGTAGCGGTGTGTTCGGGGTGGATGTGATCTCGTATGATTTCTCCAACCATATTGTTGACATGGATTGGGTTACGATCTACACTGAAGACTGATCGTTTATGTGTGGATCGTATAGACAGGCACTGAGTTATTTTTGTAAACTCAGTGCCTGTTATTTTTCCAATTTAGACATTCGGCTTATCAAAGAGTAGTTGTCCGAATGACACCGTGCGAGAGATACGTGGTGTTTATTCCCACAGCTTGACATCCTGAGCGTGAACCAACGGAGTTGGTTTTGCGAAGGATCCCATCGTGCCTGACACGGCAGAGCCGCCGACGACTGCTTATGCCTGGTTGCTGGGAGCCACAAGGGCTGCCCTGCCTGTCAACTCCCTGGTTTGCGCGGAGTGATTGAGATACCCTGGCAGCAGAGAGACGAAGTGCGGTGTTCACCTCTTTTGATTCCTCCGTTGCAGATGGCTGCGCCATCCTCCAGTTGGAAAGACACGAGCGTCACGATTTGACCAGCTTGGATATCTTGTAAATGGCGGCTTTCTTGCCCGATACCAGAATATCCCACTTGCCCAGCAGTGCCAGCCGGTCAGCGCAGCCAGCCAGCGCTTCTTCGAAGCGTTCTTTCTGCCCCATCAACACCACCAGCAAGCCGTCATCGCGCAGCAGGCGCGCAAACTCCGTCAGCGTCTCGCCATAGAAGTCGGAGAGTGTCTCCGCACGGCGCTCTTCATAAAACCCCCAGGGAGGGTCGGTGACAATTTTGTCAATGCTGCCATCCGTCAGAGAGGTCAGACGGCGGGCATCCGCGGCGAAGGTCTGAATGCGCTCATCACGCGGTAGGCGCCTGCCTAATGCTGTCACCGCGCTCTCATCCTGGTCAACAGCGATGATGCGCCGGTAGGGAAAATTATTGGCGCGTTCCAGCGGGATGGCGCCCGACCCGGCAAACGGATCGAGGAAAACATCTCTGCCTTGCGGCTCTGAAAGCAGACACAGGCAGTGCGCCAATTCGGGACGCAGCTCGCCTTTGCGCAGTTTCTTTTCCAGGGCGGGGTTCCTGGTAACACGCAGTCCGACCAATCCCAGGCCTTCGCTGCGTTCAATGAACCACACCTCCACATCAGCTTTGCTGCGGTTGACGCGCAGGCGCAGGCGGTGCGAGAAAAAGCTCTCCAGCCGTTCGAGCAGTTCGCGCTTGATGGAGATGGTCTGGTTTTCGCGTGATGCCATCAGGCGGAAGCTGCGCGCTTTTTTGACTGCCCAACCCGGGATGCGCAGGTCGTTGGGTTTTTGCATCACGCGCTGCAGCAGTTGATGCAACCCGCCCGACGGCAGTTGCTGGACGGGGTAGAGGGCGATGAAGGTGTTGTTGAACAGGCGCAGGTTGGTGACCTGCTGCAGGGGGCGGTTGCTTTCGTAGATCACCAGTCCGTCCAGCAGTTGCAGAATGCGCGCCTCGGGCAGCGCCTGGGCGATGATCTCTTGCAATCCGCTGGCGAAGGTTGAGAAGTAGGTGGTCATTTTGCTCCTGCTTGGATTATACCGGAGGATGGCATTTTTCGCGTCGGTTTTTCCAACCCTGTAGACGACGCGTGGATACGTTCAATCACTTTCTTACAATCAATACAAATTTTAGTATAATAATTAAAAAAAAATTAATTATAAGGAACCAAAATGAAACAAAAAACATTGTTGCTTAGCCTTCTAGGGGTCGTGATACTAACGATTGTTGTGATTAATGCTGTCACTGCCGTATCTGCCAAACCTGCTTCCTTGCCGGCGATAGGCAGCTGGTTTGCCAGCGAAGAAGGCGCCATCGAAGATCTGATCCCGCAATACCAGCTGGAAGCGCCCACCGGCGGTTATGCCCTGCTGCAGAGCGATGCGGTCAGGGTCTCCGGTTATACGCGCATCTGCCATCTCTACCCTGGTGGACAGTATGGCTGGACGTCGGAGATTCGCACCTTGACTTCACTGGGCTGGGTGGGTGTTCTCACCGAAAATGGTTGGGTACCGGACGAAGAGGGTCAGTATATGACCTGCGCCAATGTCGCCAGCGGGATGTATGCCGTCTTTGGTTACTGGGCCAAACCTGCCTGGTGGCTTCCTTTTGTTCCGGCTCTTACATCGACTCCTCTGTTTACCCCAACGAATACTGCGACATTTACGCCGACATTTACTTCAACGCCGGTTTTTACCCCCACACATACTGCGACATTTACCCCGACATTTACTTCAACACCGGTTTTTACCCCAACGAACACTGCGACATTTACGCCGACATTTACTTCAACGCCGGTTTTCACCCCCACAAATACGGCGACATTTACTCCTGTGCCAGACCTGGTCGTGGTGAGTGATGTGGAGTAAGTGCCGCGATTGTCTTCAGTGATGGTTCCGCATTGGACTTTACCTTCCCGTATCGCCGCTGCTCAGACAAACTTCATCAGAACAACTTGATCTATAACCATTAACATACGATCTGACAGGCGTAAGCAACAAAGGCTGGCGTTCTTGTGCTGGCCTTTGTTTCATTTAATTTTCAGGGCTTGCACTGCTCTTACAATGTTGTATACTGAATTCAAGAATTCTTTTTTATTCAATCAGGAGATTTTATGAAACCAAAAACGTTGTTGCTTTGTGTTGTTGCGGCTTTGCTGCTATCGGTTTTTGTCGTCGATGCCGCGCCCGTGTCTGCCATTCTTCTCCCGCCTGAACCGCCTCTCGCGCCCGCGGCAGGACAATGGATCGTCAGTGATGAAGACGCCATCAAAGGATTGATCCCGCAATACCAACTGGAAGCGCCCGCCGGCGGTTATGCCCTGCTGCAGAGTGATGCCATCAAAATATCCGGCTATACGCGCATCTGCCACCCTTACCGCGGCGGTCAGTATGGCTGGACCTCTGAGATTCGCGCCCTGACGGCAGCGGGTTGGACGGCAGTGCCCACTACCAGCGGCTGGGAACCGGATGAAGAAGGCCAATATATGACCTGCGCTGATGTCGGCCGCGGAACCTATGCGGTCTTTGGCTACTGGGACAAACCCGCCTGGTGGGGTATATGTCCGCCGACTGGTTATTCTGCATTCTACATGGATGTCAGAGATTTCATGCTGTTTGCCGCACCGCCGGCTTCGCTGGTTGTCCTCGATGTTCCATTAGGTTTTATCGAGGTGCCGCGTGGAGAACGATGCGGTGAGAACGGCTCGATCATTTTTAATGATGGCACCGAATGGGACCTGACCATTCTCATGTATTGCTGTAATTACAAACTATATTGGAGTGATTTTCCACCCTTTTAACGGTTTGTGTGGCTTATGAAAGAAGAGGAAGCCAGTGTATGCTGGCTTCCTCTTCTTTGTGTGCTTGTTATGGCAGGTAGGGGAACAGGTCCAGCAGCATGTCACGCAGTGATTCAAAGAAAGTGGTGAAGGTCTCGGTTTGTGTTTGCAGCAGGCTGACCTGCTCCTGTACTGCATCCACCTCCTCATCGAGGGCGTCCAACTGCTGGGCGGTGCTGTCAAGTTCGTCGTAGAGGCTGTCGATATTCTCCTCCGCTGCCTGCATGCGCTCATCCAGCGTTTCCAGGTTGTCCACCCGCGCGGTGAGTGCTTCCAGTGCGCTTTCCTGCACTGCCAGGCGGGCTTCCACGGTGCTGAGGGTTTGCGCCAGAATTTCCACGCGCTCAGGTGCGGCAAAGCGCAGGCGTCCTTCGTTGAGCCAGGCGACCAGCCCCAAGACCAGCCCCACCGCCAGCAGGAAAGTCACCAGACAGGCCGCCAGTGTCAGCAGCCAGGATTGCCCGCGCGTGAAGCCGGGTTTTGGTGCTTTTTTGGCGGGGGCAGGCGGCGCTGCCGGTTTGGGCGGCACCTCATCCAGGGTGATCAACGCTTTGGGGGGATTGTATGGGTGCGGCACCATCTCCATCGGCGGTGCTTCGGCAGGTATTTCCTCCTGAGGAAGGTCTTCATACACCAGCAGCGGTTCGGCTGGTATCTCCTGCGTGATCTCTTCGTATGCAAGCTGCCGCTCATATTCCGGCACAGGATGGTCTTCCTGCCAGTCTGCTTCTGCTTCGGTTTCGGTTTCCGCTTCGGCAAAGATCAAATCATCCTGCCATTGCAAGACCGACGACGGGCCAATACCGGATACGCGTTCCAGATCGGTCAGGGTTGTATAGGGTCGTTTGGCGATAATACGTTCTGCCAGGCGCGGGCCGATGCCGTTTATTTGCGCCAGCTCGTCAACAGTTGCCAGGTTCGGGTTTATCTTCATGGGACTATTCTCTGTTTTCTACCATTGGGTCACTTTGATTATACAATCAGACCAGAGAATTCATGAAATGATCGGCAGAGAGGATTATTTGTCTTCTGACAGGCCGCCGATACCGTGGCGCAGGGCGATGATGGCTGCCTGGGTGCGGTCGCTGACCTCCAGTTTGGCAAGGATGGCGCTGACATAGTTGCGCACGGTGCCTTCAGACAGGTACAATTTTTCAGCGATGGCACGGTTGTTCAGTCCCTGCGCGATCAGTTTCAGAATCTCACGTTCGCGTTCTGACAGGTTTTCCATCAGGCGGCTTTCCACGGGGGTGATATTGCGCACCACATGGTTAAAGAGCTTGCCCGCCACCGCCGGGTCCACGGCTGTCTGCCCCTGCATAGTCAATTGAATGGCTTTGAGCAGGTCTTCGCGCGAACTGTCTTTCAGCAGGTAACCGGCAGCGCCAGCACGGATGGCGTCGAACACCCATTCATCGGCGTCGTAGGTGGTCAGCACCAGCACCTTCACGGACGGGAAGCGTTCACGGATGAGGCGGGTTGCCTGGATGCCGTTCATCACCGGCATTTTCAGGTCCATCAACACCAGGTCAGGTCGGTGCTGCTCTACCAGATAGAGGGCTTCTGCGCCGTCTGCCGCGGTGTCAACCACCTCGATGTCTTCTTCGGTGGAAAGGATAGCACGGATGCCGATGCGCACCACGTCTTGATCATCAACCAGCAGCAGTCGTATCATACGTATCTTCCTTTAATGATAGGGTCAGCCGCGTGCCGTTGCCGGGCTGGCTGTCGATGTGCAGGCTGCCGCCAAGGATTTCTGCCCGTTCGCGCATGCCGCGCAGCCCGAAATGGCCTTCTTCAGGATTGCCGCAGCAATCAAAACCGCGACCGTTGTCATCAATGTGCAGCTCAAGGCGGCTGTCATCCGCCTGGCCGTTCTCTGTCAGGCGCACGCTGACCTGGCTGGCGGCTGCGTGGCGGTCAATATTGGAAAGGGCTTCTTGCAGGGTGCGGTAGAGGCAGTTTTGTACCGCGGCTGAGAGCGAATGCCCCGGAAGGCTCTCTGCCATGACAAACGTGGCGTCGATCTGGGTGCGTTCTGCAAAGGCACGCGTCAGGTTCTCGAGCGCCAGGCGCAAACCGAGGTCTTCCAGCGGTTCTGCGCGCAGGTCTTCCAGCGCGCGGCGGGTGTTGGTAAGGCCGTTGCGAGTATCGAGCAGGGCTTGCTGCAGCAGCTGACGGGCTTCCTCCGGCCGCTTGTCCCACAGCGTGCGTGCGGCTTCCAGTTGCACAGAAACGCCGCTGAGGGTGTGGGCGAGGGTGTCATGCAGTTCACGCGCCAGGCGGTTGCGCTCACGGCTGACCGCCAGCTGTTCGAGCGTGGCGGTGTAATGGGTCAATTGCTGGTTGGCGGCACGCAGTTCATGCCGCTGGCGGCGCTGCGCCAGCATCAGGCGCGCGATGATAGCGCCGATCACGGAAAAATTGACTGAGCGGAATATAATGAAGGCGCCCAGATACCACTGACGCGGATCATCGATGACCAGCAGAAAGATGAATGCTTCCAACAGGGATGAAATGACCACATAGCCGATGGTGCCGCGGAAACCGTACTGCCAGGCAGCGATCATCAAGGGGATAAATAGCATGCTGAACCCGAACGAAAAATACAAGCGCAGCCAATCGAACATTTCCCTTGGCAGGGAAAGCGTCAGAGAACCCCACAACAGAAATGCGCTGAACACCAGGTATAAGCACAAGCCGATGGCGAGGTAATAGCCTCTCAGGCTGCGGCTCAGCCCGCGATGGAAAAGGTAGATATTCAGGAGAATAAGTGAACCGATCAAGGGATAGAACAAGGGGTGGGCGGTGATGATACGCGGGTTATGGGTGAACAGCAGGTTAAGCAGCACGATCACATCCACCACGATGATGTAGGTACGGAACAGCGGCAGCAGGCCGGGTTCAATAGCGTCCGGCTTGCGGTATGGCAGGCTTTCTCTCACTTTTTGCAGCATGCTACCATAGTAGCACAACAGAGGCGCATCCTCCAGAGAATGCACTCACAGGCACTGTGACAATTGTCATAAGGGCTTGTTATCGCCTGCACTGCCTCTCCTTGGCCTGGAAAGATAGAGTTAAGGGTGCCAAAACAGCGCACTTCTAACATTAAATTTACAGGTATCTGGGAGAATTAATGAATGGAATTTTTATAGGTTGAACAGAATCAGTAAAAACAAAGAATCTTGCCCGGCAGAGCCCGGGGTGATGTAACAGAACTAAAGGTGGAAACAATGAAAAAATGGTTGAAAACTGTCATAATCTTGCTGGTGATCGGTGCGGTGGGAGCAGGTATCTTTTTCGGGCTGCCGCTCCTGCGCGAAGAAGCCATGGCCCGCGCGGCGGCTACTGCGGAGGCACGCGCTCTGGACAATACTGTCGAAGTGCGGCTGGATGATCTGACCGTCATTGTCAGCGCCAATGGCAGCGTGCGCCCGGTGCAATCAGGTGTACTGGTGTGGCAGACCAGCGGCGTGGTTGATACTGTGTTGGTGGAGGTAGGTGACGTGGTTCAGGAAGGTGATCTGCTGGCAGAAATCGACGGCACCACACTATCGCAGTCGATCATTAATGCGCGCACCGACCTGGCCAACGCCCAGAAATCTTTGAATGACCTGCTGACCTCTGAAACGCCGGCAGCGCAAGCGCGTCTGGCGCTGGTGCAGGCGCAAACCGCCTATGATGACGCGGTGGACAAACGCGGCAGCCTGAATTACCAACGCGTTACTTCTCTTACCCTCGACCAGTTGGAAGCTGAGCTGCTTCTGGCGCGGAACGCGCTGGAAGACGCCGAAAAACAATATGAACAATTTGCAGACCGCCCGGAGAACGATTCGGTGCGGCTGTCATTCTTTTCACGCCTGACCACCGCGCGCCGCAACGAGCAGCGCGCGCAGGCCAATTACAACTTCGCCCTTGCCGGACCGGACGAGCAGGAGATTGAAAAAGTGGATGCCGAGTTGCTGCTGGCAGAATCACGCCTGGCAGATGCCCGGCGCGAGTGGGAACGTTTGCAGAACGGGCCGGCTGCCGAAGATATCATGGTACTCGAAGCGCGCATTGAATCTGCGCAGGCTATCCTCAAGACTGCCTACGTGGAAGCAACCTTTGACGGCACCATCACCGATGTTTCTGTGATGCGCGGCGATTCAGTCAATGTCGGTACGGTCGCATTCCGTATAGACAATCTTGAAAAGTTATATGTGGATGCCTTTGTGCTTGAGATCGACATCAACCAGGTGTCTGTTGGGCAGGCAGTCGCCATCGAACTGGATGGTGCCCCAGGCAGAAGCTACAACGGCGTAGTCACCCAGGTGGCAAAAGTCGGGCAGACTGTTGGTTCGCAGGTGCAGTTCAAAGTCACCGTAGAGATCCTGGACGCCGATGACGCTGTGCGCCCCGGTATGACCGCTGATGTCAGCATTGTGACCCGCGAACTGGCGCAGGTGCTGCAGGTGGCCAACCAGGCGCTGTTCTTTGAAGAAGAGCGGGTATATGTGGTGGTGGTCAATCCACTGCTGCGCACCACCCGCGAGGTGGAGGTCGTCACCGGCATCTCCGCCAATGCCTATACCGTGGTGTTGGAAGGCAACCTCAAAGAGGGCGATGAATTGCTGCTCAATCTACCCGAAACCAATGATTTTGTACGCGACCAATTTGATAACCGCCCCGGTTTTCTGGGAGGCTAAGCATGGCTGAAATCGTCATTGATATCAAAGACATGACCAAGATCTACCAGATGGGTGATGTCGAGGTGAAAGCCTTGGCCGGTGTCACTTTCCAGGTGGAGCAGGGCGAATTGCTGGCGATCATGGGGCCTTCGGGTTCGGGCAAATCGACCATGATGAACATGCTGGGCTGCCTGGATGTTCCCACCAGCGGAGATTACCTGCTGGATGGCGAGCGCGTCTCGCGCCTCAGCGACAACAAACTGGCGGATATCCGCAACCGCAAGGTGGGCTTTGTTTTTCAGCGTTTCATGTTGCTCTCGAACCTGACCGCGCTGGGCAATGTGGAATTGCCGCTGCGTTATGCCGGCGTGCCAGCGCGCGAGCGTCATCAGCGCGCCGAAGCTGCCCTGCAGGCAGTCGGGCTGGGTGACCGCATGAAACATCGCTCGAATGAACTCTCCGGCGGCCAGCAGCAGCGCGTGGCAATGGCGCGCGCCATTGTCAACAACCCTGCTATCGTCATGGCGGATGAACCCACCGGCAACCTCGATTCAAAATCTGGTAAGGAGATCATGGATCTGCTGCTGAAAATGAACCGCGAAGATGGTGCTACCGTCATTATCGTCACCCATGACCCCACCATCAGCGCCCAGTGCGACCGTGTGATCCACCTGATGGATGGCTTGATCGAGGAGGACAGTCGATGAACCTCTTCCATATTTTGCGAGAAGCTTTTGACAGCCTGTGGGCCAATAAGTCACGTTCCCTGTTGACCATCCTCGGCATCGTGATCGGGGTGGGCGCGGTGATCGCGTTGATGGCGTTGGGCAATGGTGTACAGGAAGAAATCACCGGGCAGATCACCAGCGCAGGCAGCAACCTGATCTTTGTTTTTCGGCGCAGCGCCGACGATGAAGTGCGCAACCCCAAACATCTCACCCTGGGGGATGCTGAAGCATTGGCAACCAAAGAGTTCGATACCGGCATCCAGTTTGTAGCGCCGGTGCTCAACGCTGGGGGTGTTGCCACGTATGACGGCTCTGAATCCCGTGTTTCAATCACCGGCAGCACACCCAATCTGCAGCCGCTGCGCGAATATGACCTCGATTACGGGGTGTGGTTCACGGACGTTGATATGTACAACCGCGAATCGGTGGCGGTGATCGGCTCCCTGGTGGCGGATGACCTGTTTGCCACGCGTGAACAGGCGCTGGGCAAATCTGTCCGCATTAACGGGCAGGTCTTTTCTATCATCGGCGTGTTGAAGGAGATGGGCTACACGGCGGCCGGCACCGAAGATGACAGCGTCATCATTCCCATTACCACCGCGCAGAGCCGCCTGATCTCACGCACGCCCCGCGACCGGGTGGATATCATCTATGTCAAATCGGTCACGGCCGATGACATTGACCTGGCGCAGCGTTATGTTTCTTTCATCCTGCGCGGGCAGCATGGCTTGAAAGGCGACGAACCTGATGATTTTCAAGTGTTCACCCAGCAATCAATCCTGGATATCGCCACGCAAATCACCGGTTTGATGACCACTTTTTTGGGCGCGATTGCGGCGGTGTCATTGTTGGTGGGCGGCATCGGCATCATGAACATTATGCTGGTGAGCGTCACCGAGCGTACCCGCGAGATCGGTTTGCGCAAAGCGCTGGGCGCGCGCCAATTCACCATCCTGATGCAATTCTTGAGTGAATCGGTGGTGTTGAGCCTGATTGGCGGCATCATTGGTATCATTTTGGGCTATACCTTGTCGACAGTTCTGGGCAATCTGGTGGACGTGACAGCTGTGATCCAGCTGAACGCCATCCTGCTGGCGACGATCACCTCTGCCATGGTGGGCATCATCTTTGGGGTGTATCCCGCCAACCGCGCCGCCAAACTGCCGCCGGTGGAAGCGCTCAGATACGAGTAAAGGATGAAGTAAAAATCTCAAACCCGGGTTTGTTCGGACGCTTGCGTCCGCCAACCCGGTTTCTTCTTTTTTCCCCGAAAGAAACCCAGAATCTTGTTTTCAGGATTCTGGGTTTCAACGGTCATTCTCTCCAAGAACATTGAGATACGATAATATCTCAATGTTCAGTCACTCATTCGCGCAGCTTTGCGTCCAACTCACGCTCCAGGCGCCCGATGATCTTTTTGCGGATCTTGGCGGCGTCCTTGTCTGACAGGGTGCTGCTGTCTGATTGGTAAGTCAGGCTGTAGGCGAGGCTTTTCTTGCCTTCACCCACCTGCGCACCGCGGAAGATGTCGAACAATTGTACCTGGGTGACCAGGTTGCTGGCAGCACGGATCACGGCTTCGACCTGCGCCGCGTTGACCTCTTCCGCCACCACGATGGCGAGGTCCTCCAAAACAGGCGGGAAGGTGGGCACCGGCACCAGTTCTTTCTTGGGCGCCAGCGCCTTCATCAGCAGGGTCAGGGCGAAATCTGCTGCCAGCACCGGCGCACTGCCGAATTCATAATGATCCTTGACCAGCGGGTGCAGTTCGCCGAACACACCCAGCATCACGCCCTCCACGCTGACCGCGGCGCATTTGCCGGGATGGAAAGCGGGATGGTCGGCGGGCGTGTAGGCCACTTCGCCGGTGGCGCCATCCAGCATGGCTTCGATGATACCTTTCAGGTCATAGAAATCGAGGAAGTCATTTTTGCGGGCGGGCGCGTTCCAGGCGGGGCGTTCACGCACCCCGCTGATAGCGATCGCCAGGCGCTGTTCTTCCAGCGGTAGTTTCTCGCCTTCAACCGGCAGGAACACCGGCCCAATCTCGAACAGCAGCAGGCGGTTGTCGACGCGGCTGTTTTTCTCCAGCGTCTTCAGCACGGCATGCAGCAGCGAACGCCGCATCACGCACCATTCGGGGGTGGACGGGTTCGCCAGACATACATAGGCTTCGTCGGGCAGTACAGTCTGGTCAGGCAGCAGGCGCGCTTCATCTACAGGATTGGTCATGCGGTAGCTGACCGTTTGCAGCAATCCCAATGACACCAGCAGGTCTTCCAGCCGTGTGCGCATCTCGAAAGCGAAGTTGGCGCGCTGCGGCGGCAGACGATCTGCCAGGCGTGTGTGGGGGATGTTGTTGTAGCCGTACAGGCGCGTGAGTTCTTCCAGCAGGTCGGCCTTGCCGACCACACCGCTGGCGATGTCCTTGCGGTAGGCGGGGGTACGCACGGTGATGGTGTCGCCCTTCACGGCACAGGTGAAATCAAGACGCGTCAGCAGGTCGGCGATCTCCGCTGCGGTGATGTCGGGGATGCCGGTGTGCGCGCGCACGTAATCGACGCTCAGCTCATTGATGGTGTCTTCATAGGGCAGCGGGTAATTGTCGAGCAGCCCCTGGGCGATCTCGCCGCCTGCCCATGCCTGCAGGTAACGCAGGCACAGCTTGACGCCGTCCAGCGCCAGGCCGGGGTGGATGTCGCGCGAGAAGCGATAGGAAGCTTCGGTGTTGATATGTTCGCGCTGGGTCAGTTTGCGGATGTTGACGTAGTTCCAGTTGGCCCCCTCCAGCAGCACATTGACGGTGTCGGGCTGCACTTCGCTTTCAGCACCGCCCATCACACCCGCCAGTGACAGCGGCCCGGCGGTGTCGGTCACCAGGATGACCTCCTCGTCGAGGGTGTGTTCGGCATCGTCCAGTGTGGTGAGGGTTTCTCCATTCTCGGCGCGGCGTGTGATGATGGTGGGGGCGCTGCCGTTGGCACGCCGCACCAGCACGTCATAATCGAAGGCATGCAGCGGTTCGCCGATCTCCAGCAGGGCGTAGTTGGTGGCATCCACGATGGCGTTGATTGGGCGGATACCCGCCAGGCGCAGGCGGCGCTGCACGATGTAGGGCGAAGGCACGGTTTTGGCGCCTTTGATCAGCCCCAGCACAAAGCGCGGGTTGAGTTCCGGCTCACGGATCTCGATGGCAGCCTGCCCTTCAATCGGCGCGCCATTGGCTTCATAGGAAAGATCCAGCGGTTTGAGCGCGCGTCCGGTGAAGGCAGCGATCTCACGCGCCACGCCATACACACACGCGTTGCGGATGTTGTTGGGCAAAATCTCGATGTCGAACACAGCGTCGCCCATGTAATCGACCAGCGGCATGCCGGTGGGGGCGTCGTCGGGCAGCAGGATGATGCCCTCATGCTCTTCTGAGATACCTAACTCCTTCTCTGAAGCGACCATCGACGAAGATTCGACCCCGCGGATCTTGGCTTTCTTGAGCCTGGTCAGCACCCAGCCGGGTTGATGCCCGTCATAGATCTCTGCGCCGAATTTGGCATACGCCACCTTGAGCGGTGTTTCCAGCGGGCCGGTGCCCTTCAGGTGAAAGATATTGGGCGCACCGGTCAGCACGATGTGCTCACCTTCGTCATCCACCAGGCGGCACAGCGTCAGGCGGTCGGCGTCAGGGTGCGGCAGGACTTCATCCACCTGCGCCACCATGAATTTGTCTTTGGGCCACGAAAGCCCGCTGATCTTGAACTCGTGCTTCTCGCCTTCAGGCATGGGCATGCCGACCAGTTGAATAGAGTTGACCTCCAGACCGGCGTTGGTCAGCAGGCGGGCGAGGGCTTCCACGTCATAATCAGATACATCGATATAGTCGTTTAACCACGAAATGGGGAGTTTCATTGTTTGCGTTCTCCTTCCTTAGAACTGGCGCAAGAAGCGCACATCGTTACCCCAGAAATAGCGGATGTCGGTGATGTGGTGTTTGAGCATGGTGATGCGTTCGGGGCCCATGCCGGCGGCGAACCCGCTGAACTTTTCGGGATCATAGCCGCCATTGCGCAGCACAGTGGGGTGCACCATGCCGCAGCCGAGAACCTCCAGCCAGCCCGAATACTTGCACACCTGGCAGCCCGCCCCGCCGCAGATGAAACACTCCACGTCCATCTCCGCGCTGGGTTCGGTGAAAGGGAAGTAGTTGGGGCGCAGGCGGATGTGGGTGTCGGGCGTGAAGATGCGGTGCACGAAATCTTCCAGCGTGCCGATCAGGTCACCGAAGGTGATGTTTTCGCCCACCGCCAGCAATTCCACCTGGTTGAACTGGATCTCCGAGCGATACGTGACCTGTTCATAGCGGAAGCACATGCCCGGCAGGACCACACGGATGGGGTCGGGGCAATATTCCAGCATGGCGCGGTGTTGTCCCGGCGAAGTGTGCGTGCGCAGCACCACGTCCGGGTCAGTGGTGAAGAAGGTGGCCTGCATATCGCGCGCGGGATGGTGCGGCAAGAAGTTCATCTGACCGTAGTTGATCTCATCCAGTTCCACCTCGGGTGATTGGTACACCTGGAAACCCATCTCGGCAAAGATGCGGTAGATCTCGCGCAGGGTCTGCGTGGTGGGGTGCAGGCGGCCGCGTTCGGGCGCGCGCCCGGGCAGGGTCACATCCAGTTTTTCGGTCGCCAATGACTCGCGCAGGCGTGCATGGCGGATCTGCTCGCCGAAATCAGCCAGCGCGCCTTCCAGCAGGCGTTTGATCTCGTTGGCTTTGGCACCGATAAGGGGGCGTTCTTCTGGCGATGCCTGGGCGATCTTTTGGAAGGCTTGCATCACGGGCGCGTTCTTGCCCAAAAAGCGCGTGCGCCATGCCTGCAGGGCTTTTTCATCCTGGGCTTGCTGCAGCGCCGATAATGCCTCGGCGCGCACCGCCTCCAGCTGATCCAATATACTGCTATGTTCTTCGCTCATACTTCCTCCTATAACAGGGGTTGAAAAATAAAAAAATCCTTGAAAGCACATGCTGTTTCAAGGACGAGTGGGGACCCGCGGTACCACCTTGGTTGGCTGCCGGCTGGCAGCCCGCTCATGCCTGACTTGGCGGTCACGATGACCGACCGCATCCGGCAGCGCGTGTAACGCCGCGCCACTGCGTCTTTCCCTAATCAATCTTAGAAACCGGGTTTTTTCAAAAAACCCGGTTTCTTTCTTTTTCAAGAAAGCGGCTCGGGAGCGAACTTGGCCTGGTTTCAGCGCGTGCGCGGGTCTCAATCAACTGCCCGCGCGTCCCTGTCGGCTTCCGCCAGGCTACTTTTCTCCGTCATAGCCTTTGGGGGTTTGTTAATGTTGGTTATATTTTAGCGTGTGGGGGGATGTTTGGCAAGGGGGAGTGGGGAAGTGTTCTGATCACTTGACGAGACCATTTTCTTTATGTTCAAGGTAAGTCTCCCAGATGAATTGGACAGTTGTTGCGGCTGCACCGACAGCCAGACGGGCATGACGAGGGGTTAATCCTTTGTAGTTCATTGATTTTCCATGTCCAGACCCATGTGGGTTACGCAATTCAGCCAAGCCTGTACTAATGCTGGACAAATTTCCAAGTATTTTTTTCACAGTATCAGAGGTTCTCTTTCCGTCAGGAATATCGTCGGGTGTCAATCTCAGAAGTTTAAATGTTTCTTTGGTCAGTCTGGGGACATCCCAACCCGGATCAACCGTAGTGTCTTGTGATTCTAAGATGGTCTTGCAGCATGATTCGACCAATTCCTTTGCCTTACCGATAGAGTCCAAAGGATGATCCTCGATGGCAGCTTGCATTGCTTCGATTTGTTTTTTCATGTAGTTGGTATTAAAAGTTTTCTTTAAACTCGCTAATTGGGTATTGATGGGATTGTTAGTGGACAACACATCAATAATTGCTTTGCAACGATTGGTTATATCATCATTGCGTTTCATATCAGGATTCAGAATAATCAGGTTCTCATAATGATTCATCAAATCGCGTAACAAGTGTGCCACTGTGGTATCTGGCTCTAAACGTATAAATTCTCGTAAAGACTTCCCTTTGGACATATTATTTTTTTCACATATTGGAATATTGACCGAACGAAGGGTGAAATCATCAAAGGAGGCAGTTGAAAAATCAAAAACATAGCCGTTTCTATTGAAGAAACGGTCAAGTATTTCGATATCTTGGGGATTTAATGAAGACATGCTTATTTCCTTGTCTTGAGTAGACAACACGATAGGGGCATGGGTAATCAGCTGGATTAATTATACAGAGAAATGCAGAACTGTCTTACCCCCAGTCCCCTCCCTTGGCAAAAAGCTATGAATCGAAACGGCTGAACACGCTCAGTCATCGGGCGTTTTGGCATTGTTTGGCGGTTTCGATCCCTCCGCTCGTTTCACTCTGTCGGGATGACGGACAAAACCGCGGCGGGTCTTTCCGACTGGAAGATGGCGCAGCCATCTGCAATGGAGGAATCGAAACGGCTGAACATGCTCAGTCATCGGGTGTTTTGGCATTGTTTGGCGGTTTCGATCCCTCCGCTCGTTTCACTCTGTCGGGATGACGGACAAAACCGCGGCGGGTCTTTCCGACTGGAAGATGGCGCAG
>OMKS01002273.1_pt1 | contig 16153 bp, 14 predicted proteins | sample 1674721 | NCBI WGS metagenome assembly OMKS01 (sample SAMN06264996, study PRJEB25208) | sediment metagenome | isolation source: hot spring sediment | place: USA: California | collected 2014-09-02
TTTATTGCCAATATGACGGCAGCGTCCCCGGCGGGGCGGTCAGGGCGTTTGCCATTGAACTGCTCAATCCTTACGACAAACCGATCAATCTGGACGGCTGGCGGTTTCAGTTCGGTTCGCTGCCCATCCCTTTGGACGGCGATGAATACGAAGTGCCTGCCGGCTCAGGCAATGAACCCGGACGGCTGACGATTTGGCAGTCGGAATCGAATGAGATGGTTCCGCCAAGCGAGAGTGTCCTGTACCCGAATCCCGTATTTCTCGGTCTCAATCGAGATCAGAATCTGACACTGCAGCGCCCCGACCCCCGGGAGACGAATGAGTATTTAACGGTGGATATTTTTACGAAGAATATGTTTCCTCAGTTATTTACTGATGGAATCCACGCTGTCAAAAGGGACGATACACGCTGGCGGTTTACCAATGTCCAGGTTCATAACGGGGTTGGGTATGGTTATCCGTGGGACTCAACGCTGGGCCAAAGTAACGGCTTTGAAGGCATATTTCCCCAGCGAAAAGGATACCAGCTTCCCGTGGCTGATGACGAAACGCCGATGGATCGACTGGCTGATTTTCTCAAAACAATGTGGGTGTCCAATCAAAAGGAGGGTGATAATCCCCAAACCATCACGCAGCAGATTGCCAATGCCCACGACGAGTCGGACATTCGTCTGGATATCGAGACGGCCCCCGGACTTTTGGATTATCTCTGTTTTCTGAATCGTCCGGAAAAAGGCTCGCTGCCCGGTCGGATCAACATCAACACCGCCGCCAAACACGTCATCGCTGCGGCCATTGCCCCGCAGTTGGTAATGGTCGATCCGGACGATGAACAAAACGCCCTGGTTCTGGCCGAACAGATTGTCGCCAACCGTCCCTATCGGCGCGTCAGCGATCTGCTGGACATTGAGGCGTTCAGAAAATTTGCCGAGATCGAACCCGAAGATATCACCATCGGCGATCCGATGATTCACGATGATTTCGAGCAGCGCGACTGGATCGTCTCGCGTCTGGCCAATATCTTCACGGTGCGCAGCGATGTCTTCACGGCCTATATCCTGGTGCGTCTTGGTCCGAATGGTCCCGAACGGCGGATGATCGCGATTTTCGACCGCAGTCAGGTCTGGTCGCCCAACGACCGTCCGAAATTGGTTGCCTTGCACCCCGTGCCCGATCCGCGATAAACCCCGCGCCGAGGCCTTCGAAGATTACAGGGGCGGGGCGTGAGTTGGACGAGTGCCGATATAACCGGCCTCATTGCAGAGCGTCAGGATGCCGTGTCCGAGCGGGGCGGCGTCATCGGAGCCGCGCGAGCCGCCTTCCACCAGCACTGCCACAATGATAAGGCGTCCGGCCTGATCTTCGGCAAAGCATTCAAACCACGCATGTTCCGGCCGTTCGGTCGAGCCGGTTTTGCCGAAAATGGCCAAGCCGCGGCGAAACAGTTCGCTGTCGCGAAAGATACGATACGCCGAGCCGCCTTGTTCGTTGACCACCGCCGCCATCCCGTCTCGCACCGTCTCAAGCGTTCGGGGTGAAATCGACACACGGCGCTGATACCGCTCATTAAACACATCGGCCTCATCAAGTACCAGCCGCGGCGATTTGTAAATGCCGCTGCGTGCGATCACGGCCAGCGCATTGGCCACTTGAAGCACCGTCGCCCGCAGGTTGCCCTGGCCGATCCCCCAGAACTTGCGTTCCCAGTCCACCAGAGCCGGCAAATCGTCGGGGCTGTCGGCCGGGGCGGCCTGAATACCGGCGATCAGGCTGCCGTGCGCTTGGCGGATTCGCGGCTGCACATCGGCAAATCGCGGATGGTTCTGAACGAATGTGTACGGCAAATCCAGGTGCAAAATCGACCGCCCGAAACCGAGATCAAATAGCCGCGATTGCAGCGTCCGACTGTCGAGCCGGTGGGCCAGACGCGAAAAATAGATGTTGCAGCTTCCGCGGATTGCGTTGCGGGCGTTGTTGCCCCCTTCGTGTTCCCATCGCCAGTCGTGGCAGCTTCCCTGACGCTGAAGCAGACAGCGCGGCCAGCCCGCCGGCGGGTTGGTATAGGGACAACTGATGATTTCATCCGGGCCAACGGCGCCTTCTTCAAGACCCATCAGCAAAATCAGCGGTTTGGCGGTCGAGCCGGGCGGATAATTGGATTCCAGCGCCCGGTGCAGCATAGGTTTGTTAGGGTCGTTGATCAGACGGGTATAATCACGTCGGACGGTGTTCAGATCAAACCCCGGCGTCGAGACCAGCGCCAAAATGTCATTGGTCGCCCCATCCAGCACCACCGCCGCACAGGGACTGGACGCATTCGGGTTGGTTTCGGGATTTTGCAGCAGCGATTCAATCCGCTGCTGAAGCTCAATATCCAGCGCCAAGTACACGTCGCCGCCGTATTCCGGGTCAGTCCGTGACAACTCATTGCCATCCTTGTCATAAACCACACGCCCGCGCCGTCCGCGCAATACCGGCTCGTAAGCCTTTTCAATGCCGTCTTTGCCGAGGACTTCCCCTTCCAGATACCGCCGGTATTCGTCGTCTTCGAAAACCTGCATCTCCTCGTCCTGTCCCGGCGCGACCCAACCGAGAAGCTGGCAAGCTGCGGTCCCGTAGGGATAAACGCGCCGCGCTTCGGGGCGGAGGGTCAATCCTTCAAAATGAATCAGTTCCAATTGAGCGCTGAACAGCGATTCTTCATCCGGAAGCTCGATCAACGGGTAAAACTCCGCCATCTCCCGCAAGTCCACCTGCACGATCTGGGCCGGACTGATCGCGTCGCGCTGCCGACGGTATTCGGCCATCGCGGCGCCAGGATTTCGCCGCCGCCACCAGATGTAGCGAGCCAGCTCCCAGATGCGATTGTTGATCCCTTCAATTCGCGCCTCGATCTCAGCCTGCGGGACGCCGCCCAGCTCCGCCGCCAGTGCCGTCGCCTCACGAAGCGTCAGCAAACGCTCGGCCCATTCCGCCTGCAAAACGGATTCTGCCTCCTGACGGGAGGTATCCTGAGTCATTCGGCGAAGAATCTGTCCTTCCTGCCACCGCGGATTGGCGTATCGGGTCAGGGCATAGCGGATATACAGCGAAAACGCCGGACGATCCAGCGCCAGCGTCCGTCCGTTGCGATCAAAGATTTTGCCGCGGACCGTCGCCAGCGACTCCGGAGGCAAGACCCGCAGAAGTTCGGTTTGGCGTCGCGCCTCGTTGACCCCGAACCCTTGCAGCATCACCAGCCGTGCCAGTGCAATTAACAGCACGCCCACGCACAGCCCGACAAATATCTTCAATCGACGTTGATACATAAAAAAATCGTTGAAAAAGATTGATTAACTTATGACGGATTGACATTCCGCTCTGTCCATCTCATCGCAGGTATCCGCGCTGAGGCGGCGACGTCTGAAGCGATTGGGACGACGCCGGTTGATTGATCCGTCCCAGAAACCGCCAAAAAAACGAACCGATGAACGCCGAATAAAGTCCCGTCAGCACGAAGATTCGATAGGCGTAGTCCTGCCGCTCGCCTGTTTTTAATGCGCCCAGCCAATAGGCGATCACGGCCGCGATGACATAGGCCGGAAAGATCAGCGCCGCCGGAGACGCCCCGCGCCGCAGTACAAAGTACTCGCCGAGCTGATTGAGCAGCCCGCCGACCAGACAATAGCTGATCGTGTGCGGCCCGATCTGACTGCCGCTGATGTCCATTGCCAGACCAATCACAAACGAGGTGATGATTGCCTCATGCGTGCGACAGTGGACGGCAAAAAACACAAGCAGCACAATCAGCACAGACGGCCGAATATGCCATTGACCCAGTGCAACCGCATTCAGCAGATTGCCCGCCTCAAGCACAGCGCCGAGCAAAACCAGAATTGCAAACAGAACCCATCGCATTGAATTTATTGCCTCTCGGTTCCCGGCGTATCGGGAACAATCACGGCGGCGGTTTCCGGTTCAGAGCCAATATCTATCGGCTGTACGAAAATTTTCCACAGCAAAGGCGACTCTTCATCCGGCTGTACCTCAGCCACGTTGCCGATGATCACGGGCGTATCCAGCAGCCCCGGCCGCGGCGCCGCATAAACAGCATCGCCTGGACGGATATCCTTTTCACGCTCGACCATCGGCACAACGCCGCCGCGTTTGCCGTCGCCGATCATCATCGCCGCCACATCCAGAGCAGCCCCGTCCCGGCGGATTCGAATCGGAATACTCTGGTTGGCGTCGGTCAGCAGACGCACCCGCGCCATCGCGTCGGAGGTTTCACGAACAACGCCGATAATGCTGTTGTGCTCGGGACTCATCACATAGCAGCCGCTGTGCACCCCATCGGCGGCGCCTTTGTTGATCAGTATTTCATGGCTCAGACCCGCCGCCGGTCCCACCACGTCGGCGACGACCAGCCCGCTGTAAAACCGAGGCAGGCTGCTGCGAATCCGCGCTGCCGTGTCGTATTCGTCCTGAAGTTTCATCAGCCGGGCGTGCAGATTATGGTAGTTTTTCCACAGCGTGTTGTGCTCTTCAAGCGAAACAACCTGCTCCTGCGGACTCGGCGCCGCGGCGTTGTCGGGAAATCGACGCCCGATGCGAAGCAGTGGTTCAAACGTCTCGGCAAACAGAAAATGGACACGATGCGTCACGGATCGCGGCAAAAGCAGCAGCACAAATCCGCTGCTCAGCAACAGCAAAAACAAACCGCCGTTGGATAGCTGAAAATGTCTGCGTGCCATATAAAAAGCAATTTGCCGGTTAAAGATTTCGGTTTCCTGTCCCCATCGCCGGGGCCGATGGCGGACATACGGTCATCAAGAGACAGACCTGCTCATGGTCCTCTGCATCGAACGGATTACCAGGCGGCGCCGGTGGAATCCAGCGTGTCTTTCCACAATTCAAGATTTTCCAGATAAACGCTTGTCCCGCGGGCCACGCACGTCAGAGGATCCTCGGCGTGAACCACCCGCAGGCCGGTGGCGTTGGCCAGCACTTTATCCATCCCCCGCAGCAGCGCGCCGCCGCCGCACAGCGTGACCCCGTTTTCAATCAGGTCCGCGGCCAGTTCCGGCTCGGCCCGTTCAAGCGTTCGCATCACCGCTTCGATAATCCCGGCGATCGGCTCACGAAAAGCCTCGCGGATTTCTTCGCTGGTAATCACGATTTTTCGAGGCAGCCCGGAGATGGTGTCGCGACCGGCGATTTCCATTGTCATTTCCTGCTCCAGCGGGGCGGCCGAGCCGATCTGGATCTTGACCTGTTCGGCGCGGGATTCGCCGATCAACAGGTTGTAGGTTTTTTTCAGGTGGGCGATCAGCGCCTCATCGAAGTTGTCGCCGCCGACGCGGATGGATTCACACGTGCTGATGTCGGCCAGACTAATAATCGCCACTTCCGAGGTGCCGCCGCCGATATCCACAATCATCGAGCCGGTCGGCTCGGTAATCGGCAGCCCCGCCCCGATACCCGCGGCCATCGGTTCATCCACCAGAAAGACCTTGCGCGCGCCGGCGCGTTCGGCGCTGTCAATCACCGCACGCCGTTCCACTGCCGTGATGCCGCTGGGCACCGCAATCACGATCCGCGGATTGAAAAACCCTCTGCGACCGTGGACTTTGCGGATGAAATAACTGAGCATTTTCTCGGTGATTTCGAAGTCGCTGATGACCCCGTCTTTGAGCGGTCGAATGGCGGTAATCGAGCCGGGGGTCTTGCCGAGCATATCCTTGGCGACCAGCCCGACCGCCTCGCCGTTGTTGAGCACGATGTTGGTGCCTTTGCGGACGGCAACCACCGACGGTTCGTTCAGGACGATACCCTCATTACGGACGCACACCAGTGTGTTGCACGTCCCCAGGTCAATTCCCATATCCTTGCTGAACCAGCCCAGAATAGTGTCTATCACTGTGACTCCCTTCAAAACGGATTGCCGGCGTTACCGCTGCGCTGTGGGTTGTCTGTACGTCCGCCGCCGCCGCCATAGAGGGCGTCGGTTCGGACCGGCTTACCGTCCGGCCTGAGCAATCGAAAACAGCGTTTCGTAATACAGCCAACACTTCAGAGCGACAAAAACCGCCGTGGACAATACGGTCAGCGCCGCCAGCGCCAAAATCGCGGTATATACATCACTGCTTGCTGCGGTATTTTTTCTGGCCATCGTGTGTTACCTTCATTCTCTTAAAGTTGGGTGCCTGCCGTATCGCCGACGCGCGGACGCTGCTGAACAAGCTGCATCACGCCGGCGCTTTGATCGATATCCACATGGGTAATCACGACATCGCAAAGAAACTGGCTGCCGCGCGTGATGTGGAAGACCATATTCTCGCGAACGCCGTCAGCCGACCCGACCGACAAATGCACCAGCGACTCGTCCACATCCTTGACCATCCCCTTGATATCCGAAGCGGTCGTCAAAGAGGCGGCGGGGCGGGCGGTTTCCGTCGTCGGGGTAACCGGCTCAACCCGGCTCACACCGCCGCTCAGGGCAAGAATCTGTTGCTCCAGTTCGGTCTTTTGTTCCAGCAAACGCCGGCGTTCCGCTTCCATAGCCCGAAGCTGGACGATGCGGGCGTAAAGATCGGCGGTAATCTGGTTCAGTTCTTTCTGGTCTTTGATGCTCTGAGCGCGAGTCGAGTCAAGCTGCTGCTGCGTCTGCTGGAGCGAAGCCTGCAGATTGCGTACGCTTTGCTCAAAGCCGGTCATGACGCCTTTCCAACTGTCGGCCTGACTCTGGTACTGGGCGCTGAGCCGTTCAACTTGGCGAAGATCGGCCACCAGCGTATTTTTTTCCGTCTCCAGAGTCGCAATCTCGTCCAGCAGACGGCTTTCCATCTCCTTGAACTTCTGAAGCTGCGCATTGAACTGTTTGTCCCGTTCGGCAAGCTCGGCCTGGGCGTACTGGGCCAGATTCCTTTGTTCTTCATACAGGCCCTTGAAGTTTTTTGTGCTGCCCACGAACGTGACCATCATACCGCACAGAAAAATTGAAAATAAGGACAATAAGACCGCCAGGATTTTTGTCAGCGTACTCAAGATAGTACCCTTTCATCACAGAGTATTCTTCTTATTCATATTGATTGCCGCCATTCCGCCGGCGCAACGTCTGGACGATACAGCGAATACAGGGGATTTTAAGGAAGTAATGTGGACAGGTCAAGCGTTTTTTTTATCTATTCTGAACAGAACGAATAAGTCTGAACGGTGTCAAAAAAAGACTTAGCGACACCACAATAAAAAGATTTTCAGGGTCAAAGACGCAGCGGGTTGATCGGCAAGATACGGTCGTTCCAAAACACATAAAAGACCGAAACTCGCCTATTTAGCCAGCAGCAGGACCGATTGGGCGGCGGTCAAGCGAATAACGTCCGACTGGCTGTCCAGTGCCTTGGGCAGCCAGTCTATCAGCTCCGGCGTGCCGATACGCCCGATCGCCATCACCGCCAGCATTGTTGCCACATCACCCCGGCTTAAATCGGCGTGATTTCGCAAATACTGAGCCACTTCCTCGCGCCCCGTGGTATCCCCGAGCCGGCCCAACTGCTCGGCTGCGCAAAGCCGCACCTCCGGGACATCATCGGTCAGCATTGTAATGATGGCATTGTGGGCGTCCAATGTTCCCAGCGCCCCCATTCCGCGAATACCCATTACCCGATCGTCGGCGTATTTGCTGATCAGCAGCGCCCACAGTTTGTTCCGGTAAAGCCGCGCGTCCTTTAATTGGGCGATGGAGTCAATCGCCTGAATCTTGACCTTTTCCGAGGCCGTATCGTCCCGCATCGCACGATAAAGAAGATCAAGATCATCTCGATCCCCGTTCTTTCCAAGCAGCAGCAGGGCGTTGGCGCGAACCGTCTGGTCCGCATGGTCAGCGGCCCGGCGCAAGTCCGCATGATACTCCGGATTGTTCAGTTGGATCATACTGTACGCCGCGGCAAGACGGACATTGGCGTCGTCGTCTTTGAGTCGCTCCCGTATCGGCTGTTCACAGCCGAAACACTGCATATCGCCCGCGGCCGCCGTAGCCGAAAAACGCACCGGAATGGCCGTATCGCCCATCAGACGAATGATCTCGGACATCATCTCTTTCTGCCCGGTCTCAACGACGACCTCAATGGCGTGATTGCGAACGTAAGGGTTTTCATGCCGCAGCGAAGCGCGAAGAACCTCCAGGGCACGCGGTTTCAGCGCCTGTGGTACCGCCGGCGAGGTCGCCGGCCGTCCTTCCTCGGGGTGATGAACCGACGTGGTTTCGCAACCGCCCAACAGCACAACAGCAACCGTCAGCAAAAAGAATCCAAACTTAATCATCATCTGTTGTTCCTTTATGTCGAATGAGATAACGTTCCAGAATCGCACGCACAAACAATCCCGCAAGGCACGCTCCCAGTACCGCATCCAGCCACCGCCCGTACTGGCCAAAGAATGTCACCCGACGGTCGATCGGGATGATATCGGTAAACCAACCTTCCACCGCCTGCCGGGCAAGCGATGCTGCGGGCAGGGTCCCGTCCCGGTAGCGTTCGCGTATTCGACCGGTCGAGTCAATCAGACAGCTGATACCGGTATTGACGCTGCGTATGATGGCGATGCGGTTTTCGATGCTGCGAAACACACTGATCGCCATCCGCTGGCTCAGTTCGGCGCTGGCAATGACCTGGCCGTCCCGATAGCGAACATACCACCCGTCATTGCTGATATTCACAAGAAAATCAACACGTTTGGTCCCGTTTTCGGCCGCCGCCATTCGGCGAGCGATGGTGGGATGGGTATCCTCATAGCAAATCAGCACGCCGAACCGATACGCTCGGCCGTCCTGGTCGTCAAACGTAAAGACCGTATAACGCCGGCCCGGCGTCAGATTATAATCGTAATCATAAGGACTGAGAAACAAAATCATCCGATAAATCCACGGCGCGCTGTGGCGGAAAGGGATGTATTCGCCGAACGGCACCAGATGGATTTTGTCGTAGCGCTGCGGGTCGGCCGTTCCGTCCGGCCGATACAGAAAAGCGGTATTATAGGTATCCGTAACAACCGGTTCATAGCCGAGATCGATCACGCGGGTCGCATGCGCTCCGAACAGGATATAGGACTGTCCCTCGGCGTGCTCAAGAATCTGTCGATGAAACCGATGCGGCTGGCTGTCTTTTGACCGATATTTCAAGTAGCCCGGATTCAGCGTCTCCAGCACCATCGTTTCAGGCCAGATCACCAGTTGCGCCCCGGCGTCAATACACGCCTGGCTCTTGTCGAGCAGGTCGTCCAGCAGAAGCTGGGCGTTTTCCGTGCGTTCTTTAATGTGCGAGGGCACGTTCGGCTGAACCGACCCTGCCAGCGGACCGTCTTCCACAAAATTGGCCGTCTGAGCAAGACGCCAAAACCCATACCCGCAGGCGGACGCAAGCAGCCCTGCGGCAACCACGGCCCGGCCCCAAAACGCACGAGCAGGCAATCGCCGCACTGTCCATTCCAAAATCCCGTCCGCCAGCAGCCCGTTGACCAGCGCCACCAGCACCGACACCCCCAGCGCCCCGAACATATCACTGATCTGAATCAGCGGCAGGATGCGATACTGGCTGTGCGCCAAAAAAAACCAGCTAAAGCCCGTAAACAGCACCCCCTGGATTGCCTCGGCCCCCACAAAAATAATCGGCGCAAACCACACCAACGACCACTGTTTTTTCCGCACAAACCGCACCGTCAAAGCCAGTACCGGCCAATACACCGCCTGCCATAACGCAAAGACCGCATACCCCGGCCCCGTTACCGGCATCAGCCACGACAGATTGAACAGCCAGTACCCCAGCGCAACGACATAAGCCCCCGTCGCCAATCGCTTGCCCGATCCGCCGGGTTCGCAGGCCAGCATAAACGGAACCCACGCCCCCCACGCCAGAAAATGCACATTCCACGGCGCCTGAATCACCGTCAGCAAGACCGCTGAAGCCGCAAGGCCGCCGACCAGCCGCCACAGAGCAGTGCCGTTTTTATTCCGCACATCCATGCAAAAATCCCATTAACTCGTCCCCTGCCAAGGGCCAGTGCCCCGCAGGGGGCAGGGGTAAAAAAACATCTCATATTCCACAACCCCAAAGGGGTTTTAAGTTATTTAGCCGGAGGTTTACGTCTCCGGCTATCATACTGTTGTCCCTGCGGGACTATCGAATTTTCATTTTATACCGAATCGAGTACGGTTTGGCCGCTCTTTACCTGCCGACTGCCCACGTCAGAAATTCCTTCAAGGCTTCTTTGACCAGGGTTGCATCGTGCGGCTTGTCGCGATTGAGCCGCAGCCGCAATTGATTCAGGAAATAGCCGAACACTTTATCGTCTTTGATGAGCGTATCGGCCGCGACGTTCATCTCCACAAACAGCCGCTTGAGTTCGAAGTACTCCGTCGCGTTCAGTTGTCCTGTTTTGTAGGAGTGCCTTTTGCGTCTGAGCTGCTTGAGTCGTTCCTGCGTATTGCGAACATAATCCTCGGAAATATCAAACCCGCAGTAATGCCGTCCAAGCTGCAGTGCCGCTGCCGCTGTGGTCCCCGAGCCGTTAAACGGGTCCAGCACCAAATCGCCCGGATTGGTGCTGGCGGCGATGATGCGTCCCAACAGCAGTTCCGGCATCTGGCAGGGGTGCCAGCTCTGCCGTTCGTTGAATGTGCCGCAGACGCGCGAATAGTCGCTCCAGACATCGTTGGGGATCTTGCCGGTCGCGTTAGAGCGGCGGTCGTTGTAAATCAACTGTCGATCCGACGGCAACCGTACCGCCAAATCGTTAAAGACGTAGTTTTTGGGATTTTTAACAAAGTAAAAAATATGCGCATGCGAACGGGCGAATTTGGCCTTGGTCTGCTGGCCGAAGGTGTAGTGCCAGATGATCCAGTTCCGCAGCGTCAGTCCCAATTCATCGCCGATAATACGGATATGGGCCGCATATTCATCGCCGATAGCGATATAAAACGCCCCGTGCGGCTTGAGCACATTCACACACGCCGCCATCCAGTCCCGTGTCCAGGCCAGATAGTTGTTTTTCTCAACCTTGTCGTAGTATTTATCGTACTGATAGCCGATATTAAACGGCGGGTCGGCAAACACCAAATCCGCAAACGGCTCTTTGGTCTTGCCCAGAAATTCGATACAATCACCATACAAAATTCGATTTCTTGGTTGCATCTCAGATGTTTGAGAAATGTCCAAGGAAGCTCCTTGGCAAAAGTCCTTTTTTAATTTTGCATTCCTTAATCCTAAAGACGACATATTTTTGTTTCTTTAGCTCAAGTGTAATTTTTTTATCTCGCTTAACGTTTCTTGCGATTTTATTACTCCAATATTTTTGGTTTGAAGCAGGAAGCTTCTTACATTTACATCCATGCCAAAAACAACCGTCAGCAAAAACAACAATCTTTTTTTTAGGAAAAAAAAAGTCAGGGTTGCCCACAAGTTTTGCATTTCTTCGCCACCCTGTAATTTTATGCAACTTAAAAAGATTTATAATCGCAATTTCGGTCGAGAAATTACCCTTGGATTTCACAGCCCGCATTATTTCAGAACGCTGTTTTTTGGAAAAGGTATCCATGATGCAGGCTATAACCCCCACATAGAACTAGCCGGGGGTTGTGTATATTTTCTCTCTGAGATAAATGCATCAATCTCGGAACAAGTAGCCAAAGGAAACTCCATTTTGAATTCCTTGATAAGGGCCAATACAACATCTTTTCCAATAGTGTCGCAATACTTTGGACTTACAGCGATACCGAACCATTCCACAAGATCGACCTCTGTAATGAAGCCCCGAATGCGTTTCTGAAGGCCAAGCTGTGTAATGACGCTTTGAATGGTCTTCTTTTCGACCCTTTTACATACAATGACTATTTGGTCAGCGGAAATATTCTGCTTGACCTCCGCAATAGCCGTAGCATCAAGAGAAATATGCTTGATCTGAATCGCAGGGCCGAAGTTCGCCCAAATATCCAGTCCCGTATCGGCAGCATTTGTCGTGCCGAATCGAAAAAGACGAGCAGGCTGAGTTATAGATAAGTGATTGATGTCGATACCCAATACAAGAGTTGAAAATCGCTCAAAATCAGCCAATAAGTCCTTCTTTTTTTTGTCAACAGATAACGTTACCGTCGCCTTAAGATGTTTTGTCAGAGTGTCAAAAAGTGCATACACAATTATTTCATATGCTTTGTCAATACTCCTTCTCAGATGAGCATTTCCAGTAAAAAGCTTGATGAAGTCGTCTATCTTGAAGTTTTTTGGATGGATATTTTCCAGTTTATTTAATACATCCGTAAGTGGAGCAAGTCTGGATTTTAGTTTATGATAAATATAGGATTCTACAATCGCTTTTTTATTTTTGTTCTCCCGCCCTAAGACAACAAGGGTATCTGGAGAGATTAATTTCTCATCAAACATTTGGTCTTCATAGCGAGAGTTTAAGATTGGAATTCTTCCTACTAACCGTGGGCATACTGCGTTCCGCCATCGCGTTGATTGACGACGATAAGTATCTAAGTCTGCAAGATCAATATCCTTACTGATTCTATCTCGGTATAAAATCTCAGCAACTTGTATCGGCTTATAAAGATGAACTCTTGCCTTTGCAATTAATTTGTCAAGTCTTCTTTTAGCTTCAGTCGTTGTTATGTTCATCTGGACATCCTTGCTTATGCATCGCATGTCATAAAAGGCATTTCTGTTTGTGATATATTTGGGCGAGGGTTTCTGAGCGATATCAACATTTGTTGCGCGATTGCTTTTATGACTGGAACTGCGACGCTATTCCCTGCAAGCTTTCTGATGGCAGTATGGTTTACAGCAATCCGAAAGTTGTCGGGAAAACCTTGTAAACGAAGGCATTCCCTACTGGATGGACGTCTATATCCATTGACTAACAAATAGTTGTAAGACGCATTTGCCCGAAGGGCACACGAGAAAGGATGTATTCCAATGTGTCCACCTTTATTTTCATGCCACATCGAAGGATAAAATGGCTCTTTACCTTGTTTTTTAAGACGTTCAAGCCTTTTTTTTCTAATCATTTCAGAAGCAAACAACGACTTGTCCACAACATCGTCATCCTCAAGAACTGAAGCCAGGTTTGCTTTAACCAGAAATGGTTTTGGAAATAAAAACTCGATATCGTCTAAAAATCCAACAATAAAAGTTCTTTCTCTTTTTTGAGGAACGCCAAAATCAAGGGCATTTAATATTTTGGTATGCGTATAATATCCCAAATCATTTAATACTTCTATGACGACTTGGTACGTCCTGCCTTGGTCGTGTGTTTTGAATTGTTTTACATTTTCTAAAAGTATAGCATAAGGTTTTTTGATTCGCAATATTTCTGCGATATTGAAAAAAAGGGTTCCCCTGATATCTTCAAATCCTTTTCTGTTTCCAATAATGCTGAAAGGCTGGCAAGGAAATCCGCCAAGCAAAATGTCGTGATCGGGTATTCTTTCCGGTGGTATTTTGGTTATATCGCCTGCTGGCATTTCTCCAAAATTTGCTTTATACATAGCACATGCATCGGGATCGATTTCCGAGGAGAACACACAATTTCCTCCAACCGCCTCAAACCCTAAACGAATACCCCCTATACCAGAAAAAAGGTCGATAAAGTCAAATTTTGTCCAATCTTTTCCAAACATAACAGGTTTTTTTCCATAAATTCACCATCTTTATTCATAAAAAACCGTATGATACCGCCGCGGACGGCATTTTCAAGCCAAAACCCCGCCTTCTTCCAACTCCGTTGCGGCTTTTTCCAATAAAGCGATACAATCGCCCGCGATAATCTGATTTCTATAGGTTTCCATGGCTGTATGATACCGCATTTATCCCAAAAAACAATACCCGCCGCCGCGTAAAACCGCTATAATCCAAACAAAGAACCCAAAAAACCACCTAACGCGGCGGGGGCTTGCGCCCCATGGCCTGTAACTTCCGACGGGATCGGACAAGAAGGAAGATGAACTAATGAACCCAAAGACGATGGACATCACAACACGCAGCCCCGACGAGACCATCGCCCTCGGCCGCCGCATCGGCCGTGCCCTGACCGGCGGACAGATCCTCGCCCTGATCGGCAACCTCGGAACCGGCAAGACTCACCTGATCAAAGGGATTGCAATGGGACTGGGTGTCCAGCAGGATGACCTGGTCACCAGCCCGACGTTTGTCCTTGTGAATGAATATTTCACCCCCGACGGCCGCCAAATCTATCACATCGACGCCTACCGCCTTGAATCCGCCGCCGAGTTCGAAGCCCTCGGCGTCGAAGAATACCTCCGCCCCGATTCGCTCGTCATTGTCGAGTGGGCCGACCGCGTCTGGCAGGCACTGGAGCCGTTCGACCCCGTCATCATCCGTCTGTCCCACGCCGGCGCCGATGCCCGCACCATCACCTTCGAAAACCCGCCTCCCGCCCTGTAGCCCGAACCTCTCTCACGCCGACTTTGCAACTACCCCCAAGGGGACTCGAATTCTTACAAAATAGGCTGTTTTAGTGCATATAAATCGGGTTTTAGCACAAATCTTAGCACATTTTCTTGTTGATTCTGACAATCCACTTGGGTAAAATACGTTTTTCAAAGGTTCAACGTATTTAATTTTTAGTAACCGTTCACAGTTTTAAACGATTAAAGACGGATAGTTTTTATCGCTCCAGTGAGCAATAACCGATTTATGGATAAAGTCAAAGACATTTTGACCCTGTTTTTTACAGGTCGCAATGGTTGTCCAGATGCGTTCGCACCAGCGCATGCCGGTCTGCCCGCGGGTTCCCTGCGTTATCCGTCGGTCAATCACCACCGGGCGAATCTGACGTTCGGTCCCGTTATTGGTTGGTTCGACATCCGACTCGGTCAGGAATCGGAAGTAGCTGTCCGCCGCATCGCTTTTGAATCGCTTGGCCAGCTTTTTGGCCAGTGGATGATCCGGCGGCCTGCGTACCCGCTTCAAAAACGCCGCTTTGATTCGCTCCATCGAACGCCGCCATCCAGGGGCGGTCAAACCCATCCGCCGATGCAGGGTATCGAACATCTTTTTGAGCCAGTCCAGCAGTTTGGTGCCCCAGCGGGACAGCGTTTTGGTGCTGTGCTCGGCCAGGAACCGAATCTCGCGAATCAAATGTGCCATGCAGTACTGCATGCGAACATCAAACAACCGGGCGTATTTGCGATACGCTCCCCAGTAGTCGGCGCCGATGATTCCGGTAAACGCTTTTCCAAGTACCTCTTTAAGGACGCCGCTGCCTCGCGAGGGATCGATTTTGAACAGACTGTAGCCGGACGTGTCAAAACACCACGTCCAGTGCAGTTTGCCGTTATCGTGATGGCCGGTCTCATCAATATTGACCCGCGGTTCATGCGGCAATCGGTCTGCCAGTTCATCATACGATTGGCCAAGAGCGTCCGATACCTTCTGAGTCGCCTTGCACAGCAGGCCCCGCGAAAGGTCCAGTTTGACCACCTGTTCGAAAAACTGCTGAATGGTGCTATACGACATGTGACAGGCGCCTTTCAGGTACGACACAAACGCGGTCATGTCCGCCCCGAACAGGCCGCCTTTACGAATATCGTCCGGCAACGGTGCAATATGAATCCTGCCCGTTATCGGGTCTCTGTACTTCCTGGCACGATGTTCGATCACTTTATACATCCTGTCCGGCAATCCGATTTGCTGAAGGACAAACCATTCATCCAGCGGCTCAAGGCCGTCGGCGTCTTTGTCTGCCAGCTCATAGTCAAAGGTCTGGTCAATCTGCTCCGACGCAAAGGACGGACGCGTAAACTTTTTATGCCCGTGCTGGCCGCCGCGTTTGCGTTTCTTACGTCCCGGCTTGGCGGCGGGCTTCTTGGGCTTTACGATATCACTGGACGGCGGCTTGGAAGAATTATGCGAATTCTTCTTGAGCCGAGCCACCTCGTCTTCCAGTTGCTCAATGCGTTTGAGAAGCGTTGCAATCTGCTGTCTCAATTCAGCGATAATTTTATCTTTTTCATCCATGCACCTCTTTATAACACAGGGCGTGGAATCGCGCAAGTTGCCTATTTTAACATTTTCACGTTTTTATGAAAAATTTCTGTGAACGGTTACAAATTTTTTTTAGGGCATGAAAACACAGCAAATCGAGTGCCGAACAGGATTGGGAC
>OMKS01002275.1_pt1 | contig 16150 bp, 17 predicted proteins | sample 1674721 | NCBI WGS metagenome assembly OMKS01 (sample SAMN06264996, study PRJEB25208) | sediment metagenome | isolation source: hot spring sediment | place: USA: California | collected 2014-09-02
GGCTAAGATCCGGGTCGTGAATACGATCCAGTTGTTTTTGAACCCTCTGATCGAGGAGTTCAACACGATATTTTTTCATCGATCGTCTGTCGCTGGTTTAGATAGTCACGGAATGATAGACGTTCTCGGGGGCCGGGAGGCTCGGTAGCTTGCGCCAGACGCATAGCCAAGTCGGGATCTCGACTATCTTCTTCGTCATCCAGGAGATCCAGATAATGCTCGTACTCAGCTAAAGAAAGGAGGACCGCGACAGGTTGCTGCGCAACATCGACCACGTAGCGCGCGCCGCGCTCGTGGAGGGTTTGGATGATCTCAGGCTGGTTCTTTTTCATCATAGACCTCTATCATAATTATTATAAGCTATATGATCGATTCGGCAAGGTCATAGAGATATCTCAATATTGCAAAAAATAAGCTATTCCTGCATTGTTTGCCGTAATAGCATTTTGCCAATAAAAAAGGAGGATGATGTGGAGCCATTGACAATCACATTACGGACATTGACCCCGTTGTGGACCGGCGGCGTGGATGGGCAGTGCGACCGCCTGCACGAGACGGGACTGATTGGCTCGCTGCGCTGGTGGTATGAGGCGCTGGTGCGCGGGCTGGGTGGGCAGGCGTGCGATCCGACGAGTGAAGAGCCTAAAGATCGCTGTCAATTTGATAGCAAAGCCTATGAGCGCGTTAAACAAGAAGGTAAATCACAAACGGAGGCATTACAGGCCGGGTTAGCCACTATTTGCCCCGTATGCTATCTGTTTGGAGCAACAGGATGGGCACGACTTTTCCGGCTTCAAGCAACGAGCGCGCCTACAACACCATTACATTTTCGCACATCTGTGAATATGAACAAAGGATGGTTGAAACGTGTCTTTGGTGGGGAAGCGCAAAATATCGATAATCTCACGGTGCCGTATGGAGATATAGACCTGCGTGCCGTCCTGCGAGGGTATGATGAGGATTATGTTAAAAGCCAATTGGCTTTGCTATTTCGCTTTGTTGCGACCTATGGTGGCCTAGGGGCACGTCTGCAACATGGTTTTGGACTAGTTGAGGTAAACCTACCAGAGGTTATGGAGAAGATAGCTTTTACAGAGGGGGTGAAACAATTAGGGCGTGTTTTGCGCGAGGGTAATCTGCGTGACGGGCTATCAACTACATCTGTCTTCGACTTGAGCAACTTTGTCAGTATGGAATGGGAGATCCCGCCTAAAGTACTGCAATTGTTCACAAATGAAAAATCTCACATTGGCAACTTGACCAAGAAGCAAGAATCCGACTATTTACCTTGCGCCTTTGACTTGCGTTACAAAGGTTCAGGGAACTTTGGGATACGTCAATGGTTGAAACGCAATGAACAATGGCCGGCTGACAAGATTAACCGATTGATGGGTGTTAGCGAAAAGAAAGGGCAAAAAATTCAAGACGACGACCGACAAGCCAGCTATCTATCTTTCGGAATGCCTTATCAGCAAGGGGATAGCTATCGGCTACGAGTGTTTGGTTTTGCACCACTCGATGTGTTGTCGCCTGATGATTTGCGAGAACTATGTCAAAGGTATGTTCAACATGTATTTGAGGTACAACCAGCAAGTGTTGTTTTAGGTCGAGATTTGACCTCTTCAATACAAGGAGTAGCACAATGAGCAACGATTACTGGATTGCACTGGAACAGACGGACAACTTACAAACCAATACTGCCACAATTTGTTACCATCGGCTAATTGCTGAAGGTCGCAAAAAAGGGGATGGCGGAGCAGACGATTTGCGTTCGCAATGGGCAAAGGCAAATACGCAGGTGGGGCTAGAAGTTCCACATAGCACATTCTGGAATTGGATTGCACAACCTGTCTTTGATCTTGTTGATTTACCTCCCTACTCCTTCCAACTACAGTTCACCTTCACCCTTGCCAAGCCCTACCTCTCCAAAGATGACAACGCCTTCTACATCATTGACAACCCCATTGCGCGAGATAAAGTCTTCCAGTTGCCCATTGTGCGACCCACAGGTTGGAAAGGCAGCTTGTGCGCGGCTCTGTGGCAATTGGGGCATAAGAAAGCCGCGCCAGATGAGCAAATTCAGCGGCTCTTTGGCGATATTCGTGGCAACGAGAGTGGACAGGCCGGGCGCGCGCGCTTTTATCCTACCTTCTTTACGCAAACCGGACTGGAAATCATCAATCCGCACGACCGCGAAAAGCGCGCGGGGAAGAATCCGCTCTTGTTTGAGAGTGTACCAACTGGCGCAACGGGAACCTTTACCCTGCTCTACGTCCCTTTCGATCTGATTGGAAAACCGGAAACCACCACCCGCGCGCAGATTGCCGAGGACGTGCAATTGCTGGCACAGGGGGTACAAGCGCTGTTCCGCACCTACGGCTTTGGCGCGAAGACGAGCAGCGGCTTTGGATTGGCGGAGGAAAAGGTAGCCGGAGCGTGGTTTTTCCGTAGCCTGGAAGTCCCGCCACCGGATACACAGGCGGAACATACCGCCTCGCAGCAAGCCTTACCCCGCTACCTGGCAGCACCCAACCGCCTCCAGCCGGAGTTTTTGAATCCCGATGGCACGTTCCACGTGCGCAGCGAGCAGGAATTAAAAGCCTTGAAGAAAGCAGAACGCCAGCTCTACGACAAAGCGAAAAGCTGGTGGGAACGCGAAGGGCAAGCGCAAACAGCACCGGAGATGCCGCCGGAAGTTGAAGTCCCGCCGGTATCAGCCTGGGATTTTACTTCGTTTGCAGAGTTACTTGATCAGGCGGGTTGCGTGGCTGATGCGCTGAACAAGGGAGGTGCGGAATGAGCACGAGTCTTCAAGTGTTGGCGGATAACCGGGATGCGCTGTTGTTGGCGGAGGTGGGGGCACTGATACACGATTTAGGCAAGTTGAGCACTCAGTTCATTGATCAAATGTCCCGAACCCCTTCTATTCATTCGGATGGTTTTGAGCATGAGAATGCCATCATGCAGGTTGATAGCTTTATGGATGTACAGTTTCTAAACAAACTCAAGGCCACCAAGGTGCGTGCCCTGCGCTGGAGTCACATTCCAAATAATGAGCAAATCGGCCAGTTTATCGATCTCATTCTGCATCATGATAAATCGAAACATAGCGCGTTCCTCGTGCGATTATTAAATCGTTGCGATGGCTCTGATTCTGGCGCAGATAAGGGAACAACTCGCCAAGATGGTCTGCCGCAAATAGCCAAGCAAGAGTACGGTAAGACGTTTATTGCTACTGCTTTTGGCAAAGAGGCAAGACTCGATGAAATCAATCTGGATTCTGCAAGATTAGCGCTTACCGGGTCTATAGGTTCTCTTTTGTTCCCCTTGAAACGCTCTGACCTTTTGCAAGAGATTTGTAGTCATTATGCAAATGGGTTGGCTGAGACGCGGCGATCTGCCAATGATGTGACTCTCTGGGACCACTCGTTTTCCGTAGCGACGCTTTACAAAACAGCATTGGCGACCTTGCTTATCCGAGGCACTCCGTTAGATTTGAATAACCTCCGCTGGCGCATCCTCCGCGTCAATTTCGACGTTCTCGACCTCTACGCCAAAGCCGTCAAAATCGCCGACTTGCTGGCTTACAAAAAGGCCGTGGCCGGCGCTTGCGAAGCCGTCAAGCAACTTGTCGAAGTAGACTATCCCCTTGGCAACGAAGTCTACCGCGATACCACCGGCATTTACTTCACCTATCCCGACCTTGACCTGATCCCGGAACTAGAACAGAAGATCCGCCAGCAGGTAGAAGCCGTAGACCTGGAATTAGCCCCACGCATTAGGATAGAGCAATCTCCGGGAACCACGGCTGTAGAGCAGCTCAAACGGTTGTTATCAGATGCACGCCAGCAAGCGCGCCAAGACTTGGTGCAACCTTTCGCCGCAGAGAATTTGGGCGCGGGATGGAAATCTCAATGGGAAAACTTGCCCGAAGGCAAGTGGGAAGTCTGTCCCGTCTGCCGCCTGCGCCCGATGCAGGAAGGTAAAGATACTTGCGAGAGTTGCGAGAAACGCCGCACATCGCCATCGCGGGTGGCAACGTGGCAGGCTGCGCCTCAAACCACCATCTGGATGGACGAAATCGCCGACGCCAATGGGCGCGTGGCGCTGCTCGTGGGCAAATTCGGTCTGGACGACTGGCTCTCCGGCGACCTGGTGCAGACGATGCTGGTCAAGGCGGTGGAGGACAATCCCGGCGCGTGCCAGCCCAAGAATCCCTCTCCGGCCCGGTTGCGCCGCGTGTGGGAGACGTGCCAGAATTTCTGGGTGGAGACGGTTGCGAAAATTCTGAGCGAGAATGTATCGAGTGGTTCACGGCTGATTGTCATACCTGATGACAAGACCGGCTGGCGGGAGAATGTGCCCTACGATGGCACGGTGGATGGAAAAGCGATCAGTCTGCTGTGGCACGATGCCGGCCAACACTTTGTCACCATCAGCAACTTGCAATGGGTGGGCGACGCTATCAAGGAAAACCAAGAGATCGTTGTGAGTAAGCCGGATACCCCTGCCCGTACCCACCATTTCAAAGTACAAGGGGTGATGCCTGCAATGAGCGATATGGGACACTACAACCCCACCCTCACGTTGCTGACATCCCCCGACCGCTGCCTGGCCCTCGTCCCCGCTGCCCAGGCAGTGGATATTGCCGCCCAGATCAAGAGGAAATACGAGGAGGAGATGGGCAAAGTTCAGAATCGCCTGCCGCTCTCCCTGGGCCTCGTCTTCTTCCCGCGCAAGACGCCGCTGGCGGCGGTGTTGGAGGCGGGGAGGAGGATGGAAGAGGGGAGAATGGAGAATGAAGAATGGAGAATTACAAAGACGCCGCAGAATGATGGGAAAACGGTCACATTGGATTTGGCGCGTGAGGGCCAACGCATCACACTTCAGGTTCCGATTGTAATGGGGGATAGAATGACTGAGGATGTCTGGTATCCCTACTTTGAATTAGTGGGGACGCCGGCAGCGCATCACACATACCGCTTTGACTATAATGGAAAGCCGTGGGTTCACGTCAAAACGCTGCAAGTGGGCGAGACGGTGCGCGTGACACCTTCCCACTTTGCCTATATCTTCCTGGAACACACCGCGCAGCGTTTCCGCTTTGATCCGGCGCGGGATGTGCAGTATCTCGACGAATTGCCGCGCCTGGCGAAGATGTGGCAAACGCTCCGCGACGACACGCCCAATATGAGCGACACTAAGCTACAAGCCATCTGGGCGTTGTTCCGCAGCAAGTGGGCACTGTGGCGCTTGGATGATAAGGACGAGGCGGATTACGCTGAACGGCAAGCGACTTTTAAGCAGTTGGTAAAGACGACGTTTGAGCGTGACAAGATCACCGGTATCACGCCAGAAGACGTTGTAAACGGCAGATTCGACCGTTGTTTAAATCTATACCATCACATTCTCAAAGAACGTGTAAAGCAACAGGAGGCATAAAATGACTGAAAAACCATTTGATAAACGATCCTATTTCGCATTGGCCCTCGACCCCATCCACGTGGGGACGGGTGGGTATCGTCTGGGGCGCGTGGATATGGGCATCGTCCGCGAGCCGGGTACCAATGTGCCCAAGATTCCGGGCACGAGTCTCTCCGGCGCGTGCCGCACGTATGCCACGATGCAGCATCCCGACAAATGGCCGCACTGCGCCGGACAAGGACAGGCGCGGGATGAACATTACAAAGGCCATTGCGGCGACGCCAATTGCCCCATCTGCGTGAGTTTTGGCTTCTCCAAAGGCGAAGGCGGCAGCTTCCAGGGATTGGCTCAGTTCTCGGATGCGCGGCTGGTGCTGTTTCCCGTCCACTCGCTGGCCGGGCCGGTGTGGGTGACGTGTCCATCCGTATTGCGTGACATGGGTAGGACCACAACTGCTCCGGCTGATACACAAGTACAAGTTGTGGACGACATCCAGGTGAACGAACGGCTAAACCTGGGCTGGGTGATGCTGGATGCTAAGCCAGATTTCTCGCTTCCATTGCCTGACATACCGCAAGACATTCTCAACCGCGCCGTGTTGGTGTCGGACAAACTGTTTAGCCATATCGTCAACGACAATCTGGAAGTGCGCACCTCGGTGAGTATTGACCCGATGACCGGCGCGGCTTCCGATGGCGCGTTGTTTACCTACGAAGCCCTACCCCGCAGCAGTGTGTTGGCCTTTGACGTGATAGCGAGCGATCCACAATTCTACAAGATTCAGGGCCAGACGCCGTCTGTGCAGGTGCAGGAAACAGTAGAAAGCGGATTGCGTTTGTTCGAGTCTCTGGGCGTGGGTGGGATGAACACGCGCGGGATGGGGCGGCTCAAGGTGTTGGGATTTGAGGTGAAGGAGGTAAGCAATGACAACGCAAAATCTTGATCGCTTGTGCGCGCAGTATGGCTACCAAATCGCGGATGACGTTCAAAAAGCCATCGGCAAGGGCGCGGAAAATCACATCACCAAATCGTTGGGCGTGCTACAAGAAAACGGCATCTATGCCTTCTTCCTCTACCAGGCTTCGCGGAGCAGCGAAAAGGACGGGGCGGAAAAGTTGCGGGAACAAGCTCACAAGTTACTCAAGGCGGCTGGGATCAAGCCCTTCGACACAGTGAGCGATTCCCTGGAAGCTGTGCGTACACAGGGTGGTCTCGCCGACAAGCTGGATGATCTCCTGCTTGCCAAGCAACTGCTGGAGCAGGCCCTCATCTACGCGCGCTATCATGCCAAAGTATTGGGGGATTGATATGGCCTGGCAATGCTTTCGTCTCACCTGTGAGTTACACAGCCCGCTCCACATCGGCTATCACACCATCGGTAATGTACAGCGGACGCGCGCCTACGTCCCGGCGCGCAACCTCTGGGGCGCGGTCACGGAGCGGCTGACGCGCGGCGGCTTCAGTGCCGAAGATGCACCGGCGGGCGATTACCAGAGAATGGGGAATTGGGTCAAGCAACACTGCGCCTTTAGCTACTTCTTTCTGTGCGAAGGAGATACGTTGCTCAACCCACGTTATGAAGAGGATGGCATGTACTACGGTGCGCTCACTCAGGCCGCCTTTGAGCGCCGTTATCTGGATGCCCACGTCACCACCGCGCTGGACGCGACGACCACCTCGGCGGAAGAGGCCAGCCTGCACGAGGTCGAGTTCATCGCCCCGCACCGGCTGGATAACACCGGCAACGGGGAACGCACGCAACTGCACGGGTGGCTGTTCCTGGATGAAACAATCACCGCTTGCCAGGACAAAATCCGGGAGACGTTAAGCGATCTCCACATCGGTGGCGAGCGGCGCTATGGGTTTGGGCAATTGTGCCTGGCGGGTTGGAAAGAAGACACGCTTCCTGATGGATATACTGTGCTTTCAGGCGCTCATCACCCCCGCATCGAGGTCAAACAAAACGCCCCCCTGCTTGCGCACACATTGGTCGACGGGATTGAGGCACGCGGCTCTATCGAACCCGTCGTCGGACGCGAAACTAGGAGCAATGGGAAATTCGGCCAGAGCCTTACCCACGGTCAAGTCTGCTGGTCGCCCGGCGCGACGTTGCCGGTCGAAACAACTTTTCAAATCACTGAGAATGGTCTATGGAAACACGATTAACCCTTCTCCCATTCTCCATTCTCCATTCTCCATTCTCCATTCTTTTTTCTCAAGGAGGCTCAATGAACCAAAACACATTCTATCTCGATAAGTCCACCGGGACGTTTGCGGATGCGCTGGCGGCTTACGGGCTGGCGCGGGTGCTGGATTACGTGTTGGCAAATGCCGGGCACAACAGCCGTGAGGTGACGCTGACCGACCAGGGCACGGCCTACGCGCTGACCTGCACACCGGCGATCGATGCGGCGGTGCTGGACGGCTGCGAACCGTTTACCGTCGCGCCGTTTTTGCAAACGTGGGATAAGAAGGCAAAGGCGCTCAAACCCCTGCCCGGCGGCATGGCGAAGGTCGCCGCGCTGGTGGTGGATTACGAGGCCGAAAAGCAGCGCCGGACGGAGTTCTTCGAGGCGCTCAAGCAGCTTTCGGCAGAGGCGCGGAAGGCCTATTTCCGCCAGAGCGATGCGCCGGAACGCGCGCAAATCAACGAGCCGCACCACCATTGGGACATCTTCCGGGCCATCAATCCCGGCGCGCTGGCGGGCTATAACAAGCTGGTGGAGCTGTGGTGGGAAGCGCGCGAACCGGAGACGTTCCGGGAGCTGTTGGGCGTGCTGCTGGCCATGACGGCGCAGACGCCCAACGATGTGGCGGGCGCGGCGGCGGCCTGGGCGGCGGTGATCAAAGCGCGCGGGCTGACCAAGGCGAAGGCGACCGCGCTGCAAGTCTACAATCCGCACCAGGGCAAGGGCCAGAACCGGGCCAAAGCCGACAAGCTCACGATGGGCAACGTGGATAACTTCTGGTTGCTGGAATACCTCAAGGCCGTGGGGCTGTACGAGGCCGGGATGCCCAAGACGCTGCGCGGCGGCAGTAAGGACAGCAAGACCTACGTGCTCGCGCCGCACAATCTGGCGCTGGATCAGCACGCCGCCATTATGCAAGACTTCCGCAAAGCGATGGCGGCGGCGGAGACGGCGGTGCGCTCCGACGTGCTGGCCGCATTGCGCTACACGCGCGTCTTTCTCAACTACTGCGAGCAACATCAGGCGGAAGACTTATACGCGCAATTGCTCGGCGGGCGCGGCCCGCGCGACTTCGTCTCCGGTTTCGAGACGGCGTTTTACAAAAATCTGGGCAATTCGGCGGCGACGATGAACATTGCCTTTATCGCGCTGCCCGGTTGGATCAAAATCCAAACCCCGGAGGATATCGCCGCATTTACGGACGACCCCGGCGGCATTATCACAGAACACGAAGCCATCGCCCGCCAGTTCGAGGAGAGCCACAGCGACGATTTCCGCCTGTTGGTGGCCTATCGCGATTTCATCTCCGGGGATGATTTGTGGCCGTTTTTTGATTTCACCACGGCGTATGCCGGTTACATTATCGGCCAGCGGGAGCGTGGCTTACGTCCCGTTCGCCAGTTTACTACAACCAATCTAAGGAGGTTATTCGTGAACGTTGAACCCAAGTTGAGCACAATTTTGGACACGCCGGGCTTCAAAAACATCGCCTACGCGATCCGGCAGAGCACGGTGACGGCGCAGTACCGGCGCAAGCAGCAAGGGGACCGCCGTTACGACGTGCGCTATGGCCTGAACCAGGAATTGGCGCGCAAGGCCAACTATCCGCAGGACTTCATCGCCGCGTTGAGCGAGTTTTTGCACAAGTACAACGCCGAAAACGCGCAGGTGATGGAAAACCGCGCCGGTCCCTATCGCAAAAGCATCAAAACCACGGACATCGACGACGTCGTAGCCCTGGTAGACGCGTTCGGCGCGCCGCTGATCTGCCAGTTGCTCATCGCCTATGGCTACGCCCGCACACCACGCGAGGAGCAGCCCGCGAACGCCGCCTCAGAGGGTGCGCCGGACAACGGCGACGACGAAATCCCGGACGAAGAAGACGATGAACTGGTGTAAGGCCCATTCTCTATTCTCTATTCTCTATTCTCTATTCTCTATTCTCTATTCTCTATTCTCTTTTCTCTTTTCTCTATTCTCTTTTCTCAATTCTAATTCATCAGGAGGACAATAATGACAGACAAAACCAAACTCTATTCGTTGGCGATTTCGGCCCGCGCCACGCTGGATATGCACAGCCTCAACAATGAGGGCGGCGAGGGCAATCAGATTCAGACCCGCATGGTCAACATCGTGGGGGGCGATGGCCGCCTCTACAACGTCAACGCCATCAGCGGAGATATGTTCAAGCACATCCAGGCCGAACACCTGTTCCGGATGGCCGCGAGCCGGCAGGATGTGCCGTTGTGCGCGGCGTGTAAGGCCTTCAACGCCAACCGCATCAGCGCGGATGCAGCCTATACCACGGCGGTGGAAAAGCTCAGCGACGCCGAGGCCCTGGATTTGTTGCTCACCTCCTGCGCGTTGGACGATATGGAGGGCAATCTCATCACCGCCGGGAAGAAGTCGCTGCCGCGCAAGAGCGTGGTGGAATTCGGGTGGGTCGTCGGCCTGCCGGAGGTGACGACGACGGACAGCTACTTCCACGTCAAGTACGCCAGCGAACGCAGCGAGAAGCAACGCGCCGCCGACAGCAGCGAGGCCGCGCGCGGCTCCAATCTGGGGCAGGCGATCTTCCACCGGCCGGCGTCCAGCGGCGTGTACGCGGTGGTGACGCACCTGGAACTGGCGCGCATCGGCTTCAATGACATCACGCAAACCTACGCCGTGGATGCAGCGCAGCGCCAGGCGCGCTACGTGCAGTTGTTGGAAAGCATCCTCTACACGTACCTGGAACCCAACGGGGCGATGCGGGGGACGCAGAATCCGCACATTGTGGGCTTTGAGGGCGTGGTGACGGTGAGCCAGGAAATTGTACCGGCCCCGGCGCTCAGCCCACTGGGGGGCGAGGACTTTGTGGCCGAACTGGCGCGCATCCAGGCCGCGATCAACCAATTACATCCCGGCGCGCTGGCCCTCTATGCCTTCACATCTCCGGGCGAATTTGCCGAGGTGATGACGCATCTGATCCAAACCACCGCGCCCTATACCCTGACCTACAGCGGGTAATGCGAGGAGCTAAAATGTGGCTCATGGCTAGATACCAACCGGTGGGCATGTTTTCGCTCAAAAGCGCCATGGCAACGTCTTCTGGGGGTAAAAGCCTGCTCACCCCGACGCCGTTCGCTTTAAAAATGGCGTTATTGGACGCCGCGTATCGCGTGTATGGGGCAACGCACGTCGAGACGCTGTGGCCTCTGTTGCGCGACTTGCCGGTGGCCGTAGATCTCGCAGAGCGCGTGGTGGTGACGAATCTGTTCGCCAAGGTGCTGAAACCACGCCGCGGGGAAGCCCCGGCCGGCACGGCCCACGCCGGGCCGTTGCAGAAGACGATTGCTTTTCGCGAGTACGTGTGGCCGGCAGGAGAATGGGGGATGGCTTTGGAATTACCAGCGGCGCTCTCTAGCGCACAGGGGACAGCCTTGCTGCTGCAACTCAACTACCTGGGTAAACGGGGAAGCTTCATCCAGTTGACCGGGATACCGGCTACGGTGGAAGCATTGCCGGAAAGCTACGTGCGGCTCAATCCACCGGCAGGACAAACCCTATTTGCCAGTCAGGGTGTGCTTCAGGTGTTAGATGATTGTGGGCCGAAGATGACGCTGGAACAGGCTAACATCTATAGCGGGAAGAACATCCGCTTGGGCAGTGAACGCGTGTTGCACCACATCGTCTTACCCTATCGCCAGGCGCAAGCCAGTAAGAGCTATACACTTTACGAGCGTGTCTAGCGAAACCGGACGCGGCGCTCACCCGCCGCGCCCCTCCTCGCCCAACGCGAGACAATCCGCGATAAGGGTAGGCAGGTTCGGCACGTCGAAGCTGAGGCCGGGCGCGGGGTGGCGGTTGTGTTTGATGCCGGGCGGCTCGTGGCGGTGGTGCGGGAACGTCGCCGCCAGGTCTGGATTTTCGGGGTGTGGCTGCGGATCGTACCAGCGGATTTTCTCGCCGTGGGCGTAGACGGTATAGCTGTAATCAAGGAACTGACCATCGCTCAGGTCGAGATACTCAAATGCAGAACGCGAAAAAGGAGGCATCAGCCGATCTTTCGTTGCTTCTAGTATAGCATAAAATCAGAGGAGGATACTATGCACCACTTCACCGCTCACCGCCTGCGCTTCGTCGCGGAGGCGCACGACATCGTCGAGTTGAACGAGCACCAAGGCTCCGCCATTCGCGGGGCGCTGTTTCACGCGCTGCGGCGCAAGTTTTGCGCGTTCGCGCGCCAGCCCGACGCCACCTGTGACTCATGCGCCCTGGCGCAAACGTGCGCGGTCGCTATGCTGGTCAGCACCCTCGATCTCCAACACGCGCGCGGGCAGGATCGTCCCCGGCCGTTTACGATACAGCCGCCGGTGGAAGCATGGAGAATGAAGAATGAAGAATGGAGAATGGAGAATGAAGCATGGAGAATGGAGAAAAAGAATCTCTATTCTCTATTCTCTATTCTCTCTTCTTCTCCCTCCGGGCATTTCTGGGAGCGGGAGGATGGGTCGGGGTATTGGCGGTATCAGCCGGGAGAGACGTTGAGTTTCGGATTGACGTTGTACGCGGGGGCCATGCAGTTGTTCCCCTACGTGGTGCTGGCCCTGCAGGAGTTCGAGGAAGGCGGTTTGGGACGCAAGTGCGAGCAGTACGATGGGCGCTGGCGGCGGGGACGGTTGGCGGTGCGCGAGGTGTGGGCCGAGAATCCCCTCACGGGCGAGCGCCAGCCGGTGTTGCGCGAGGGCAGCCGCCAGGTCCACGTGCCGGACGTGCCGGTGACGCACGCGCAGGTGAGGGAGAATGGAGAAAGGAGAATGGAGAGAATGGAGAAAGGAGAATGGAGAATGGAGAAAGGAGAAAGGAGAATGGAGAATGGAGAATGTAGTTTGTTCTTTCTGACGCCGACGCGGTTGGTGGATAAAGGGCGTTTGCTGAAGCCGGAGACCTTTTCGTTTCGCGCGTTTTTGCAGCGGTTGTTGGAACGGCTGGAGAGTTTGAGCGAGGCGTTTTGCGATACGCCGTTGGCAGTGGATTTTCCGGCGCTGCTGGCGGCAGCCGAGACGGTGCGAGTAGTGGAGCAGCGTTTGCAGTGGGAGGAGGTGCGCAGTTACTCCACGCGCCGGCGCGCCGAGTCGCCATTGGGCGGGTTGGTCGGGCGGGTCACGCTGCAAGCAGAGGCGTGGGCGCCGTTCTTGCCGTGGCTGTTGTGGGGCCAGTTCGTCCACGTGGGCAAGGACGCGGTGAAGGGGAATGGGATGTACGAGATGGGATAGAGGATAGAGGATAGAGAATGGAGAATGGGGAATGGAGAATGGGGAATGGAGAATGGAGAATGGAGAATGGAGAATGGAGAGTGGAGAGTGGAGAGTGGAGAGTGGAGAGTGGAGAGTGGAGAGTGGAAGGAGGGGTTATGGCACAGGTACCAACACTTATCGTTGATCAATTCGGCGCTTACGTTGGCAAGCACAGCGAGCGCATTCAGGTCCGCCGGCAGCGCGACGTGATCGAAGAAGCGCCGGTGATGTTCCTGGAGAACCTGCTCATCATCGGGAAAGGCATCTCGATTTCGGCGGATGCGCTGGCTTTGTGCGCCGGAAACGGGATCCCCGTCCACTGTCTTTCACAACGCGGCGAACCTTACGCCGCGCTGTACGCGGCGGGATTGGCCGGGACGGTCGTCACCCGGCGCGCGCAGTACACGGCCTACAACGACTGCCGCGGGGTGGCATTGGCGGCGGCCTTCGCCGCCGGGAAAGTTCAAAATCAGGCACGATTGCTCAAATACCTGGGCAAATCGCGCAAGCAGAAGGCGCCCGAAGTCTACGCGGCGCTGCACGATGCCGCCCAGGCGGTGGAACGTCACATTGCGGAATTGACCGCGTGGCGTTCGCAGGCGTGGGAGGTGGGCGTGGATGCCTACCGGGGGCAATTGCTGTCCATCGAGGGCCGCGCGGCCCAGGCCTATTGGGAGGGGCTTAAGCACGTGATTCCGGTTGCATTGGGGTGGCCCGGACGCCGGGGGCGGGGCGCGCCGGACCCGTTCAACGCGGCGCTGAACTACGGGTATGGCGTGCTCTACGGGCAAGTGGAGCGGGCCGTGCTCCTGGCGGGGCTGGATGCGTACGCCGGCTACATCCACACCGACCGGCCCGGCAAACCGAGCCTGGTGCTCGATCTGATCGAGGAATTCCGCGCCCCCGTGGTAGACCGGGCGGTGGTGGGGATTGTTGGGCAGGGGATGCGCATCGAACAGGACGAGGAGGGCTGGCTAACGCTGAAAACGCGGCGCGCCATCGCCGAGCGGGTTCTCGACCGCCTGGAAGAGAGCAGCGAACGTTACGAACGCAAACGGCAGAAACTGCGCTGGATTTTGCAATCGCAGGCGCGCCACATCGCCACCTTCGTGCGCGGCGACCGTGCGGAATACCGGCCTTTCGTTTCGGGATGGTGAGGGGAAATGAGATTTGAGGAGTGGGTGGAGACGGTGCCGGTGCGAGTGAAGTCGGAGATGTGTTGGCAATTCACGGCTTATCCGAAGGCACTCTATTTGTATGAACTGGCATGGGAGGATTGTGATGCCTTGCGCAATGATGAACGTGGTCGCGCAGTAGCATACCAGATGATTCGCAGTGTTGGGTCGATTAGCGCTAATATCGAAGAAGGTCATGGCCGTGGTGTGGGATCGAAAGATTATCTGTACTTTTTACGGATTGCGGAAGGTTCGGCGCGTGAATCCAAAGGTTGGTATTTTCGCGCGCGCCGGCTACTGGGGCCGCAAACCGTTGAGGTGCGGCAAAGCCTACTCGATGAAATCCTGGCATTACTTGTCACCGAAAAACGCCGTCACAGGTAGAGCCTTCTCCATTCTCCATTCTCTATTCTGATTACCTATGCGCATTATCGTGGTCTACGACATTCCCAGTAACAAAATTCGCAGCAAGATCAGCGATATCTGTGCGGATTACGGGCTGGACCGGGTGCAGTACAGCGCGTTCAGCGGCGACCTGGCGCGGGTGCACCAGGAAGAGTTGATGGAGAAGATCACCAAACGGTTGGGCAAACAGCCGGGGAAGATCTACCTGTATCCCATCTGCCAAAAGGATTGGCAGCAGCGCATCGAAATCGAGCGCATAAAAAAAGAGGAGAACGATACGGATGCAATTTCTGGTCAGTGATATACGCCAATACACCTACTGCCCGCGCATCGTCTATTACCACTACTGCCTGCCGGACATCCGCCCAACGACGTACAAGATGGAAGCCGGCAAGGCGGCGCACACCGAGGAACAGGATCGCGAGCGTCGCCGGAGCCTGCGACCGTACCGTCTGGCAGATGGTGAACGCGCGTTCAACGTATGGCTGGACGATGAAACGTTGGGATTGCGGGGAAAAGTCGATATGGTCGTGCGACGCGCCGAAGAGGTCATCCCGATCGAACACAAAAACTCACCGGGCCGGATGGGGCAACACGTGATCCTGCAACTGATGGCCTACGGCCTACTCCTGGAACGCCAATGGCACACGCCCTTCCGGCGGGGATTCGTCTACTACATCCCGGCACGGCGTGCCCGTGAGATCGCAGCCACAGAGGCGCTACTGAGCGAGGTGCAGGCCTGCGTGATAGCGATGCGAGCGATAGTCGAAGCCGAGCGGATGCCGGCGCCGCCACAGAAGCGGCAGAAATGCGCCATTTGTGAGTTTCGCCGTTTTTGCAATGATGTAGTATAATGGCCCCATCGTAGCACATGATGGGGTTCTCTTGTTGCCGGCGCCGTTTCGCAAACCTGGCCTGTTTTGGCGCAAAAACCGCTTTGCGAAAGCGACTTGAGCGAAGTGGGGCGCCGGTGGCAAATGGACCTTAACAACAAGCCCGCCGGTGGGGAAGATCGGTCAAAAACTTCCCCAAAATACCCCCCAAAGTGGGGAAAGGCGGGCTGGGTTTCACCCACAACGATCCGTTCGAGGATACTGAAAGGCATTGCTTCGCGTTCGGCGGCAACGCGCTCGGTAGCCGCTTGCCGCTCGGCCTCAAGCGCCATCCGTGCCATATCCATTATGTTTTGTTTATATTGAGCCGTATCTGTTTCGAGACGTTGCTGTCGAATCTCATCTCCACGCGGCGAATCCATAATCGCCGCGTGGAGACCACCCATCTGCGAATATTTCCCCGCGTACTGATCGAGCAATTGATAATAGGTTTCTAACCCCGCGTTAAGCTCTTCTTGTGTTCGGGCCGTGGCAATAATTTCCGCGCGCACCGCATCCATTTGTCGTTTTGCAAATGGGACAAGGGGATTTTGCGCAGCTTTCTGCATCGCTGCTTCTACAGCGGCACTCATCGATTCCGCTCCCACACCGCCTGTAATCCCCTGCGGCGTGTTCGCTATAATGTCTCGTAAAACACTCACCACTTTCAGCGCAGTAGGCAGGAAAACTTCTTCAAGCTCCGCCGTCAAATCTTCGACAGCAGCCTGGTACTGCTCGAAGGCCGTCTTCGCATCCACCGTCACGCCGCCGATGCGCTGGAACTGCTCGCGCTGTACGGCAACGTA
>OMKS01002276.1_pt1 | contig 16140 bp, 18 predicted proteins | sample 1674721 | NCBI WGS metagenome assembly OMKS01 (sample SAMN06264996, study PRJEB25208) | sediment metagenome | isolation source: hot spring sediment | place: USA: California | collected 2014-09-02
TTTCAAGCAGAAGACGGCATACGAGATCTAGTACGGTCTCGTGGGCTCGGAGATGTGTATAAGAGACAGAAATAAAGTTGATTATAAAAAAAGTAAAATATCCGTTGCTACTGCACAAGAATTTTTGAAATCATGGCAGGCAAAAGGTAAAAAGTGAATAATAACAGAGATTGGCTTAGACTTCCTGTAGTATCACAGAGTGCTGAATATCTAGTAATGGGATATTTGATGAGAAGAAATATTCTGACTTTTAAAGCACCTGAAAATAATGAAGGTTATGATTTAATTTGTATACACCCAGAACCAAGATATAAGCATAAATCAAATGAAGCTTCTCAAATTAGAATCCAGGTAAAAAGTCGTTATGCGACAGATTGCGATAGAGGATTCCCGATAAAAGAAAAATCACTTGATGCTTTTGACTATCTTATAGTTGTTTTTTTGAATATTGGGAAATTTTATGGAAAAAATAATGGGAGTTCTGGTGAAGATTCTCTAGAAATGTATGTTTTACCGAAATCTTTTATAAAAAAACATCATAACAAAGAATCATCATGGCAAAAGGTTCGGTTAAAAAATCTTGAAGAGGAAATTCAAAATTTTAAAAATGAAAAAGGAATTGAAATAATTGCTAAAAGTCTTGGAATCAAGAAGCCGATTAAAAAGCGAAATACGGATAATACTAAACGCGCAAAAAAATCTAATTTCAAAAAAGCATTGAAAAAAGTTGCTGATATTGAACCGGATAAAAGTGATAAATAGTTTTCAAATTTTGAGACATGATTAATGACAAAAATCGGAACAGACATAAACAAAAAAGAAGATTTTCAGAATATGACTCATAACCCAAGCTCTTTATCTGCTGATTAGAATTAGAATCCCCTTGCATTTTTAGTTGGTATTATATATAATACCGCATGATTCCTTATAAAATTGTAATCGATACTAATGTAATTGTTTCTGCTTTATGTTCACAGAATGGTTATTCATTTGATTTATTATCAATTATTGATGACAATAGATTTAGAGTTTGTATTTCAGTTCCTCTTGTCCTCGAATATGAGGACGCACTCTTAAAAAATAAATCTGCAATTGCACTGAGTATTGAAGAAATTGATGCTGTTCTTGATTATATCTGCTTAATTGGTGATAAGAGAAAAATATTCTTTTTATGGCGACCTTTTTTGAAGGACCCCAAAGATGATATGGTTTTGGAATTAGCAGTCGAAGCAAGATGTGATTTTATAGTTAGTTTCAATAAAAAAGATTTTGTTGGGTCTGAGAAATTCAATATAGAAATTGTTACGCCAAAAGAGTTTTTGAAAATGATTGGAGAATTATAATGAGCACAATAAGTTTAAGATTACCCGATTCATTACATAAAAAAGTTCGCGATTTAGCAGAAAGGGAGAATACATCTATTAACCAATTTGTATCTTCTGCTCTTGCAGAAAAAATTTCTGCATTGCTAACTGAAGAATATCTTAAAGAAAGAGCTAAACGCGCAAAAAAATCTAATTTCAAAAAAGCATTGAAAAAAGTTGCTGATATTGAACCGGATGAAAGAGATAAATAGTTTTCAAATTTTGAGATATGATTAATGGCACAAATCGGAACAGACATAAACCAAAAAGAAGACTTCCTTAAAAAGGAAGACTTCTACAAAAATTTAGTTCGTAAACTCAATGCAGTAAGAGAGCAGACCGAACTCGGCGGCGGAAAGCAGGCAATTGAAAAACAGAAAGCAAAAGGCAAGCTTACCGCGAGAGAAAGAATTGCTAAACTGATTGATGAGGGATCTATCTTTTACGAACTAAACACATTTACTGCACACGAAATTTATCAAGAATGGGGCGGCGCTCCGAGCGCGGGAACAGTTTACGGCGTTGGAGAAATTCACGGCAAAAAACATTTAATAGTAGCCAACGATGCAACGGTTAAAGCTGGTGCATGGTTTCCATTGACTGCAAAGAAAAATTTACGTGCGCAGGAAATCGCAATGGAGAACCACCTCCCCATTATTTACTTGGTCGATAGTGCAGGAGTTTTTCTTCCTTTGCAAGAAGATATCTTTCCCGATAAAGAACACTTCGGAAGAATATTTAGAAACAATGCACAGATGAGTGCAATGGGTATCCCACAGATCGCCGCAATTATGGGACCGTGTGTTGCCGGTGGTGCTTACTTGCCGATAATGAGTGATGAAGCATTAATTGTCGAAGGTGAAGGATCGGTATTTCTTGCCGGTTCACATCTTGTTAAAGCGGCAATCGGTGAAGTGATCGACAATGAAAGTCTGGGCGGTGCACATGTTCAGACAAACATTTCCGGTGTTACGGATTATGTAATGAAGAACGATGAAGAATGTCTGCAAATGATTAGAAACTTGGTCGATAAAAAAGGTCCTACTCCCCGCTTCGGATTCAACAGAACAAAACCGATTCCTCCAAAATATGATCAAAAAGAAATTTATGGAATTCTTCCCGAAGATCAATTGAAACAATACGACACACACGAACTGCTTGCACGAATTGTCGATAACTCAGAAATAGATGAATACAAACCGGATTTTGGTCAAACAATTATTTGTGCTTATGCAAGGATTGACGGTTGGTCGGTTGGCATAGTTGCAAACCAGCGCAAAATTGTTAAAAGTGCAAAAGGTGAAATGCAAATCGGTGGCGTTATTTATTCAGACAGTGCGGATAAAGCAACTCGATTCATAATGAACTGTAATCAAAAAAATATTCCGCTAGTTTTCTTGCAAGATGTAACGGGATTTATGGTCGGCAGCAAAGCCGAACACGGTGGAATAATTAAAGACGGCGCTAAGATGGTAAATGCTGTCGCTAATTCAACCGTTCCCAAAATCACAATCATTGTCGGCAACAGTTTCGGTGCGGGGAATTACGCAATGTGCGGAAAAGCTTATGATCCACGATTTATTTATGCTTATCCAAATGCAAAAATTTCGGTTATGGGTTCTGCACAAGCCGGAGGTGTTTTATTAGACATAAAGATGAAACAACTTCAAAAAGAAGGTAAAGAATTTTCCGATGCTGATAAAAAGAAATTGGCTGATCAAATTAGAAAAGCTTACGATGACTCAAGTTCAGCACTTTATGCCGCAGCCAGATTATGGGTTGATGAAGTAATCGATCCGGCAAAAACTCGAGAATATATTTCAATGAGTTTGGATGTTGCTGATCATAATCCCGTTATGCCGAAATTTAATGTCGGTGTAATTCAAACATAGATGCAGTCCGGAAAATTATATATTGTTTCAACACCAATTGGTAATTTGAAAGATATTACTCTCCGTGCTCTCGAAACACTCAAAGAAGTTGATTTTGTCATTTGCGAGGACACCCGCGTAACGGGTTTTCTTTTAAAGGAATATGAAATATCAAAAGAGTTGTTTTCATTCAATGCTCAATCTGAAGAAAGGAAAATTCCGTCTGTTTTAGTTCGAATAAAAAACGGGCAAAATGCGGCACTCGTTTCCGATGCGGGAACTCCGACAATTTCCGATCCCGGGCTTAGATTAGTCAGTGCCGCAATCAATGAAGAAATTGAAGTTGTATCAATTCCCGGTGTGAACGCAGCAATTGCAGCGTTAAGTATTGCCGGACTGCCAACCGATTCATTTCTCTTCGAAGGATTTCTTCCGCAGAAAAAAGGAAGACAGAAAAAGCTAAAAGAACTTGCTGAAGCAAATAGAACAATAGTTTTTTACGAATCAACATACCGAATTGAAAAACTCTTAAACGAGTTGAATGAATACATGCCTAATAGATTGGTAGTGGTCTGCAGAGAACTAACAAAAAAATTTGAAGAAACTTGGCGAGGAACAGCAAAAGAATTACTTGAAGATTTACCAAACAAAGTTACTAAAGGTGAGTTTGTTGTTTTAGTGAGCCCTAAGGATTGGTTATAAATTATTTTATCAAATGACTCCAACGACATAAACAACCTATAACGTCACTTAATTCCTTTCTGTCCTTTGCCAAATTTATCATATCTAGATTTAGCCATTCGTTCTCTTATTCCACCTTCATTTAAAAATTCTTGCTCTAGTTTCGCTATCTGTTTTGTTAATAAATACTTGGCAACTTTTATTAAACCTATTAAAACATTAGCACTAATCTCAGGATTTTCATGTTCAATTCCTTTCTTAAACGTATCATAATTTGCGTCTCGGTCTCTGTTTAATTCTCTTAAACGCTTTGCATAAGGGTGGTCTTTATGCCACTCACTATATTTATGCGTTCTTAAAAAATCCCAATAATCATTCAATAATTCTTCTAGACTGGAACGAGCAACGTTCGTCAACTTAATCTCAGCCTCTTTGGAAGTAGCAGAAAACATACTTCCTTCTGCAATGTTTTGCTTACCGGAACGGGCTGCTTGAATCATTTGTTCTTTTGTTCGATCATACTTTGAAAAAAACCGGTTGCAAAAGTAAACTGTGCCGTCATAAATGATTTCAGCTTTTTTATACGAAAATAATTTCTGATAACCACCATGCTTAGGAATAAAACCATCTTTATTAAATTGATTCTCTGGCATAACTATTCTAATTAAATTTTTGCCTTTTTAATAAATTAATTAAAGGAAACATTAAATGCGCATTTATAATTATTGCCATTTGATTTTTTTAACGGACTTGTTTTACTAATTTTGCATTTAAAATTTGGTAATTATGGCTCGCACAAAACACAAAAAGTTAAAAGAAGTAGTTTCCTTCGAAAATGTTTTTGATTTTAACTCCGGTAACACTGAAGAAGAATTACTTAACAAATTTGATAACACTAATACCGTTTCACTAGAAATTGGATGCGGTGAAGGTGATTATACAATTTCATTAGCCAAGCTATTTCCCAAAAGAAATTTTATCGGAATAGATTTTAAAGGTGCTAGAATTTATATCGGGGCAAAAAAAGCTCTCGGAGAGAATATTCCGAACGCATTATTTTTGTGGATCAATGCCGAAAAATTACCCGAGTTTTTTAAGAATACTAAGATTGAGGAAATTTTTATAACCTTCCCGGAACCTCATGTTAAAAGGAGATCTGAAAGGAAAAGATTAATCTCGCCAAAATTCTTGGAGATCTATAAAAATATATTAATTCCCGGCGCAAATATACATTTGAAAACTGATGATGAATTTCTATACAATTATGCGATGAAAGTCTTAACAAAGGTTAAAGCAAAGATTCTTTTTAATACTGATGATCTTTATTCACAAACGCAGTTGGATGAAATAAAAGCAATCAAAACACGTTACGAAAAGTATTACTTGACTGAAGGACGAAAAATAAAATACATTGAATTTGTTTTGAGCTGATATCTTATTTTTTATTATCTCCCCTAACGGTTGCACCTAATACAAGTCCGGCACCAATTAAAACTAAATTTTTGATGATATATTGTCCCTCAAGCGTCAAACCAAACGGAAAATTTGTCCAAACAACATCAGGTAAAACAATGATAGGTAAAGCCGTTCCCGGCATTTGAAGAAAAAGTAAAAGAAGAGTTAATCGCATATACTTTCCCCAAATTAATCCGATTCCGATTAAAGTTTCCCAAGCCGCTAAGATGGGTAAGAATAAATCCGGATTGATGAAATAAATCGTGTTACGAACCAATCCTTCCGCCGGACTTAAACCCGGGAAAAACTTAAGTGCACCGAACCAGAAGAAAACTATTCCAAGACCAATTCTTAAAATGAGTAAACCATAACGAGACATCCAATTAGTAATTAATTTATCGTAATTATTGAAATATTTTACAACAAATTTATCTTCGAGTGAACTCATATTTTACCTATGGTTGATTACAAAAAGAGGCTGGTTCAAAAGTAAATTTCAAATAAATAATCTGTGGGAATCAGTTCCAATCTGCGGTATCTGCGTTCCAATTTGATAAAAAACTTTACTTTTGAGATAGCCTCAAAATTATTTTCTTAAACTATCATACAAAAAAGATGTTTCAAACAATCATTCTTTATCGTATTGAATCAATGAATGAACATCGTACTTATTTAATTTTTCTCTTCCTTTAAGAAAGTTCAACTCGATCAAAAAAGAAATCTGAACAATTTCACCGCCCATTTTCTCGATTAATTTTGCTGCAGCTTCCATTGTACCGCCGGTTGCCAGAAGATCATCATGAAGCAAAACTTTATCACCGGGTTCAATTGCATCTTTATGGATTTCAATTTTATCTTCACCATACTCTAATGTGTAAGTCTCACTTAAAGTTTCTGCCGGCAATTTACCGGGCTTACGAATTGGGACAAACCCGGCATCTAATTTTTCCGCAAGCAGACATCCAAAAATAAATCCGCGGGATTCGATTCCAACAACTTTGTTTATGTGCTTTCCTTTTGCTAATTCGAATAGCTCAGCACTTGCTGTTTTTAATCCCCTTGCACTCTTAAGTAAGGTAGTAATATCTTTAAATACAATTCCTTTGATTGGGAAATCCGGTACATCTCTAATGAGTGATTTAATATCCATAATAACCTCGGTTAGATTGTTCGTTTCACTTTTCGATTAATGAATTTAATAAATTCTTTTTCTTCATAACAATTTAGAACTTCTTCAGGTTGAACACCTGATTTTCGTGCTATCATTATTCCATATTCAATATCACTGACGCCCTCTGTTGAATGAGCATCAGGGTTGATAGTAATTAGACATCTTTTCTCTCGAGCGTAATAAAGATTACGCCAATCTAAATCCAACCTATGCGGATTAGCATTTATCTCTATTGCAACTTGATTAGCAACACATGCATCAATAACTTTTTTAATGTCGACTTTGTAACCTTCCCGTGATAATAACAATCTTCCGGTTGGATGAGCAAGTATATCTGTAAAAGGATTTTCAACTGCTCTAATAATTCTATTTGTCATTTCATCTTCACTCATATTAAAAAGTGAGTGAATTGAAGCAACTATGAATTGAAATTGATTAAGAATTTCATCGGGATAATCAAGAGAACCATCTTTCAAAATATCACTTTCAATACCGTGGTAAACTTTAATTTTACTCTTTTTGTTAAAATCCTCAATTTCTTTTCTTTGCTGAAGAATTCGATCTTCCTTTAGTCCGTTCGCATAAAAAGCAGATTTACTGTGATCACTAACCACAGCATATCTAAATCCATATCGTGCCACCTCATCTATCATTTCGGGAAGCGAATTATCCCCGTCAGAATAAGTAGTATGAAAATGAAAGAATCCATTGAAATGCTCCATAGATAATTCCGTTTGCTCCTGCAATTTATCCGGAAGAGCGAAATAATTTATTTCCCGCATTTCCGGTTGGATATATTTCAGATTGTTCGACTTAAAATATTCGATTTCGGTAAAGTTCTCGATTTTACCGGGGTCATGCATTTTTTTCATAAATTCCAACGATCCAGTTGTGTGGAGCAAAGCATAATCGTAATAACTCTCTGAAGTAACATGTAAAATGAAATCACCATGGTCTTCGCTTTTTAATTGATAAATAGAACTTGAGGAAGAAGCGGTTATTTTATTATAATGAAAAAACTTAGATATATCTTCAATTAGTTTTTCTTCATTATCAACACTGCAAATTAACTCTATCTGTGAAATAATTTCGCGAATTCGTCTAAGCTCGCCAGTTACATCAACTTTTTGAACAGATTTTAGCTTAGAAACTGTTTCAACAATTTGCTTGCTCCGATCCAAAGCTAAGCTTAAAAGCATATAACCACTTGACTTTTTAAGGCGCTTAATTTCTTCTAAAATCTTCTCTGAAGTTTTTTCTCCGAATCCCTTCAGCTCTGCAATTTTTTCCGAAGAACAAGCTTGCTCCAACTTTTCTAATGTATCGATTTCTAATTCATCATATAATGATTTTACTTTCTTAGCCCCTAGTCCCCTAATTCTTAAAATATCATGGATACCCGAAGGAATATTTTTAATTAATTCTTCGTATTCCTTTGCGCTTCCGGTTTCATAAAATTCATATATAACTTGCTGAAGTCCCTTACCGATTCCTTTTACTTCTTGAATTGATTTGTTGTTGATCTTCTCCTCTATGTCCCCTTCCAATCTTCTAATAACATTTGCGCCATTACGAAAAGCATTTACCTTAAATCGGTTCTGCCCATCGAATTCCATTAAATCAGCCATCTCTTCAAGTAAATTTGTTATTTCTTTTTTGAGAGACATGTTAGTTCCCGATAAAAATTTTCATTAAAAATAATGTTACAAAAAATCCGTAAATAGTTCCCATTAGAATCTGCATAGGTGTGTGAACTTTAAGAATTAAACGCGAGACCCCGATTAAAATTAGCAATATCAAAAAGTATGTAAATAATGTGCTTTCTAATAACCATATTAGAGCAAGAAATGCAGCAACACCGATTGCATGAGCGCTAATCTTCCAAAAATAATTGATTACTGTTAAGCCCAATGTTGTAATTCCAACAGTTAACCAGTAAAAGAATGCATAGGAGTTATAAGCAAAAAGATAAATCGAGATCATTCCTAATAAACTTAATACAATTGCAGCATAATATGGAACATGCCGCTGCTCTTTTATAACCGCATCATTGTCGTAAATTAATTTTCTCTTTCTCATTATAGAAAAAAGTAGTATCGGAAGGATTACACCAAAGATTACGGATGAAAGAATTATTGTAATTCTATTTGACGCTAGGTCTTCTGTTTTATATGCAATTAGAATAAATCCCAAAAGATTAAAAGTCGGGGGAATAAATAAGTCCGATATTGTTCTTGCAGCTTTTCTTAAAGTAAGCAATTTTAAACCGCTTCTTCGTAGTAAGGGGAGTTTTTAATTTCTTCTAAGTAATTTAATAATAATTCTTCTATCGGATCATAGGATTCATACTGCATAATTTGTTGACGAATTTTCGAAACGTGATGAAAACCTTTTAAGTAACCTGAATAAAATTTTCTAAACGGAATTACAGCCCATCTTTCATTATCCGCTCTTGCGATTTCATATCTAAGATGTTGAAGAGTTACTTTTATTTTTTCATCAATGGAAGGCTCACTTGGAACTATACCTTTTTCTAAAAGATCTTTGGTTTGTTTAAATATCCATGGATTACCGATCGCACCACGTGCAATCATAACGGCATCTGCACCTGTTTGATCAAATGCGTGTTTAGCATCTTCGGAAGTCATAATTCCGCCGTTTAATGCAACGGGAATATTCACAACTTCTTTAATTTTAGGAATCCAACTCCAATCGGGATCGCCCTTATGCCCTTGTTGTCTGGTTCTGCAATGAATTGTTAGTGCAGCAACCCCAACATCTTCTAATCTCTTTGCAATCTCAAGGATCATAATATTATCTTGATCCCAGCCGATTCGTGTTTTAACCGTAACAGGTTTATTAACCGCTTTTACAATTTCATCAACCATTTTTTGCATGTAAGGTGGATCTAGTAAGAGACCGGCGCCAGCACCTCTTTTCGCAACTTTTTTTACCCAACAGCCTGCATTTATATCTATAATATCGGGATTCTCTTCCTCAGCAATTTTTGCTGCTTCAATCATAGGTTCAAGGTTCCCGCCATAAATTTGAATACCGACAGGTCTTTCTTCTTCACTAATACGAAGTTTTTTATGAGTTTTTTCATTCTTACGAATTAATCCATCGGAATTAACAAACTCAGTATAAACTACATCAGCACCAAATTCTTTGCATAGTTTTCTAAACCCAATATTTGTTACGTCTTCCATTGGTGCTAAAAGCAGCGCATTCTTTATCTCTATGTTATTAATTTTCCACATTAAGTTTCAGCCGCTTCTTGAAGTTTTCCCGAATTTAATAATACTAAAGCTATCAAAAAAGTTAATAAAGTAAAAAATGCACCTGTTAAAAACGGTGCTTCGTAACCCAAAAAATCATAAGAGAAACCACCCCATAGCGGTCCAAGTACGCGTGCAAACGAGGAAGCAGATTGATTCAAACCAAGTATTGCCCCCTGTTCTTTATCGGGAGAATACTGGGAAATCAAGCTTAAAATTGTTGGTTGCAGCATACCGGTTCCAATTGCTAAAACAGAAGCAATAATTGCTACACCAATAAAATTCTGCCCGTACGGAATCATTCCTAAACCAATAGTCATACAAATAGTACCCATAAGAATAAGTGTTCTATCACTAAACTTAACCGAGAGATAACGAATACCCCCACCTTGAATAATAACCCCAATAATCCCGATCATACCAAAAAGATAACCAATTTGCTGATCCGAAAAATGATAAACTTTGTATGCGATAAGAGAGAATGTTCCGTAAATATTTGCCATTGAAAAGACAATGATAAAAAACAAAATAATCATCGTACCAATAACCGGTTTCTTAAGTGTTTCCTTTGTGAAGTTAATATCGAAGAGTTTTATTTCAAACTTTTTCGATTTTGTTCTGTTAATATTAGATTCCGGTAAAGCAAAAACAGCAAACAAAAAAGCTAAGAATGAAAAACCGGCAGCACCCAAACCTGCAATATCATATCCATATTCAGAAAGAAATCCGCCTATCATAGGACCGAAAACAAATCCCAAACCGAATGCTGCGCCAATTAATCCCATACCTTTAGAACGTTCTTCTTTCGAAGTTACATCTGCAATATAAGCTTGAGCGACACCAATATTGCTCCCTCCGAATCCGCCCAAAATTCTACTTAATAGTAAAAGAAAGAAAGTTGTTGAAAAACTGAATAGGATATAAGAAAAAACCGTAAACAAAAGTGATACTATAATAACAGGTCTTCTGCCGATTCTATCGGATAGTTTGCCGAGAAGCGGGTTAAATAAAAATTGGACAAGTGAATATACAGCGATAATAATTCCAATTTGAAAATCGGAAATGCCGAGCTCTTTACTTGCAAAAGTTGGAAGAATTGGGATTAGTATTCCGAATCCCATTAAATCAATAAAAACAGTTAAGAATATTACGCTGAGTGAAGCTTTTTTCATTATGTACTTTTCTTAAAAAATGACTTCAAAAATAAGAAATATTATCTCTTTTTTCAGATTTGATTAATTAGAATTGATGCGGATTTTTTTTATAAAGTTAAGAAGTTCTGAGTAAGGTGAATGGGATCTAATGTTCTTCGATTTTGAACTCATAATATCAACTATATCTTTATAACTTTGTTTATAATCTTTCCAATCTTTTTTAGTCATAAATGGATATAAATTTTTATTAATAACCGAATCGGATGGAAGAATTACGTAATCCAAATTTCCTTGTCGGTTTCCTTTGAAAACCCATGTCGGAATAATAGTTACATCTTCAATGAATAATGAATCACGGATGAAATCTTTGCCAACTGTAAAATTTAAGATAGGTCCCCCATCGGAATATCTCCATCTCTGATTTGAAATGAAATTCCCCAATGAATAGGCAACAAATCCTGAATCCAATTTCCTATTATTTGTTTTGAAATATTCCAACGGTTGAGGAACGTGAGGATGACTTCCGATTATTATATCAGCACCATAATTAATTGTTTGTTTAACTATATTTTTTTGGTAAGCGGACGGTTCTCTTTTATATTCATTTCCGAAATGAAAATATACAATTATTAAATCGATATCATTTTGTTTTGCTTTTGTAATATCGGATTTTATTAATGTTGTGTCGATAAGGTTAATAAGAAAATCTTCTCCATTGGATATAGGAATTCCGTTTGTTCCATAAGAGTAAGCAAGAAGTGTGAAAGAAATTCCGTTTATATTTTTTACATAAATTGAATCTCGCTCATTAATGGACTTGAAAGTACCCGTTTGGGAAAGTTCAACTTCTCTTATTTTATCAATTGTCCGAAGCAATCCTTTTTTGCCTTTATCAAGTGAATGATTGTTAGCGGTGACAAGAAAATCAAATCCGGCATCTTTAATTGCATATAAATATTCATCGGGTGAATTAAATAACGGGTAGCCGGAATACCCTCTTTCTTTCCCTGCTAAGACAGTCTCCAAATTTCCAATTGTAAAATCAGAGTTGTAAAAAAAGCCTTTAATAATTTCAAAGTTCCCGGTAAAATCATAACCGGAGTCTGTTTTCGCGTAGTTATACTGTACCGAATGACACATCAAATCGCCAACTGCTGAAAATGTAATTTTTGAGGTATAATCAAATGATTCATTTTCATTAATCGATTTATCACTGAATGAATTAAGGTCACTGATTAAAATACTAATCAATAACAGAAAACTGATTCTCTTTAACGATATGTGAAAAGTTTTTTTCATAAATAAAAAAAAGACCGTTCGAAATAATAAAGATTAACGAACGGTCTTCAAAATAAAAGGGGAAAGAATTTTATGGAGTATTCCCTTCCTTGCGTTTTTTTTTAACATCTTGTACTTCGTTACGCATATCTTGAGCTAATTTTTTCAATTCGCTCAAACCTTTACGCACTCTTGTTCCAGCAGCAGCTTGCCCTTTAACGTAGAACTTTTCTACGTCCTGCTCCATTGTTTTTAAGTGATCAAACAGTTTTTGATAAGATTCACTCATGAAGACCTCCTTAATGAATTGGTGATTAGTTATTTAGAATTAGCGAGAATTATTTCAGCAATATCTTTTACTTCTACGTCATCTTGTTTGTCGAATGACTTAACACCATCAGTCATCATAGTCATACAAAACGGACAAGCGGAAGCAATTGTATCGGCATTAGTATTTAACGCTTCTTCAGTTCTGTTTTCGTTAATTCTCTGCCCCTCTGTTTCTTCTAAGAACATTCTTCCGCCGCCAGCACCGCAGCAGAATCCTTTATCCATATTTCGCTGCATTTCAACTAACTCTAATCCGTGAATATTTTTTAACGGATTTCGAGGCGAATCATAAATATCATTATATCTTCCAAGATAACACGAATCATGAAAGGTTACTTTTGATTTCACTTCTTTTTCTTTTAGTTCAATCTTTCCATCATTAATTAACTCTTCTATCATTTCGGTATGATGAATAACTTCATACTTACCTCCGAATTGAGGGAATTCATTTTTAATAGAATTATAACAATGCGGACAACCGGTAACAATTTTTTTTACATTGTATCCATTTAGAACTTCTATATTTTCTTGCATCAACATTTGAGCAAGATATTCGTTACCAAGTCTGCGTGCAGTATCGCCGTTGCATTTTTCTTCGGTTCCTAAAATTCGAAAATCGATTCCGGCTTTCTGCATGATTTGGGCAAAAGCTTTTGTTACTTTTTTATAGCGTTCGTCAAATGACCCTGCACAACCGACCCAAAACAAAATTTCACCGTTTGGATCTTCAGCCATTGTTTTAATATTCATCCCTTCTGCCCAATTTGCGCGATCTTGATGATTGAATGCCCAGGGCGTGAAGTTGGTTTCGAGATTCTTGAATATTGTATTCAATTCATTTGGGAATTGTGATTCCATCAATACAAGATTTCTTCTCATATCAACGATGGAATCGATATGTTCAATTGTAACGGGACATTCATAAACACAAGCGTTACATGTTGTACACGCCCAAAGTTCTTCATCAGTAATAAAATCATGTACTAAAGTTTTATCTGTGATTCCTTCAACTTCTTTTCTATTTATAACAAGAGGAGCTTTTTCTTCTAAACGATGTCTTATATCTACAATTATTTTCCTTGGTGATAATGTTTTCCCGGTGTTGGCAGCGGGACATGCGGCAGTACATCTTCCGCACTCTGTACAAGCATAACCATCAAGTAATTGTTTCCAGGTTAAATGTTCAACATCAGAAGCTCCGAATTGCTCTATGTTTTCGTCTTCTAAATTTAACGGCGTTAATTGATACTTTTTGTCATCGAGTTTTGCAAAAAACACATTTGGAATTGAACTGAAAACATGAAGATGTTTTGAATAAGGTAGATAATTCATAAATACAAAAATCACAAGAATATGAATCCACCAAAAAATTTCATAGCTAAGTATTGCTGAAGAACTTCCGCTTTCGTAAAACGCAGATGCTAATTGAAATGAAATCGGGTAAACTTCATACTCTGCTAAAATAAAACCATTTTTAGCAATGTGGGCAGCACTTTGTCCAAACATTGAAAGAACTACTAATAAGATCATAGTAAGAATTAATGTTGCATCTATCTTGCCTTCTTTCCCAACTTCCAGTCTTTCTATTTTTAATATATATCTTCTATATAAAGCAAACACGACCGAAAATAACACTAACAATCCAAAAATATCTTTGATAATAGTTATAACAGCGAGAAGTGGACCTAAAAACTCTAAATCAAAGGGAGAATAAAAACCTTGTATAATGCTTTCTATTACTGCAACGAGGAATAACATAAATCCCCAAAAAATAAGGAAGTGAATTGCGCCGGCAACAGGATCTCGCAATAATTTAGTTTGACCAAATGCAATTTTAATAACGTTTTTAATTCGAGCGGCGGGATTATCAAACCGGTTTTCTTTTTGACCAATTGTAAGATAAGATATTAATCTTCTTACATTGTAAAAAAGAAATGCAAATGCGGCAAAAAATACAATTATAAAAATGATGTTTTTTAGTTCCATTGTACTCGATGATTATGATAAAAAAGAACAAGAACAAAAAAAGGGATTCCTCAACAAAGAGAAATCCCTAAAAAACTTACACCGGCAGTTTTGGATACTTTTTAGAAAGAGCATAGTAAATACTAATTGCAGCCGAGATTTTTATAATATCCCACACTGAAAAAATCAGCACACCTGCTTTTAAAGCTTCGTTGAGATTACCACCGAAAAATAAAGAAAGATATGCGGCACCAACTAATAGAATTGTTAATGAACCCAAAATCATTGCGATGGTAATTGCTAAAAATGATTTATTATTTTCTATAATTTTTCCGACTAAAAATGCAGCAACCGGGAAAGCAATTAAATAACCGCCGGTTGGACCAACTAAAGTTGCAAACCCAAAATTAAAATTTGCAAAAACCGGTAATCCAACGGCACCTGCTGTAATATAAGCTACTTGGCTTAAAGCACCGTTTCTGGCTCCTAAAAATGCACCGGATAAAATTACAAGCATAGTTTGTAACGTGAATGGAACCGGTTTAACCGGGATGCTTACCTGTGCGGCGAATACCATTAATATGAAAAAGGTTGATATCCAAAATAATTGTGTAGTTGTAACCTTATTCAAATATTGTACTAAAATGTTTGTCTTAACGTTTTCTTTTACTGACATTTCTACCTCGATAACTAATTTAAGTGCTTAATGAAGAATTTATTTGTTTCGTTTAATAATTTTTCCAGTTTATCATTAGTCCCGTTAAATGGATGCTGAGCATTAAATGTATGCCCGGTATTGTGAATAATAAATAATTCTGTTAAACTTTTATCCGCCCAATCATAAAGTAAATTTGCTTCTTGAACCGGTACTGCTAAATCTTGATCACCATGTGCAATAAAAAAAGGTTTTCGCAAATTTTGAACTGCTGATTTTAAATTTAGTGATGAATTTTTGTTTTTTTCAATATCCTCCAAAAAACTATAATTCATCCGCATTAATTGATTTGTACGAGTATTAAGGGCTTCAAAAAATCCCTTTTCCTTCCAATCTTTCTTTTGCCGTTCAGAATATCTATCAAGATTAGCAATTGCCGACCATGTAGCAACTGCTGTAACCTCATGATTTAATGAACCGACTAAAATAGAAATTGCACCCCCCCTGCTGTGACCCAATAACCCGATTTTAATGTTTGGTTCAGTTTTGCCGAAAAAACCATTACGATAAGAATTAATAATGAGATTTAATTCATCAACTTCACGTGAATATGTATTTTCAGCAAATTTATCTAATTCAGTAAATTCGGTGGGATTATCACCAATACCGTTAAGCGAAAAATTAAAAGTTATTACAAAAAAACCACTCTTTGCAAAAAATTCCGATAAGTATGGATTAAATCCCCAATCTTTGAATCCCTTAAAACCATGCACAAAAATTAAACAATTATTTTCAACGTTTCCGAAGGTTGTGATGCGTATTTTTTCGCTATCGTGTGTTTCAAGCACATAATCTTTGCTCATGGTCTTAAATATGCCTATTAGCCCCCGAAAAGTCAAGATTTAATATCATAATAAAATATTTTGGTAAGTTTGATT
>OMKS01002277.1_pt1 | contig 16139 bp, 18 predicted proteins | sample 1674721 | NCBI WGS metagenome assembly OMKS01 (sample SAMN06264996, study PRJEB25208) | sediment metagenome | isolation source: hot spring sediment | place: USA: California | collected 2014-09-02
GTCGTCTACGCGCCGAGCCGCGTCGAGACCGAGATCGAGGGTGTGCCGGTGACGGTCACGCTGGAGACGGATTACCCGTTCCGGGATATGTTGCGATTTATCGTCACCGTCGAACGCCCGGTGCGCTTCTCGCTATGGATGCGCATCCCCGAATGGACGCCTGCGCCGGGACTGCGCGTAGATGGCAGAACCATGATTGCGCCTACGCCCGGTACATATCACGAGTTCAATCACTTGTGGCAGGGTACAACGACGGTTGACCTATGGCTACCGATGACGCCTGCCTTGTGGCGCGGCCACAACGACGCCGTCGCCCTCACGCGCGGGCCGTTGGTCTACGCGCTCAAAATCGGCGAGGACTGGCGGCGCATCAACGAAAACGAACCTTATCGCGAGTTGCCCCACGCCGATTGGGAGGTCTACCCGACGACGCCGTGGAACTACGCGCTCGCCGTGGATGAGGCCACGTTTTTGGAGGACGTCACGTTTACCGAGTTCCCCGTGGGCGAAATGCCCTTCTCGCCGCAGGGCGCGCCGGTTGAGGCGACGGTCAAAGGCCGCCGTTTGCCCGAGTGGGGCATGGATCACGGCTCCGCCGCCGCCGCGCCACCAAGCCCGGTCACGTCCGCCGAGGCATTGGCGACGCTTACGTTGATCCCCTACGGCTGCACGAATCTGCGCGTGACCGAGTTTCCGGTTTTGGCAAAGTAGACGGTAGACGGGGGAAGCGAGAACAGCGGGCCGTAGGTGAGTGTAGTTTCGAGGGGAAGCACGCTCAGTGGTCAGCGCCTTCGGAGAAAAAAGGTTGTTCAGTGTCAACTTTGCCGCATATACGGCTGAAAGGTGCGGAGTGTTTTCACGACCTCGTAATGTTTCTGATTGAACGTCGCCAATTCCAGATTCAGACCGACGGCAGTTTCGGCGATGAGCGCGTCCAAAATGCTGAGATTGTCGCTCAAATGGTAGGCGCTAAAGTCGGCAAAGGCGCGTTCACAATCCGCCTGGGTAGGCCACTGCAACGTATAGGGCTGTAGAAAGTTTTCCACGCGGCGCTGTTCATTGCGATTGCGACATCCTTGCAACAATTCGAAAGCTGTCAAACCAGGAACGTGAATCAATTCTGTCTTCATCGTTTGAGCCACGCCAATGCCGGAGGATAGTTGCGAAGCACATCCACCAGCACATCGGTATCAATCATGATGCGCATAGTCGCCTCGTTGTTCTGCCAGATGGCGAAGGTCGCGCGCAAATTCCAGTGTGTCGCCGACATCTTGCCGGTCTGCCCACATCCCGACCAAATCCGATTGTAGTAGCTCTTGCGCGGTCAAGGTCCGGCGGGGCGCGGCAGATGCCTTGCCTTGTGATGGCTTTTGCGCCAAATAGCTAATAAAGTCTAAGACTTCGCCCCATTTGCCCCGATCCAATAGATGCAATTGTTCAAAGATGTCGCGTTCTGTGACAGGCATAGTTGTCATTGTATACCTCCTATGCTTTTCAGTATACCAAGTCTTGATTTTCCTTAATTGTACCATGTTTCACATCGCAGACTACTTTTTTCTTGACATGATCGCCGAACGAGTAAAATTGTAGGAGAAGATTGGAACCCAATCCCCAATCACTGATTACCAATCACCAAAAAAAGCGAGGTTACGATGGACAACGATACGATTTACATTCCGGTTGATGTGATCCACGCCTTTATGATCGACACCTTCAAGGCGCAGGGCGTGGCGGACGAGGACGCGCGGATTTGCGCGGACATTCTGATCGCCTCCGACTTGCGCGGGATCGAGTCGCACGGGGTGGGGCGGCTCAAGTATTACTACGACCGCATCCAGATGGGCGTGCAGTTCCCCACGGCGCAGATGGAGATCGTCAAGGACGAGGGGGCGACGGCGCTGATCGACGGGCATCACGGTATGGGCCACGCCACGGCCTACCGCGCGATGAAGCTGGCGATCCAGAAAGCGCAGCAATACGGCCTGGGCGGAGTAGCGGTGCGCAACACGACGCATTTCGGTATCGCCGGCTACTATCCGCTGATGGCCGTCCAGGAGGGGATGATGGGCCTGGCGGTGACGAACGCGCGCCCTTCGATCACCCCGACGTTCGGCGCGGAGCCGATGTTGGGGACGAATCCGATTGCCTTCGCCGCGCCTTCCGATATGGACTACCCCTTCTGCTTCGACGGGGCCACGTCGATCTGCCAGCGTGGCAAGGTCGAGGTGGCGGATCGCGCCGGGAAGCCGATCCCCGCGGGGTGGGTCATAAGCTCGGAGGGTGAGTTGATGACCGATCCTGCGCAAATCCTGGTCGATCTGGGCAAGGACAAGGCCGCGCTGTTGCCGCTCGGCGGCGCGGGCGAGTTGTTCGCGGGCTATAAGGGCTACGGGTTGGCGACGATGGTGGAAATCCTCTGCGCGTCGCTCTCGAATGGTGCGTTTCTGAAGGACTTGCTCGGCTTCGCGCCGGATGGCTCGCGTCGCCCGTTTATGGTCGGCCACTTCTTCCTGGCGATTGACATCGAACACTTCATCCCCGTGGAAATCTCGCGCAAGGTGACAGGCGACATTATGCGCTCGCTGCAGGCCGCCCACAAAGAACCGGGTCACGACCGCATCTACGTGGCGGGGGAGAAGGAGTACGAGAAAGAGAAAGTCGTCCGCGCGCAAGGCGTTCCGGTCAATGCGACCCTGCGCAAGGATTTGCAGACGATGCGGGATGCGTTGGGCATCGGCGGGTATGAGGCGTATTTCTAAGACGGGAGTAGGGAGTATGGAGTAGGGAGTAAGGGCCATACTCCGTACTTCCTTACCCCATACTCCATGAGGAGCGTGGTTATGGGTAATCGTGAGAATTTGGTCTTTTTGGCTGTTGACCTGGGCGCGGAGAGTGGTCGGGTGGTGGCGGGGATGTTCGATGGCGCGCGTATCGCCCTGGAGGAAGTGCATCGCTTTCCCAACGGCCCGGTCGATGTGCTGGGGCGTCTGCACTGGGACGTGTTGCGACTGTGGAGCGACTTCAAGATTGGGCTGGCGAAGGCGGCGCAGCGGTATGGCGACCGTATCGCGGGCATCGGGCTGGATACGTGGGGCGTGGACTACGGCTTGCTGGACGCGAACGACGAACTGCTCGGTAATCCCTACCACTACCGCGACAGCCGCACCGAGGGGATGATGGAGCGCGCGTTCGAGAAGGTTTCGCGTGAGGCGATCTTCGAGGCGACGGGCATCCAGTTTTTGCAGTTGAACACCCTCATCCAGTTGGTGGCGATGGTTGAAGCGCAGTCGCCCGTGTTGGACGTGGCGCAGACCTTGCTGATGATGCCCGATCTGCTCAACTTCTGGCTCACCGGGCGCAAGGCCAACGAGTTCAGCGACGCGACGACGAGCCAGTGTTACGATCCGTGCGCGGGTACGTGGGCTTACGAGATGTTGGAACGGTTGGGCATCCCTACGCGCATCTTCCGCGATGGGGCTGGTGACCGCATTGTGCCGCCCGGGACGGTGTTGGGGACGCTGCTGCCGTCCGTGGCCGAGGAAGTTGGCCTGGGCGCAGTGCCCGTCATCGCGCCGGCGACGCACGACACCGGTTCGGCGGTCGCCGCCGTGCCGATGGACCCTGAGGATGCGATCTACCTCAGCTCCGGCACGTGGTCGCTGATGGGCGTGGAATCGCAAGTCCCAATCATCAACGCGGAGATGCTGGCCTACAACTTCACGAACGAGGGCGGCGTGGACGGCACGTTCCGCGTGCTCACGAACATCATGGGGCTGTGGCTGGTGCAGGAATGTCGCCGCGAGTGGCAGCGCGCGGGCGAGGAGCACGACTACGGCGAGATGGTACAAATGGCGGCTGCCGCCCCCGCGTTCGGGCCGTTGATCTATCCGGGCGATGGTCGTTTTTTCGCGCCGGGCGATATGACGCCGCGCATCCAAGCGTTCTGCCGCGAGACCGGGCAAGCTGTCCCAGAGACAAAGGGCGCGGTGTTGCGCTGCGCGCTCGAAAGCCTGGCGCTGGAGTATCGCCGGGTGGCGGAGAAACTCGACGCGCTGACCGGCAAGCGCCTGGGGACGATCCACATCATCGGCGGCGGCGCGAAGAACGAGTTGCTCGACCAATTCGCGGCGGACGCGACCGGGCGCACCGTCGTCACCGGCCCGATCGAGGCCACCGCGCTCGGCAACGTGTTGGTGCAAGCGATTGCGCTCGGTCACATCGACTCCCTCGCCGAAGGCCGTGAAGTCGTCGCGCGCTCATTCGAGCTAAAAACCTTCGAGCCGCGCGACACGGCTGCGTGGGACGCGGCGTACCGGCGGTATTTGGGGATTAGGAAGTAAGGAGAAATGAGAAATGAGTAATGAGGACAGATAACTCATTTCTCTTTACCCTTTACCCATTTCCTGACATTGGAGGAGCTTATGAAAGTTCTCTTTATCGGCGGCACGGGGATTATCAGCATGGAAGTCAGCAAGCTGGCGGTTGAGCAGGGGATTGACCTATACCTGCTCAATCGCGGGCAGCACAAGGTGGAGATTGCGGGCGCGCAGGTGATTACCGGCGATATCCACCAACCGGCGCAGGTGCAGGAGGCGCTGCGTGGAATGACCTTCGACGCCGTCGTGGATTGGGTGGCCTACACGCCCGATCACGTGGAGCGCGACATCGAACTGTTCCGGGGTGTCACGCGGCAGTACATCTTCATTAGCTCGGCCTCGGCCTACCAGAAGCCGCCCGCACATCCGATCATCACCGAGTCCACGCCGCTGCATAACCCCTACTGGACCTATTCGCAGAACAAAATCGCCTGTGAGGAACGCCTGCAACGCGCCTACCGCGAGGAGAACTTCCCGATGGTCATTATGCGCCCGTCGCTGACCTATTCCTCGGTGTTCCCCGTAGCGATTGGCGGGTGGGGGTGCTACACGCTGGCGGACCGCCTGCTCAAGGGCCGCCCGATCATCATCCACGGAGACGGCAGCTCGTTGTGGACGGTGACGCACGCGGCGGACTTCGCCAAAGGCTTCGTTGGGCTGCTCGGCAACCCGCAGACGATCGGCCACGCCTTCCACATCACGTCGGACGAGGTGCTGACGTGGAATCAGATTTATGCGACGATTGCCGGCGCGCTCGGCGTGGAGGCGAACGTCGTCCACATCCCCTCGGACTTCATCTACAAGATCAATCCGCCGCTCGGCGCGGGCTTGCTCGGCGACAAAACGTGGAGCGTCATCTTCGACAACGCCAAGATCAAGACGTTCGTGCCGACGTTCCAGGCGACGATCCCCTTCCGCGAGGGCATCTGCCGCACGCTGGCCTGGTTCGACGCCGACCCCGCCCGCAAGCGGGTGGATGAGACGGTCAACCGTGAGATGGACGAGATCATCGCGGCGTATCAGCAAATGGCAAAGACTCAGTAGATCGAAAGGCGTAATACGGGCTGAGACTTTTGTACAGTCGTGACGCAGATCGCTCAGGTGGGGCGCACTTTGTACCTATAATAGCGTGTGCTGTGTGCAAATTCGAGCGTTTTACAGCGTTTTCAAGTGCGTCCCACCTTGACCGCGATCTATTGAGACTTAGCGTTTAGCATGCGTATTGACTCAAGCAGGTGACTTGTTCTGCCCGGCTGAAGGCCGGTGTGTACGTGTACGCGCCGGCTTCTGCCCGGCTGAAGCCGCTATACACATTACCGAACTAATTTTTGAAACTTCATTAGCGCCTGCTTAACAAGGGGGCGCCTCCGTGCGTCCCATAGGGACGCTTGAAACTGGCGATTACCTGATTTAATTTTTAATCTTCATTAGGCCGGTTATACCGGGACACATTGTTCGCAGCGCCAAGCTCATCAGGGAATCACTACGTCCGCAGCGTCCGGCGCGGATAGCCGTTGCCGGAGTTCCCCATCCGCTTCCAGGCAGTACACTCCGTGCGTAGCCGCCGGTTGCCAGTAATCCCAGTGCGCCAGGCAGGGCGTAGCGTCCCAGACTGCCAATCCTCCGGCTTCGAAGCGCTCCTCCAATTGCCACATCTCGCCCGCGCCCGTTTCCAGCGTGGCGCGACTGAGGCCGCGCCAATTGGCCTGCTGTGTCGTGTTCCAGCCAGGGTTGTGATAGGCGTATAGCTCCCCCGCTACGATTTGCCCCCACAGCGGCGCGGCCAGCGGTAGTGTGAGGGGTTCCCACGTCTCCGGGTGCGCCGGATCGAGAATCAATACGTCCGGACGCGACCGTGCCGGCGAGCGGGCGCTCGCGGCGTTGAGCAGATAGAAGCGCCCCGCGTGTGGCAGTACCGTCCAAACGTCGGTATCCGGCCCTAATTGAACTTGCGCTATCACTTCCGCCTTGCGCGCATCCACGACGACCGCAAGCGCGTAGCTGCGCTCTGGGTTTGGCCCGATGGTCATCGCTGTGATGACGACGTATTGTTCATCCGCCCCACTGCCCACCAGCAGCATGGGTGCACCTGGGTGCGCCAGGGGTAACGTGGCGACCGGGCTAAAGTCGCCAGCATCCAGCACCGCCACCGCGCCTGTGAACCCGTCATCCGAACAGGCGACGAACACCCGCCCGGCGGCAAACGTGATCCCGGCTTCGGGGTTGGCGCAGGGATGCAGGGTGTGTGTTAGTGTTCCGTCTGGCCGGTAGACCTGGACGCGATCATCGTTGTGGTTGAAATCGCCCCCAAAACCGATCCACAGTGTGCCGTCAGGCGCGCGGTTGAGATAGCGCGCCCAGGAAAACGGCAGAGCAGTACGTAGGGGATCGGCTGAAAGGTTGCTCTCAGTCGCATCCACATCGAAGACGTACAGCGCGTTATTCTTGAAGCCCGCGCTCACATTGCTTCCGGCGAGCACATAAACAGGCCGGGCAGGCGGTGATTGAAGTGCCGGGCGACATCCGCTCATCCAGAGGGTTATACAAAGTAGTCCTGCTAGAAGCAGGACTACCCGGTGAAAACTCAAGAGCTTGTGTGTGTGAACCGGACGCGATATAAACATCAGTTCCAATCTTTGCTGTAATAGGTGATATTGCCGCTCAGCCCAACTTCATCCGGTGCAACGGCAGGAATGGCGACAGCGGCGACCGCCCAGACACCCCACTTTGCAGCAATCCAGACCTGATACTGCCAGGCGTTGCTGTCTACGTTGATGCCGGTGTAGTTGTGGATCTTCCAGGTCAGTTGCGAGCAGTACAGCTTACTATCGGTAGTTTTGTTCGGATAGAAGTAATTGTAGGGGGTGCTCCCATTGGTGCCGTAGCGGCCTCTGGCCCAGGATAAAGCAGATTGTACCTGGGCGACCGTGCGCTTGTTGCTGCGGCCCAACGCGATATATTGCCCGCTTACTTGCCAGTTGCTCAACGGCTTGAGCCGCACACCATCGGCGTTGGATTCGTAGACCATGTTGCTGCCGTTGTAGTTGCCGGTATGGGAATACGTCATCGCGTAGAGGAAGGAAGTCCAGGGGAATTTGCCCGAGCGCACCAGCATCACGTCGCCCGCTTGAAGGTTGCCCCAGTTGACCGCCTGGATCGCGAAACCGCGATCTGGGGCACGCTTTTCTTCTACCATAATTCCCTGCTGCACATAGAGGCGCTTCAGCCCATCGAGAAAACTCACGTAGGCCGGATCCTGCCCCATCTTGGCAGCGATTTCCTGGAGTTGCGCGTGGATACGCTCGGCCTCTTCGGGTGAGCGGACGTACTCCAATTGTCGATTGAGTTGCGCGGCTTCTTTTTGCAGCGCGTAGGTCTCGGCCTGATAGGGGACGCGCGCGAGCAGCTCCTGGATGGCGACTTCGGTGTTGCGCGCTGTCGCAAGTTGCGCCACAGCCGACGCTAAGGCATCTGGAACGCCATCGCGGTCAACATCGCTGTGCAAATCCAAGGGGGCAGGCGGCGCAGCGAGAAGAACGGCGGGGTTGATCAACGTCACCAGCAATACAACGGCAAGCAAGGATACACCAAATTGACGAACTTTCATGGTTCCTCCTAATCGAATTTTAGAATTTGATCGAAAGAGGCGTCCGGTCTGCTTCACAGTTGAGCTTCACACTCTATTATAACACCGACTTGATAAAATGGTTGCGTTAGGGCCTGGCTGCGCGAATTATTGTTCGGCAGGTTAGGAATTTGACATCGTGTCAGCGCGTTGACTGGCCTGGCACTCGCTGGGAGTGGCGAAATCAATACTGATCACTTACTGGGGTTTTTGTATCGCATACCCCAACGTTTTAGCTGCAGCTACAATCTGTGCTTCGTTGACTTGCGCCTCATCGTATTCCACTTCTAGTCGCTGCTTGCGATAGCTCGCGGCGATGCGCCGGATGCCCGGCAGCTCGTCTTCGAGGCCTTCCAGGCGCATCACGCACGCGGAACAGTGCATATTGGGAACGCGATAGACTTGGTTCATTTTATACCTCACTGATCGAAGACAATTTGACCGGCGTACATCCCCATCGAGCAACTGTAGCGCAGCACTTTGCCCGCCGGTTGTGGGGGAACTTCGATCACTACCTCGCCGGTATCCGGCAGAATCTTTTCCACCCCATCAGGTTCAGCCCTGAATCCACGGAAACCAGCCCCAGAATCAGCAGGACGATGGCTACGGCCCGCGCGAAATTCTTCTCCAACAGCGCGCCCATCCGGGTTGCCAGGTAGACCACCACGAAGAAAACGACGCTACTGCCCAGGGTGAACGCCGCCATCAGCCCGGCGGCCTGGACCGCGTTACCTGTCCCCATCGCCAGCGCCATCATGGCTTGGGTGACGCCGCATGGGATCAATATGGCGAGTGTGCCGAGTATTAACGGTGTGATTGCGTCTGTGTTGTTTTTAGCCTTGCGTCGCAGGTAGCGCGTCACGGCGGTGGGCGGTTCGAAGATGAAGTAGCGGAAGATGCGGCGCTAACGTCGTCGTCAACAAGCCGCCCTGTACCGCCAGACAGCTCAGGCCGCCCGTGGTCAACCCTGTAATGAAGGCTATCATCAATTGATTCATACAGTTCCTCTTTTCTGGAGTATGTCTTTTTACTCCCTACTCCCTATTTCCTTACTTGCTACACCCTACACATCCGCCTTCTTTAGTCGCAGGCTATTCGTGACGACGAATACACTGCTGAAGGCCATCGCGCCGGCCGCCAGCATTGGATTGAGCAGGCCGAAGGCCGCTGCCGGGATGAGGATGACGTTGTAGAAGAACGCCCAGAACAGGTTTTGCTTGATCGTGCGCAACGTCTTGCGTGAGAGCGCGACCGCCCGCACGACGCCGCGCAAGTCGCCGGACATCAGCGTGACCGGCGCGGCGGCGATTGCTACGTCTGTTCCCGTGCCGATGGCGATGCCGACGTCGGCCTGGGCGAGGGCGGGGGCGTCGTTCACGCCGTCGCCGACCATCGCCACGACCGCCGCTTTCCCGTTGACGGTTTCCGCTTGCAGCTTCTTGATTTCAGCCGCTTTACCTTCCGGCAGCACCTCCGCCAGCACCGCATCGAGGCCCACTTGTTTGGCGATAGCTTCCGCCGTCTTGCGGTTGTCGCCGGTGATCATAGCGACGTGCAATCCCATCCGACGCAGGTCCGCGATGGCTTCGATCGAGCCGTCTTTGAGTGTATCCGCCACGGCGATCACGCCGCGCACCGCGCCATCCACGGCGACGAGCATGGCCGTCTTCGCTTCCGCCTGCAACCGTTCCACTTCGGGCTGCAAGCCGTTCAGCGGATAACCACGCGCCTCCATCATCCGCAGATTGCCGACCGCCACCGCGCGCCCGTCCACTTCAGCGGAGACGCCATGTCCGGCCTCGGCTTGGAACCCGGACGGTTCGGAAAGTTGTAGTCCTCGCGTCGTCGCCTCCGCCCAAATCGCCTCGCCGAGCGGATGCTCCGAACCTTTTTCGACAGATGCCGCTAACCGCAGTAACTCGTAATCGGTAATGGGTAATGGGTGAGGCGTAATGAGTAATGAGTCATTGATAGCTTCATCCTCATCACTCTTTACTTCTAGCTCATCACTCTTTACTTCTAGCTCATTACTCTTAACTCTTAACTCTTTACTCGTTACTATATCCGTCACCGCCGGTTGCCCCTTCGTGATCGTGCCGGTCTTGTCCAGGATGACGGTGGTGATGCGGCCGGCGCGCTCTAAGGCTTCGCCGTTCTTCAGCAGGACACCCAACTCGGCGCCCTTGCCTGTCCCCACCATCACGGCGGTCGGCGTCGCCAGGCCCATCGCGCACGGGCAGGCGATCACCAGTACGGCCACCATGTTGATCAAAGCGCGCGTGAAGGCGTTGATGTCCGCGTTGACGGGCAACTGTGGGCCGAGGAAGTACCAGCCCAGGAAGGTCAGCGCCGCGATGCCGATCACGATGGGCACGAACACCGCCGAAATCTGATCCGCCAACTGCTGGATGGGCGCTTTGCTGCCCTGCGCCTCTTCCACCAGGCGGATGATCTGCGCCAGCGCGGTTTCCTTGCCCACCTTCGTCGCTTCGAACTTGAGCAGGCCCAGCTTGTTGAGCGTCGCACCGATGACGGGATCGCCCGGTCCCTTCGTCACCGGCAGCGATTCGCCGGTGAGCATCGATTCGTCCACCGCCGAGCGGCCTTCGACCACCACGCCATCCACGGGGATTTTCTCGCCGGGCCGCACCAGCACCACGTCGCCCACGAGGACTTCGTCTATGGGGATGGCAACTTCGACGCCGTCGCGCACGACCTGCGCCGTTTTCGCCTGCAAGCCCATCAGCTTTTTGATCGCCTCGGAGGCGCCGCCCTTGGCGCGCGCTTCCAGCAGTTTGCCCAGGCGTACCAGGGTGATGATGACGGCGGACGTTTCCAGGTAGACGTGTCCATCGAGCCAGCCGAAGACGATGGGGAGCGAGTAGACGTAGGCCGCCGTCGTGCCGAGCGCGATCAGGACCTCCATATTGGCCGCGCCGTTGCGCAGCGCCTTGTACGCGCCCACGTAATACTGCGCGCCGACGTAGAATTGCACCGGTGTGGCGAAGGCGAGCATCAACCACTGCACCCAACCGGCGTGCGCCCACATCCCAAAAAGGCCGAAGTCGCGCGCCATCGAGAACGCGAACAACGGCACGGTGAAGAGCAGGCCGATGACGAGCATCCGCTTCTGGTGGCTGATGTCGGCGGCGCGCGCTTTGGCTTCGGCGTCGTCGGCGTCGCCGCCCAATTCCAGCGCCTCGAAGCCGGCCTGCGAAACCGCTTTGCGGATCTCGGCCTGGCTGACGATGGTCGGCACGTAGCGCACGCGCGCTTTCTCGGTCGCCAGCGCGACCTGCGCTTCGAGCACACCTTCGATTTGCAGCAGCGCCTTTTCGAGCCGCCGGGCGTCGTTGTCGTCGGCCAGCCGCTTGATAATCAGGTCGGCCTCCCCGGCAGCGACGCCGTAGCCTGCGCGCTCCACCCGCCCGATGATGTCGGGCAGGAACACCAGGGTGGGATCAAATGTTACCGTGGCGCGTTCCGACGATAGGTTGACCACCGCGTCTTGCACGCCCGCCTGCTTCTTCAAGCCGCGTTCGACGGTCGCCACGCAGTTCGCACACGTCATCCCGGTGATGGGTAAAGTAATGGTGTTGGTCATAGAAAGTTCCTTATTCGGGCCAGACTACAAAAGTCTCACGAGGTACCTGGTTGAGCAAATCTCTGCGCTGAACACAAGGTCTGCCAGACGCAGTACGTGCTGAGACTTTTGTAGTCTTTGTCCTACTCGACTACTGGATAGTTGATCTCGGCCAGCAGGCTCTTGATCGCCTCCTCAGATGCCGGCGCTTCGAAAGCGATGGTCGCTTGCTTGGTCTGCACATCCGCGTCGACGGACCACACACCTCTCAGATCGCCCACTTCCGTCTTGATCGTATGCACGCAGTGCTTGCACGAAATGTTGGGAATTGTATATGTTACAGTTGTCATGATTTACTCCTTTACTTTTCTTCTAACATTTGGATGAACTCGCCGTGCCAGGTGTGATACCAGACCTGACCGGTATTTGCATGGACGCTGAGCATCCCTTCGATAGCGTCACCGGCTACGGTGTGGATGGTGTAGTAGCCGTAGAAAGGATCAGCATCATGTTCGACCGTGACGCCGGGGCGATTGGCGTCGAGCCAGGTTTGAGCGATTTCCAGGGCCTCTTCCTCGGAGAGCTTGTTCTCACCACTTGCCCGCGCTCCCATCATGCCGCGCTGATGCATCCCGTATTTTGTGTTCCACATCATGTTCGGTCCCATCTCCGGGCCGACCGCGCCGCTCCATTTGTTGACGAGTAGTTCCATCGCGCCGATGCCGGACTCAGTCTCTCGCGCGATGGCGTAGAAGTTGTACTCGAATTCCATCATATCGACGATTTCCATGTTGTTGTAGCCCAGGTCATCGAGGTAGGTTTCGAGTGCTGTCTGAGCTTCTACGATGGTCAACGTTTCACCTTCACCTACCGTGTATGCGTCGCCAGAAGCGAAAGGGCAGGTTCCGATGGTATCCCCGGCAGCACAAGCGCCTGGCGTGATATTTGTATTGGCGGTGCAGAAGCCATCCGGCGCCTGCCCGCGCATCATTCCCGGCCCCATGCCGAATCCCGGTCCGCCACAATTAGCGGTATACTGCGCGGCATTCGGCGTTAGCACGGCGGCCATCGCCGGTGTGCGCCAGAACATGTGGTTCCAGAACCACCACCCGCCGGTCAATCCGACGATTAACACGACTAACGATATGAGAATCCCTAATCCAATCCATTTTCCCACTTTCATGACACACCTCCTTAGAACTTTATTGCAAAATCGGCCAGGCGCGGGTTTTCTCGGCCCACCAGCGACCCAGGCCCAACGTATGCCCTGCTTCCAACAACGGGAACAGCGCCAATACCAGTGCGTAGATGATGTGATTGTCCATAAAGGGGTTGGTCGCCGGCGGCAGTTGCGCCAGCCACATCAGCACCATCAGCAGCGGGCCGGTGACGCCGGCGACTTTCAAGCCGATGCCGAGCAGCAGCGCCAGCCCCAGCCCTAGCAACCCCGCCATAAACAACACATCCACGACAGGATTGCCCGCCATACTTTTGAATAATTCTACCAGCGGCCCGCGCGCCGCGAAACCGAGGAATCCGGCCGTGGGCGAGCCGCCTGCCAGCCAGGCAGCTTCCGGCGCAGTCGAGCGCCCTAAGCCGAATAGTTTGTCGAGAAAGCTCCAAAGAAAAACCCACCCCAAACTGATACGAATCACAGCCAACAGGTAACGCGCTTTCTTGTCCATTTAATCACCTCCGTAAATAAACCACTAATCTGCACTAATTTTCACGAATCTTCACGAGTAAAGTCAAAATTAGTGTAGATTCGTGAGGATTCGTGGTGAAAAACTGCCCTTACTTTCCCGGAAGTCAATAATTTCGGCAGGCTCTATACCTTCGTCGCCGCCTCGAACACGTCGCTGATTTCCTGGAGCACGCGCTCGCGTTCCTGCGGGTCGTCGCCGCGCACGGCGGTGATGACGCACGAGTTGAGGTGCTCTTCCAGGATTTGGACGCTCACTTTGTTCAGCGCCCCTTGTACCGCTTGAATCTGCCGGAGGATGTCGATGCAGTAGGCGTCCTCCTCCAGCATCCGCTGGATGCCGCGTAGATGGCCCTCGGTGGTCTTGAGCCGCTTAAGCGCCTCCTCGTGGTGGGCGCCGTGGCGTGTATGTGTCGAATGGTCGTGTTCTTGCATAGCTTCCTCTTTCACAGATTGACTTTTATACCCCCTCCCCCCTGGGGGGGGTATAACTTAAAGTATACACAGGTTTGTTTTAATGTCAAGAGCGTATTTTGCCAGCGCGCGGAATCATATTACACTTGAGACCGTGCGACCATCCGACTAACGACTACTCGACTGACGGCTAACCGGCTTTCTCAAGAATTCATCATTAACCGGCGGTTCACCAACGGTTGGATGAAAATTCTAACCGCCAAGCCGCCAAGAACGCCAAGTTTTTCTTGACTTTCGACTTTTGACTATTTTCAAGGGAGTGCTATGAAGATCAAATCCTTCGAGTTCAGCCTGCGTGAATTGAGCGGCGCGATGGGGGACTTCGGGACGCTGTTCCCCCTCTCGGTCGGCTACATCGTCGTTTGCGGGATGGATCCCGCCGGGTTTCTGATGATGATGGGCCTGGCGAACATCGCTACCGGGCTGGTCTATCGCCTGCCCTTGCCCATCGAGCCGATGAAGGTGATCGCGGTGATGGCGATTGCGCAGGCGTGGCCGCCCTCGATGGTCTATGCGGCGGGCTTCACGATGGGGCTGGTGTGGCTGCTCTTTTCGGTGCTTGGCGTCGTGGATTGGATCGCCCGCCACACGCCGGAATGTATCGTGCGCGGCATCCAATTCTCGCTGGCGGCGTTGCTGTTGATGCAGGCGCTGCGTATGGCGGCGACCGGTTGGCTGTGGGGCGCGCTGGCATTGGCGCTGATTCTGGTGCTGCGCGACAATCGCCGTGCGCCTGCCGGGCTGGTGGTGATGGCGCTCGGTGTGGGCCTCGCACTCTTCCGCGGCGACTTGCGCGGCCTCGCGCCGCCCGGCCTGCGCCTGCCGCCGCTCACCGGGTTCACCCTCGCGGAGCTACGCGACGCTTTCCTGGGCGCGGGCCTGGCGCAGATTCCCCTCACGGCGGCCAACGCCGTTATCGCAACCGCCGCGCTTATCAAAACCTACTGGCCGGAGCATCCCGTGCCGGAGCGCACACTCGCGCTGAACCAGGGTATCATGAACGTTATCACACCGTTCTTCGGCGGCTTTCCACTGTGCCACGGCGCGGGCGGATTGGCGGGGCAATACGCCTTCGGCGCGCGGACGGGCGGCGCGAATATCCTGGAAGGCGGCATCGAAGTGGCGCTAGGGCTGTTCCTCTCGGCCTCGATTGCGCAGCTTTTTTCCGTGTTTCCGCAAGCCATTATCGGCGCGATGCTGTTCTACGTGGGGGTGCAATTGCTCAAGGGCGTCAAGACCCTGGCGGTGAATTATGAGTTGATTTTCGTTGCGCTCACGGTGATCGTTTCTGTGTTGAACAGTATGGCGTTGGGGTTTTTGGTGGGGATGGCGGCGTATCATGGGGTGCGGGCCTGCCGGCCTTGCCGACAACGAATTAAGGAACGAATGAACGAATTCAGGTCTCGGCCAGACTAAAGTCTCGTGTTAAGCAGTCGCTCATTCGTTTATTCGTTGAGAATTCGTTGTCGGCCACCTATGACCTGTTTTGCTGCCGTGCAAAAGCGGTGTAAAATGTACGGCAACGAGGAGGTGTATGATGGATAATGTGAGCAAACTTACGGTGCGATTGAACCGGCGTTTGATTGAGGATACCAAACGCTATGCTGAACAACATCAGACCACGGTCACGCAGTTGATCGCGGCTTATTTGCGCTATGTGACCGCTCAAAAACAGTCCCCGGACGATCTGCCGATTTTGCGGCGTTTGAGCGGCATCCTCCCGGAAGACATCTCTACAGACGTTTATCAAGACTACCTGGCGGAAAAATATGCCGGATGAGCCAAAATTGCGCGTGCTGTTCGATCTGAATGTCGTGTTAGATGTGCTGGCGCGGCGGCATCCGCATTACGCCGACGCTGCGCGGGTATGGGCTTACGTCGAATCCGGGCAAATGGAAGGGCTGTTAGCCGCGCACAGCGTCACCACGCTGTTTTACCTGCTGCGCCGTCACTTGGGACTGGCTCAAGCGAAACTGGCGCTGCGTGATGTGTTGCGGGTATTTCGCGTAGCGGCGGTGGATCAAGATGTTATCCAGGCCGCATTAGCTCTGGATTGGAATGATTTTGAGGATGCAGTGCAGGTGGCTGTAGCCATAACAGCCTCTGTGGCCTACCGCATTACCCGGAATGAGGATGATTTTGCCGGCAGCGCGATTCCCGTTATCCACCCGGCGAATTTCCCGCAACTGGGGCAAGTCGCATCATTGGGGTGAATTGAACACGCCCAGGTGATTTATTCCCAACGAAAATCAGGCTACACTATGCCCTGAATTCTTTAACGTTCAACCCTTAACTCTTAACTCTTAACTCTTAACTCTTTACTCTTTACTCTTTACTCTTTACTCTTTACTCTTTACTCTTTACTCTTTACTCTTTACT
>OMKS01002281.1_pt1 | contig 16118 bp, 13 predicted proteins | sample 1674721 | NCBI WGS metagenome assembly OMKS01 (sample SAMN06264996, study PRJEB25208) | sediment metagenome | isolation source: hot spring sediment | place: USA: California | collected 2014-09-02
GATGGTGGTCATTTGCATAAAGTGGATAGATTAAAGGGAATTTGCGCGCCAGCGTGCAGCGGTTTTTTTTGACTTTTCGCGGGTCATTTTTTTCATCTTTTTTGATCTTTTTTGATCTTTTTTGCATTTTTTGGACGTTTTTTTTACTTTTTTTTTGCGGCGACTTCGGGCAAAACCACATTATATGGGGTCTTGTCCTATTGGCTGCCGCCATCTATTGTGATTTGGTTATTTTTGAAGGGGATGTCGTTCAGTAAATCGCGTGTTTTGCATACGATAGGGAGCATTTGATCTGCGAGTCCGATTTCGACGGGTGCGCCGAGCCGCGCGCATACGTCCTCCAGTTCGCGCATGGCCTTTCGCAGGCGTTCGCGTGTTTTTCCTATCTGTTCGACGAGTGGCGCCAATGCAAAAGTGGGTACAGGCGGCGCTGTTGCGTTGGGAGTCGCCATTTTTGTTTCGGTTGGCGCGAGGGCTTTTTCGAGACGGCGCGCCAAGAGGTGTTGAATTCCGATGTCAATGGCGCGCATGGATATCAGGGGGGATTCCGGTAGGTTGGCATTTTTGAAGAGCCTGCGCATGGCGGCCATCTGCTTTTTCATGATTCGTTTTTCTTCGTCGGTCATCCAGGGTTCGTACCACTCTGCTTGTTTGAGTTGCATGACACTTCTCCTTTGTGTGTTTTGTTCTCTATACTATTGCCAGCGGGTTTTGCGTTGCCGGCGGTATTTGGGGTTGCAATCAAAGGGGGAAGTGATGAAAATGGGTGGTGGTTAAAAGTAAACGGGGGTGTTTACTTTTCGGGTTTCGAGTTTTTTGACGCGCAGTTTGCGGCGTTTGCCGCCGTAATAGACGCTAACCGTTTGCCAGGGCGCCGCGTCGTCGCTACGCAATTGCTCTGCCCCTGCGCCGAGGCGCCCGGGTTGTTGATGTCCGTAATCATGAAGCGTTCAACGCCTTCTCGCAGGCGGTAGACAATGTTGCCCGAGCCGTTGCCAAAGTTTTCCGACACCTCGCCGTCCGCATCCGGCTCGACGGCTTCATAGGTCATTGGTCCGGTTACGTACCACGCCATGAGCTTCGGCAGCCAATGGTCGAATATCTGCTTGGGCGCGGTGGTGCCCGGCTCCAATTCAACGCCCATCAAGTCCGCAACGCCGGATATGTCCGGGTCCTCTTCGTGGTCTTCAAACTTGTCGTACACCCATCCGAAATACAGATAGCTGTGCGCCGCCTGTTCGAACGGCCAGTACACATACGCGCCGATCTCCGGGTATTTGGCTTTCATTTCCTTGCCGCTCGGGCTGCTGAACAAACAGTCGCCCTTGTAAAAAACCTGGTTATGCACGTCGGACGGACAGACCAGCACCGCCGCGTCCGTCATGTATTCGGGGTAGATGGACATAATATCCGGCGCAAGCGAAAACTGCGGCTTAATATTTGTATTGGGGTAGTCGCGCATCTGGACGCGCGGGAACTTTTCGCCGGGCGCTTCGTTGGCGTACATCTTGTAAATGACGCCCATTTGCTTCAGGTTGTTCTGGCAGCTCGAGCGACGCGCCGCCTCACTCGCGCGCGCCAGCGCGGGAAGCAGTATCGCCGCCAATATGCCTATAATGGCGATTACCACCAACAGTTAATAAGCGTGAATCCCTGTCGCTTGTCTTCTTTCATCATGTTTTCCTTGTCACAATGTGCGCAACTCAAATCTGTCTGAACTCATTTGCGATATGCCGCGTAAATGTCCGCCTCAATACCCACGCCGTTTTCATAATAATGATGCACAAAATAGAGGTTGCCCGCATCGTCAAGGGTCGGTTCGCCGGCGAACCGGGACACGATGATCTCGGGTTCGCTCCAGTTGCCGCCCATCCACAGGGAACGGAAAACGGCGGGGGTTCCTTGATAGACCCGCGTAAACCACATTTCACTTCCGTCTGAGGAAATGAATGGGAACCCGTCCATATCGGGCGTGTTTACGGCGGCAATGTTTATGGGGTCCGACCAGTCGCTCTCCGCGCGGGTCGTCACCCATATATCATAGTTGCCCATGCCGTCGGCGCGGTCGGAATGAAAGTAGAGGTCATTGTCGTGTATATGCACTTCGCCTATCCGAATCTCGCGCATCAAGCGGTCGCCCGCATACGTCCAGTTGCGCCACTTGCCGTCTGTCCATGTCGCCGTAAACATATTGACGCCCGCGTATCCTTCACGCGCCGAGGCGAACCACATTTCGTCGCCCTGGACGCATACGGCGCCGTCGAGCGCGAGTTTGCCGGGTTCCTGCAACCAGACCCGCGCCGGGTCGCGCCATGCGCCGTTTTCCCTGTGCGACACCCATACGCCGGTCACCTCATCGAGCAGTTGCTCCTCAGGGGGCACGCGCATATCCGGGGTAAAAAAGAAGTACAGCGTGTTGCCGTCGGGCAGGATGAACGGCGAATCTTCTGCGCCCGCGGTGTTGACGGGATATGGCAGGGGCGCGGGCGCTTCATATTCCTGAGAGTGCATTATGGGCGGGTTGGGGTCTGTTTCCGGCCCGCGTTTGACAATGTCTTCCGGTATTTTTTCCTCGCGGTCAACAACCGGATAGAACGCGTCTTCTTTGCAGCCGACAACAAAAAGCGCCGCCACAGCCAACATTAACATCAGGAACCGGTCGTTTTTCATCTTGTGACTCCCATACGATTTTTGTTCAATCCACAGGCCGACAACCATGTGTTAGGCGTCTTTTTTTTTCTTCATTCCGCCATCGTCTGTTCCACAACAAAAAGAGCGGCGAGAGACAGGGGAGCGCCCAGGACAGATTCCATATCTTCAGTCCCGCCGCTTCAAGCCCGCCGTACATGTGGACTGCCCACGCCACCCCAACGAAAAACACGGCATAAACAGGGAGCAACAACACATAATAGGGGGTTGCGGGGTGTCGCCAGGGTGCCAGCGCAATAACCAGGGTCATGGCAAAGACAAACAAACCGAGCGTAACAACGCCTTCGCCGTAGTGTCCCTGCGCCAAGCGCACACATCCCAGCGGCAGAATCCAGAGGAATCCGCCGGCGAAACCGCCCGTCCAGCCCAGTTTTTCGCCCCGGCGACTGTCTCCGTCCGCCCGCGCCCGCCTTCCAGTCACGGATTCCTTGTTGTCCATAAAGCGTCCTTTTCTGGGCGTAACCATCCGTCAGATTACGCAATATGCCTTAATAACGGCAAGCGTCCGTCATTCCCGCGAAAACGGTAATCCAGAGAGCCGCGCTTGCAACGTATCAGCCGCTTTCCGGATGCGCCGCCGCTTCTTTTTTTCAAGTATACCAGATACGCCTCAGGCGTCGGGATCAATTTTGCGCAACCGCGCCGGCTCGACCTCCTCGGGTGAAGGCAGCACGCCTGTAAGAAGGAAATGAACAAGGCGCCTCAAGTCGTTCAGTATGCACATCAGCGCGGGCACCAGGAACAATGTAAGCAGTGTGGCGAATATAATGCCGGCGGCGATGGCAATGGCCATGGGTATCAGCGGCTTTGCCGTGCGGTCCTGTTCCGCGATCATGGGGGCCAGTCCGCCGACGGTTGTAATCGTAGTCAGGAAAATGGCGCGGAACCGCCGGGCGCCCCCGCGTCGCACCGCTTCATAAAAAGATTCGCCGTCCGCGACATAGTTGTTGATGCATTCAATGAGGACAATGGCGTCATTAACCACCACGCCTGCAAGAGCGACCAATCCGAAAACGCTCATCATGGTGATGTCGTATCTCAAGAGCATGTGGCCGAACACCGCCCCGCTGACGCCAAACGGGACGGTAACCAAAATGACGAGGGGTTGCACGTAAGAGCGAAACACGGTCGCCACGATAATAAAGATGCCGATTACAGCCAGCGGAAACCCGATGTACAGGCTGTCAATGGCGTCCCGGAACATCTGATAGTCGCCCTTGAACGCCATGTCAATATCCCGGTACCGCGCCTGCAACTGTGGAAAATAATCGCTGGTGATATGGTCTATGATTTCACGGGCATTGGCCACCTCGGTAACTACGTCGGCGGATACGATAAGTTTCCGTTGTCCGTTTGTTCGCTGGATGGAGGTGGCGCCGCTGGTGTATTCAAGGTCAGCCACCGAAAGCAACGGCACCTCGATGCGAGGGGGCATGGCCATTCCGACAGGCGGCATTCCGCCGCTCTTGCCGCTCATGCCGGAGACGCCGCCGCTCATACCGGGGGCGCCGATGGCGCCGCGCGTCGCGCCGCCGAGCGCCGTCAGCCCCCCCATGTCCGTCGCTCCCGCCAAGCCGCCCATATCGGACATGCTCGTAATGCCGAACATATCGCCCATACCACCCATACCACCCATACCACCCATACCACCCATGCCGCCCATACCGCCCATACCGCCCATGCCGCCACCCATGCCAGGAGCGCTGATGGTTCCAGAGTTCGCGCCGCCGCCTGCGCCGCCTTGTGTAATCATATCCCCCATGGCGGCAACGCCGCCGATAACGCCTGCTCCCATTGCCGCCGCCGCCCCGGCCGTTCTTCCGCTGAACGCCGTGGCGCCCGCGCCGCCGCCCGGCGCGCGCATTGCGGCGCCGCCCGACGGCCGTGTTGCGGCGCCGCCCGCCATCATAGCGGCTGAAGGCATGGAAGCCATTCCCATCGCCATCATGGGACGTATGCGCATGTTTTTCAATGTTGCCAGCACCCGTCGCTCGTCTTCAGGGTAGCGCACGCGTACACGCACGTCGTTTCTTCCCCGTTGAATGCGCACCGTTTCCTGTCCGTAATAACTGGTGTATATCTGATACGCGAGATCAGCGACGTTGATCCCCAGCGCGCGCGCCTCGGGTTTCAGCCGGAGTTTTATTTCGTTGGGACCGATGCGATAGTCGTCCTGTATCTGATACACGCCGGCATATCCGGACAGGTGTTCCTTCAATTCCGCCGCGGCTTCTATCAATCTGTCGAGGTTGCGTCCTTGAAGCCATATTTCAAGCGGCTGCGATCCGGGGCCGCTTTCGCCGCCGGTGATCGTCAACGCCACAGCGCCGGTTATCATGCCGATTTTCTTTTCCCATGCGGCCATGAGGGTTTCAACATGAATATCGCGTTTCGTGGTGCTGAGCAGGTCAACCCGCACGGACCCCACATGAGAACCCGACGCCACGCCGCGATCATCCGTTCGCGACCCGACCACCGTATATATATTGCGGACAAGAGGATCGCCGCTTTTTGTTTTGGTTTCCGCCGCCATTTCATGAAGCGCGTTTTCCATCTGTATCACCGCCTGCTCCGTAATGTCAAGAGGGGTGCCGCTTGGAAATTCAATCACGGCGGACATGTTGTTGCCGTCCATTTTCGGGAATGTTTCAAACTTTACGTAACCACTGTCCATAATCCCCATGGTCAGGAGAAGCACCGTAACGGCAATGCACAGGCTGACGTATCGCCATCGAATCGCCAAGGCGACAACAGGATTGTAGTAGCGTTCCACAAATCGTTCCAATCCGCGGTTGGTTTTTTTATGAAAACAAAGTCCGAGGCGCTGCACAATGTTCTTGCCTTCAGTGCGCACGTTTGGATCAGGCAGATGGCTCAAGTGGGCAGGCAAAAGGAACAGGCACTCGATCAAGGACACCCCCAGCGCGGCGACCACCACCAGCGGGAGGGGGATGATCATTCTGCCCAGGATTCCCGAAACAAAAAAGAGCGGCATGAACGCCACGATGGTGGTGGTCACGGCGGCGATTACCGGCATGCCCACTTCCATGACGCCTTCAACGGCGGCCTGCAACGCCGCGTGCCCTTTCCTGCGCGCCACGTATATGGCTTCCCCCACGACGATGGCGTCGTCAACAATAATGCCCAGCACGGTAATCATGCCGAACAAGGTCATCATGTTAATCGTCGCCCCGAAATACCACATGACGATAAATGCGCCTGTAATGCTCACCGGCATTCCCATGCCCGCCCAGAAACTCAGGCGAATGTCAAGGAACAGCCAGAGCAATATGAACACCAGTACCAGTCCGATGATGCCGTTGCGTATCAGCAGCTTGATGCGCGCTTCCAGCGAAAGCGACCGGCGCGACCACGCGGTAAGCGTCACGCCGTCGGGCAGATCGCCTTGTTTGCGATCCACATAGTCCAGCACGGCTTTGTCTATTACGAGCGTGTCTTCCGTTTTCGTCTTCTGCACGGAAATATTGACCGTCCGTTCGCCGTTGAAGCGCATGATGGTTGTTTCTTCGGTCAACCCGTCGCGTATGTCGGCGATGCGTCCCAGCGTAATGTGCTGTCCATCGGGCCGCGCCAACACGACGAGGTCCCTGAAATCCTCGCCGGTGTAGTTGCGTCCCACCGTGCGCAGACGTATTTCCTCGCCTTCGGTGCGCATGACGCCGCCGGGCACGTTCAGGCTGTTTGCGCGCACGACCTGCGCCACCTGTTCAAATGTAATGCCGTATTCCCGCAGCCGCTCCTCGGAAATCTCGATGGCAATTTCATACGCTCGCGCGCCCGACAGGTTGGCCTGGGTCACCTCGGGCAGGGCGCGCACCTCATCCCGGATTTTTTCCGCATACTCGCGCAATTCCACATCGGTTAAATTCGGTCCCGTTATCGAGAGCGTCATCACATGCATGCGGATGATGAACTCCTGCACTACGGGCCGTTCAACATCAGCGGGAAAGGTGGCGATGGCGTCCACAGCGTTGCGCACTTCCTCCTTGACGCGGCGCACGTCATACCCGTCCATCACCTCGATTATGGCCAGCGCCACATGCTCGTTGCTTATGGTGTGTATTTCGCGTATGCCGTCCAGCCCGTCAATCGCCTCCTCGATGCGGCGGCTGACGCCCTCCTCGACTTCCTCCGGGTCGGCGCCCGGCCATGCCACAGCGACGCGCACCATATCCAGTTCAATATTCGGAATGTTTTCTCGCGACAAATTTTTTATCGCCAGAAAGCCGCCGCAAAAAATAAAAAGGAGCACAATGTTGGCGAAAACGATGTTCCGCGCGAAACTGGTAAACAGTCCTTTCATGACGCGACTCCGTCCGCGCGGAACGGAACGGCGCCCTCCCCGCCTGCAACGGCGGCAACGGCGGCAAAACTGTCGCGCCCGACACTTCCGGCGCTATAAAGATGTTTCACGGGGTTCACCGAATCTCCTGTACTTCCTGTCAAGACAGATGACGAGGCGTCATTATACTTGCGAGCGTGGTAGGGCTTCACATTTATCCCCGTTTTTGACGCGGCCACGCCCGTTTCCGTTTCACCGGCGCGCGGCGCCGGTGGGCGCGCCCGGCATGTTATCTGTTATAATCCCGTGGGGAATTCGTATTGCCGCGCCCAGGCAACGGACAACGCAGAAACAGACATGCCATGCCAACCAACACACACGCCGCAGAAACGATATTGGTCAACAATGTATATCACATGGATTGCATTGAGGGGATGAAGCGGCTTGCGCCCGGCGCCATTGACCTTATCATTACGGATCCGCCGTTCGCCATTGACTTCAAAGCGCAGCGCGCCAACTACAACAGGAGCCGGCGGCGCGTTCTGGGGGGGTACAACGATGTGCGCGCCGCCGAGTATCTCGATTTCACGCGCGCATGGATGTCTCAGGCGTGGCGCGTACTGGCGGAGTCCGGCAGTTGTTTTGTTTTTTCAGGCTGGAATAATCTGAAAGACATGCTCATCGCGGCGGATGAGGTCGGATTCACGACGGTCAACCACATCATCTGGAAATACCAGTTTGGCGTCGTGTGCAAGAGGCGTTTTGTCACGTCACATTACCATTGCCTGTTTCTGTGCAAGAATGACAAGAAGCGGAAATTTTTCCGCAACGCGCGCTATGGTTCCGATGATCGCGCGCCCAACGGCGGCAGCCTTCGTTATCAGGATTTGGAGGATGTGTGGCATATCCAACGGGAATACTGGCATGGCGACAAAAAAACGCCCACCAAACTGCCCGCCGAAATCATCGCCAAGATTTTACTGTACACAAGCGAGGCGAATGACATAGTTCTTGACCCGTTTCTGGGTTCGGGACAGGTGGCGGTGGTAAGCCGGGAACACAAGAGGCGGTATATCGGTTTCGAGATTGTCGGCGACTATTACGCCTTTGCCCGTGAACGGCTTGACACCGGCGCCTATCGCCTTCCCGCCGACCCTTGAAAACGCCTGTTAAGGCTCCAATTGCCGTTGTATCTGGAGGGCGCGCCGCTCCGCCTGTTCCGCCGCGCGTGAGCCGGGTTCAAGCGCCATAATTTCGGCGTATACGTTGATTGCGCCCTGCAGATCGCCCGATGCGTAGCGCGCGTCTGCGAGCCGGTTCATGGTGGAAATATCGCCCGGGCGCAAGGCGAGGGCGGTTTCATAATGCTGTTGGGCCGTTGCGTAATCGCCGTTGCGGCGGTATATTTCCGCCATTTGCGTATAGGGCATGGGATTGTCCGGCATGGTGGAAGCAATTGCCTCATACTGCGCGAGCGCGCCGGAAAAATTTCCCATGCGCCGTTGATAATCCGCCCATGCGCGCTGCGCATCCACTGACTCGGGCGTTTTGTTCATCCACTGGGAAAGGATTCGGCCTTCGTCCTCGCGGGCGTTCATGGTGCGATACAAGTGGGACATCCGCACGTAATCGCCCATGGTGTCGTTCGCCATGCTTTCGTAAGCGGTAAGATATTGGCGCGCCTCGGCGTCCATGCCCACGCGCGCATACGCCTCGGCCATGAGATAATAGGGGTCCGAATCCTCGGGCGCCGTATCCATCCACCGTTGATATGTTTCAATTTCCATGTCGGTCAAACCGAGCCGGCGTTGCAACTGCGCCATCTCCTTCCATGCGCGGGTGTTGCCGCTGTCCTGTTCAAGGCTCTTGTGCAGCAGTTCTTCCGCGGCCGTGTAATCCCCTTCGCGCACATGCGCCTGCGCCTGCGCCAGCAGCGCCTTGGAGCGTTCAATCGCCTGCGCCGTCGCTTCCCGTCCTTTTCCCTGCCGTCCGTGTCCGTTTCGTTCCTGTCCTTCCATTCCCGTCCGTTGTTGGCCGGCGGAAGCCGCGGATTGGCCTGAGTGCGCCCCCGGCGCGGCGCGCCCGGCATCGGACGCCCCCGTTGTCATCGGTTCGCCGGATCGCTTCTTTTCATCGAAACCTTCGGCATGCGCATCGGCGCCATTTCCCGCGGCGGCTTCGTTCCCGCCGGAAGCGGCTGTTTTTGTGCCGCCCGCATCCATTGCGTCGGAACCGGCGACGGCGCCGCTTGACCGCGCTCCGTCGGGGCGTTCCGTTTCCGCGGCGTCGCGGGCGCTGTAAAGCGGATGCGAACGAATCGCCGCAAACCGTTCCCGGTGTTCATCAAACATTTTCAACTGGGCGGCGAGCCGACGCGCCACAACATGCTGCTGCACGGCGGCGGCGGCGGCCAAGACCAACAAGCCGCTCAATATCCATATTACTAGGCGTTGTTTGTTCATGCTCGCATTTCCTTCATACATCCGCAAAGAAAATAGACGCGATATTTTTCGTCAGTTACACGCGGCGCAACAGCCCGCGACTGGCGGCGCAGCCGTTCCGGTTCCGTTGATGAAGCGGCGCGGGCTGTGGTGGCGCGCACCACGCCACCCTGCCTGTTTATACTCACGGTTCCGTCTGATACGTTAATAAGGAAACGGAAGAACCCTTGCGAAAATGGGACACGCATGGGCGCCGCTCCGGGCTTTTCAAACAGACCTTCAGAGTCTTCCCGTAAGCCTGAGCCGCATTTTCTCCGTGAACGTCAGCGCCGCCTCGCGCAAATTGACACCCTTTAAGTTTGCGCCCTCGAGCCGCGTTTCGCGAAATATGGTTTCTTTGACGCTTGCGCCGAAAAGATTGGCGCCTGTGAGATTCGCTTTGTAAAAATTCGCCAAATCAAGAACCGCCTCCGCCAGAGAGGCGCCGCTCAAGTCGGCATGGGTAAAATCCGCGTCCGTAAGATTGGCGGCAAAAAGCGTGGCGTTTCGAAAATTGAGGCCTCTCAGCAACAAACCGCTCAAGTTCACGTTGTTCAAGGTTGCCCCTTCCAGACACGCGCCGTCCAACTTGATGTTGAGTGTCTGGGCTTCACTGAGATCGGCGCCGCGCAGGTTCGCTCGCGCCAGGTTCGCGTTAATCAAGACGGCCTCAAAAAAATTGCAGTGCTCGAGGTCCACTCCCTGCAGGTTGGCGTCCTGCAGGTTGGCCTTATTGAAATTGGTGTGTTTCAGAAATGCCCGGCTCAAATCCCGTCCTCGCAGGTCTGCGCCGCTTAAATCCGGCATTGCGCCGGGCATGTTTTTTCGCCATGCGTTCCATGCGTCCACCCCCTCCATGATATATTTGAGGTGTTGCGAGTAGGCCATGGTGTCGCTCCGGAATGTTTCGGCGTTCGTAAACACGCGTTGAATACGCTTCACCTTGCGGTATTATACCATACCAAGGCGCGGCTGTGGTTCTCCGGCGCCTTAATGACCGAAAGCGATCAATTGCCCGGGGCGCGCATCGGAAAATCATATATGAGGCAGAAGGAACATGCCCGCTTGGTAGATGATGACCGCCAACACAAAGGCCAGCGTGGTGGAGTAAACGGTGGAGAAGGCTGCCCACTTCCAAGAGCCGCTTTCACGGCGGATGACGGTGATGGTCACAAAGCAGGGTGCGTAAAGCATGACGAAAATCATGAGCGCAAAGGCGCGCACCGGATTCCAGTCGGGATGCGCTGCAAGCCGTTCTGACAGGGAAAGGTAGTTTTCCTCGCTCTGGCCTTCAAGGGCATAGGCCGTGCCGAGCGCGCCGACCACCACTTCTTTTGCGGCAAATCCGCCTATGAGCGCGATGTTCGTTTTCCAATCGAATCCGGCGGCGGCGGAGACGGGTTCGAGCGTCTTTCCGGCGCGCCCGGCCATGCTGTGCGCGAGGGCGTGGGTTTCATCCATGCCCTCGGGTGGACGGGGAAAGTACATGAACGCCCACAGCAGGATGTTGATCGCCAGAATAATGGTGCCCGCCTTTTTGATATACAGCCAGGTGCGTTCCCATGTATGGCGCAACACCCCGCGCAGCACGGGCAGGTGGTAGGGTGGCAGTTCCATGACAAAAGGCGTCTGCGGGCCGCGCACGATTGTTTTGCGCAACACCCACGCCGCGCACAGCGCAGTCACCCATGAGAACGCCCACAAAATCATCATGATCAGGATGCGATCGCCCGGGAAGAACGCCGCAATCAGCATGGCGTACACGGGCATCTTTGCGCCGCAGTTCATGAACGGCGTTACAAGCATGGTAAGCAACCTGTCCTTGTCCTCGCGCATGGTGCGCGTCGCCATAATGCCCGGCACCGCGCAACCGCCCGCGCCTATGCCGCCGGCCACGATAAAGGCGAGAATGGATTTCCCCTGCAACCCGAACACGCGCAGGGGCCGGTCAAGAATAAACGCCACCCTCGCAATGTAGCCGCTGTCTTCGAGGGCGGATACGAACAGGAACATGAAAAAGATGAGGGGCACGAAATTCAACACGCCGCCCACGCCGCCGACAACGCCCGCGTCAAGGAGCGAATACAGCATGGGCGCGCGCGCTTCAAGGGGCGCGAGAAATTGCGAGAGCATGTCAAAAAGCCAGGCGATCAATCCGGTCGGACTTCGCCATCCGCCTATCCAGGGAATCCACGCCCATTCGTCAGACAGTTTGAACACCCAGAAGAACAACGCCGCAACCACGCCGACAAGAATGACAGGACCAATAAGCCGGTTACACACGATTTTGTCAATCTGATCGGTCCTGTCGCGGCGCGCCTGCGCCGTGAATGAAACGCAGGCCTTGACGACGCCCGCCGCAATGCCGTAGCGGTGTTCGGCGACAATAGTGGCGGTGTCCGCGTCAAAATGCGTCTCAATGCGCCGTGTCGCATCGGCAATATGCGGCGCAAGCGCCTGCATTGCGTCCTGGGCGGCATCCTGCGCCTGTGCGAGAACAGCGCTGTCCTTTTCGATGAGTTTAACGGCGAGCCACGCCGGCGCGCCCATGTCGGACAACGCAGGATGCCGTTGTATCTGCTTGATAAGAGCGCCGACCTCTTCGTCCACCGCATGGCCATAGCGCACCGGCGTAGGCGTGGCGTCGAGCCGTCCTTCAACCACTGCGATGCATGTGTCGCGCAGTTCCTTTATGCCCGAACCCCGGCTGGCCACGGTGGGTATGACCGGCACCCCCAGCAGTCGCGACAATTGGGCGATATCCACCTGATAGCCGCGCCGTTCGGCGGCGTCCACCATGTTCAAAGCGATAATGGTCGGCCTGCCCATTTCCAATATCTGGGTGGTGAGATACAGGTTGCGTTCCAGATTGGAAGCGTCCACCACGTCCACGATCAGCGCCGGCTTGCGTTCCACAATAAAATTGCGCGCCACCAGCTCCTCTTGTGTGAAGGCCGTGAGCGAATACGCGCCGGGCAAATCAACGACGGTGAGGCGTCCGCCGTCGTAACGCATGGCGCCGCTCTTATACTCGACGGTGACGCCGGGATAATTGCTTACCTGTTGCGCGGCGCCGGTAAGCCGGTTGTATACGCTTGTTTTGCCGGCGTTTGGGTTGCCCGCTATGACAATTTTGTTGTTGGACAAGGGCCGCTGTTATCCTAGAGAAAAGAAGCGCCGCGCCGCCAGCGCCGGCGGCGCCTTTTTCCGGCAGGGCACGCCGTCGGCAATTCTTCCTCTCCGTTGATGAGTTCAACTTCGATACGGCGCGCTTCACTCATTCGTATCGCCAGATGATACCCCTTTAATACGATTTCAACGGGATCGCCCAAAGGCGCGTGGCGCTCCACAAGCAGCGGCGCGCCTTTGGTGATGCCCATGTCGAGCAGCCGCATGCGCACACACGCGGGCGTGTCGCTGTCTATATTGATTATACGGGCTTTATCTCCCGTGGTAAGATCGAACAACGTCTTTTTCATGGAATCATGGTATCCGCTGTGGCTGCCGGCGGTCATGCGGTTGTGTGTCGTCGTCGGCGTCCAAAGCGCACAGGCGTTTTAACTCCTCGGGCTGGGAACAGGTCTCACAACCGCAACACGTTGCGGTCGGTTCCCGCAACCGTCGCGCAAGACGGCATGCCACGAGAACAACCGCCCCGACAACAATAGCACAAACCAACAACAAATCCATAAACGCATCCTTTCACATGGCGGTAGTTTGTCATACACGACCTTCTCTCCGGCGCTGTTACCCTGTTTTTGCGTCGGGTTAATCATAACATTCACCTGATTACCATACTATACAACACCGTGCGAAAGCAAAAAAGTCCCCGCGCTCCTTTGCGCGCCGAAGAAGGCGAAGAGCGACGCGGTTGGGCCTGCGCTTTGCCCTCAATTTCTGACGCCGAGGACAATCTTTCGAGTGCGCACAGACCTCATTGCAATTTGTGGGTAATGACAGGAATGCAGTTCCGGAACGAGCCCTGCCGGCCAGTTACCCTCGGCCTTGGTAAACGGATGACGGAATCGGCTGCCGCGAGGCGTTGAAGGGTCTGCCGACTATCCCGTAGAATAGCGGCGTCACAGGCGAAAATTAACCTCGTCGGCGGCGACCGGCCGTGGGCGGAACCCGGCAACCGCTTGGGCTTGTTCCGCATTGATGAACATTTGTGCTCGGCGCTGATATGCCACGATTCAAGATATCCCGAACTGGTCCGCCTGCCTGTTATCAAAGGCGCGCGACTAATCTTCTATTTATCGTGCGAAAGCGACATTTCACAGGAAGAGAAAATTGAACCCTACCGGGCACAGGTAGTGGCGCGCGCCGTGGAAAACAATGTCTTTATTGTTCAGGCCAATACGCCGCAGAAACTCGAACCACGGGAAGGTTCACACGGACAAAGCAGGATTGTGAGCAACAAGGGCGCATTGATTCAGGAAGCCTCCATTTTCAGCGAAGAAGTACTCATTCAAGACGTGGACATAAGCCTCGCCAAAGGCAGCACCGCACTGCAAGGCCTTCGCGCGGCGTTTTTGAACGACTGGTGGAAACAAGGAGTTGAACTGGTTACGCTTCCTGATTAAGCGTTTTAACCATACGCGAATCTACGAATAATGCGACGCAAGGGGGGGTGTTTATCCCCGACATGCCCATATAAACATGCTATATGGTACGAGAAAAAATCTCTTTCGTCCGGTCGTTTAGATAAGCGTCAAAGACCATGCATATATTGCGAATGAATACGGAGCCAAGCGGCGTTATTTTCAAGCAGCGCCCTTCCTCCGATATCATGCCTTCCCGTTCGTAATAGCGGAGCGCCTGCCGCGCCTCGCTGAAATAGCGGTCGAAGGGAACGCCGAAGCGCTGCTCAAAAAGTTCCTTGTCCACCATGAAGGCGCACATCAATTTGCGTATCACCCAGCGCCGGATGACATCATCTCGGGACAGCTGCATGCCCTTTTCCACGGGCAGTCGCCCCTGCTCCACAGCAGAACAGTAGGCATCAACATCCTTAAGGTTCTGGAGGTAGCAGTCCGCCACTTCGCTGATGGCGGACGCGCCGAACCCGATCTGATCCGGGGCGTGCTGCACGGTATAGCCCATGAAATTTCTGTTAAGCGCGCCCCGCGACAGCGCGCGCCCCAACTCGTCCTCGGGCAATGCAAAATGGTCCATGCCGATGGCGGCGTAGCCTGCGTCCAGCAAACGTTGCCGCGCCAGGGCAAAAAGCGCGTATTTTTGCGGGGCGTCGGGACGTGGCAACCCGTCAAGGGACGCTTGGTGCGGGAAGCGCGCCGGCAAATGGGCGTAACTGTAGATGGCAACGCGGTCGGGGCGCATGGCAATCACCGCGTCAATGGTGCGCCGCCACCCCGTTTCCTGTTGCAGGGGCAGTCCATAGATGAGGTCCACGTTGATGCCCCGAAACCCCAGTTCCCGGCACAATTCAATCCCCGCGCGCGTTTGGGACGCCGTCTGATTGCGGCAGATGGCCTGTTGCACTGCCGGGTCGAGGTCCTGAACGCCGAAACTGATGCGGTTGAACCCCAAATCGCGCAGGCAACGCATCTGGCTCTCCGTTACGGAAGCGGGATTTGTTTCAACGGCAATTTCCGCGTGCGGCTCAAAAGCGAAATAGTCCGCAAAAGCGCCAAAAAGCCTGCGCATCGCGGATTCATTCAGGAAGGTGGGCGTGCCGCCTCCCCAATGGCATTGGGTCACCCGTCGCCGGGGCGCAAGCATCGGGGCCGTCATTGCCAGTTCGGCCTCGAGACAGGCGATGTAGCGATCAACCGATTCCTCCGCATTCAACGCAACATTGCAACCGCAATAGGCGCATCTGCTTCGACAGAAAGGGATATGGGCGTAAAGCGACAGGGGGGCGTCCTCGTGACGACGCGCCTTGTCAAACGCCGTGAGACAAGCGTTTGCGTCAAAGTCGTCACGCCATTCCGGGACGGTCGGATAACTGGTGTAACGCGGCCCTGGACGGTCATACTTTTCCAGCAACGCCGCCGTAATTATTGTATCTTCCATTTACGGTCAGCCCTTGTTATTCAGACCCCACGCGGCATCAACACGGCAAGTATAGAAAAAAGGAGGATTGGATATCGAATTGCGACCGATACGGACGTTGGCCGCGGCCAACGTCATGGCAAGCGAAACCGTCATGTGTAATGTGAATGCCATTGCTTGCCTGCCGTGAGAACGGTCGGTTTTTCAACGGCGCTTCGAGGATTACGCAGTAACGAAACAGCGTCCCGCATCGGGGTGGCCGTCACGGGTTGTTGGGGCGCGCATGTAATCGTCGGAGGGCAGTTCTTTCCAACGCGGGCGTCGCCCGCAATTCAGATTTGAATATTCTCTTCGCACGTTGTTCACGCTTCAGTGTGCAGCAGAAGCGCATAAGCCCCGACTCATGCACGCAACCCCGCACGCTGAAGCGTGAACAACATACAAAACTTCTTGTTTATGATCTCGATAGTATGGAAATAAGGCGCTACACTTCGTCTTGGACTTCGCCCGGAAGAAGTGGCGCCTGCGGCGCAGTTGTCAGCCAACCGGTGTTAAGCGCCTAATCATGGAAGATGACTGACAAGGCGCTACAGGCGGCGCTTGCGCGAGAG
>OMKS01002285.1_pt1 | contig 16095 bp, 13 predicted proteins | sample 1674721 | NCBI WGS metagenome assembly OMKS01 (sample SAMN06264996, study PRJEB25208) | sediment metagenome | isolation source: hot spring sediment | place: USA: California | collected 2014-09-02
CTGCCGCCGGTGAAGATCCACTGCTCGGTGCTGGCCGAGGATGCCATCAAGGCCGCCATCAACGACTTCAAGAGCAAGAAGGGCACCTCGGGTCTGCAACAGACGGCCTGAGGGGTCCTGGCGCGACGCATCCCGCTGATGCGCCGCGCTTGCGCCCGCGCATGGCCTACCCCTGGCCAATGAGCATAAGCAAGCACTTAACCCGCCCTATGGCGGGTTTCTTTTTGCGCGCAGTTCCTCGATGAGGGTCTGCGTGGCCGCTACGTCCAGGGTGTCCCCGCGGTAACGGGCGCGTTGCAGCCCCCCCGTCAGGCGCGTGAGCGTCTCGCGCCACGGGGGGTGGCCGGCGGCGGCCCGCGCCGCCAGCGCATCCGGTGTCTCCCCCGGCCGGCGGACGTACCCCTGTTCGGCGAGCAGCGCCTCCACCCGCTGCAGCAGGCGTTCCGCGTCACTCGCAAAGCGCGGGCGGTTGCGCCAGCGGTAGATCAGCACGTAAAGCCCGAGTAGTCCCGCGAGCCCGCCCATGAGAATCAGGGCGATCAGCGTCCAGCCGAGGCGGTGCAGACCGAGGCGTTCCAGCAGCTCGCGCTGGCGCTCCGGCCCGAAGGCGAGCACCCCTGCGTCCCAGTGGTAGTTGATGACATCCCAGCGCATGGAGAGCTGGTTCAGCCAGGACGCGCCGTAGCTCGCACGCACGAAGGCCGGCAGGCCGCTGTCGGCCCCCAGGACCGCCGACACCCCGCGTTCGATCCGGTCGGGGGCAATGGCGGCGGTGGGGTCGACGCGCACCCAGCCCCGACCCGCCAGCCATACCTCGGTCCAGGCGTGGGCGTCGGACTGGCGCACCAGCAGGTAGTCGGCCAGTGGCGAGGCCTCCCCGCCGAGGTAGCCGGTGACCACGCGCGCGGGGATGCCGGCCGCACGCATCAGCACGGTGAAGCTCGAGGCATAGTGCTCGCAGAACCCGCGGCGGCTGTCGAACAGGAACGCGTCCACGGGGTCACCCGTCAGCAGCGGCGGCTCAAGCGTGTAGTGGAAGGGATGTTCGCGGAAGTACACGAGGGCCTGCTCGACGACGGCCGCGGGGTCGTCGTGCTCGAGCATCCATTCGTGTGCCAGTTCGCGGGCGCGGGGCGCGCTGTCGTCGGGCAGGCGCAGGTTGCGGATCCGTGCCCAGGGGTTGAGCTCGAGGTCGAACACGGCATCCGTATAGGAGCGCACGCGGTACTGGCGCACCTCGTGCTGGGGACGGGGGGTCACCAGCTCCAGTGCGGAGGTAAGCACCGCGCCAGGCGGGGGCTCGCCCGGACGGTCCAGCGCCAGCAGCCAGCGCTGGCCGCTGGGTTGCAGGGTGACGCTGTAGCCGATCCCCGGGGTCTCGGGCAGGACGGGCCCGGTGGTGTCGCCGAGCCGCACCGCGCGGTGCCAGCTACGCCCGTCGTAGTGGTCGAGCACGGGGCCGCGCCAGTAGCGCTGGCCGGCCGGCGGCGGAGCCTCGTCGAAGGTGGCGCGAAAGGCGGGCGCGTTGGACTGGATCAGCTGGCTGATGCGCCCGGGTGACATCTCGTCCGACAGCCCCGTGAGTCCGGCCGTGCTGTCCTTCGGCATGGCCCACAGGGGGCCCGGCAGGCGAGGGAACAGCACGAACAGCAGGATCATCATCGGGATGGACTGCAGGAGCAGGCTGCCGGCGATGCCCAGGCGCCGTCGGGCCGGCAGTGGTCGGGCCGTGCCGGCCAGGCCGATGAGGGCACCGGTGATGAGCAGCACGCTCAGCAGCATGAACAGGGCGATGGGGATCGACTGGGTGAAGAAGAACTGCCCTGCCACGACGAAGTAGGCAAGGAACAGGGCGAGCAGGGCATCGCGCCGCGAGCGCAGCTCCAGGATCTTCAGGCCCAGCATGAGCACCAGCAGGGCGATGCCCGCATCGCGGCCGAACAGGGTGTGGAACTGGAGCAGGACCCCGGTGGTGGCGGCGGCCACCAAGTACAGCCGCAGGGCGCGCCGCGGCAACCGCTGGCGGCGCAGGCTCCACCAGCCCCAGCCGATCATCGCCAGCGCCAGCAGGGGGATCCAGACGGGGAGGTTCAGCAGGTGCGGGAGGATGGCCACGCAAAGTGCCAGCGCGATCCAGCGCAGGTGAATCTCCGGCAGGTCGGTGGGTGGGGCAGGCGTGCGCTTCATGCCGCCCCCCGGCTCGGTATGGCGTACAGGGCCAGCGCCTTCAGGCAGGCGTGCCGGTGGGCCTCGCTGGCCGCCGGTGTCAGCACCTGGCCCGGCAGCTCCAGGCCATAAGGGGCGCCTTCGCGATGGGCGTCGAGTACCCAGCGGCAGAGGATGGAAAGGCGCTGCTCGATGCCGTATGCGCCCAGGTCATCCCAGCGCAGCCACCGGTCGTCGCTGCGGTTGGCCTCGAATTCCCGGGTCATCCAGCGGCCGGTACGGGCCACGGCCTTCCAGGCCACGCGTCCCGGGGTGTCGCCGGCCTGGTACTTGCGCAGGCCGGCGAACTCGTCGCCCTCGCCGCGTACCGGGGCGCCCTTGCCGCCGCTGGCGACGCCGAAGGGCGGCGGCGGCGCCGGGTCGGCGGGCTTCGGGTAGACGAGCAGGTCCGTGGTATAGGCCGGCCAGCTCCAGGCCTCGAACAGCCCCAGCGGGAACTGGCTGTCGACGCGGAGGCGCCCGATCGGGTGCAGCCCCCGGCGCGGGGCGCTGAGCGGGATGTCGAGCTCGGCATGCCCCTGTGCGGGGACGTCGATCACCCGTGGTACCTGCTTCTCGGTGCGCAGCCGGATGCCCGGGCGGTCCTGCCGACCCGGGTTGCGCAGCGCCACCCGCAGACTTGCCTGCTGCCCGGCGAACACGGGCGCCACGCCTTCCACGATCACCTCCAGACGCAGCAGGTTGCGGTGTGTCTGCCACATCGCGTTGGCGCCCAGGGAGCCGAGCAGGAAGGTGAGGGCGAAGGCCATGCTGTTGCTGTAGTTGGTGGCGCCCAGCAGCATCACGATCAGGATCAGGCCGAAGCCGTAGCCGGCGCGCGTGGGCAGGATGTAGATGCGGCGACGGGTGAGGGTGATGCGGCGCGCATCGGCAGGCTCGCCACGGGTGATCCACGCGACCGCATGGCGGCGCAGTGCGCCCAAGGCATCTCGCGTTGTGCTGAGCGCCGACATGTTCAGGGTATGGGCACCTGCGCGATGAGACGGGCGACCACCTCCGCGGGGTGCAGGCCCTCGTCCTCCACGGGATGCAGGCGATGACCGGCGACTGCCGGCAACACGGCCTGCACGTCGTCCGGCAGCACGTAGTCGCGCCCGGCAAGCAGGGACCAGGCCTGGGCGGCCCGCAGCAGGGCAAGGCCGCCGCGCGGTGACAGGGCCAAGTGGTAGCGGGCCGGCTCGCGGGTGTACTGCAGCAGGGCCTGCACGTAGTCCACCAGCGGGTCGCTGACCTTGTTCGTGCCCACGGCCTGTTGCAGGGCGACGAGCTGGCGCGGGCCGGTGACCGGTTCCAGGGTCGCCAGCAGGTCGCGGCGGTCACGCCCCTTGAGCAATTCACGCTCGGCGACGGCGTCCGGATAGCCCAGCTCCAGGCGCATGAGGAAGCGGTCGAGTTGCGACTCGGGCAGCGGGAAGGTGCCGATCTGCTGCGCCGGGTTCTGCGTGGCGATGACGAAGAAGGGCTCGGGCAGGTGACGGGTCTCGCCTTCCACGGTCACCTGCTGTTCTTCCATAGCCTCCAGCAGCGCGCTTTGCGCCTTGGGGGTGGCGCGGTTGATCTCGTCGGCCAGTACCACCTGGGAAAATACCGGGCCCGGGTGGAAGCTGAAGCGATGCGCCTCCTGGTCGTAGATCGACACCCCGAGGATGTCGGCCGGCAGCAGGTCGCTGGTGAACTGGATGCGCTGGAACTGCAGGCCCAGTGTCCGGGCCAGGGCGTGGGCGAGCGTGGTCTTGCCCATGCCCGGCAGGTCCTCGATGAGCAGGTGGCCGCGCGCGAGCAGGCAGGTCAGCGCCAGGCGCAGCTGGTTGCTCTTGCCGAGAATCACCTGGTCGAGCTGGGCGAGGATACGGTCGGTCAACTGGATGTCGGGCATGTCGGGGTCCGGAATCGATGTGTCAGCGGTAGGCGGTCAGTACGTCCATGGGGGATTCAGCCAGCACGTGTTTGGTCGTGCTGCCGAGCAGGAGTTCCTCCAGCGGCGAGTTGCCGTGCTTGCCCATGACGATGAGGTCGGTCTGGTCCTTCTCCGCCTGCAGGAGGATGCTCGGCGCGGCATCGCCGTGCACGACCACGCGCTGCACGTCCTCGGGATCGAGCTCGAGCGCGGTGAGCATGCGGCGCATTGCATGACGTGCCTTGTCCTGGGCCTCGGCGCGGTACTGGAGGATCTCGCCCTCGTTGACGCCGGCCAGGCGCAGCTTGGACTCGAAGGGCACGAGATAGGCATGCAGGACGGTGATCTCCGCCTGCGGCGCGATCTCCAGGGCGAGCCGCAGGGCCTCGCGCGACCAGGCCGAGAAATCCACGGGCACCAGCACACGCCGGTAGGGACCGGCAGCGGGGCGGCGCACCACAAGCAGTGGGTGGCGCGTCTTGCGTAACAGCCGCTCGGCGGTGCTGCCGAGCAGGGCCTGTTCGACGAAGCCCGCGCCGTGGGCGCCGACCACCAGCAGGCTGGCATCCAGGGCGTCGGCGCGATCGGCGATCTCGACGAGCACGTTGCCGATGGTCAGGTGGATCGCGGGTGTTGCCTGCGTTGGCGGGATCACCTCGTCGGCCAGCGCCTGCATCGCCGAGCGTATGTCATCGAGCAGCTTCTCCGTGACCGTGGACGATTTCTGTCCCAGCAGGGCGCGCAGGTCATCCAGCAGGCCGCGCTCGGCCACATGCAGCAATTCCAGTTCGGCTTCACGCTCGGCCGCCAGCAGGCCTGCCCGGGCGACGGCCTGGCGCGCCGGGTCCGACAGGTCGGTGGCCGCGAGGATGGTGCGAATACGGCTCATGATGACGTCTCCTGACCACTGAGTTCTTCGGCGAGGCGCTGGGCGGCGAGATCGGCTGCGTCGAAGAAGGGGTTGATGTGCTTGACGCCGGCCGCCCGTAGCGCATCGGCCTGGAACTCACTGCGCACCACCACCGTGATGGTGCCGGCAAAGCCATTTTCGCGCAGCCCCTGCAGCAGCAGGCGGTTACTCTCCAGGCTCGGCAGGGCGCTGACCACGGCGGCGACCTCTGCCAGAGGCAGGGTCTCGATGAAGGCCGGGTCTTCCGCGTCACCAAAACGCACCGGCAACTGTCGTTCCTGCAGGCCATGGACCGCCTCCGGATCGAAGTCGATGCCCAGGGTGCGGATGCCGGCGCGCTCCAGCTGCTTCTGCAGACGGGCACCGTAGCGCCCCATGCCGAAGAGGATGACCTGTGGTTTCTCCTTCGCGGCATCCGCGTCCTCGGCCTGGCTCTCTCGATATGGCTTCTTGCGTTCGAACAGGCCGAGCAGTGGGGAGAGGCGTTCATACAGGGGCTGAGAGTAGAGGATCATATAGGTCGAGAGGGTGATGGTGACCAGCCCCACCAGCGTGGTGAGTCCCAGCGCATCGTCGCCGACATGGCCGAGCGTGATGCCCATGGCGACGAATACGATGGAGAATTCGCTGATCTGCGCCACCGTGAGGCCGGCGAGAAAACTCGTGCGCTTGCGATATCCCATGTAGCCCATGATGGCCATGACGATGATCGGGTTGCCGATGAGCACGAAGGCCGAAAGCACCAGTGCCGGCCACAGGGCGTCGCCCAGCACGGAAAATTCGAGCTTGGCGCCCAGATCGATGAAGAAGAACAGCAGCAAGAAGTCGCGCACGCCGGTGAGCCGCGCGCTGATCGAGTCGCGAAACTGCGTGGAGGCGAGGGTGAAGCCGGCGATGAAGGCGCCTGCCTCCTGGGAAAAACCCACCCACTCGCCCAGCGCCGCCAGCGAGATGCCCCAGGCAATGGCGAAGATGAGCAGAAGTTCTTGCGAGCGGGCCATCACCCGCACCATCCGTGGCAGCACATAGCGCATCACCACGTAGATGAGTACCGCCGCCAGGCCGATGCGTAGCAGCAGTGAGCCGACCACCGACATGGCGCCCATGGCCTCGGCCTCCGGAGCGACGCGCCAGGCGCTCATGGTCATCATGGCGAGCACCACCGCGAGGTCCTGCACGATGAGAAAGCCCACGGCGATGCGCCCGTGCAGCGAATCGATCTCGCGCTTGTCGGAGAGCAGTTTGACGATGATGATGGTGCTGGAAAACGTGAGCGCCACCGCCACGTAGGCCGCGGTAATCCAGTCGATACCGAGCAGCAGGATGAGGATGAAGCCGAAGACGATGGTGAAGGTCAGCTGCCCCAAGCCGGTGGCCAGCGCCACGGGGCCGATGTGGCGCACATGGCGGAGATCGAGCTTGAGGCCGACCAGGAACAGCAGCACCGCCACGCCCATCTGGGCCAGCAGCGCGATCTGGTCGTGGGACTTGACGAGATGCAGCCCCGCCGGCCCAACCAGGATGCCGACGATGATGTATGCAATCAGCACCGGTTGGCGCAGGCGCACCGAGAGCGCGCCCACCACTGCGGTGATGATCAGCAGCAGCGCGAGTTCGGCGAAGGGCTGTTCGATGACTATGTCCACTGCGTTGCAGTATCCCTCGTTGGTCGTGTCGGGTGTGGGTGGATCAGCGTCAGTCAGGCGCGTCGGTACGTGCCTCGTCGGCGCGTGCTGCGAGCGAGTGCAGCTTGAGGTGCAGCGCCGCCTTTGACAGCAAGTGCGCGCTCACCGGCGCGGTAATGAACAGAAACAGGGTTACGAGCACCTCGTGCAGGCTGACACCGTGTTCCTGGAAGCTGAAGTACACGGCTGAAGCGATGAGCACGCAGCCGACCCCCAGCGTGGTGGCCTTGGTCGGCCCGTGCAGGCGGGTGTAGAAGTCCTTCAGCCGCGCGAGTCCCAGTGAGCCGATGAAGGTGAACGCGGCGCCGGTAACGATGAGAAACGAGAGCAGGTAGTCCATGAGAATCGCCTTACTCGATGATGTCGCCGCGCAGCAGGTACTTGCACAGCGCCACGGTGCCGACAAAGCCCATGAGCGCGATCAGCAGCGCGGCCTCAAAGTAGATGTTGTTGCCCAGGTGGATACCGAACAGCACCAGCAGGGCGATGGTGTTTACGTACAGGGTATCCAGCGCGAGGATGCGGTCGGGCGCGTCAGGGCCGCGCAGCAGCCGCCAGAAGGCCAGTGCCACGGCCAGTCCCACCAGGGTGAAGCCGATGTAAAGTGCGGTCTCGATCATGGTTCGAACACCTCCTTGAGCGGTGCCTCGTAGCGCTGTTTGATGGTCTGCACGAGGCCCTCGGGGTCGGTCGTGTTGAGCGCATGCACCAGCAGGTGGCGGCGGTCGGCCGAGAGCTCCGCCGAGACCGTACCCGGAGTGAGGCAGATGGTGTTGGCCAGCAGGCTGACGGCGAGTTCCGAGCGCAGGTCCAGCGGCACGGTCACGAACGCCGGGGTCACGTGTCCGGGCCCGAGCAGGATGCGCCCGGCGACGATGAAGTTGGCGATAACGATGTCGGCCAGTACCACGGCGATGAAACGCAGCAGCGTGAAGGGCCGGCGGATCACGACGCGTTCGGGCCAGAAGTGCAGGGTGAACAGCGGAATCGCCCAGCCGAGCAGCAGGCCGAGCACGACCTGGCCGGCATTGAACTCGTTGACGAGCAGTAGCCAGACCACCGCCAGGACGAGGGTCAGGATGGGATGGGGAAGCAGGCGGCGCATCATGGGGTCACCCCTGCGCCGAGTACGGCGCCGATGTAGTGTTCCGGTTGCAGCAGCTGACTGGCCGTGGCGCGGGTGAAATCATCCACCGGCCCGGCCCAGATCACCAGCGCCATGCACAGCAGCAGCAGGCCCGTGGCGGGCAGCAGTTCGCGGCCCAGGGATTCGGTGCGTACGGTCGGCCGGTGGTCCTCCGGGGGCTCGGAGCGATAGAACAGCAGGCTGCCCGTGCGCGCGAGGGCGATGATGGCGAACAGGCTGGTCACCAGCACCACCCCGAGCACCCAGGGCATCCAGGCGTGCTCGACCGCCGCCCTGAGGGTGAGCCACTTGCCGATGAAGCCCGACAGTGGTGGCAGGCCGGCAATCAGTACGGCGACCGCGAAGAACAGGGCACCCAGCACCCGGCGATCGCTGAGCAGCGCGCCGGGCTCGAGGCGGTCCTCGAACTCGCCGCGGCGGCTGGCGACGCCGTCGGCGAGCAGAAAGAACGCGCCGGCCGCGAAGGTCGCATGGGGCAGATAGTAGAGCCCGGCGGCGATACCGGCAGTCGAGCCGAGACCGAAGGCGATGAGCAGCGAACCGACCGAGGCCACTACCAGGTAGGCAATCTGCTGGCGCAGTGCGGTGGCGGCGAGCACGCCCAGCATGCCGATGACCAGGGTGAGCAGGGCCAGCGGCAGCACCCAGCTGGCGATCATCCCGGCCAGCGGGCCGGCGGCGGCGCCGAAGATCAGCGTGTCGATGCGCAGGATGCTGTAGGCACCGACCTTGGTCATGATGGCGAACAGCGCAGCGACCGGGGCGCTGGTGTTGGCGTAGGCGGCGGGCAGCCACAGGTGCAGCGGGATCAGCGCACCCTTGAGCGCGAACACCCCGAACAGCAGCAGGCCGGCGGCCTGCACGGGTCCCAGGTGTTCGGGGGGCAGCGTCGCCACCTGGCGCGCGAGGTCGGCTATGTTGAGCGTGCCCAGCATGCCGTACAGCGTACCCGCGGCGAACAGGAACAGGGTGGAGCCGGCGAGGTTGATGACGACGAAGTGCAGCCCCGCCCGCGTACGCAGCCGGCCGCCACCGTGCAGCAGCAGGCCGTAGGAGGCGAGCAGCAGGATCTCGAAGAACACGAACAGGTTGAACAGGTCACCGGTAAGGAAGGCGCCGTTGAGCCCGAACAGCTGCCACTGGAACAGCACGTGGAAATGCCGCCCGCGGGTGTCGAAACCCCGCACGCCGTAGAGCAGGGCGAACAGGGCGAGCAGGGCAGTGATCAGCAGCATCCACACGGCCAGCCGGTCGGCCACCAGCACGATGCCGAACGGCGGCGCCCAGTCGCCCAGCGCGTAGGTGTGGATGTCGCCGTTGGCGACCAGGGGCAGCAGGGCCGCGGCCAGACCGATCTGGCCGACGACGGCGAGCAGGCTCAGGATGCGGCGCGGGCCGATGGTCAGCGGTCGCAGCAACAGCAGCAGCAGCCCGGCGAGCAGGGGCAGCAGGACCGGCGCAATGACGAGATGGGTCATGCGTCATCCCTCCCGTCGACGTGGTCGTTGCCGAGTTCGGCGCGGGCTTTCAGGGCGAGCATGATGACGAATGCGGTCATGGCGAAACTGATGACGATGGCGGTGAGTACCAGGGCCTGCGGCAACGGATCGGCATAACCGGCCGCCGCCTTGTCGATGATCGGCGGCTGGCCGATGGTGAGCCGGCCCATGGTGAACAGGAACAGGTTCACCGCGTAGGACAGGAAAGTGAGGCCGAGCACCACCGGGAAGGTGCGTGCGCGCAGGGTGAGGTAGACCCCGCAGGCGGTGAGCACGCCGATGACCAGGGAAACAAGGGCTTCCATCAGCGTGACTCCTCCGTGTCGACGGGGGCGTGGCTCGCGCCGTGCATCAGCCCCAGGTGGATGAGGATGAGCAGGGTTGCGCCCACCACCACCAGGAACACGCCGAGGTCGAAGGCCATGGCAGAGGCGACTTCGAACTCACCAACCAGTGGCCAGTCGAGGTAGGTGAAGGTCGAGGTGAGGAAGGGATAGCCCACCAGCAAGCTGCCCAGTCCGGTGAGGGTGGCGATCAGCAGGCCGAAGCCGATGACCGGGTGCATGTTGCCCGGCAGGCGCGACTGGGTCCAGGTCACGCCATTGGCGAGATATTGCATGATCAGTGCCACGGCCGTGACCAGCCCGGCGATGAAGCCGCCGCCCGGCAGGTTGTGACCACGCAGCAGGATGAAGAACGACACCAGCAGGGCCAGCGGCAGCAGCAGCCGCGTGAGCGAGGCCATGACTGCCGGGTGCATGTCCCAGTTCCAGGGGCGTCCCTGGCTGTCGGCCTGCGGGGCCGGCAGGTGCAGACGTTCAAGCATGGCGAAGATTCCGAGCGCGGCCAGCGCCAGCACCGCGATCTCGCCCAGCGTGTCGTAGCCGCGGAAGTCGACCAGGATCACGTTGACCACGTTGTAGCCGCCGCCGCCCGGTTTGGCGTTGGCGATGAAGTATTCGGCGATGCTCTCGTAGGGGCGGGTCAGCACCGACCAGGCCAGCAGCGCGCCGCCGCCGCCTGCCAGGCCCGCCAGTGCCACGTCGCGTAGCACGCGCGACTGGCCCGATGCCCGAGCCGGGCGCTGGGGCAGGAAGTAGAGCGCCAGCAGCAGAAGCACGATGGTGACGATCTCCACCGAGAGCTGTGTCAGTGCCAGATCCGGCGCGGAGAACTTGACGAAGATGAGCGCGACCACGAGCCCCACGGCGCCGATCAGCACCAGTGCGACAAAGCGCTGGCGGTGTACGACCACGGTGCCGATAGCGGCCAGGATCAGGCCGATGGCGGCGATGAGGCTGATGCCGTCGAGCGGCAGCAATTCGCGCCCGCCGGTGAGCGGGCTGCCGCTGCCGAGGAAGCCGGACACGCCCAGCACCAGGGTGGCGATGAAGAAGCTCAGCATGAGGCGCTGCAGGGTACCGGTATCCAGCAGCCGGGTGATGCCGCACGAGGTGGCGAACAGGGCCCCCATCAGGCCATCGAAGATGCGCTTGCCCTGCAGGCGGCCGCAGTGTTCCTGGAGCCAGGCAAAGATCGGCCGGCGGAAGGCGTACACCACGCCGCCGCCGATCATGGCCAGCACGCTCATGATCAGCGCGGGGTTCACACCGTGCCAGATGGCCAGGTCGAAGTCGGGTGGCGTGGTCTGCAGTACGCCCGTGGCAGCGACGCGCAGCATGGGTTCGACCGTAAGGGCCGGCAGGATTCCCACCAGCAGGCACAGCGCCACCAGCAGTTCCACGGGTACCTTCATCCAGCGCGGTGGTTCGTGCGGGGTCTTCGGCAGGTCGACGGGCTCGCCGTTGAAGAATACGTCGTGGATGAAGCGGAACGAGTAGGCCACGGCGAAGATGCCGCCCATGGTGATCACCGCCGGCAGCAGCCAGCCGAGCTGAAAATGCGTGCCCGCGCTCACCGCCTCGGCAAAGAACATCTCCTTGGACAGGAAGCCGTTGAGCAGGGGCACACCCGCCATGGAGGCCGCGGCCACCATGGCCAGCAGCGCCGTGTGCGGCATGTATTTCCACAGGCCGTTGAGTCGGCGCATGTCGCGGCTGCCGGATTCGTGGTCGATGATGCCGGCGGCCATGAACAGCGAGGCCTTGAAGATGGCGTGGTTGATGATGTGGAACACGCCCGCCACGGCGGCCAGCGGCGTGCCGATGCCGAACAGCAGGGTGATGAGCCCCAGGTGGCTGATGGTCGAATAGGCCAGCAGCCCCTTGAGGTCGTGCTGGAACAGGGCGATGAAGGCCCCTACCAGGAAGGTCAGTAGCCCCGCACTGCCCACCAGCCAGGCCCACTCCGGCGTACCCGAGAGAGCCGGGAACAGGCGCGCCAGTAGGAACACCCCGGCCTTCACCATGGTGGCCGAATGCAGGTACGCAGACACCGGCGTGGGCGCGGCCATGGCGTTGGGTAGCCAGAAGTGGAAGGGGAACTGGGCCGACTTGGTGAAGGCCCCGAGCAGCACCAGCACCAGCATGGGCAGGTACAGCGGGTGGGCCTTGATGGTGTCGCCGGAGGCCAGGATGACGGAGAGTTCGTAGCTGCCGGCGATCTCGCCCAGCATGATGAAGCCGCCGAGCATGGCGAGCCCACCCGCCCCGGTGATGGCCAGCGCCATGCGCGCGCCCTGGCGGGCGTCGGCGCGGTGCTGCCAGTAGCTGATCAGCAGGAAGGAGGCGATACTCGTCAGCTCCCAGAAGACCAGCAGCTGAATGATGTTCTCCGACAGGGCGATGCCCAGCATCGCGCCCATGAACAGCAGCAGGTAGGAATAGAAGCGGCCCATCGAGTCACGCGCCGAGAGGTAGTAGCGCGCGTAGACGATCACCAGCAGTCCGATCCCCAGGATCAGCAGCGAGAACAGCAGCCCCAGGCCGTCGAGGCGGAAGACCAGGTCCAGGCCCGATGCGGGCATCCAGCGCCAGCGTTCGATGAGGGTGTCGCCGGCAAAGATGGCCGGGATGCGGGGCGCGATCTGGGCCAGGGCCAGTAGCGTCACACCCCCCGCGGCCCAAGCCGCATGCAGTCGGCCAAGGCGCGAGACCCAGGCGATGAAGAGCGCGCCCGCGAAGATGGTGAGGACAAGTATGAGCAGATTCATCGGCTTAGCTTACCCGGCTTCAGGACGCGTTAAAACTGCGTTGCTGGATGTTGTTACGGGTCGCGGGTTGGCAACGTGCTAATGCACATTCGTGCCCCCGGCCTGTCGTCTGGCGCGATTACCCTTTGCCGCCCAGCAAGGAGCCGAGGATGCCGCGCACGATCTGGCGCCCGACCTGGGAACCGATGGAGCGCGCGGCACTCTTGATGAAGGCCTCGCCGGTGCTCTGGCGGTTGCTACGGGGGCGGGCAGCGGCCGAGTTCTTCGTCTGCCGGCCCTGTTCCGCCGCCACGGCCGCCTCTTTCTCGGCCCGTTCCTTCAGCATTTCGTAGGCCGAATGACGGTCGATGGTTTCATCGTAGCGGCCGCGTAGCGGTGAGCGGGCCAGGTGTTCGCTGCGTTCGGCGTCCGTGATGGGGCCCATCCGGGATTCCGGCGGCCGGATCAGTACCCGTTCCACCGGCGAGGGCCGCCCCTGGGGGTCCAGGGTGGACACGAGGGCCTCGCCGATCCCGAGCTCGGTGATCACGCGCTCGGTGTCGAGGTCGGGGTTGGCGCGGAAGGTCTGGGCGGCTACCTTCACGGCCTTCTGGTCCCTGGGGGTGAAGGCGCGCAGCGCATGTTGCACCTTGAGCCCGAGTTGTCCCAGTACATCATCCGGTATGTCCATGGGGTTCTGCGTGATGAAGTAGATCCCGACGCCCTTGGAACGGATCAGGCGCACCACCTGCTCGACCTTCTGCAGGAGAGCCCGGGGTGCGGTATCGAACAACAGGTGCGCCTCGTCGAAGAAGAAGACCAGTTTCGGTATTTCAGGATCACCCGCCTCCGGCAGTTGCTCGAACAGCTCCGCCAGTAGCCACAGCAGCAGTGTGGCGTAGAGCCGGGGCGAACTGTGCATGAGCTTCGAGGCATCGAGCACGTTGATCACCCCGTTGCCGGAAAAGTCCGTGATCATCAGGTCCTCGAGACGGATGGCCGGTTCGCCAAAGAACCGGTTCGCACCTTGCTCTTCCAGCATCAGCAGGTTGCGCTGGATGGCCGCGATGCTGGCTGTCGCCAGGTTCCCGTAATCCTTTTCGAGCAGCTTGCGGTTATCCGCCATCCAGGCGAGCAGGGCGCGCAGGTCCTTCAGGTCCAGCAGCAGCATCCCGTGATCGTCAGTGATGCGGAAGCAGGCATAGAGTACGCCTTCCTGGGTGGTGTTGAGGTCGAGCAGATTGGCCAGCAGCAGCGGCCCCATTTCGGAGATGGTGGTACGCACGGGATGGCCGCTGGCCCCGAACAAGTCCCAGAAGACCACGGGGTAGGCGCGCGCCTGGTAATCCTCCATTCCGATCCGCCGGACGCGTTCCTCGATCTTCTCGTGCGGAGCGGCTGCTCTGGCCAGGCCGGCGAGATCACCCTTGACGTCGGCCAGGAACACGGGCACCCCCATGCGCGAGAACCCCTCGGCCAGGATTTGCAGGGTGACGGTCTTGCCGGTACCGGTCGCGCCTGCCACCAGGCCATGGCGATTGCTCATGCGACCCAGTTGGTGCACCTGGGTGGAGTCCGTGGTGCCGCCGAGCAACAGGCTGGGTGTGTTCGTCATGTGCGGGTCTCCGTCGTACCGGGGGCGGTCGCGGCTTGTTTCGCACGACTATAACCGAATCCGACCGGGACGCCATGCCCCAAGACACCGGGCACCTGCCGGTGGTGCCGCGCGATGAGCGCGCTGCGGTATAGTGCGGGCCTCCATCCGGATTGCAGGAGTGGATCGATTTGAATATTCCCGCCCGCCATTACAGCCTGGTGTTCGCTTCCATCCTCTCCCTGATGATGTCCTTTCTGATGTCGGGAGTGATCACCTTCATCAACCTGGGCTGGGTGAGCGATTTCTTCGTGCGTTGGCTGCTGCAGGCCTTTCCCAGTGCCTGGGTGGTCGCGTTTCCGGTCTCGCTGTTCGTGGTGCCCGTGGTGCGGCGTCTGGTCGCGGGCATGGTGGCCGACGAACTGCCGGGGCGCGTCCGCTGAGCACGCCGCAGCACTGCCCCGAACGACTTCCCCGGTATCAGGGCCACCGCCGGGTCAGGCCGGCTTGTCCTCGTCTGCCGGCGGCATCAGCATCTCGTCGTGTTCTTCCATCTTCCACGGCAGGATGCCCGGCGAGATGTGCAGGAAGTGCAGATACTTCTCGAACTGGCTGAGGATGTCGTCGATCACTTCCTGCTCGTCGTAGCCGTAGATGTCATAGGCCTGGCCGCCCCGGCGCAGGAACACCTCGGCGCGGTAGTACTGCTCGTCGCCATCCGGGTCTCGGGCCTGTTCCGGATAGACGAAACTGGGCCGCGCGTAGCCGCGCAGGCGAATGTCGTAGATGAAGTCCACTTCACCTTCCTTGACGATCTCCAGGTACGCTCGCTGATTGGTCTCGTCGATGCAGATCTCGCCGGGCCAACCCTTTTCCTTCAGTGCCTCGGAAACGTGGCGCATGGCATTGTGTGCGGTCGTCGTGATGAAGGTCTCCACTTCCGTGCGCGAGGGATAGGTTAGCAGGTCGAACAGGCGGTCCTTCCAGGCGGTGGGTCCGGCGCCCGTGGCATGGGCGGCGGAACGCATGTGGGCCTGCAGGCTCACTTCACGGTGCCCCTCGATCACCAGGGCGCGCCACATGCCGACCGCGGCGATGAGCATGATGATGGCGAAGGGCAGTGCACTGGTGATGCTCATGGTCTGCAGGGCGCTGAGGCCGCCGGCGATCAGCAGGGCCGCCGCCACCAGGCCTTCCACCGTCGCCCAGAAAACGCGCTGCCACACCGGCGTGTTGGCCGCGCCACCGGAGGCCAGCGAGTCGATCACCAGTGAGCCCGAATCCGACGAGGTCACGAAGAAGGTGATGATGAGTATTACCGTGATGAACGAGACGATGGAGCTGAACGGCAACTGTTCGAAGAGCTTGAATAGGGCGATGGCGGTGTTCGCCTGCACGTCGTCGATGAGGTTGGTGTAGCCCTCCACCAGGATCATGTGCAGGGCCGTGTCGCCGAAGATCGAGAACCACAGGAAGGTGAAGATGGTCGGCACGAACAGCACGCCGAAGACGAACTGGCGAATGGTGCGTCCACGGCTGATCTTGGCGATGAACAGGCCGACGAAGGGCGCCCAGGCGATGGTCCAGCCGAAGATGAACAGCGTCCAGTTGCCGATCCAGTCGCTGTGCTCGTAGGCCTGCAGGTTGAAGGTGCGCTCGACGATGTTGTTGAGATACACGCCCGTGTTCTCGAGGAAGGTCTCCATGATGAAGATCGAGGGGCCCACCAGGAACACGAAGGCCATCAGCGAGACGGCCAGCACCATGTTGAGGATGGACAGGCGCTTCACGCCCCTGTCCAGACCCGCTGCTACCGACACGATCGCGGCCGCCGTGATGACCGCGATGGTGATGACCTGCACGGTGGTGCCGACCGGGATCTCGGGCCAGAGGTAGTTCAGTCCCGCGTTGATCTGCGCCACCGACAGCCCCAGCGTGGTGGCGATGCCGAACATGGTGCCGAGGATGGCGAAGACGTCCACCGTGTGGCCGATCGGTCCGTGGATGCGCTCACCGATCAGCGGGTAGAGCGCCGAGCGCATCGAC
>OMKS01002286.1_pt1 | contig 16095 bp, 9 predicted proteins | sample 1674721 | NCBI WGS metagenome assembly OMKS01 (sample SAMN06264996, study PRJEB25208) | sediment metagenome | isolation source: hot spring sediment | place: USA: California | collected 2014-09-02
TCCTCGCACCGTTCGGCACTGTGGACTCGGGGGCGACCATCACCCCACTAATCAGGGTTATCAACAACTCTGTCAGCCCGAAGGAAGTACCGGTTCGACTCGATATTGGCGACCACTACTCGGAAACGCGGACCCGATACTTCCCGCCCGGTCGGGAAGACACCGTCGCCTTTCCGGTCTGGTCCGCCCACCTGCTCGGCCACCATCTCGTTCGCTGTTCGACCATGCTCGAAGGAGACGAGGACCCGGGCAATGACACCCTCTCTATCGTCATCGAAGTCCGAACCTGGATTGACGCAGAGGCGGTCACCCTGCTTGCGCCGACCGGCATTGTTGACTCGGGCGCAACCGTCATCCCTGCCGCGCTGGTGCGCAACAACAGCGGCGGCGAGCGTACTTTCACGGTTCGGTTCACCATCACGACCGGCTACGAAGACTCGGTTCTACTCACGCTACGGTCGGGTGTTGACACGACCACGATCTTCCGACCCTGGTTCGCGGACGAAGTCGGCACCTTCGCCGTATTCTGCTCGACCAACCTTGAGGGCGATATGGACCCTGCGAATGACACCCTGCTGGGCCAGGTCGTCGTCGCCACGCGACGAGACGTAAGTGCCCGCCGGATAGTCGCGCCGATCGGTTCAGTGGACTCAGGGGCGGTCGTGACCCCTGAGGCGCTAGTCGCGAACCACGGCACCGGACCGGAAACCTTCGCCGTACGTCTTGCCATCGGCACCGGTTATGCCGACACCCAGTATGTCGCGGTGTCGCCGCAGGACTCGACTCTTGTCTCGTTCCGATCCTGGGTGGCTGGTCCCGGCGGCTGGCAGACGGTTCGCTGTTCGACGATGCTCGAAGGAGATGAACACCCGGGCAACGATACCGCCGAGGACTCGGTACTGGTGCTTAGCCGCCCGGACGCAGCGGTCACCGACCTGTATCTGCCCCGCGGTTGGGTGGACTCGGGTGCGGTCGTTGTTCCCTTTGCCCGTATCTGCAACTACGGTCTCACGCCCATCGTCGTCCCGGTGATGATGCGCGTCGGCTCGGACTACTTCTCAACCCGTCACAAGTACCTGGACATCGGCGCCAAAGACACGGTCATGTTCGAACCTTGGACCGCTGCAATCCCGGGCCGGCACGTTGTCACCTGCTCGACAATGCTGGCAGGTGACGAAAGGCCGGACAACGATGCCAGACACGATTCGGTGTTTGTCGTAAACCGCTTTGACGCCGCGACCGTCGCCATCCTCACCCCGTATGGTACGATAGATTCTGGTGCGCTCGTCGAGCCCGCCGTGATTGCCGCCAACTACGGGACGACGCCGGAACTGGTCCCGGTCCGCCTGCGCATCGGCGAGGACTACGACGAGTTGGTCATCCGACGCATCAGGCCCGGCGGCGAGGACACCCTACACTTCCCGACCTGGTCCGCCGGGCCACCCGGCACGGTCGCGGTTCTCTGTTCGACTGAACTCGCCGGCGACCAGGACAACAGCAACGACTACCTGCTACGGACCGTCGTGCTCCGGGTTGGCAACGATGCCGCCGCTCTTGAGATCCTCGCCCCGCGTGGCGTTGCCGACTCCGGCGATGTCATCATCCCGGTCGCCCGCATCGCCAACTACTCAACCGGACCGCGGGAAATCCCGGTGCTGATGCGGATAGAGGGAGGCTACCTTCGCACCCGTCGCAAGACACTCGGCCCGGGCGAGAGTGACACCGTCGCCTTCCCGGCCTGGCGCGCGGGGCCGGCGGGAACGCTGTCGGTGACCTGCTCGACCGCACTCCACGCCGACGAAGTCGAGAAGAACAATTCCGTACGGGGATCGGTCTTCGTCAACCACGAACTCGACGTCGCAGTAACGGAGATCATCGTCCCGAGCGGCCTGGTCGACTCCGGTCGGACCATCACGCCCAAAGCGAGAGTCGCCAATCTCGGTCCGGGCCCGGTCGATATCACGGTAGAAATGCGCATCGGCACAAGCTACAGCTCGATGCGCACAAAGACCATCGACTCAGCCGTCTCGGACACGGTGCACTTCAACCCATGGACCGCCCGGCCGGCCGGGACACACGCGGTCCGGTGCACTAGCAGGCTCGAAGGCGACCGCAACCCGGCCAACGACGTCCTAGACGGCTTGGTGAGCGTGCACTGGCGTGACGCGGCCGCCGTCGCCATCCTCATGCCGACCGGCACCCTGCGCGCCGGGGATACTGTCATACCCTCCGCACTCATCAGGAACGCCGGGACTTCCACCGAACGCATCCCGGCGGTGTTCCGAATCGGTCCGGACTACGCATGGACTGCGCACAGCGAATCTCTCGCGCCCGGCGACACCGCGCTTCTCAACTTCCCGCCCTGGATCGTTGTGCCCGGCTCGCAGGTGGCATCCTGCTCGACCGCTCTAACCGGTGACATGCACCCGCCCAACGACAAGGTATCAACTACCGTTATCGGTACCGACCGTTCCGTCCTGCTCTTCCCCGACTCAACGCTGATCGCCTCCCCGGGGGCCGCGGTCGACTACCATGTCACCTGCGTCAACCTCGGCAACGCGCCGGATACAATCGACATCACCACCCACAACACGCGGCCTGACTGGCAGATGATCCTGCTCGACTCGACCGGTACGACGCCGCTTCGCGACCACAACGGCAACTCCCTGCCTGACCTCGGCGCACTGGCTCCGGGTGAGTCCAGCGCATTCGTCTGCCGAGTCGTGGTCCCGCTCGAAGAACTGGGGACCGCCGTTGATTCGACCCGGGTGCGTAGCACTTCCGGCTCCGACCCATTGGTGTGGGACGAAGTCCTGCTCCGCACCGCGGTCGCCAAGATCGCCAGTATCATCATCGAGCCTGACCGACGCGGCGAAACCCCGCCCGGCCAAGCCATCCGGCACCGGTTCACCGTCAGCAACCTCGGCAACGTACCGGACTACTCCGACCTGATACTGTCGTCGGCCAAGGGTAACTGGACTCACGATCTGCTTGATGAGGACGGCAAGCAGCTGCCCGACCGGAACAGCAACGGCCGGCCCGATGTCGGCCCTCTCGATCCGCTTGGCGGTTCCCGTGAGATCACGCTGGTGGTCCTTCCCGACACGGCCGCTCGAATCGGCTCGGCTGACACCAGCCACGTCAGCGCAGTGTCCTTCGCTGACGAGAACATCCGCGACGTTGCCCAGGCAATCACGGTTGTCGCCGGCACAGTTACCGACATCGTGCTGGAGTCCGAATGGCAGCGAACCCTTGACTATGGCGACACCGCGCTACTGCCGATGTCGGTGAGGACCGTCGGCACCGTCCCGGTGACAGTGAACCTGTCGTCCTCGGACGCGGCTTCGGACTGGCAGGTACGCTTCCTGCGCGCGGACGGACGCGAACCCTTGCGCGATACCGACCACGACGGCAACCCGGATCTTCCCGACGTACCGGCAGGAACACCGACCGGGTTCGTGATTGCCGTGACCGCACCCGGCGACCGTGGGCTGACCGGCAACCCTGACTCACTCGGCCCGGCCCGGGTCACCATCGTCGCCGCGGTCTCAGGGTCGCCAGCGACCGCCGACAGCGCACTGCTGACACTAACCCTCGCTCCGCCCCTTGAGGTACACAACTACCCGAACCCGGCACAGCTTCGGACGACCTTCATTTTCTCCCTGCCCGTTGCCGGCCACGCGAACCTGCGCATCTACGGACGCCTCGGCGAACTCGTTGCCGAGATTGCCGCCCCGGCATCGTTCGAAGCCGGTGTCCACCGCATCGAATGGCTGCTGCGCGATCGCTCCGGTCGCCGGCTTGCACCGGGAACATACTACTACCTGCTTGAGTTCACCGACGACGAAGAAGAAACAGTCCGCCGAATCGGCAGACTGGCGGTGAGAGCCGGTGATGAGCGGTAAGAAGACGACCACCGACGCCGTGCCGTCAACGATACGCCCGGCCATCGAACCGCGTCGGCCCCGGCTACGGGTCGAGCTGATGCGCCCGTTCCGGGTGTCCGGTGGGCAACTCCTGGCAATACTAAAGCGAAAGGAGCCCTGGTGCTCAACCTGTTGTTACTCACGTTCCTGACCTTGCCTGGCGCCGCGGACCCGACCGCCTTCCCACTGCTCCGAGTGCCGGTTGGACCACGCGCCTGCGCAATGGGAGAATCGTTTACCGGCCTTGCCGACGATGTGGGCGCCATCTTCTGGAACCCGGCCGGGCTGGGACAACTTACCCGCGTCCAGCTCAGCCTGTCGCACCACGAGTGGTTCGGCGGGACGCGTGATGAGAAGCTGGCCGGGACCCTTCCGCTCGGTCCCGGCTTCATCGGCTTCGGCGCGGTCTACTCCGGCGTCGGCGGCATCGAACTCCGCGACCCGGAGAACAACCCCGGCGGCACCGCCTACAGCCAGAGCGGCTACGCCATCGCCAGCTACGGCTTCCGGCCTCTAGACCGACTCTTGGCCGGTGCCTCAGTGAAAGGTATCTACGACAACCTTGTCGGCGAACACGGCTACGGCGCCGCGGGCGACGTCGGTGTGCTCTACCGGCCGACACCCTGGCTCGGCATCGGTGCCACGGGTCGCAACCTAGGCCCTGGTATATGGTATGACGCAGTTCGCTGGCCCCTGCCTGCCGAACTCCGCATCGGCCTCACCCTCAGCCCGACACTGCTTCTGAACCGGTACGCCAACTCTCTGCCGCGTCTGCGCCTGCTGGCCGATGCCGCCCTGGACTTCGGGGAACGGCCACACTTCCACCTGGGCGGAGAGTACGACCTCCACAGCTTCCTGAGCCTCCGTGCCGGCGGCCGGTTCGGACCGCAGGACTGGCGCACGCTCGGGTGGACGTCAATCATCACCGCAGGCATCGGCCTTCGCCACGAAGCCTTCTCTCTCGACTACGCGCTCGTTCCCTACGGCGGGCTCGGTCTCACCCACCGGCTCTCTCTCTCTCTTGACCTTCGTGCCGAGGTCTACGGCAATGCGCTCATTGAGGTGCGTGAATTCGGCACCGGACGACCGGTCCCGGCACGTCTCATGCCGGAGTGGGTGCATCAGGGAATGGCTCGAACCGATGCCGACGGCACCTTCAGACTGGAAGGAATCGAACCGGGGTGGCTCAAACTCACCGCCGAGGCCGACGACTACCTGCCGGCGAGTGAATCGGTGCTGATCGAGCCGCACCGCACCAACCGTGTCCTGCTCACGGTACGGAAGGCCGGACAGGGCTCGCTTTGGGGCGCGGTCTACGACCGCGCCTCCGGTCGCGCGGTGGCGGCTCGCGTGCTCTGCCGGGGTCCGGCAACGGACAGCCTGACCACCGAAGACTCCGAGGGCAGTTTCACCTTCCGCAAGCTCCCGGCCGGTGAGTACGCACTCTCTCTCGTCCCGCTGACCGATGAGCTTCTTGGCCGCGACACGACGGTAACCGTCGAAGCCGGGCGCCTGACGTCGGTAACGTTGTGTCTTGACCGACAGAGAACGGCAGCAGCGCACGACAAAGAGCCGCAAACCACTGTCAATAGAGGCTTCACGAACCTTGACGAGTATCACGATAGCATCGAGACAGAGTCCCTGCCAGCTAATGAGTAACGCGACAACTCGCGGCGACAACAGCAGAAGAAGAACACCAAGTGCATTTTTGCTATTGACAGTTTGAGCAAGGTCACTATCATCTGCGCGTACCAACAAAGGAGGTCCGATGGTAGCTAAGAAGAAACCGGCGAAGAAGGCTGCTGCCAAGAAGCCGGCCAAGAAGAAGGTCACGAAGAAGACGACCAAGAAGGTCGCTAAGAAGCCGGCTAAGAAGGTCGTCAAGAAGGCGGTCAAGAAAGTCGCCAAGAAGAAGCCGGCCAAGAAGAAGTAGCAGCCTGAACGCATCTTCGGCGGGGGGCCATCAGCCCCCCGCTTCTGTCGTCCCCTCCGACCGTCCGGCGTTGCGAAATCGCAAACCGCTGATGTCCGGCTATAATCCCGAGGCATGACCTTGCCCCCTGAAGACCTCTTCACCGCGTTCGCAGCCGCACCCTTGCTCGGCGAACTGGCTGGTAAGCTCGCCGGCAACGCCCGCGTCGGCGTACGCGGCGTCGCGGGCGCGGCCCGCGCACTGCTGGCAGCCGCCGTTGCCGAACGGCTCCGGCGTCCGGTCGCGCTCATCTGCACCGATGATGACGAACGCGACGAGGCGCTCGCCGACCTTGCCCGGCTCCGGCCCGGACTGGCAGTCCTCGCCCCGGTGCCGGAACGGGAGGACGCGGCCCGAGTCCTGCAGAACATAGCCACCGACGAACCATCAGTGATCGTCATCATCGGCCCCGACCTCGACCGCCCCCTGCCCAGCCAGCTTCCCGCCGGCGAGCGCGAGTTGGCTGTTGCCGCAGGTGGAACCGCAACACCGGAGGCGGTCATCGCCTGGCTGGACCGCGCCGGCTATGAGCTGGTTGACCTGGTGGTCGAGCCCGGCGAGTTCGCCCGCCGAGGCGGTATCGTTGATGTCTTCCCGGAACGGACCGAGACGCCATCCCGGTTGGAATTCGCTGGCGACACGGTCGAGTCGGTACGGTCGTTCGACGCCTTGTCCCAGCGCACGACGCGCAGGGTTGAGTCCGTCACCATCCTGTCGCGCCGAACACCTGAACTCAGCAACCTGACTGTTGCCCGGCTCCTGCCGGACCGGACGGTACTCGTCACTGACCCTGCCGGTCGACCCTCCATCCGCAACGAGAAGGAAGTCGCGGAGCGCCGGGCGGTCATCGAACTGACCGCAGGAACCGAAGCTCGCTTCGACCTCGGCTTCGTGGAGCCCGGTAGTTACCTGGGCAACTCAGAACTCCTGCGCTCCGAGTTGGCCGCCTCTCCCTTGTGCTGGCATCTTGCCTGCGGCACCCCTGAACGCTGTCGCCGCCTGCGCGAGACGCTCGGCCCGGGCCCGGCGCTCCTGCCGGTAAGCTTGAGTCACGGTTTCGTCGGCGCGCGGGCCGGCATCGGCCTGCTCACCGAGCGCGAGCTCTACGGCTCTCCCCGGCCGCGGCCGGCGCGGCGGCGATTCCGCGGCGTGCCGGTGGACAACCTCGTCGCGCTCCGGCCCGGCGACCACGTCGTCCACGTTGACTACGGCGTCGGTGTCTTCGAGGGCACTCGCCGGGTCCGGCACGAAGCGGTGGAGAAGGACTACTTGACCCTGCGCTACGCCGCCGGCGACCGCGTCTTCGTGCCGGTCGAGAACCTGGGCCTGGTGGACCGCTATGTCGGCAGCGGCCGCGAGGCGCCCGCGCTGGACCGCATTGGCGGCCGCTCCTGGCTCCTCGCCAAGGCCCGGGCCGCCCGGGCCAGCCTCGACTACGCCGGCGAACTGGTCGAGATCAGCGCCCGCCGTGCGCTGGCCCGCGGCCACACCTTCGCACCCGACGGCGAGTGGCACCGCGAACTCGCCGCCGCCTTTCCCTTCACCGAAACACCGGACCAAGCCTGGGCCCTGGAGACGGTCCGGCAGGATATGGAACGCGGCCGGCCGATGGAGCGGCTGGTCTGCGGCGACGTTGGCTACGGCAAGACCGAGGTCGCCCTGCGCGCGGCCTTCAAGGCCGCGGCCGGTCTGAAGCAGGTCGCGGTGCTGGTGCCGACGACGATCCTGTGCTGGCAGCATTTCGACACCTTCCGGCGCCGCCTCGCACCCTTCCCATTCCGGGTCGAGATGATCTCCCGGCTCGTGCCGCCCACCGCGCGGCACCGGGTTCTCGACGACATCGCCGCCGGCCGGGTGGACATCGTCATCGCCACCCATTCCCTGCTCTCCACCGCGCCCCGCTTCCGCGACCTCGGCCTGCTCATCGTGGACGAGGAGCAGAAATTCGGCGTGCGCCAGAAGGAACGCATCAAGGCTCTGCGAGCCGGGGTGGACGTGCTGTCGCTCTCGGCGACGCCGGTGCCACGCACACTCTACCTTGCGCTGGTCGGCCTGCGAGACATCTCAACCATCCACACCCCGCCCCCGGGCCGGCGCGAAGTGCTCACCGAAGTCGCGCCCTGGGACGACGCGCTCATCACCCGCTACCTTGAGCGCGAACTCGACCGCAACGGCCAGGTGTTCTTCGTCCACAACCGCATCCAGACGCTGGGCATCGTCGAACGCCGCTTGCGCCGTCTCCTTCCCGGGTTGGATATCGCCACCGCCCACGGCCGGATGCCGGCGCGCCGGCTCGAGGACCTGTACCTGGAGTTTGCCACCGGCCGGCACCCGGTCCTGCTCTCGACCGCCATCATCGAATCGGGCGTTGACCTGCCCAACGTCAACACCATCATCGTGGACCGGGCCGACACTTTCGGCCTCGCCGACCTGCACCAGCTCCGCGGGCGCGTCGGCCGCTCCGGTCGCCAGGCCCACGCACTGTTCTTAACCCCGTCGCGCGCCGACATCACGCCCGAGGCCCGCAAGCGGCTATCCGCGCTCGTCGCCTACTCCCGGCTCGGGTCCGGCTTCCGGCTGGCCTTGCGCGACCTGGAAATCCGTGGGGCCGGGGACCTGCTCGGCACGCGCCAGCATGGACAGGTCGCAAGGGTCGGGCTCAACCTCTACGCCCGGATGATCCGCGAGGCCTCGTCCCGGCTTCGGGGCGAGGAACCGGCGGCCGAGCCCGAGCTGTCGCTCGAACTCAACGCCTTCATGCCCGAAAGCTACGTCCCCGAGGCCTTCGAGCGGGTAGCGCTCTACCGGCGCCTGCTCGGGCTCGAGTCCGAGGAAGAGCTGCGGGGCTTCGAAGAGGAACTGGTGGATCGTTTCGGCCGTTACCCACCCGTAGTCGCCGATCTCTTCCGGATTGCGCTCGTGCGGATCCGGGCCCGGAAGCTCGGCCTGCTCAAGGTCTCCGCCCGCGCCGGCCTCATCACCATCACCGGACCGGACCGGACCGAAACCCTGCGCGGCGGCATAACCGAGTTACTGGACCGGCTCTGCCGCTGACCCGGACCTTTCGACCCAGACCCGCCGGCCTTCGCCCTCGTACTCAATCCGCACCCGGATAGTACGGTCCGGGAGCGCATTCCCCACCCGCTCCGCCCATTCGATGAGACAGACACCTTCGCCCTCAAGGTAATCTTCCAGTTCGTCAGTGCCGAGTTCGGCCGAGCCGGCCAGCCGGTAAAGGTCAACGTGGTAGACCGGTAGTCGCCCCCGGTACTCGGTGACGATGACGAAGGACGGACTGAGCACGGTCTCCTCGACCCCGAGACCGGCCGCGATGCCCTTTATCATCGTGGTCTTGCCGCTACCGAGGTCACCGTGGAAGGCGACTACGTCGCCCGGACACAACTCCTCGGCAAGAGCGCGGCCGAGAGCAATTGTCTCGGCCGCGCTCTGCGTCTGGTACACGGCCATCGGCCCAAGCCCGGCCGGGTTAGAGTAGTTCGACGCTCATCGCGGTCGCCTCGCCGCCACCGAGGCAGATTGCCGCGAGGCCCCTCTTGAGCCCGCGCTGTTTCAGCGCGAAGAGCAGGGTAACGACGATGCGCGCGCCCGAACAGCCGATCGGGTGGCCCATCGAGATGCCGCTGCCGTTGACGTTGACCTTGTCCCAGTCCCAGCCCAGCTCATTGCCATCCGCCAGCACCTGGGAGGCGAAAGCCTCATTGAGCTCGATGAGGTCGAACTGTTTGATGTCGCCGCCCTGGATTTCGAGCAGGCGGCGCACCGCGGTCACCGGCGCGTAGAACAGCATCTTGGGTTCGACACTGCCGGTCGTGTAGGTGATGACCCGGGCCAGCGGTTTGAGTTTCTTCTCCTCCGCATATACCTCGCTCGACAGCACCAGCGCCGCCGCGCCGTCGTTGATAGACGAGGCGTTGCCCGCGGTCACCGTACCGTCACGCGTGAACACCGGCTTGAGCTTGGCCAACTTCTCGACCGTCGTATCCGCCCGCGGCCCCTCGTCGGCGGTAACCACCACCGGGTCGCCCTTACGCTGGGGTATCGAAACCGGAACGATTTCTTCCTTCAACCAGCCCTTCTGCGCCGCCTCGACCGCGCGCTGGTGGCTGCGGCAGGCCCACGCATCCTGTTCTTCGCGGGTGATGCCCGAGTTCTTGGCGGTGAAGTCGCCCAGTTCACCCATGTGGGTGTTGCCGAAGAAGTCCCAGAGCCCGTCGTAGACCATTCCGTCCTGGAGCTTGGTATCGCCCAGTTTGTTGCCGTTACGCAACTGCTTCAGGTAGTAGGGCACGTTCGACATTGACTCCTGGCCGCCGGCCACGACCAGCTTCGCGTCACCCGCCTTGATCTGCTGGCAGGCGAGCATGGCGGCGATCATCCCGGAGCCGCAGACTTTGTTGACGGTCAGGGCCGGGACGGTCGGGCTCAACCCGGCGCCGATTGCGGCCTGGCGCGCCGGCGCCTGGCCGATACCCGCCGGACAGACGTTGCCCATCATCACCCCGTCCACGTCGGCCGGGTCCGCGCCCGAGCGCTTGACCGCTTCCGCGATGGCCAGCGCCCCCAGTTCCGGCGCCCGCAGGGACGAAAGCCCGCCCAGGAATCTGCCGACCGGGGTCCGCGCCGCGCCAAGAACAACCGTTGCCTTTGCTTTGCCTATGGTCATGTTCACATCCCTTCTTTGCTCCAGTCCGGCCTGCGCTTCTCCAGGAACGCCTTCGTTCCCTCCGCCGGCTCGCCGGAGGAGAAGCAGACACCGAACGCTTCGACTTCGTATGAGTTACCGGTGGTCAGATTCGAGTCCAACCCCCGGTTGATAACGGTCTTCGCCAGCCGGACCGCGGCCGGCCCGTTGGCGGCGATCTTCTTCGCCATCGCGGTCACCTGCTCAATCAGCTCGGCCGCGGGCACGACCCGGTTGACCAGCCCGATGCGCAGGGCCTCGACCGCACCGATACTGTCGCCGGAGAAGACCAGTTCCTTGGCCAGCCCCGGGCCGACCAACCGCGCCAACCGCTGGGTGCCGCCGAAACCCGGGATGAGCCCCAGTTTCACCTCGGGCTGGCCGATCATCGCGCCCTCGGCCATCACCCGGATATCGCAGGCAAGCGCGATCTCACAACCACCACCGAGTGCGAAGCCGTTGATGGCGGCAATAACCGGCTTCTCGATTTCCTGGATGCGGCCGAGCGCCCGGTGCCCGCGCCGGGCAAACGCGCGCGCCTCCAGTGGCGTGAAAGCGCTCATCTCGGCGATGTCCGCCCCGGCGACGAAGGCCTTGCCCTCACCGGTCAGGATAATGACCCGGACCTCATCCCGGTCGGCAAACCAGTCGAACGCCGCTTCGATTTCTCTGACCAGCGCGCTATTGAGCGCGTTGACCGGCGGCCGATTGAACCGGAGCCAGCCGATGCTCTCAGCCGCACTGACGATGATGTTCTGATACTCCACGATTCCTCCTGCCGGGCAAGATGATACTCGATGGTCGTCCTGTCGCGTCCGGTGCGGGGTCCGCCGCCGGACGCAGGAATCCTAGCCCGCGCCCGGACGCAGTCAAGGAGAAAGGCAAGACCCGAAGCTCCCGTCTGCCCCGTCCTGTCCTTGACAACGCGCCCGGCGACGTTATCCTGCCAATCGCTCGCCGTCCATGCGCGGGCGGCAGCGGCCCGGAACGGGCCCTTTGCGCGCAGATGCCCGCGACCGCTTTCCGACTGCAGACAGGAGGCAAGATGAAAACCAGTGCACTGCTGGTCCTCGCCCTGGCCGCATCCTTCGCCCTCGCAACGATTCCCGTCGCGGCCCGCTCCGACCTCGATGCCCCGACGGCGGAGTTGCTCCGGGAAGCCGACATTCCCCGGCTCGCGCCCGAGCTCGAAACGGTGCTCGACGCCGCCGAGCCGGACGACTTGATTGACGTCATCGTCCACACCCGCCGGCAAGCGAACCTCGACGCTTTGCCGCCCGGCACCGGTTACGGCGGGAAACTGGCGCACTTGCAGGACGTCGCCGAACTCGCCCAGCGTGACATCCTTGCCTGGCTCGCAACGACCGACGCCCGCAACGTGCGCAGTTTCTGGCTGGTGAGCCGGATTGCGCTCGCGGCAACACCGGCGGTAATCCGGACGCTCGCCGCCCGCGACGATATCGCCTACATCTTCGACGACTTCGTCGTCACCATTGACTACCGCGCGAGCGAAGGCGAACCCCTGCCCCCGGTTGACCTCCAGGAATGGAACATCACCAAGGTCCGGGCGCCGGAATGCTGGAGCGCGGGCTTCAACGGTGCGGGCATCGTCGTCGGCAACATCGACACCGGCGTCCAGACCAGCCATCCGGCCTTCGGCGGCCGCTGGCGCTCGAGCAACGGCTGGTACGACGCGGTCAATGGCCAATCCAGCCCCTACGACGATAACGGCCACGGCACCCACTGCATGGGCTCGACCGTCGGCGGCAACGGCATCGGCGTCGCGCCCGGGGCGACCTTCATCGCCGCCAAGGCGCTCGCCGCCAACGGTAGCGGTAACTCTTCCTGGTTCGTCGCCTGCTTCGACTGGATGGCCGGCACCGGCCGGCCCGACATCCTCTCCAACTCCTGGGGCTCGGACCGAACCTCCACCTACTGGTTCAACTACGTCAACAACCTCCGCAGCCTCGGCATCATTATCGTCGGCGCAATCGGCAACAGCGGTCCGGGCGGTTCGACCTCGATGCCCCCGGGCAGTTACCCCAACGTCATCGGAGTCGGCGCGACGACCAGTACGGACGCCATCGCCTCCTTCTCCTCGCGCGGGCCGGCGCCCAACCAGGCTCCCTGGAACGACTCGGGCTGGTGGCCCCGACCGGACTGGAACCTCATTAACCCAGGCATCTCCGCGCCCGGTCAGAACATCCGCTCCGCGGTGCCCGGCGGCGGCTACTACAACCTCGACGGCACCTCGATGGCCGCTCCCCACGTCGCCGGCGCGGCCGCCATCCTGCTCCAGAAAGACGCGACCCTGACCCACGACCAAGTCTTTAACCTCTTCGCCGACCACGCCGCCCGGCCCTCCGGCGGCGCGCCCTACCCCAACATCAACTACGGCTGGGGAAGGCTCGACTGCAAGACCGCGCTCGACAACGTCGGCGGTGGCGGCGGTGAGGAGGAGACGCTCAAAGTCCACTACACTTACGAAGAGAACGCGGTCGGCCTCGAAGATGGCGGTACCTTCCATTCCGCGACCCGGCTCACCCCGACCCGTGACTGCGACGTCGTCGCCGGCATCTTCCTCCAGCACGAAGCCTCGCAGAACCAGCACTACTTTGTCTGGCGCGGCAACAACGCGACGACGCCGGGCCCGGTGGTGGAATCCATTCCCTACACCGGAGCGGGCACGGGTTGGAAGCGGCTCGACCTCGCCCAGCCCTTCCGGGTCAACGCCAACGCCGACGTCTGGCTCGGCCCCCGGTTCACCCACACGGCCGGACAGTTCCCCGGCGGAGTTGACGGCGGGCCGGCCGTTCCCCAGCGCGGCGGCTGGGTCAATCTCGACGGCACCTGGGAAGAACTGCGAGAGTACGGTCTTGCGTTCAACTGGATGATTGCCGCCATCGTCCGTTACTCCGGAGCGGTCGAGGAGGAACTGCTCGAACCAGTACCGGACCTCCCCGCGATCAACACGCCGACGCTCGCGCCCGGGCCGGGCCGGGTCGAGTATACTCTGCCCGGACCCGGCCGGATTGACCTCGGCGTCCACGACGCGACCGGCAGGCTGGTACGCACTCTCGCCCGCGGCCCGATGCCGGCCGGCCGGCACACCACAACCTGGGACCAGACCGACGACCACGGTCGCCCGGTCGCAAGCGGCACCTACTTCTACCGCCTGACTGCGGAGGGAAAGACCCTGACCGCCAAGGCGGTCGTCCTCAACTGAAGCTCCCGACCGACACAAACGGGCCGCCCATATGGGCGGCCCGTAGTCTTGCGCGTCCGCTCAGTCGCTCTTGTCCGGCCCTTCGATGCGAAACGAGTACTCGACCGGACAGGCCTTCTTCAGCATCGCCGAAACAGAACAGTAGCGCTCCTGCGACAGCTCAATCGTCTTCTTCACCTTCTCCGGGTCCACGCCCCGGCCCCGAACGACATACTCCAGCCGGATCGCGGTGAACACGCTCGGGTGCTCCTCGCTCTTGTCGGCCGAGACGCTGAGCTCGATGCCGGTAAACGGCACACGCATCTTGCGCAGAAGCGATACGACATCCATCCCGGTACAGCCGGCCAGCCCGACGAGCAGGAGTTCCATCGGCCGGGCGCCGCAATCATCCCCGCCCGATTCGGTGTTGGCGTCCATCACCACCTCGTGGCCGGACCAACCGGCCCCAACGAACTTCATTCCTTCGACCCAGCGGGTGTGAGACTTGACTTCCAAGACAACTCCTCTTTCTTCAGGCATCGAGGTTGAACGAAACCATCGTGATATCGGTCATTTCTTCAACGGCGAAGCGCGGGCCCTCGCGGCCGATGCCCGAATCACGCACTCCGCCGTACGGCGCGTGGTCGGCCCGGAACGTCGCCGAATCATTGATGTAGATACTGCCGGCCCGGATGCGCTCTGCCGCGTCAAACGCCCGCACCACGTCCCGGGTGAACACTCCGCAGGCGAGGCCGTACTCCCGGCTTCCGGCCGAAGACCCCCGGTTGAACATCGCCACCGCCTCGTCGAAACCGCCGAAGGTCTCGATTGTGACAACCGGAGCGAACGCTTCCTCGCACACGACCGGCATCTCCGGGTCAACTCCATCCAGCACCGTCGGCCGCATCACCAACTGCTCGGCGGCTCCTCCGCACAGCAACCGGGCCCCGGCCGCCTGCGCCTGTTCGACCAGCGCCAGCGCCCGGGAGAGCGCGGCCGCGTCTATCATCGGCCCGATTTCGGTCGCGGCCAGCGCCGGGTCGCCGCACTTCAGTCGCTCCGCGCCGGCCACGAACCGCTCCGTGAACTCACCGGCAATCGCTTCGTGCAGGTAGAGCCGCTGGGTATGGATGCAGACCTGCCCCGAATAGGCGAACGCGCCGACCAGGCAACGCGCCAGCGCAGTCTCGAGGTTGGCGGTCTCATCTACGATGACCCCCGAGTTCGAACCCAGTTCGAGTGCGACCCGCTTCAAACCGGAGTCGGCCTTGATGTTCTCACCCACCTCGGCCGAGCCGGTGAAACTCACCATCCGCACCCGCGAATCGCGCACCAGCGCCCGGCCCACGCTCCCGCCCGGGCCGACGACGATACCGAGCGCGGCCGGCGGCAGTCCGGCTTCGAGCAGCAACTCCCCCAGCCGCAGGGCGGTCAGCGGCGTCGCGCTTGCCGGCTTGAGCACCACCGCGTTGCCCGCAGCCAGCGCCGGCGCTACCTTGTGCACGACCAGGTTGAGCGGGAAGTTGAAGGGACAGATGGCGGCGATGACCCCGAGCGGCCGGCGGATGAAGAATCCCCGGCGCCGCTCCGAACCGCGGGCGGCGTCCATCGGCACCGTCTCGCCGTGGATACGCCGGGCCTCCTCGGCCGCAAAGCGCAAGGTTTCACCGGCCCGGTCCACCTCGGCCGCGGCGTAGCGCCGAGGCTTACCCGACTCGGCGATGATGGTTCCGGTCAGCACCTCGGCGTGGTCGCGGACGAGTTCCGCGGTGCGGCTCAGGATTCTTGCCCGCTCGTGGGCGGGCAGGGCGGCCATCTCCGCCGCGCCGTCGCCCGCGGCTCCGACTGCCACAGCAACATCCTCCTCATCGGCCAGCGCCACCGTAGCAACGGGCTCGCCATTCCAGGGATTCAGCACCGGCAGTCTCGCGGCCCGTTCCTGCCACTTGCCCGCGATCAGCATTCCGGTCGGAGTATCCATCAATCACAGGATAGACATAGCCGCGCAGGCTGTCAACCGGCTCGGGCCGCCGTCGGCTGAGGACATCTCCTCGCACCGGGCGGCCGGCCCGAAGGCCGGCCGCCGGAAGGTCAAGCCGGCCGAAGCCGGCTGGACTGGAGGCTAAACAAGCATCAGGTCGGTCGGGTCGGGAAGCGGCAGCGGCTGAGGCGGCGAGGGTATGCCGTCGCCGTCGCCGGCCAGCATCAAGTCCGTCGGGTCGGGAAGCGGCAGCGGCTGAGGCGGCGAGGGTATGCCGTCGCCGTCGCCGGCCAGCATCAAGTCCGTCGG
>OMKS01002288.1_pt1 | contig 16083 bp, 14 predicted proteins | sample 1674721 | NCBI WGS metagenome assembly OMKS01 (sample SAMN06264996, study PRJEB25208) | sediment metagenome | isolation source: hot spring sediment | place: USA: California | collected 2014-09-02
AGCGTCAGATGTGTATAAGAGACAGTAGGAAAACAAGGCTGTACCGATGCCGACGCCCTCACGCAGGCTGGAGAGGGTGATGATCTCACAGGAAGGCTTTTCGATGACGAAGGTGGCTTCACCCACGATCTGGCTGCCCTGCGCGCCTTCCAAAATGGCGACAAAGCCCGGCAGCTGGGTGGGATAATACGCCTGTTTGTACGCCAGGATAGGCTCACCGCCCCATTCATTGATCAGGTGCTGGCGCAGCCATGGGGTATCGTTCTCGGTCTTCGGGCGCAGGCTGAGTTTGTAGAGGGTCTGTGTATTTGCCATACTTAGATTATACGGGAAATTGAGGGGAAATCATTGGAGAAACGACGGGATTTCCATACAAAAAACGCCCATGACGGAATCCCATCATGGGCGTTAACTCTCTTTTCTGTGTTGTTAGATGGTTTCGCTGGCTTTGACCGTGCGCAGGATGATTTTGACTACATCCACCACCAGGGTGATGGCAACGATACCGAGAACGAACATCAGCACGTAGCGGAAGTACTCCTGGAAACCGAACAAGGTTTCGAAACCGCGCACAGCGTCGGCGTTCATGCCGCGGGTGAGAGCGGTGGCGCTGTCAAAGTTCACATACAGCGGGATGGCGATAAACATGCCAAGGATGATGATGTCAACGACTTTGGTGCCGATCTCATACCAGCGGGAGAGCAGCGAGCGGCGGCGCTGGTAGAGCAGCAGGCCTTCATGGCCGATGCCCAGGGCGATGCTCAATGCCCACCAGGGCACCATGGCTTTGACGGCATCGGTCAGCACGTCCAGCATGACCCAGTCGCCAGCTTCATTGATGAACCACAGCCCGGCATAACGGTTGAACAGGCTTACCACGATGGCGAGGAAGAAAGTGCTGAGGATGATGCTAACCAGCGGTTCCCACAGGTGTATCTGTTCGTCAGCCAGTACCAGTTCTGGCAGGTCACTGACTTTCCAGGGTTTCTGCTCGGTTTCAAACTCCACCTTAATCGCATCTGCTTTCTGGTTGGCCTCTGGAAAGAAGCGCGTCAGTGCCATGAAGACGATGGCAGCCGTGCCGGTGATGCCGATAGCAGTGCTCCACATTGCGCTCAAGGTGCTCAGAATGCTTTGCAGCGGGTTGGCGCCGCCGCTGAAGGCGAGACTGATCACACCGGCTAATAAGATCGCGCCCATCACGATGGGCACCACGATGGTGACGATGATGCGGAAGATGTAGTCGTGCTGCGGGGCGATCAAAGGCTGGGGCGGGGCGAAGGTGTTGGCAACTTCGCAGGGTGAGCCGATCAGGCGCAGCTGCGCTTCCAGTTGGTGTTCGTCCAGGTTCTCAGACGCAGCATCACCAAGCTGGTCTTCGATGCGGTCCATCAGGTCCGATTCGATTTCCTGGATGAGGTCTTTGCGTCCTTGCAGGGGCAGTTTGCGTTCCACCGCCAGCAGATATCGTTTCAATAATTCCTGGGCTTTGGGGGTGAGTTTCATTTTTCGTTCTCCTGATAAATAATGTGTATAACTTGTTCGAATTGTTCCTTCCATTCGGCTTTCAGCGCGGTATAAACGGCTTCACCGAGGTAGCTGAGCTGGTAGTAGCGGCGCGGACGAGATTCATCAACTTTCCAATCACTGTTCAAATAGCCCTGTTCATCCAGTTTCCGCATCAGCGGGTAGAGGGCATCCTGACTGATTTCAAAACCTTTCTCTTCCAATTTCTTCAACAGTGAGTAAGCATATACAGGCTCATTCAGCTGACTCATCACGACCAGGACGGTCAAACCGCGCCGCATCTCTGCGCTCAACTTGTCAACATGGGTTTGGATGTCCAATTTGTCGTTCATGCTGTTATAATACTGTAAATTTACAGTATTGTCAATAACAAATAATGCTAAATCACGATAATTTAAGATTGACAAGTATGTGGGCGGGCAATGTCGTGAAAATGTGTTCCCTGCCTTCTGATTGCTGATACAATCCGTCTATGCTGGCAAGATGAGAGCGGAGCGTTTATATGAATAAGAAACTGGTGATCATTTTCGGGCCTCCGGCGGTCGGCAAGATGACCGTGGGCTATGAACTGGCAAAACTGACCGGGCTGGCGTTGTTTCACAACCACATGACCATTGACCTGGTGCTGCCTTTTTTCAACTGGGGCGAACCTGCCTTTCACCGCCTGGTGCAGGAGTTCCGTCAGCGCATTTTCGAGGAAATGGCCGCCAGCGACAGGCCCGGCATGATTTTCACCTATGTGTGGGCGCTGGACATTGCAGGCGATAAAGAGGAGATCGACTCACTCACGCGATTCTTCAGCGAGCGGGGCGCGCAGGTGTATTATGCGGAATTGCAAGCTGACCTGGACGAAAGACTGCGGCGCAATGTCAGTGAATTCCGCCTGCAGCAGAAAGCTCCCAAGCGCAACCTCGCCCATTCAGAAGCCAACCTGATGCAATCAGAAGAAAAATACCGCATGAACACGGGCGAAGAGGATTTCTTTTATCCAGACCGGCATATCAAGATCGATAACACCCACCTGAGCGCACAGGAAACCGCCCGGCGTATTGCAGATGCCTTCGGTCTAATTGATGCAGATCAGGCCTGAACTTTGCCGGATTGCTGATACAATCAAGCCATGTTCCGCTGGTATCGCAAAGAAAACTTCACCCTTGATCCGCGCTGGCGGCGTCTACGCTGGACGCTGCTGCTGACCGCTTTGGCGGTGATGTTCATCGGTTGGCTGGTCTATACCCCGCCGGGCTTGTGGGGCAAATTAAGCGCAATCGGTTATGCTGTTTGCCACCAGGCACCCACCCATTCCTTTCACCTGCATGGACGGCCGCTGCCGCTGTGCGCGCGCTGCACGGGCATGTATCTGGGTGCGCTGATTGGTTTGCTGCTGCACTTTCGCAAGCGCAACCAGCGCCAGAATGCCTTTCCGAAGCCCTTTTTCCTGGTGGTGTTCGGGATCCTGCTGGCGGCATTTGCTTTTGACGGCTTCAATTCGTTGTTTGCAGATAGTTTCGGGGTGAAACTGTACCAAACTCAGAACTGGATGCGCCTGTTGACAGGCGCGGGACTGGGCTGGGGCATGGCCGCCATGGTGGTGCCGGTGTTTCACCAGACCATCTGGGCACAGGCGGCTGACGAACCATTCTACCACCACCCGCGCCAATTGCTGCTGCTGGCTGGCATCACCGCTGTGCCGCTGGCGGGCATTTTGTTCGGGGTGCCGTGGGTGTTGTGGCTGGTGGCTGTGCTGACCACATTGACTGTGCCGGCATTCCTTTCGGTCATCTATATGCTGCTGCTGGTGATGATGACCTTCCGTGAGAATTCCTTCAACAGCTGGCGCCCGCTGCTGCCCTACTGGCTGGGCGGTGTGCTGGTGACGCTGCTGCAGTTGTTTGTCTTCGCCCTGGTGCGCTTCAACGCCAGCGGCACCTGGGCAGGCTTCCCGCTGCCCTGAGCGGCTCCAGAAGCGCTCAAATTTCAAATTTAACGATTTTTCCCGATTCATTCGTACCTGATTAAAGAAGGCACGGAACAGAGAAAAAACGCCTGTTCTGGGGTATAATTAGAGGTTGGAAGCCAGGTTTTTCATCCCCTTAGCGGGCGCTTTTTCTACCCGCCGAACGGGGAAAATACACTGCCTGGCTGTGAAATGAAAGCAGGCACATGGACAACCCTCTTGACGACAACAACATCGAGGAATTCAATCATCAATCGGATGATTTTGAAGAAGAACCCAATGACTTTGATGAAGACCTGCCCGAAATTTTGACCCCGGGCAGCATCAAACACATCGATATCGACACGGAAATGCGTAACGCTTTCCTGGATTACGCCATGAGCGTGATCGTGGCGCGCGCCCTGCCGGATGTGCGCGACGGCCTGAAACCCGTTCACCGCCGCATCCTGTATGGCATGCATGATCTGGGTGTGCGCGCCAACATCGCCCATAAAAAATCTGCGCGTATCGTCGGCGAGGTGATGGGCAAATATCACCCGCACGGCGACGCTTCGATTTATGAAGCCATGGCGCGTTTGACCCAGCCATGGTCCATGCGTTATCCGCTGGTGGATGGACAGGGCAACTTCGGCTCCATTGACGGCGATTCACCTGCTGCGCAGCGTTATACCGAAGCGCGCATGGGACGCATGGCGGAAGAAATGCTGGTCGATATTGAGAAAAATACCATTGACTATATCGCCAACTTCGATGACACGCTGGAAGAACCGGTGGTACTGCCGGCGCGCTTGCCGAACCTGCTGTTGAACGGCGCCACCGGTATTGCGGTGGGTATGGCTACCAACATCCCGCCTCACAATTTGCGTGAGGTGGTGGACGCACTGAAATACTTGATCGACAATTATCACCGCCTGGATGAGATCAACTCCGATGACCTGATGCAGTTTGTGCAGGGGCCTGACTTCCCCACCGGCGGGGTCATTCTGGGGCATGAAGGCATCCGACAGGCGTACAGCACCGGCCGCGGCAAACTGACCGTGCGCGGTGTGGCAGAAATTGACGAGATGGCGGGCAACCGCTTCCGCATCATCATCTCTGAAATTCCCTATCAGCTCAACAAAACCAACCTGATCGAACGCATCGCAGCCTTAGTGCGGGCTGAACGTATCACGGCGATCTCAGACCTGCGTGATGAATCGGACCGCAACGGTATGCGCATCGTAATCGAGTTGAAACGCGGCGCGCAACCCAATCAGGTATGCAACCAGTTATACAAATACACCCCTTTGCAGGGCACCTATGGCGTGCAGATGGTGGCTTTGGTGAACGGCGAACCGCGCACGATTACCCTCAAACGGGCGCTGCGCTTGTTCATCGAACACCGCCAAACCGTCATCATCAGACGCACAGAATTTGACCTGGCCAAAGCCAAAGCGCGCGCCCACATCCTGGAAGGATTGTTGATCGCGCTGGCAAATCTGGATGCGGTGATCGATACAATCCGCAATTCACCGGATGCAGACGTGGCGCGCACCCGTTTGATGGAAAATTTCAATCTGACTGAAATTCAGGCGCAGGCGATCCTGGATATGCAGCTGCGCCGCCTGGCAGCCCTTGAGCGCCAGAAGATCGAAGAAGAATACCAGCAGATCACCGCACATATCGCTTACCTGGAAGACTTGCTGTCGCATCCTGAGAAAATCCTGTCGGTGATCCGTGAGGACCTGGACGACATCCGTGCGCGTTATGGCGATGATCGCCGCACCCGCATTGATATTGACGGTGACATAGAACTGAACGATGAAGACCTGGTGGCGGATGAAGCCATGTTGGTGACGATCACAGAGCGCGGTTACATCAAACGACTGAAACCTTCCACCTATCGCACCCAGGGGCGCGGCCGCGTGGGGGTGATCGGACAGGGCATGCGTGAGGAGGACGAGGTGATGATGATGTTCTCAGCGCGTTCGCTTGATACGGTGTTGTTCTTCACCGACCGCGGCAAAGTTTATTCTGAACGGGTCTTTCGTATTCCGGAGGGCGGGCGCACAGACCGCGGCGTTTCTGCCATGAATGTGCTGGACATGGATGCGGATGAACACATCACCGCCACCGTGGTGGTGACGGATTTCAAACAGGGCGGTAATTTGTTCTTTGCCACTAACACCGGACGGGTGAAACGGGCAGAATTAGCAACCTTTGACAGCGTACGGCCTTCGGGCTTGCGCGCGATCACGCTGGATGAAGATGCCTATCTGGGCTGGGTGGTGCTGACCAGCGGTGATGACGATATCTTGTTTGTCACCGAAAATGGCCAGGCGCTGCGCATCCATGAAAGCGAAATCCGCGTGATGGGACGCACTGCTGCCGGTGTCACCGGCATACGCCTCAATGAAGGCGATCAACTGGTGGGGGTAGATGTGGCTGAAAAAAACGGCAGTCTGCTGGTCATCACCCACAACGGTTTTGGCAAGCGCACCAAAGTGGAAGAATATGCGCTGCGACACCGCGGCGGCAAAGGCGTGCATACCATCAATCCCAAGAGCCTGAAATCAGTCGGCAAGATCGTGTCTGCCCGCGTGGTGCAGGAGGACGATCAGATCACCATTATCTCGACTGAGGGTGTGGTGCTGCGTACATGGGTGAAAGAGATCCGTGAGATGGGGCGTGCCACACGCGGCGTAAAGGTCATGAACCTGACACGCGGCGGCGGGGTAGCTTCGGTAGCGCGACTGCAGGATTACGAAAAACCGGAGAAATAACGCGGGTTTAGTGCTGCCCCAGCCAGAATTGCCCGGGCGCAAGCTGTTCGTTGGGCGATAGGGTCAGTTTTAAGCGTGGGTTCGAGCGGCGGCGGCTGTTCAATTCCTGTGGATTGACATAGCATAACGAAGGCAGTACGCCATACAACTGCTGGTAATCGTTGACGGCTTGCTGCAGGCGCTTCTCGAACGCGGTGTCATTGTGGGGGTGAATCCAGAGCATGCCGGTATTGGTCATGGGTCAATCTCCTGGATGGTGGTGGGTGGATTCTTGAGCAAAAAGAACAGCCAATGATTGTGATTCCATACTGCAAAGGTCGTGCCATTGTAGCGGATGGCAGGCGGTGCGGCGGGTATATCGGTGTGCAGATTAAAGTGGTGCTGCTGTTCGGTTGTGAGCGTGCCAAAAAGACGGGTGGTGAAAAAGCGCAGCCAGCGCGCCATCTGCAGGCCATCTTCGCAGTTGACGGCGGTGATGACATGTACAAGCACCTGTGCACCGTATTGCAGCAGCCATTCAAAACTCCACTGGATGTCGTGAGCGGCATGCCGTATGAAGGAAAGGTCTTCGATCAACACGAGGATAGGCGACATGGGGTCTTCAGGCTGCTGGTAGCGCGCTTCGGCGCGGCGCGCCAGTTCGATCAAAAATTCCCAATCAAGGCGCGGTGATGATTCTGCCAGGTTGACCAGCAGTCCTTTTTCCTGCGCCGCTTGAATGAGTGGCGCAAAGTTGCTGCTGCGGCGTTTGAGCAATGCTACTTCTGCTTGGCCTTCTGCATACGCAGTGACCAGGTTGTGCAAGATATGTCCGGTGAATTCTTTTAACTCGTTGGGCTGGCTGCTGAGAACCAGCAGGGGACGCAGGTTGTTGTCCCCGAGATCAACCCGAACCGGAAGTCCATCGCTGCAGGTGCCCAGATCCAGCGGCAGAGATGGATGCGTGTCAGGCGGCGTTTGGGTGGGTAGCAGGTTGTCGATGGTTTGTTTTAGTTTGGTTATCACTTGCATGGTACGCTCTAAAATAGAACAAAATTTCTAATAAGATGATAGCACACCAGCCATTCTCCTGTCAAGCAACTCGCACGTCTGTCATCCGGTGGCAGAGTCGGTGGGGAATTGATATAATTGTCATTAAATAGTTAAAAATGGAACAAAATACCGCCAAATCCTGTCAAGAAACCGGTACAGCGGCCGGATGGACGAAAAGAAAAGGAAATAAATGATGACTGAGATATCGATACATCACCGTAAAGTGGCCATTATCGGGTTGGGGAATGTTGGGGCAACCTTCGCCTATGCGCTCGCGCTAAGTGGTTTGGCCAACGAAATTGTGCTCGTAGACCGCAACGAGAAAAAAGCGCACGGGGAAGCCATGGATCTCAACCATGCCATCCCGCTGGTGCAGCCGCAGCGTATCTGGGCGGGCGGTTATGAAGATATCGCCGGTGCGACGATCACCGTCATCACGGCAGGCACCGCTCAACAGCCGGGCGAGACCCGCCTGGATCTGCTGGCGCGCAACGTCGGCATTTTCCAGAGCATCATCCCGCAGGTGGTGGCGGCCAATCCAAACGGCATCTTGCTGATCGTGACCAACCCAGTGGATGTCCTCTCGTATGCCGCCTGGCGCATCAGCGGTCTGCCAGCCAGCCGTGTGATTGGTTCAGGCACCGTGTTGGATACCGCCCGCTTCCGATATTTACTCAGTGAAGCCTACGAGGTCGACCCGCGTAGTGTGCACGGTTTCATCATCGGGGAGCATGGCGACAGCGAGGTGGCGGTGTGGTCGCTTGCCAACATCGCCGGTATGCGGTTGGATGAATTCTGCTATGACAGCCAGCTGGGCGGCAAAAAACTCGACCGGGAAGCCATTGAAGAGGAAACCCGCCATGCCGCCTATGAGATTATCGAAGCCAAAGGCGCGACTTATTATGCCATTGGGGCGGGATTGCTGCGCATTGTGGAATCTATCCTGCGTGACCAAAGCACGATTCTCTCAGTATCCACGCTGATCGAGGATTATGTAGGTGTGAATGATGTCTACCTGAGCCTGCCCTGTATTGTGGACGGACATGGCATTGACCAGGTGTTGTGTCTGACCCTGTCAGATGAAGAGCGCGAGAAATTCCAACAGTCAGCCCGCATTATGCGCGGGTACATTGACCAGTTGTCGCTGCCTTAATCGGAGGGTACGATCTCACCAATGAATGTATCGCCTTGAAGGCTGCGTAAAATGACCATGTCCAGCCGGTTCCAGCGGTTTTCGGGCGAGATAGTCTCGACCCGCAAATAATTGCGCGTGAGGCCGCTCAAACGCCAGCCTTGACCGTCGGGTCTGGCGCTTTCCCACAGCACTTCCAGGGTTTGCCCGGTGAAAGGTTGGCGGTATCGTTGCGCGCTGGCAGCCAGCGCCGCACGCATGGCAGCGTTGCGTTCCTTTTTAACAGCATTAGGCAGCTGCGGCTTGAAACTCGCCGCGGGGGTGCCTTTGCGCGGTGAAAAACTGAAGACATGCCCGTCGGCAAAGCCCATGGCACTGACGAATGCCAGGCTCTCTTGAAATTCCTCCTCGGTCTCGCCGGGGAAGCCCACAATGATATCGGTGGTGATGGCGATATCTGTCACAACACGGCGTGCCTCTGCGACAAGCGCGGTAAATTCGTCGATGGTGATCTTGCGCGCCATGCGCCGCAGCACGGTGTCGCTGCCGGATTGCAGGGGCAGGTGCAGGTGCGGGCACAGGCGGTCATTAAGCAACAGTGTGAAGAATTCCGGCGTCAAATCCCATGGTTCTAACGAAGAAAGGCGCACCCGTGGCACGCTGGTGTCTACCAGCACGGCCCTCACCAAATCTGGCAGGTGGCGAGACGGTTCAAGCTCCTGCCCCCAGGAGGCGAGATGAACGCCGGTCAGCACGATCTCATTCACACCAGCGTTTTCAGCGATGCGGATATCATGCATCACCTGCGTCTGCGGGGTGGAGCGTGGTTCACCGCGCGCGATGCGGGTCACACAGTAGGTGCAGTGGTTGTCACAGCCGTCCTGTGCTTTGATGAAGGCGCGTGTACGCTGCTGACGGCCGGGCAGTGCCTGCCGCGGTTGTTCATCCGCAAGGATGCTGTCAAACACCTCTGGTGTGAGGGATAGAAAGTCGCGCACCAGGTATTCTTTGTCGGCATTGCGGATGACATCATGGACACCTGACAGAGCGGCAGCGGCTTGCGGTTCGATGTTGGACCAGCAGCCGGTCACAAGAATGGTCGGGCAGCCGGCACGCTGTGCGCCGCGAATCTTGCCGCGTGAATCGGATGCCGCTGCGGCGGTGACTGAACAGGTATTGATCACGGTCACGTCTGCCTGGGCGGGGTCGGGAGTGATCTCGTGTCCGCTCAGCACGAAGTGACGCGCGATGGTTTCAATTTCGCTCTGGTTGAGGCGGCAGCCGATCGAATCGAGGTATATCTTCATGTCTTGATTGTAACCACCGCGGGCTGCGCTGTAAAATCAGGGTTGGAAGACGTAAAAATCATCAAACAGTATGTCCACGCCGGTTTCTGCTGTGGCACCTGCCATCAGGCCGATCTGTCCGTGGGTAAGACGGTCGTTGCTGACTGCGGCGAGGGTTTTGCCATTGACTTCCATCCACAGCGCGCCCTGCACACAGCCCACACGGATCTGGTTCACCGCCTGACCGGTATTGATGATGCGGTCGTTGTGGATCAGTGTATCAGCGGTGAGCATCTCGAAATTGCCATCTTCCACCAGCAGAATGCCGTAGTAGGCATCGGAGGAAATCACGAAACCGTAATAGTTCTGTGGATCCTGGTAACGGCACACCACGCCGAACAGGTTGTCATCTGGCCCCCACAATTTGGCGGCGTTCACCTCGATGATGGCGTGGGTGATGGGCGTGCGATACAGGGAGAAGTAGTCCTGGTAAGGCGTGTTGACCACGAAGCGCAGGCCTTCCGCCTGATAGCCGACCATCGAGCTGTCGCTGTCGAGGGCGGTGCTCCACAGGCCGTTGTCAGCAGAGAAATCTTCCTGCACCAAAATGGAACCGGTGGGGGGCGGTTGCTGCGCCAACAGACCGCAGCCAGTCAACAGGGCCAGACACAGGCAGGTGCAGAGGGTGATGGCGTGTTGTTTGCGCATGGAAAACTCCATATATTAACTTCTCGCCTTCATTTTATCCTGAAACTGATAAAAGATAACGCCGGGAATGTTCATTTGTTCAGCGTCATCAAATTAAGAATGGGTTTAATATTGTTTTGCATTTATGCTGATGATGCTATAATTTTTAAACACAATCCTTTTTTCCAGAACAAGGAAAGCTCCACTGTCATCAACTCAGTAGTTCTTGTCGGGGATGACCAACCAATTATGTGCGCAGAGAGAACTCAAAGTATTTCCTTACTATTTGAAGCAGGCAACCGTCTCAGCCAGACGCTGAACACGGAACAAATTTACCTGAGTCTGTTTGAATTGCTGTCGCAGGCGATGGATTGTGATGAGTTGATCGTGGCAGGCTACTCGGTTGAGACCGGCATGATCACCTGTGAGTTTTACCATTCGTGGGCGAAAGAGGCGGATGTGAAGGAACTGCCCTCCATGCCGGTGACCATTGACGGCAGCAGCGCCCAAAGCAAGGTCATCCTGTCGGGTGAATCCATGATCATCCCCAATTATCACTTGTTCTCTCACAACGACACCGCGCCTTTTCATCCGCGCGGACGTAAAAACACCAATGCTGGCAAGATCGATGCGGATTCACTGGAAGTGCGCTCCGCTGTTGTCATACCGATGAAATTGGATGGTGAAGTGGTGGGGGTGGTGCAGATATTTTCATACCGCTACAATGCCTATTCAGAACGGGAGTATCATCTGGCGGAAGCCATCACCACCCAGATGGTTGTGGCACGCAATAATGCTTTTCTCTACCAGCAAGCCACCGAAGAATTGCGCCGCCGCTCGATTTTGCAGAAAGAGTTAGAAGAAGAACGCGCGCTGTTGGAACGACGTGTGGCTGAACGAACGGCGGAGCTCCAGCAAGCCTTGCAGGTGCGCGACCAGTTTCTCTCCAACATGAGCCATGAGCTGCGCACCCCGCTCACCTCCATCCTGGGCATGAGCGAATTGCTGCAATACCAGATTCATGGCAAGCTGACCGAGAAACAAAACCGCTTTGTCGAGGTGATTTACAGCAACACGGAACACCTGATGCACTTGTTGAGTGACCTGCTGGATATGGCGCGTATTGCCACCGGCGACATGCGGCCTTACAAAGAATGGGTGCCGCTGGATTCCATCATTCAATCCAGCACCCTGTACGCCAATCATCGCGCCGAGGAGAAAAATATCCAGGTGTGTGTTGAAAACCACACCTATGTGGACCGCCTGTACATTGACCCGCAGCGCACCAAGCAAATCTTGAACAACATCCTTAACAACGCGGTAAAATTCACTCCCAAAGGATTGGCGATCGGTTTTGAGGTGATGTTGTCGCCTGACCAGAAGATGATTGAATTCCTGGTGTGGGATCAGGGCATCGGCTTATCGGCAGAAGAACAGAAGCGATTAACACGCCCGTTTGAGATCGGCAAAGCCGCCATCCAGCAGAATCTGGGTGGCGCCGGCCTGGGGCTGGCACTGGCACGTGAGATGACCGAGATGCAGGGCGGCAGTGTTGAATTGCGCAGCCAGCCGGGGATGGGCACGCTGGTGACGGTGCGGCTGCCATTCCTGAGCGACTTACAGGACAGCGGGCATGGCTACACCATGATGGTGACACCGCAGCGGACGGATCTGCTGCGCGAGATGGCTTCCAATATGCAAAACAAAACCATCCTGATCGCGGATGCTGACGTGCGTCTGTGTGAATTGTTGGTTCATTATCTGGACATTTTCTCCGTGCAAACCCTGGTTGCCAATGACATGAAACAACTGGCAAAGCATCTGAAACAACAGCCGCCAGATCTGATGGTGCTCGATCTGCACATGGAAGATGAAGAAGAAATGGGCGCTTTTTTGACCAGACTGAGCAAAGACCGGCGTTTTGCCCATATGCCTATTCTGCTGACCTGTGCGGTTCACCGTCTGCCTGATACCGGGCGCATCAAAAGCATGTATGCCAGCGAATTGATCCGCAAACCCTATTCCTTCAGCGACATCGGCACCAAGATCCGTAAATATCTGGTGGGATAAAAGTCAGGTGGTTGTCAGGGGGTTTCTGGCGGTGGAATGGAAAGGCCGCTGTAATGGTTGAGATGCGCCAACGGAAACTGCCAGCGGTTGTAATCCAGGCCGGTAGATTCAACGCCGATTGGGGCCCCGCGGTCAGAGGTCTGGTGCATGATCACCCTGCCACGTGATACGCCGCGGGGAAGGGCGGGCGGCCCGGGGTGCTCCACGCCGCTCAGCAGGAAGTGCGCCAGCCACCAATCATAGAGGTTGTACCAACCGGGGGGTGTGTTGTCGCTGCCGGTGACGTAGTTGTCGATGAAACTGGCGCGGCTGTAAATGATGGCACGCCGCTGGATGCGGGTGACAAGGTATTGCAAAACGGTTAGCAGACAGGTCTGGTAAGCAGACGGGCTGACGCCATGACTGAGTTCCACATCAATGGTCAACGGCAGTTCGCCCAGGTCGCCACCGACACAGTTCAGGAAATGATTCATCTGGCGAATGGGGTCTTCGGCGGGATAGAGGACATGATAGGCCGTGCGCGGAATGCCCACGCGGCGCGATTCTGCCCAGTTGAAATCAAAGCGCGGGTCTTTGTAGCCCCACGACACGGCAGCGCGGATGGCAACAAATTCGACTTTTGGGTCGGGGTGGGCAGCGACTACATCCCAATTGATGGCGCCCTGCCAGGAACTGACATCGATCCCAAAAGGGAGGTCGGCACTGGCCATGTGTCTCTTTGTCCTTTCTGTGTGGAAGAAGTACCTTAATAATAGCCTGAAGCGGTTCAGGTCGCAAGTGCAGGCACTGGCGATGTATAATGGAATAAATGACCTGTATCATGGATGCAAGGTGCAAGCCAGAAAGGAACCAGATATGATGCAGACCTATTCACCAGAAGAAACCACCATCGCTGTGATCACCGGCGGTCACAGCTATGAAGTCATCGCTTTCCATCAATTGTTCCGATCTCTACCGGGGATCTGCGCTTATATCCAATCATTGGACGAATTTTGCAGCAGCAGACAGGCTGACCGTCTTGCCTACGATGCGCTGGTTTTCTACAACTTCCATCAAGACACGCCGGATGACGAACAATGCCCCTGGTATGCGGGCAAACAACGCACGGTGTTGGGCGAGGTGCTTGGCAATGGGCAGGGCATGGTGTTCTTGCATCACGCGCTGCTGGCTTATCCCAGTTGGGATGTATGGGGTCAGTTGCTGGGGGTCGCACAGCGTTCGTTTCAGTATTTCCCTGACCAGGAGATGACGATTACGCCCACGAAAACCTCGCATTGCATCACTGAAGGACTGCAATCCTGGCAGATGGTCGATGAGGTGTATTTGATGGATGAACCGCGGGGCGATGTTGAGGTGCTGCTGACTACTGATCATCCACGCAGTATGCGATCAATCGCCTGGGCGCGGGAATTGCCGGAGAAGCGAGTGTTCTGTCTGGTCAGCGGGCATGACGCGCACACCTGGCAAAACCAATCGTTTCAACAGGTTCTGCTGCGCGGCATTCAGTGGGCGGCAAAAACACTGTCAGTCTGACCGGCGGCGCCATCCCCTGATATAATCATGGCTATGAAAAAACCATTTCTACCCTTGACCAAGCGAATTTTCCTGATCATACCAGCCCTTCTTTTATTATTGCTGACGCTGGCTGCCTGCACAGGCACGCCTGAGCCCACCCCGGCCAGTACCACAAGCAGCCCGACCACGATAGCAGCAGTGGAGGAACCGACAACGGAAGCGCCAACACCTACCGAAATCCCGACCCCCGAACCTGAACTGGTGCTGGTGGTTTGCCTTGGTAGGGAGCCTGAGACCTTGTTCCTGTATGGCGGCAATTCAGCTGCCATGTGGAGCGTGCTGGAAGCGATCTATGACGGTCCGTTCGACACCCTCGACGGCCAACCGCAAGCTGTGATCCTGCAACATGTGCCTTCTGTCGATAATGGCGGGGTGGCATTTGCACCAGTGGCAGTAGAAGCTGGCGATATGGTGGTGGATGCTGACGGCGCAATGACCGCGCTGCAACCCGGCACACAGATCCTGCCTGCCGGCTGCACCAACCGCAGTTGTGCGATCGCATGGCAGCCCGACGAGGAGATTGCCATGGATGTCATGCAGGTGACCTATGAACTGCTGCCCGGCCTGACCTGGTCGGACGGCGCACCCCTGACGGCATCCGATTCGGTGTTTTCGTTTGAGATGGGAGCGCTGGAGAATTTACCGGTGACTGCGACCCGGTATGACCGCACGGCGGCCTACACAGCCGAATCTGACAGCGTGGTGCAGTGGACGGGTATCCCGGGCTATTTTCCGCGCGATGTCAGCAGCCTTTTTGCCATCCCGCAGCCCGCGCATGTTCTGGGCGCACTCAACGCTGATGGATTGTTAACCTCACCTCTGACTGCTGAACAACCCCTGGGTTGGGGCGCTTATATAATGGAAGAGTGGGTGCGGGGCGACCATATCACGTTGGTGAAAAATGAGCGTTATTTCCGTGCCAGCGAAAACCTGCCTGCCTATGACCGCCTGGTGTTCCGTTTTCCGGGCAGCCAGCCGCAGACGCTGTTGAACGCGCTGCTGGTGGGCGAATGTGATGTCGTGGACCGCACCGCCAACCTGGAGAGTATTGTGCGCGATGTACGGCTGGCAGAGATCGATGGTCAGTTGAGCCTGCACCTCAGCCAGGGGCCAGACTGGACCCAACTGGTGTTCGGCATCAAACCCGCCAGTTATGACGATGGCTATAATGTATTTTCGGATGACCGCCCGGATGTGTTGTCTGACCCGCTGGTGCGAAAAGCCCTGGCGGCGTGTATCGATCGGGAGGAAATCATCCGTCGTTTTTATGCCAACATGGTCTCAGTGCCTGAGAGTTACCTGCTGCCCACCCGCACCGAATTCCTCGCCGGGCAGGATCTCACCGGGTTTGACCCGCAGCAGGCGCAGGAATGGCTGCAAGCCGCCGGCTGGATCGACGCGGGCGGAGACACCCGCATTGCATCGGGTGTGGCGAATGTGTTGAACGGCACACCGCTCAGCATTGACCTTGCCATGGTCATAGGCGCTGACCGGGAACGCAGTGAAGCCATCATCGAGCTGGTCACCGAAGGCCTGCAAGCCTGCGGTATCGGCGTGAACCCATTGCTGGAGGCGCCTACTGAGTTGTACGCCCCCGGGCCTGACGGGCGCATTTTCGGGCGGCAATTTGACCTGGCACAGATCACATGGATGGCGGGCAACGAACCCGCCTGCAGCCTGTATCTGTCAGAACAGATTCCCACCCGCCAGAATTTCTGGATCGGCGCCAATGTGGGCGGGTATGAAAACGAAGCTTATGATGAAGCTTGCCGATTGGCGCGCAGTGCACGGTTGGACGCCATGGATGTGTATTTCGAGGCGCATCACAGCGCACAGCGCATTTTCCTGGCAGAAATGCCGGCTGTACCACTGTTCTTTAACCTGCATGCAGCTGCTACCCGGCTGGATTTGTGCGGTTTTACCATGAATGACAGCGCGCGTAGTGATCTGTGGAATTTAGAGAGCTGGCACTCCGGCGGAAATTGTGAGGATTAATTGTTAAATAATAGTGTTATAATTGCTGTCTCTTATACACATCTCCGAGCCCACGAGACC
>OMKS01002290.1_pt1 | contig 16078 bp, 22 predicted proteins | sample 1674721 | NCBI WGS metagenome assembly OMKS01 (sample SAMN06264996, study PRJEB25208) | sediment metagenome | isolation source: hot spring sediment | place: USA: California | collected 2014-09-02
GCATACGAGATCTAGTACGGTCTCGTGGGCTCGGAGATGTGTATAAGAGACAGGCTTTCAAAAATTCACAATATTTATCTCGACGACCAAACCAACGCGAACGCCAATCGCGAATTATTCCTAATCTATGTGAATATGGATGAACTATATGAGTCATAATTATTTATCTTTTTCTGACAACTCTACTTCAACATGACTTGCCCTCTTGCGAATAATTGATGCTCGACCCCGGGAATTAGCTAATCTTCTTTTCAAAGTCATACCTTTATCAACTCTAATATCTTTGATAATCAAATTATCGGGTGATTCTTGATTAATATTGGAAGCATTATCGCTAGCTGATTTTATTAATTTCTTCAATGGTTGAGAAGCTTTTTTATCAGTAAAACTCAAAACCGCCAAAGCCTCGGAAACTTTTTTACCCTTAACCAACCGAGCCACTAATCTGACCTTCCGCGGAGCTTGACGATAATTTTTTAGACTAGCTTTCATAATTTATTATTATTTCTTAGTGGCTTCTTTAGCGGCTCGAGCAGCAGCAATTTCAGCCTCTTTTTTCTTTTGCTCTATTTCTTTTTGCATTTTACCGCCATGCCTTATAAATTTACGAGTTGGTGAAAACTCGCCTAATCGATGGCCGACCATTTCTTCAGTTACAAAAACTTCTACATGACTTTTGCCATTATGAACTCCGAAAGTAAAACCAACCATTTCGGGACTTATTTGGCTTCTTCTAGCCCAAGTCTTGACAACACCAAGATCAGCCGGTTTCCGACCGGTAATTTTTTTTAATAATTTTTCATCCACATAGGGACCTTTTTTAAGTGATCTTGGCATATTTTATAACACTAACAAAAAACAAAAGCCTATCGGGCTCAAAAGTAATCCTAGCAAATTCTAGGGGTTGGTGTCAAATATAAGACTTAGAGAATCTTATATGTTTCTGAACTTATATATATACCTTAAGACAAACCCGAAAATTGATTATCTCTTGGTTTTTCTTCTAGATTCTATGAATTTGTCAGAATATTTATTTTTTCTCCTAGTTTTTACACCATAGGCTTGTTTGCCTTGGCGAGTTTTAGGACCGCGCCTTAAACCAATTCCCTGACGGCCCTCACCACCACCATGAGGATGATCAACAGGATTCATAGCACTTCCTCTAACAGTTGGTCTAATACCTCGCCAACGACTGCGCCCAGCTTTACCCCAATTGATTAATTTCCATTCCTCATTAGAAACAGCCCCAATGCTAGCCCAACACTTGGCATTTATTTTTCTTATTTCCCCAGAAGGTAATTTTAATAAGGTTTGGCCGGAGTCAGTACCCAAAACTTCAGCATAATTACCGGCTGAACGGCAAAGACGAGCTCCAGACAAAGGTTTTGTTTCAATATTAAAAATAAAAGTTCCGGTCGGTATTTTAGCTAGTGGTAAACGATTGCCAACTTTAATATCAGCTTTGGCTGAGGTTGAAAATTTGTCCCCAACTTTCAAAGACTGGGGTAGTAAAACATATCTTCTTTCACCATCACTATAACAAACCAAGGCTATATGGCCTGACCGATTAGGGTCATATTCAATCGTTTCAACCTTGGCTGGAATATCAATTTTATCATATTTAAAATCTATCTCCCGCCACAACCTTTTGTGACCACTGCCTTTGTGACGAACAGTTATTCGTCCAGCATTATTACGGCCAACAGCTCTTTTGCGCCCAGAAGTTAATTTTTTATGAGGCTCGCTGATAGTTAAAAGACCACGGTAATTTATTCCGGACATTCCTCTTCTAGCTGGTGTATGGGGAGAATATTTTTTCATAATAATATATTTAAACTAAATCAATTGTCTGACCCGGTGCTAAAAATATTAAAGCTTTTTTCTTTCCCGATTTAATACCAAAATTACCACGCACCGAAACCCGACGGGCTGGCAAATTAACAATATTTATTTTAAGTGGTTTCTTGCCAAACCTCTCTACAAAAGATTCTCTAATCATCACTTTATTAGCAAAAGCTGGAACCTCAAAAACATATACCGGATTACTAGACATAGCCGAAGTTGTCGCTTTTTCGGTAATAAGCGGTTTTTTGAGGACAAGCATTCTTTTATTTTGAGTTCTAAAATTTTTCACTTCCATATTATTTTTCTAAGCGACTAAGTAAATTTTTAACTGACTGCTCAGCCGATAAGACAATTAAATAATCATATTTTAAAGTGTCTACTAAGTTAAGGTCAGAAATCGGTAAAACTTTAATAGTAGAAAAATTCCTGAAACCAAGATAAATATCTTTGTTTAATTCAGGAATAAGAATCAAACCCCTTTTTCCTTTGTCGTAAACTAATTTAGCAAATCCAGCTTTAGATAAATTAATCAAAAAATCTTTAGCTTTTTTGGCTGGTAGTTTTTGTTCTAAGAGAGAATCTATAAATATAATTTCGCCATCATGTTTTTTGGCTGATAAGGCAACTTTTAGAGCCTTAATTTTCATTTTTTTATTTATCTTTTTGTCATAACTTCTCTCTAAAGTTGGTCCATGAGTAACACCGCCACCAATCCAAATTGGTGAACGATTTGAACCATGTCTGGCTCGACCGGTTCCTTTTTGGCGCCAAGGCTTACGTCCTCCACCGGCCACATCTCCTCGTCCTTTGACATAAGCAATATTTTGTCTAGCTCTAGCATTTTGAGAAGTTAAAACTTGGTGAATAAGGTCATTAGACCAAGGCAAGCCAAAAACCTCATCAGTCAGAGATATTCTGCCAACTTCTTCGCCTTGCTGATTGTAAACTTTCTCCTCAATCATAATTTTAAGCCCTGATTTCTAATAGTGTCCCTCGTCGACCCGGTACTGCCCCTTTAATAAACATCTCTCCAATTTTAGAGTCAATTTTAACAACTTTTAAATTTTTAATTGTTATTCTGTTCCCGCCCATTCGGCCAGCCATTCTTTTACCTTTCATAACTCTCTGAACCCCTCCAACACCAATTGAACCCGGCTCTCTTTCTGAATGTTTTTGGCCATGAGTTCTCGGACCACCGGCAAAATTATGACGCTTAACAACGCCTTGAAAACCTTTTCCTTTAGAAGTACCACTAACAATAATCTTATCACCTTCAGAGAAAAAATCACCACTAATTTCTTTACCAATCGGCCACTTGTCTAGTTCTTCTTCCGGGCAAGATATTTCCCTAATAAAACGCCAGGCCTGATCATTTTTTTGATTAGTAACTGATTTAATTTGTCCTAGCTTGGGTTTATTAAGAACCTTTTTATTACAAGTATCAAAAGCAACCACTAAGGCAGAATAACCGTCTTTAGGTTTCGTTTTATAACCAACAACAACCATCGGTAAAAGACGAACCACCGTACCAGGTAAAACTCTTCCTTGGTCATCAAATATCTGAGTCATTCCTTGTTTTTTAGCAAATATCTTTTTCATAAACAATATCAATAATCCTCTAAAAAGACCAGCCCCTTTAGCCGGAAAGAATTAAGTCCCTTTAAAGCATTTTTACATCTATATTAACACCGGATGGTAGATTTAAATTAGTTAAATTTTCTATAACTTTGGGTGAAGGATTCAATATATCAACCAATCTTTTATGAATCCTCATCTCAAATTGTTCTCTGGAATCTTTATTTACGAAACTACTGCGATTGACAGTATATTTCTTAATTTCCGTTGGCAGAGGAACAGGACCACTAACTTGCGCATCATAGCGAGTTACTGTATCAATTATTTGCTTAATACTGGCATCAAGAATTTTATTTTCATAAGCCGACACGCGAAGACGAATTTTTTGAATTTCGTCAGGTTTTTTTTCTTGTTTCTTCTTGCTTTTATTTTTTTCTTTAGTCGGCATATTATTACATTCTGACTTAGTTATAAATTATTTTATTACTTTAGTTACAACTCCAGCTCCAACAGTTCGGCCACCTTCTCGAATAGCAAATCTTTGTTGGTCTTCAAGGGCAACTGGAGCCACTAATTTAACTTTAAAAGTAACTGTATCGCCAGGCATAACCATTTTCACGTCATCATTAAGAGTTACTTCGCCAGTTACATCAGTAGTCCTAATGTAAAATTGTGGCTTATAACCTGTGAAAAAGGGAGTATGACGTCCACCTTCTTCCTTGCTCAAAATATAGACTTCAGCTTCAAATTCAGTATGAGGAGTAACGCTTCCAGGTTTAGCTAATACTTGACCTCTAGTAATGTCCTCTTTCTTAATACCTCTTAATAAAATACCCACATTATCACCAGCCATACCTTCATCCAAATCTTTATTAAACATTTGGACACCGGTGACTGTGGTTTTAGAGTTGGGGCGAATACCGACTATTTCTATTTCTTCACCAATTTTAACTTGACCTCTTTCAATTCTTCCAGTAGCCACTGTCCCTCGGCCCTCAATTGAGAAAATATCTTCAACTGGCATAAGGAAAGGTTTATCAATATCTCTAACTGGTTCCGGAATATACTCATCCATAGCATCAGTTAATTCAACAACTTTTTTAATCCACTCATCATCAGCCGTGGTGGCTTCCAGAGCTTTTAGGGCTGAACCCCTGATGACCGGAGTATTCTTACCATCATATTCATATTTATCCAAAAGGTCACGGACTTCTTCTTCTACCAAGTCAATCAATTCCGGATCATCAACCATATCTACCTTATTTAAGAAAACTATAATCTTTGGCACACCAACTTGTCTAGCTAAAAGAATATGTTCTCTAGTTTGAGGCATAATACCATCAGTGGCAGCGACCACTATTATAGCGCCATCCATTTGAGCCGCACCAGTAATCATATTTTTAATATAGTCAGCATGTCCTGGAGCATCTATGTGAGCATAATGTCTCTTTTCTGTCTCATATTCATTATGAGACAAAGCAATAGTAATACCACGCTCTCTTTCTTCTGGAGCATTATCAATTTCGTCAACTTTACGCATTTTGACCTTCTTACCAGCTAAATTCAAAGAATGAAGAATAGCTGCGGTCAAAGTAGTTTTACCATGGTCAACATGACCGATGGTACCAACATTAACATGAGACTTTGATCTTTCAAATTTTTCCGCCATAATAATATTTTTACTTAAATTATTAACTATTTTTCCCGGACCGAACAACCCGGAAACGGCTCTTGGCCGATTTTTTAAAATTACTTGAAACCCTTTTTTAATCTCTCGGCTCGGAAATACGAAAATAAGCTTTCATATCACTCCCCCTTCTACGTCGCCGGCAAAAAAACACACCTTTAGTGTATTTTTATCTTAACAAAATCAAGATAATAGTCAAGTTTTTCACTGGGCTATTTATTCCTAGAATCAATTATCTCCTTAGCCACATTCTGAGGAATGATGGCGTATTCATGAAATTCCATTGTGAAGGTTCCTCGCCCCTCAGTCATTGAGCGTAAAGTAGTGGCATAACCAAACATTTCCGATAAAGGAACTTTAGCTTTAATAACTTTCAAATTGCCCCTTTCTTCCATACCCTCTATTTGTCCTCGCTTGGAACTCAAATGTCCGGTAGCATCACCCATAAAATTATCCGGAACAACAACTTCAACTTTCATTATTGGCTCTAATAATACCGGCTTAGCTTTTCTACAAGCTTCTTGAATAGCTAATGAACCAGCCATTTTAAAAGCCATCTCCGAAGAATCAACTTCATGGAAACTACCATCATATAAATCACAAGATACATCAACCATCTGATAACCAGCTAGAACGCCTCGAGATAATCCTTCTTTTATTCCTTTTTCAACTGCCGGTATATACTCTTGAGGAATAACTCCACCTTTGATTGAATTAATAAATTCAAAATGTTCTTCTCTTTTAACATTTTTGGGCTTTTTGTTATCATCAGAATCTTTCTTTAGTGAAGAAACCTTTATCCTAATATGACCATATTGTCCCCGCCCGCCTGATTGTTTAATATATTTACCTTCAGCTTCGGCCTCACTAGTAATTGTCTCTTTATAGGCAACTTGAGGTTGACCAACATTAGCTTCTACTTTAAATTCTCTCTTCATTCTTTCTACTAAAATATCTAAGTGAAGTTCTCCCATTCCGGAAATAATCGTCTCCAAAGTCTCTTCGTCGGTTTGAATTTTAAAAGTCGGGTCTTCATCAGATAATTTTCTCAAAGCCAAGCCCATTTTCTCTTGGTCAGCTTTGGTTTTAGGTTCAATTCGCAAAGAAACCACCGGTTCAGGAAATTCTATTTGGTCAAGCAATATCGGAGCATTTTCAGCACACAAAGTATGAGAGGTTTTCGTATTCTTCAAACCAACAATAGCCGCTATTTCTCCGGCATAAACTTTTTTTACCTCTTCGCGATGATTGGCGTGCATTCTAACTATTCGTCCAACCCTTTCTTTCTCTCCCAAAGTAGAGTTATAAACATAACTACCGGCCTCAATGACTCCTGAATAGACACGAGTATAAGCCAATTGACCGACAAAGGGGTCACTTTGTAATTTAAAAACTAAAGCTGCTAACGGCTCATTGTCATCAGCTCGTCTAGTGGCTTCTTCGTCATTTTTAGGATTAATACCAATCATTGGAGGTATATCAACCGGTGAAGGCAAATAATCAACAACTCCATCAAGCAACAACTGAACTCCTTTATTCTTAAGAGCTGACCCACAGAAAACCGGTACTAATTTATTACTTATCACCGCTTGACGCAAAACTTTTTTCAAATCAGCTAAAGATATCTCTTGGCCATCCAAATAAGTATTCATTAGGTCTTCATCATTTTCAACTATTTTCTCTATGGTTTCTGCTCGACAACTTTTAGCTTTAGCCAATAATTCTTCCGGGATATCTTTTTCAATTATCTCATTGCCCATATTGCCCTCAAAGAGATAAGCCTTCATTGTTAATAAGTCAATCACCCCTTGATGTTTATCATCCTCTCCCCAAGGTATCTGCATTCTAATGGCATTCTTGGTTAAACGACCTAGAATAGTTTGAAAAGAATGGTCAAAACTAGCTCCCATTCTATCTAATTTATTAACAAAACATAGTCTTGGTACTTTGTATTTATCAGCTTGGCGCCAAACAGTTTCTGATTGGGGTTCTACTCCAGCCACTCCATCAAAAACAACCACCCCGCCATCTAGAACCTTTAAAGACCTTTCAACTTCGGCGGTAAAATCAACATGTCCGGGAGTATCTATAATATTGAGACGATGAACTTTTTCTTCATCTCCTTGAGCATAAGTCGGAACCCAAAAAGCAGTCGTCGCCGCCGAAGTAATAGTAATACCTCGCTCTCTCTCTTGGTCCATCCAATCCATAATAGCTTCACCTTCATGAGTTTCGCCAATTTTATGAGAAACACCAGTATAATATAAAACTCTTTCACTGACAGTAGTTTTACCGGCATCAATATGGGCAATAATACCAATATTTCTAACTTTAGCTAAGGGATAATCTCTAGACATTTTATAGACTTTAATTAATTAAAATACTTTTTTATTTCTTATTCCTGCCAACCCAGCCAAAATGAGCAAAAGCTCTGTTGGCCTCAGCCATTTTATGAGTGTTCTCTCTCTTTTTAACAGCTTCTCCTTCACCTTTTGAAGCAAGAATTATTTCTTTAGCCAACCGATCAGCCATTGGACTGCCTTTTTTAGCTTTAGCTGAATCAATAATCCACTTTAAAGATAAATATAATTGTCTTTCAGGACGAACTTCATAAGGAACTTGATAATTGGCGCCACCTACTCGCCGAGAACGAACTTCTACTTGCGGACTAGTATTTTTTATAGCTTCTTTAAAAATTTCTACCCCGGGGGTTTTTGTTTCTTCGCTAATTTTCTTTAAAGTCTCGCGAACTATTTTTTTGGCAAGATTTTTCTTACCCCTTTCCATAATATACTTTATAAGCTTATCCTCCTCAGGAGTCTCAGCGTCACGAGCCAATTGATTTAAATTCAGCTTTTTTACCTTTCCACGCATGCTTTTAATTATTCTTTACTTTTCTCTTTCTTGGCACCATATAAGCTACGACCTTGTTTACGATTAACAACTCCGGCAGTATCCAAAACGCCCCTAACAATATGATAACGAACACCCGGCAAGTCTTTTACTCTTCCGCCTCGTAATAAAACAACACTATGTTCTTGAAGATTATGACCAATACCGGGAATATAAGCTGTGACTTCCATCCCATTAGTCAAACGAACACGAGCAATCTTTCTTAAGGCCGAGTTTGGCTTTTTGGGTGTAGTTGTTTTAACCTGTAAACAAACACCTCTTTTAAAGGGTGAATGATAGGAAACAGTCTTATTCTTCAAAGAATCAAAACCGCGCGATAAGGCCACGGCGTTGGACTTTTTCTCAACTTTGCGACGACTTTTTTTAACCAATTGATTTATTGTTGGCATACGGGGCTTACTTTAATATATTTCATCAAAAAAAGCAAATATATTTCTCCATTTTTAATTAAAGTTAGAAAATAAGGCCACCCAAAGCACTCGGTAATATAAAATTCAAAATCAGGCCGACCAAAACAAAAAAATAGTTGAAGATAAAAAGGAAAAGGAAAATAAAAACCAAGAACCAATTTCTCTCCAGCCATTCAATTACATATTGATATCTCCAGGGGATTAAAGCTGCCAATATTTTGGAACCATCCAAAGGAGGTAGGGGTATTAAATTAAACATTGCTAAAATAAGATTAATAGCCACGGCATAGACCACTAAACTAATAACCGCCAACGGTAAAATATCAAGATATAGTAGAAAAGTAAAAAAAGCCACTAATGACAAATTAGCTAGAGGTCCGGCCAGAGCTACTAAAGCCGGGCCGAAGCGACCACCACGCAAAAGATAAGGATTAAAAGGCACCGGCTTAGCCCAACCAAAAATCAGATCACCCGGCAACATAATCAAAAGAAAAGGCACAATAATAGAACCTAAAGGGTCAATATGAACTAGAGGATTTAAAGTTAAACGACCCTGCAATTTAGCTGTTGGATCGCCTAAATATAAAGCCATATAACCATGAGCCAACTCATGCCAGATAACCGATAAAAGTAATATTAATAATAAAAAAATTAAAGATAAATCCATTTTGACTTGCCAAATAGAGTTTTTATGATAACATAAAATACTGATAAATTAAAATAATTTAATCAATTTATGAAAACTTGTTATTTATGTCAAAAAGGTAGTGTGGTAACCGGTGGGTACTCTAATAGAATTAGAGCTACCAAATATAATCCGACTGGCAAGAAAAGAAAGAAGCCTAATTTACAATGGGCCTTTTTAGAAGATGGCCAAAGAAAGCTTATTTGTTCTTCTTGCCATAAAAAAATGGCTCTTTCTAAAGACTAGAAATTACAATTATGACAAATAATTTCCCGGCCATCACTGGTCATTTTTATGCTACCCAACTCATAAGTACCTAACACTTGAGCTCCTACCCCCGATAGGATATCTAAAACTTCCTGATGAGGATGGTTATATCTATTATCCACTCCGGCCGAAATCACCGCCCAAGTAGGAGCAACGGTTTCAATAAATCCCGGCCAACTACCAGTTCTGGAGCCATGATGAGAAACTTTCAAAACATCAGTTTGTAAATTAGAACCATCTAAAATTACTGCCTCTCTTTCTGAACTATGAGTCGCATCACCGGTAAAGAGAAAAGAATTTTCTCCGTAAGAGAGACGGGCAATAAGAGAAGATTCATTTAAATCAGAAAAAATCCGACCACTCGGCGGATAGAGAATATCCAGATAAGCGCCCCGACCCAAAACTATTCGCGCCCCTCGGGATAGACGATGTATTGGCGTTCCTTTGGATTCTAAAGAATCAAGTAAGCAACGATAAGCTATCGGTAAATCGGCAATTTCAACATCAGCTTCTATAAAAGCTAAAGGTGAATGATGGTTAATTAAATCTAAAAAACCACCATAATGGTCTAAATGAGGATGACTAACAATAAATAAATCAATATTTTTGGACAAAAACGGCAAAAAGGGGCTCAAAACTGAATTAATATTTTTATCTGCTCCGGCATCAAGAAGAATTTTATGACCGGCGGGTGATTTAATAAAAATAGCATCACCTTGACCAACATCTAAAAAAACAATCATTAAGTTTCTATTAGATGAATAATGAACAGTTGACCAAATTAAAACAAGGACAAAAAGACAAAAAATCAACCCTAACCATCTAATTTTAATTTTTTTATTTTTCATTTTCAAAAACCGCCCTATCAGCTAGGGCGATTTTAATTGCTAAAAATTCAAAACCGCCCCTTTATTGCTGTTCAGCTAAAGCTTGGTTAATAAAAGCTACCACTTGTTCAGTTCGCCCTCGCAAAACAGCTATCCTGTGACTATTAGAATTATAGACCGAAAGCATATAATAGTAGAAAAATCCTTGGGCTAGAAAAATAACCACCAAGAAGGCGACTACAATTCCTATGATACCTTTTTTATTTTTCATCATAATATTTTAATAATTAATATTGTTAAATTTAACTTATTGATTTACCTGAGCGGTGGCTTGATTCAAAAAATCTACAATTTGACCAACAGAAGCATTAAGCACTTCCAAATCAATTCGGTTTTGAATTAAGGCCGGCCTTAATCTTTGAATAGCATAAGCTTGATAGAAAAAAATAGTAGCTATCACGCCAATGATTAAACCAATTATCAAATCTTTTTTTACTTGAGTCATAGTTATTATAAATAATTAATCTTTTAAAATTAGTCTTCTTGGTCAAAGAATAAATTGTTTTCTTCTTCCATGATTGGCATCATCTGGACATCCTGTTCAGTCGGTTGTCCCTCTTCGGGAGCTCGAGTTAAAAATTGCTCTACCTCCTCAACTGTCTGTTCTAAGTCAGCAATTACTCGTCGATGAGATATTAATCCTGCCTGAAAAGAATAGATGGTGTAAACTTGAAAAACAAAAGCTGTTAAAATAATACCTAGGGCAATTCCAACAATAAGATTGTTTTGTTTCATAAAAATAACAAATTAACCTATAATTTTTTATTATAACACTTTTTTCCCTTTATTATAATTGTGGATAAGTTTAATCTTTTTCTAATAACCATAATCACTATGATTAAAAGTAATAGACTAGAAAAAATATTCCACTGAGAATTTTGATAATTGGTTAGAAAATAAAAAAGATTAACTAACTGAACTACTACAGATAATAAAAAGTAACTGATAACAGCCGGTATAAAAGCTAGCCATTGTCCTAAAAAATTAGGTGGAATGATGTAAATTAAACCGGTTAAAAAACCAAAAAAAATAATTAAAGGCGCCAAAGGAACAACCGCTATATTAGCCGGCCAGGACCAAATGCTTACCCCACCAAAAAATAATAAAAGAGCAGGGAAAATAATGCTATAAACTGCCAAAAAAGCCGCCGTGTTATCTTTAAAATTAAAATTATCAGGCAAAAAATCTATTTTTCTTTTCCAAAAATCACCTAGCAAAACCAAACCCGTCGCCGCCAGAAAAGAAAGTTGAAAACCTCGGTCATAAAGAAGAGCTGGTGGAGATAAAAAAGAAAGAAATAATAAAACTGCTAATAAAATATAGAAAGACTTTTTGGGTCGGCCAAAAATAAACAATATTCCAGCCAAAACAGCCATTAAGCCGGCCCGCCAAGCTGAAAATTTAAAACCGGTTAAAGCAATAAAAAGAAAAATAATTCCGGAAGTTGAGAGAAGACGAAAGGTTGGTTTGAGAAAATAAAATAAACTAAATAAAGCCGTAGCAATTATTTGTAGATGATATCCAGAAACGACAAATAAATGAGCCAAGCCAACCTGCGAAGCAATTTGCCTATTCTTCTCAGGCAATCTATCCCCTGAACTCATTCCGGCAAAATAAGAATAATGTGGTTCCGGTAAATATCTTTTGGGGCCGGCTAACAAAGATTCTTTTAAAGAAGATAGCCAAGAACAATAATGCCAGGATTCTTGCTCACTTTTTTCAAAAGTGGCAAAAGAAATAGTATAAGCAATTTTTCGACCGGCTAAATATCTATCATAAGCAAAAAGTTTTCCTTGTTCATCAATAAAAGCTTGTGGTCTGGCTAATTTACCATTTATCTCCAAATATTGCCCGCAAGAAAAATCAACATTTTCACCCCTGGTGCTAACCAATACTTTAGCTTGAGAATTAGTTGGCTGAAAAACAAAGCGACAATAAAAATTTTGACATTCAGGAGAAGAAATTACCTGACCTGATAAAGAAATTTTTTGCTCCAAAAAACCTTCTAAAAAAGAATCTCTAATTCCGGCCTCAAAAATAAAACCTCGACCCAAACCAATAGTAAAGAAAATTAAAAAGATAGCCAGCCAAAATATAAACCTATATTTAAGAAAAAAACCAATTAACCAAAACCCGACCAGCCAGACTAAAAACAAAACAATAATTAAAAAATTAAAAGAAAAATAATAAAAAGCCAACAGGCCGGATAAAAAACCGACAACGACCAACGGAATAATATAAGGAAAAACAATTCGTCCGCCGTAAAAATATTTTTCATTTACCTGCTTCGTCCAGCGCTTCATTGACTAATTTATCAGCCAATTTATTTTCTTCTCTTCTAATATAACTGAAAGATAAATGGGGGAAATCTTTTACTCGCAAATTCCAAATTTTCATAAACATCGGCCAAAGTCTTTCCTCTTTAATTTGATATTGACCATTTAATTGTTTAACCACTAATTCCGAATCCAATTTAAAATCAAAATCTGTCTTTTGACATTTCTCTTTACCTAGTTTTCTTCGCGCCAATTCCAAACCCAAAAAAACCGCTTGATATTCCGCCTCATTATTTGTCGCTCGGCCAATATATTTTTTGGCTTTGGCTAAAACTTTATCACTAAAATCAAAAAGCACCGCTCCGATCCCAGCCGGACCAGGATTACCACGCGCTCCGCCATCAGTTTTAATAATATATTTTTCCATTTATCTTTGAATTACGGAACTACTCGCTAGGCAATCAGTTTCATAATTCAAAGTAATTATAACTCTTAATCAAGCAGGGGACAAATATCCAATAACCTTAAGCGCAATTCACCACTAGACCGAAAAAAATTTTTCTCTAAATTGGCTAAAATATTGACCTTCTGACCAATTTTAAAAGATAATTTATTACCAACGAAAAACTTAATCGCCTTAATTTGTTTATCTTTATCTTTTAAAACTATTTCCAAATGCTCTTGACCCGAACCAAAAAAACGAGAATCAACTATGGTTAAATTCCTAAATAAAAAAACTGGACGAGGATTAGCTTGACCAAAAGGAGCGCATCTGTCAACTTGTTTGTAAAAACTCTCGGAAATATCTTCCAAATTTAATTCTTCATCATAAGTTATTTCCGGTAGATAAAAATCTTTTTGGCAAACAGAATCATTTAATTGTTTATTTAAATCCTTCAATTTACCAACCGGTAAAGAAAAACCGCCAGCCGAATAATGTCCACCTAAATCGGAGAAAAAGTTTAAACCTCCCGCTTCTTCCATTAAAGCTACTACATCTTCTTCGCCGGTTCCTCGACAAGAACCTTTTATCTCTCCAGCGCCATTTTCTGCCCAGATAAAGACCGGGCGATTATATTTTTCAACCAATTTGGAAGCCGCTAAACCTAAAACCCCGGGATTCCAGTCTTTATGACCAATAACTAAAACATCCGGTAATTCATCGGTCGAGAAAAAATTATCGGCAAAAGCCAACATCTCATCAACAAATCCTCGGCGGTCTTTATTTAATTTTTCCAATTGACTACTTATCTGCCCGGCTTCACTTACCGAAGAAGTAGTCAGAAGTCTATAAGCCAACAAACCATGACTTAAACGACTGGCCGCATTAAGACGTGGAGCAATTGAAAAACTAACATCTTCCGCTTGTAGAAAATTGATATTTAATCTTAAAGACTTAAACATTGCTTTTAGACCCGGTCTTTTGGTTTTAGCCAGAACCGTCAAACCAAAATAAGTCAAAATTCTGTTCTCATCTTTAAGAGGCACCATGTCACCAATAGTAGCAATGGCCACTAAATCTAAGAGCCACTTCTCCCAACCTTCAACTAAGCCAAAATCTCGATGAGCTAAAACAGCTTGAACAAATTTAAAAGCCACCCCAGCACCAGCTAATTCTTTAAAAGGATATTTATCACCTTTTTGCCATGGGTCAATGATGTATTCTGTTGGTGGAAGCTCCTCGCCGGCTAAATGATGGTCAGTAATAATAACATCTAAATCATTTTTTCGAGCCAAGCTGACAGCCTGATTAGACTTGATTCCACAATCAACGGTAATTAATAACTTAAAATCTTGTTTTAAAAAATTAGCCATCTGTTCTTCATTTAAGCCATAAGATTCACTATAACGGTCAGGAATATAGACTTCATAATTACTGTAGCCAATTTTATCTAAAAAAGATGAGATAATGGCTGCTCCCGGCACACCATCAGCATCATAATCGGCAAAGATAAGTATTTTCTCCTTATTATCTAATCCAGCCAAAAACCTTTTAACACTTTTTTTAATATTTTTTAATAAAAGGTGGTCATAAAGCCCTCGGCTATAATCAGGATTAAGGAATTTTTCTATTTCCAGCTCATTACTAATACCCCGGTTAGCCAGTATTCTCAACAAAATTTCCGGATATTTATCCCTCAGACTATTGTCTACATCAAAACTTATCGGTCGCCAATTGTTTTTCATATAGGAAATAGTATAAAGGGTATTAAATATTGAGGCAAATTGATAATAATTTAATTTTTGATATCTTTATGCTAAAATCAAAGTTATGGAAAAGGAATGTCTATTTTGCCAAATAGCATCCGGTCAAATACCGGCTGATAAAGTCTATGAAGATGAAACTTGGTTGGCTTTTTTAGATATTAGACCGGTTAATAAAGGTCATCTACTTTTAATTCCCAAGGAACATTATCGCAATATTTTTGATTTGTCAGATGAAGCCTTAGATAAGCTCGGACGGCCCCTAGCTAAATTGGCTCAAGCGGTTAAAAAAGCTTCTCAAGCTGAAGGTGTTAATATTATTATGAATAATGAACCGGCCGCTGGTCAGATAATCTTTCATGCTCACTGGCATATTGTCCCCCGTTTTTCCGATGATGGCCATCGTCATTGGGCTGGAAGAAATGATGTTTCTAAAGACGAATTAGCCGAAATGGCTGAAAAAATAAAAGGAATTCTAGGAGAGTAGATCACTCTAATCTTATATTTCATAACTTAATTTGTCTAATCTTGCTTTTTTTTTGATTTTTGATATATTTTTTTAAAGTTTGATGCTCATACAAAATCTACTGCTATGAAAAAAAATATTTTATATTTGATTGTATTTGCTTCTGTTTTTGCCTTATTTTCTTGCGAATCTAATGATGAAATCCAGTACACATTAAAAATTGAAAAAACAGTTTTTACTGTTGGCGAAATAATTAAAGTGGAATATACAGCGAATCCGGATTGGGATGCAACTGCATGGATTGGAATTGTGCCATCAGAAATTGAACATGGTCAGGAATCTGAAAATGATGCGTAAGACATAGATTATGCATACATAAATGGCAAAGCGTTTGGTTATTTTGAATTTACGGCACCTGCTTTACCCGGTAATTACGATTTTAGAATGCACGATTCGGACGATGGCGCTATAGGTCAAGAAATAGCGTTTGTTTCTTTTGTTGTTAAGCCTTAATTTATGGTGTTGTTACAACATAAATGATTTTTTGAGCCTTAGTGTTTCTGACCCCATAGCCGCGCTCCAAAATTTCATCTAATTCTTCTTCAATTTTTTGAAATCCATAATAATCAACTGTTTGTATCTTTTCAAATTTTTCGCTTTGAGCCATTACTATTATTGTTTCTGCTTCAAAAATTGGACCCATGCACTCAAATTCAGCTGGTAAAGTGTAAGGTACACCTGTATTTTCAGAGACTATTTTAAAATTGTCCAGTAATAATATTTTTGTTCCGTCAGAAAATACGTTGATTAACCTCACCCAGCACTCACGATCTGCCTGAATTGTAATTTTTAATGTTTCTCC
>OMKS01002292.1_pt1 | contig 16073 bp, 12 predicted proteins | sample 1674721 | NCBI WGS metagenome assembly OMKS01 (sample SAMN06264996, study PRJEB25208) | sediment metagenome | isolation source: hot spring sediment | place: USA: California | collected 2014-09-02
TCGAAAATGAGAGGGTTGATAATGAAAGAAGGGATCATAGTAGAGATCGTCGTTGGCGGAGATATTATCTTCACTAAGGTATTAGATAGTTTAGATTAAATCTCTCCTTTTCTTAAAAAGTTAGGGGAGATGCTCGAGCTGGAGCTTGATAATGCCGGGTTGGCATAGAAGGAGAGAAAAGACTGTTTCAACAACTGAAAATAGGACTTGGTATTTCTGGTCAGGTAACAAGAACTCTTAAAAAATTATCGGAAAAACAGACCAACTACCCTTACGGAAAATTAATTTGGGAGGAAAAAACCATGCGTTATGGAACATTCACTAAATTGTTACGTAAAACAGGAATAGCGAAGACCACATCTCCGAGAAAAAAACGCACCACTCTTTCGAAGAGTTCTGTAACTCTGAAAACCACAAAGCGGAAATGATCATATTCCCTTAAGGCCTATGTTTCAAAAAAGCGTATGTATCAATCGGTCATGAAGCAGTGGGGTTGGATGATCTTACTATGTTTGCTATATATGAGGACACAGTTGTATACACGTGTTCAATGACACTCCGGCATCTAGGGATTCTTCACAAGGATTGATAAGGCATGCTTATTACAGCCTCCCTGCCAGCACGGCTGCGCCGATGGCGCCGTTGACCTGGGCAAGGTCGCTCACCTCGATGGTCTGGTTGAATTTCTTCTCCAGGGCCCTGACCATGCCGATGTTTTTGGCCACGCCGCCGGTCATCATGATGGGGGGGGTTGCCCCGATCCGCTGGGCCATGGCATACACGCGGGATGCCGCTGAGTCGTGGATTCCTGCAATGATGTTTTCACGCACTTCGCCCTTGGAGATGAGCGAGATGACTTCAGACTCTGCAAACACGGTGCAGATGCTGCTGATCTTTGAAGGACTCCCGGCGTTGAGCGACAGCGCACCGAAGTCGTCCAGGTTCACCTCCATGGCCCTGGCCATTACCTCGAGGAACCTGCCGGTGCCTGCCGCGCACTTGTCGTTCATCACGAAGTCTTTCACCGCGCCGTTCTCGTCGACGAGCAGCGCCTTGCTGTCCTGGCCGCCCACATCGATCACGGTCCTGACACGAGGGTTGAGGTAGTGGGCCCCTGTCCCGTGGCAGATGATCTCGGTCATGGCCTTGTGGGCGAACGCCACTCCGTTCCTGCCGTACCCGGTGGACACGATCCGTTCGATGGACTGCGCTTTAAGACCGAGCTCCTCGAGCAGGTCTTCAAATACTTTTTTCGCAGCGATCTCCACGTTGTATCCCGTGAACGAGACCCTGGTTCCCAGGATTTTTCCGGTATCCAGAATGGCCGCTTTGGCTGTGATGGACCCGATGTCGATTCCCGCGGTTCTCATGCCTTTCTCAGATTGCCGTTGCCCCGCCGTCCACCAGGATGGTCTGGCCGGTGATGAAGTTCGCAGCATCCGAACTCAGGAAGAGCACGGGGTGAACCACGTCGATGGGTTCGGCGATCCTGCCCAGGGGGATGGTCTTCGTGATCATGTCATAGAGGTCCTTGTTCGACCAGAAGGGCTTGCTGAATTCCGTCCTCACCATGCAGGGGGCCACGGCATTGACCTGGATGTTGTGCGGTGCGAGCTCTGCTGAGAGCACCCTGGTGAGCATCTCGATGCCGGCCTTTGCAATGCCGTAGATGCCCATGGCGGGCGATGCCTTCCTGCCCGCGATGGAGGACACGCTCACGATCTTTCCCTTCGCCTGTTCCCGCATGATCTTTGCGGCCCTGCGCGAGGTGAGGAACGTGCCGTTGAGGTTCGTGTCCATGATCTTCTGCCACAGGGGGTAGTCCATGTCGGCAATGGCCGGGGTCATCACGTTCATGCCCACGTTGTTGATGAGCACATCAACCGTGCCCCAGCGCTCCATGACCGCTGTAAACAGGTGGTCCACGTCTTCCTCCCGTGCGATGTGGGCTGCCATTGTCATGAGGTTGTCCCCGCCGGCAAGCTCGTGGCCCGCAGAGTCCAGGGAGTCCTGCTTCCTGCCGCAGATCGCCACCCGTGCCTTCTGCCTCAGCAGTTCACGCGCGATCTCGAGTCCGATCCCCCTGCTCCCGCCGGTGACCACGGCGACCTTGTCTTCAAGTCCGTACCAGAGTGTGTCCATGCGTCTTCTCCATTGTCATTTTCTCTGCGATACAATCTCCATGAAGGCATCGATGCGCGCATCCACCTGGCTCTCGGAAAAGCTCCGCTCGTCCACCATGTGCGATTCGATCATCATGCACGGCAGCCCTTTTTCCTTCTGGATGATCTGCTGAATGTCGTACTGGCCGAAGGAGTACGGCTTGCAGCTCCGATTCGAGTGCATGACCACGCCATCCACCTCGTACTTGTCGATCATGCCCAGGACGCTTTCGGCCATTTCGTCAACCCCGATGTTGAGGTAGATTCTCGTGTAGGCTTCGGCCATGGAATCGATGAAGTTGTTCTCGTCGATGTACTTCATGGTTCCGCACCATGCCGTGGTGTAGGTGTCCGCCACCAGGCAGGCGTCGTGGGAGGCGAATTTCTCTGAGAGCCACTTCAGCCGGTACCAGATGGGCAGGTTGTCCCACAGGATGCGGTACCGCTCGTTTTCGATGGCGCCGATGCCCTGCTCGATCCGCTCGTTCATTTCGTCGAGGAGCTCGGTGTAGTAATCCACCACGGTCTGCGTCCCGCGCAGGGTGACGATGAGGGCGAGGAAGAAGAAGGCATCGAAGGCGGTCATGGGAGAAGGCTTGTGGGTCGCGGTGTCCAGCACCTTCTGCCAGAGCCGCTGTCCTTGAATGGAACGATGACCGACCTCGATGCTTTTGTCGAGATCGAACTTCTTTCTGCACACGGTTTCGAGAAAATCGATGTACTCGTCGATCTGCTTGCGCACGTAGGTCCTGGCCGCATCGGAAAACCCGGTGTGGCAGAATGGGGTGTCGAAGATGAACAGGGGAACATTGAAGTACCGCGCCTGGATCTCGTACCACTTGAGGACGGTTCCGCAGATGTTGTTGCAGCACACGAGCATGTCGGGTTTCGGCAAGCCGCCGATGGGCCCTCCGTTTTCCAGGGCGCAGGCGATGTCGGCCCGTGCATAGGAGCACAGGTCCATGCTGTATCCCATGGCCTCCGCCTTTGCACACAGATCCGAGCCCATGTGGGAGGCGCCGATCATGGCGCCGTAGTTTTCCGGGTAGACCGGGATCACATCCATGACGATGAGCGGCTCCACCGGGCCGCCGCTCGTTATCCAGGCCACGGGCTTGCCGGTCTGCGAGGCTGATTTCGCCTCGATGTAGTACTCGGTCATGATCTCCCGCATCCGGCCTGCCGACCTGAACTTTCTCTTGTTTTTCTGTTCTTGAGTGGACATCGATCTCCTCCTGGGTCACAGCATGTGGACAAAGGTCTCGAACCGGGTAAGCAGCTGCCCTTCGCCAGGAAGCTGGTCTTCCACCTCCAGGAGCATGCTGGGAATGTGTTGACTGTCGAGAAACTCCTTGAGGTAGGGGTAATCGAAACTGTGCGGGTCGCAGAACTTGAGCTGCAGGAAGATCACGCCCCGGGCATCGTGCTCCCTGGCGGCCTGCACGAGGTTCTCACCCCGGATCGTGATGGATTTGTGCTTGGCCGGGCAGATCAGCCGGTCGAAAGAGCGCTGGGCAATGGCCTCGATGGGATCTCCGCTCGTGCTGATCATGCCACCGAAGTACCTGCTCCCGGTGCAGAGATCGTCCCAGACCACCTCTGCCCCAGCCTTTTCGAGCATGGTATAGACATCCGGGTGGCTGCACACGCTGCCGGCGACGAGAACCCGCTTTCGTTTGGGAGCAGGGGGAGCAGCCTCGGCCCTGAGTTCGTCCGCAATCTTCACGAGGGCCTGTGCCGCGGCGTCCCGATCCATGATCATGGAGCCTTTCACGATGCCGTGCAGATCTCTTCCGGATATTTTCGAGGGGTTTTCGGAGCGGATTTCGTAGAGCGTGTTGAGCATGTCGCGGATCGTGTTGAAGGTTTGTATGGAGTCATGGAGGGCCTCATTCGTGATGGTGATGTCAAATGCCTCCTCCAGGTCCATCCGGAATTTTTTCAGCACGTCTGAAAGATAAGCGCGTGAACTTTCTGTGGTGAGCTTCACGGGCAACACGACATCTGCGAAGAACCTGAACTTCGTGTTCAGGCGCCAGATGTCCGAGAGCCGCTGGATGGTGTCGCAGGTGTGGGGGAACACGGCCCCGTCCAGGTACTCGAGGTTTCCGGCCAGCACATCTGCAAGGGCGCCCCGCACCAGTGAGCAGCAGTAGGACTGCAGGTGTGTGTCGGCAAGGCTGATGTCCTCGGCGCTGCCGAAGAGACGCATGGGATGGAGCCCGGCAGCATGGATGATTTCCTCGGGTGTGTACGAACAGAGATACCCGATGATTGCCGTTCCCGATTCCTTGAGGGCTCGTGCATACGCATGAGGGTGTTGAGATGCTGCAATGAATTCTCTGATCGACTCCATGCACACTCCTTCCATACAGTAATCACATCACATACAAACCATTTGTTCTCACTACTGATATGGCCTCGCACGAGTATAGCAGGTGCATCCCCCATGATTCAATGAAATTTACGGGCAGAGGGCTTTCCGTGCTCATCGCGGAAGGGCAGGCAGTGACCTCAATCCCGGCGACAGGGAAGTTTTCTTGAAATCCTGCCCTGACTTGTGAGAGAATGACTGATGGTGGAATTGCCGGAGAACCCTTCCTTGCCCCGGCTAGTCATCACCTCGGAATGAGAAAGGAGGCTGCAATGAAGACGATCATGGTCCCCTCCCGGCTCTGGTACGAGAATACCGAGCGGGAGCTCACGTTCCCCGACAGGTGGGAGGTGACAAACCTCACCTCCCCTGGCTTCGAAAAGCCGGGACTCAACCCCGACGAGATCAGGGCGAAGGTGTTTTCTCCCATCGAGGGTCCTTCCCTGGAAAAGCTGGCAAAGAACAAGAAACAGGCCGTGATCGTGTTCGACGACATGACACGCCCCACCCCGGTCAAGGATGTGGCGCCCTTTGTTCTGGAGGCATTGCACAGTGCCGGCATGAAGAAGGACCAGATCCGCTTTTTGTGGGCGCTCGGCTCCCACGGTGCCTATGATATGATCAATGCCCGCAAGAAGCTCGGCGATGACATCGTTGAGAACTATGCGGTCTACAACCACGACCCCTTCCAGAACGTGGTGCGGGTGGGCAGAACACCAACCGGTGTCGAGGTGTGGCTCAACAGGGAGTTCATGGCATGCGACCTGAAGATCGGTATCGGGTGCATCACGGCCCACGTGCACGTGGGCTTCGGCGGCGGCGCCAAGCTCATCATGCCCGGCGTTGCCGGTATCGAGACCATCAACCAGTTCCACAACCAGCTCTACCGTGACCAGGCAAGGACCGGCCTGGGAAATTTCGACAACAACATCATGCGCGCAGAGTGCGACGCAGCGGGAGACCTGGCAGGGCTCGACTTCAAGATAGACTGTCTGATCAACCGAAGGGGTCAGATTGCAAACCTCTACGCAGGGCCGTTTCGATCGACGCACACGGCAGGCGCCGAGGAAGGGAGGGTCAACTACGGGATTCCCTATTCAGGGGGCTACGACATCGTGGTGTGCAATGCCTACGGCAAGGCAAACGAATCCGCCATCGCCCTGCTGCTGGCCCTGCTCACCATGAAGCCCGGGGCACAGGGGATTGCCGTGCTCATCTCGGATGCTCCCGAGGGTCAGGTTCCCCACTACGTGATGCGCTCCTGGGGCAGCGACTACGGGGGACGGCACTACACCCCGCGGGGTCCGGGGTTCGTGCAGCTCCTGATGAAAAAACTCATCGTGCTCGCCCCCAACCCGGACAGAACGAGCCTCGACCTCATCTGCCACGTGGACGACGCCACCATTGTCAAGACATGGGACCAGGTGCTCCGTGTCCTCGAAAGGGATTTTCCGGCCAAAGCACGGGTTGCCGTGATCCAGGACGGCACCATGCAGTACATGCGCATGCAGTAGAGAAAACCAGGTCACAGGAATGACCCGATACGGAGAGAACAGATGGCACAGTGGAATGACAAGATCGTAACGCCCCTCGAGGCAATCCAGTGGATCGCCCCGGGAATGAAGATTTTCCTGGGGACCGGGGCGGCAGAGCCGAGAACCCTGATCAGAACGCTGATGGAGACCGATGCCCTCAACCTTCAGGATCTCGAGCTCATCCAGATCGTGAGCCTGGGAGACCTCATCACCATGAAGCGGCTCGAAACCCAGAAATACCGCCTCAAGACCTTTTTTTCAGGCTGGGTGGCGAGCGAGGCCATCACCGAAGGGCTCGTTGACCTCATTCCAAGCCGTTTCTCAAGAATTCCGCAGCTCATCGAAAGCGGCCAGCTGCCCATCGACGCCGTGTTCATCCAGGTAACCCCCCCCAACGAGGCAGGCTACTGCAGCATGGGTATTGCCGTGGATGTCGCCAGGCAGGCAATCGAAAAGGCGAAACTCGTGGTCGGGGAGATCAATCACAAGATTCCTTACACTTTCGGAGACACCTTTGTCCCCGTGAGCGACTTCGACCTGCTGACCTACTCGGCGGATCCCCCCCTGTACTTCCCCCGATGGCCCGTGGACGAGGTCTTTGACCAGGTTGCAGCCAATGTCGCCTCCGTCATCGACGATGGGTCCTGCGTGGGCTTTTCCATCGGACCCATCTACGAGGCCCTGAGCAAACACCTCGCCACCAAGCGCAACCTGGGGATACACAGCCCGATGTTCACGGATTCTCTCATGGAGCTGGTGAAGAGCGGTGCCGTCACCAACAGGAACAAGGCTGTCTATCGCGGAAAATCCCTGACCTCCTATGCCTTCGGCTCCCAGGAACTCATGGACTGGCTCGACAGGAATCCCCTGGTGGAATTCCAGGGAATCGACACGGTCTTCAGTCCGATCCAGATCGGCAGAAACCCCCGCGTCGCAGCCATCTTCCCTGCACGGAAGGTCGACATCTCAGGAAGAATCGCCCTGCACATCGGCAAGGGCGCTGTTGCCACCACCCCGGGAGAGGCCGTGGATTTCATCAACGGGGCGGAACTCTCCCAGGGGGGGTGCACGATCTTCGCCCTTCCCAGCAGAAACCTGGGGGGAGAATCCAACATCCTGCTCTCGGTGGAGGATTTTCCCAACCTCCTCAGTCTGAGGGAGTCCGTGGACATGGTGGTCACCGAGTATGGCGTGGCAAATATGAAGGGTCGTACGGTGCGCGAACGGGCACAGGCACTGATTGACATCGCGCACCCGCAGAATCGGCAGGCACTGGTGGAACGGGCAAAGGAGAAGAACATTCTCTACCGCGACCAGATCTTCCTGCCCGAGAGCGCATTCTGCTATCCCCAGGACATCACGTCACGGCACACCTTCACGGGTGGTATCGAGGTACGGTTCAGGCACATCAGGCCCTCCGATGAGGAAGAGATGCGCCGCCTGTTCTACCGTTTTTCGGACAAAACCGTGTACTACCGCTATTTCAGCCCCATCAAGACCATGCCCCATGCAAAGATCCAGCAGTACGTGAACGTCGACTGCAACCAGGTTCTCTCCATCGTCGGCCTGGTCGGGCCCTCCGAACGTGAACACATCATTGCGGAAGCACGGTTCGTCAAGGACAGGAACCGTCCGTTCGCCGACGTGGCCTTCGTTGTGGAAGAGAAATACCACGGTCTCGGCATCGCCACGTACCTCTACCAGATGCTCGCACGCCTCGCAAAAGAACGCGGACTGCATGGATTTACCGCAGACGTGCTGGCCACGAACAAGGCCATGATGCATGTGTTCGAAAAGGGAGGTCTGCCGGTCATGGCGAACCTTTCCCATGGAATCTACGAACTCACCATCCCCTTCGAAGGCTGGAACAAGGCGGAAACCCTCCCCCAGGACAGACCCCCGGAGTGATGATGAAACCGATACCGTGGCGGTTCCCGTGTCTTGAGCTGCGGGAAACGATAGAGTTCGTCCCGCCTCGGTAAGTAGAACGCACTCTTCAGAACCCGGTGTGCAGGAAAAAGGGGTGGCCCGACAACAGGGCGATCAGACGGACTTCATCTGGTCGATCTGCCGGAGCCTTTCATCAAAGTCATCCTGGCAGGTTTCGAGCTGATCGGTGAGCTGCTGCAGTTCTTCGAACAGGGATTCGATTTCTTCCTCGCCCGCATGGAGCTGCCGCGCTATCTCCGAGATCCTTTTGCCATCCTTGATCAAGGTGGCTTCCTGCATGCCCGAGTAGAGCTCCCTGTTCCTGGCTTCCAGGCTTTCTATCTTTGTCTCGACGGTCCTGATTCTCTTCTCGATGGGGTTCACGACTCGGGATCGCTGCGTGATGAGCTCCGATCGGATCTTCCTCTGTTCCCTGCGGGAAAACCGTGCCTCTCCCTCTTGATCGCTCCGTTGTTTCCTGGGTGAAAGCCTCGTGTCTTCTTCGTCACCCCACCCGCCCTTATCGAGGAAACGCTGATAGGTTCCCTCAAAGACCCGGATCTCGTTGTTGTGAAAGATGATCAGGCGTTCAGCCAGGGCGTGCAGGAGCATCTCGTTGTGGGTGACCATGACGACAGCGCCGTCAAAGCTGTCAAGGGCGGCGAGCAGTGCGTCTGTGGACTGCATGTCGAGGTGGTTCGTTGGTTCGTCCAGGAGCAGGAGGTTGACAGGCGTGACAAGGAGCTTGCCCAGCATCACCCTGCTCTTTTCTCCCCCGGAGAGCACCTCGATCTTTTTCAGTGATGAATCTCCCTCGAACATCATGGCGCCGCAGATGTTCCGGGCCGTCTGCTTGTCGACGGCGCCGTCGGAGTACATGATCTCTTCCTCGACGCTGCGGAAGTCCACCAGGGTTTTGATGTTGGTTTGTTCGAAGACCCCGGTAATCGTTTTAGGGTTGTAGGTGATCTCCCCGGTATCGGGGGCAAGCTGACCTGAAAGCAGCCTGATGAGGGTCGTTTTCCCTTTCCCGTTGGGCCCGATGACACAGACCTTTTCTTTCGGCCGCAGGATGAAGTTGAAGTTCTCGATGAGGGGAACCTCGGGATCAAAGGAAAACGAGAGATCTTTTGCCTGCATCACGTACTTGGCGATCAGGGGGGTACTCCGGAACGAAAACTCGAGGGTCTTGATCTTTTCGAGCTTTTCCTTGCGCTCCATCTTTTCAAGCAGCCTGATGCGTGACTGCACCAGGCCGACGAGCCTGGCCTTGGCACGAAAATGGGCAATGAATTCTTCCACCTCCTTGCGCTTGCGCTCGTCGTTGATGCGGGTTTTCTCGTAGATTTCCTCTTCCTGGACGATCTGGGTATAAAACTTTCCGGTATCACCCTCGATCTTCCTGATTTTCTTGCGATGAATACCCATGGTGTGGGTAACGATCCTGTCCATGAAGGTCCTGTCGTGCGTGATGAGGATGAGTTCTCTGGGCCAGGTGTTCAGGAACCGTTCGATCCAGCGTAGGGAGGTGATGTCGAGATAGTTTGTGGGTTCATCGAGCAGGAGCAGATCAGGTTCACAGACCAGAACCTTGGCCAGGTTGAGCCTCACCTGGAATCCCCCGGAAAATTCCCTCGGGTGACGCTGCATGTCCGAGGGGGAAAAACCGAGACCGGCAAGGACCTTTTCCACTTTCCAGTGCTGCTCTTTCTGCGTCTCGGGAAGACCCTTCATCCCCTCTACGAGGACCGAGTCTTCAGTAAAGTCGAGGTCCTGGGTCACATAACCGATCCTGTAGGCCTTGGGAATAACGATGGAACCCGAGTCAGGCTCTTCTTCTCCGGTGATGAGCCGGAACAGGGTGGTTTTTCCGTGGCCGTTGCGGCCGACCAGGCCGACACGCTCCCTGGGATTAATCTTGAAGCTGATTCCTTCGAAGAGTGTCTGCGGCCCATAACTTTTCCAGAGGTTTTCCACGCTGATCATGGGCCATAGCTATCGTACGAACGATTCGTTGCGTCAAGAACATTTCGGCACAGCACCGGCACACACCGGTGTATAGATAATGAACACACGAGTATAATTATTTTACACCTTGCCGGGAGATTTCTTCCGGACGTGTTGCGTAGCCCCTCATGATTCCTGCCCATGTGCCCCTGGCATCAATCTTGCCATTGGTTTACTTGTGAGAGATCAGACCCTACAGTATACAACAGGAAAACGTTACCATATTTTCATGGAGGTACTTGAATGTTTCATACGCGAACCTATCAGAACTATGGTCAATCCCTGAAACAACTCCTCGTGTCTCTCTGGGTTTTCTTCACGCTGGTGATGGTGAGCATGCCAACAGTGCTCCAGGCCCAGGAAGAAGGGCTGGAAAACCTCAAGCAGACGGGCAAGGCCTTTGCAACGATCGCGCGGGAAGCGTCACCTGCCGTCGTATTCATCAAGGTTGAAAAAACCGTTCAGTCCGGTCCTGCCATCGGCCCTTCCCCCTTCAGTGACGAGTTTTTCCGCCGCTTTTTCGGAGAGCCCTTCCCCAATCGCCCCATGCCCTCACCCCGCCAGAGGGAACGCCAGGTGAGGGGACAGGGATCAGGGTTCATCATTTCTCCGGACGGATACATCCTCACCAACAACCACGTGGTGGGTGAGGCGGACAGGATCCAGGTGAAGCTTCTGGATGGCCGGGAATTCACGGCAAAAGTCATCGGTACCGACCCGCCAACGGATGTCGCCGTGATCAAGATCGATGCAGCGAACCTCCCGGTTCTTGCCATCGGTGATTCAGACACCCTCGAAGTGGGAGAATGGGTGCTCGCCCTGGGAAATCCTTTCGGTCTGTCCCACACGCTGACAGCGGGAATCGTGAGTGCCCTGGGACGTACGAGTGTGGGCATCACCGACTACGAAGACTTCATCCAGACCGATGCAGCCATCAACCCGGGTAATTCCGGTGGTCCCCTGATCAACCTCGAGGGGAAGGCCATCGGGATCAATACGGCAATCTACAGCGGCAGCGGCGGGTACATGGGGATCGGGTTTGCCATCCCCGTGAACATGGCGAAGAATATCTACGCCCAGCTCGTTGAACACGGAGAGGTGACCCGGGGATACCTCGGGGTTACGATCCAGGATCTCACCACCGAACTCGCGAAATCCTTCGGGTTGAACGACACTAACGGTGTGCTCATCTCCCAGGTCATGCCCGATACGCCTGCTGAGAAGGCCGGCCTGAAGCAGGGTGATATCGTCGTAAAGTTCAACGGGGAACCGGTGGAATCCGTGGCTCCGTTCCGAAACAGGGTGGCACTCGTTGGTCCGGGGACCAGGGTGAACATCACGGTCCTTCGTGACGGGAAGCAGAAAACCTTCACCGTTACCATCGAACGGCTTGCCTCGGCTCAACAGGCAGAACCGGCACGGCCGGAAAGCCTGGAAAAGCTCGGCCTCACGGTGACCAACCTGACCAATGAACTCGCTGAACGCTTCGGCTACCAGGATGAGAGCGGTGTCCTGGTGACAGAGGTTCAGCAGGGATCTGCTGCCGCAGCAGCAGGAATCAGACCCGGTGTGCTGATTCAGGAAGTGAACCGGAAACAGATCAAGGATGTGAAGGAGTTCGAGCAGGCCATCGAGAAAGGCGGCGACAAGCCGATCCTCCTCCTGGTCAAGGATGAGCGGGGATCGCGCTACATTGCCCTCGACATACAGAACTGACCGGCGCTTCCTTCAGGTCTTGACCGGGGTGGGGAGCCTTTCGGCTCCCCGCGCTCCATCCCTTGACGTGCAGAACTGAGCCGTGCTTCCTTCAGGCAGAAATGAATCAGGAGTTCCTGGCTCTGAGCCACTCGTGATCCGACTCGATCCTGGTCAGGAGCTTTTTGAAATGATCCAGACAGGTGGACCGGATGAACTCGTCGATGTCCCCGAATTTCCCGGGCAGCGGCATCACTGAGGCTTCGAGTCCCCGTTCTCTGATTCTGCCAATGGCATCCCTGGTCTTGCGGTCTTTTCCGGGGCCATTGCCCAAACAGAGGATGAAATGCCGGATACCGAAGAATGCAGCAGTTTCGAGGTGTCCTGTCGTCAGCCCATCGCTTCCGATCCCGGTCACGGGCTTCAGGGCGATGCGATCCAGGAGGAGTGCATCGAAAAACCCCTCCACTACGATCACCTCTTCGTGCCCCCGGCAGCGATAGAGTAGAAACGGTGTCTCCAGAACAGGGGTCATATCCGTGATGGGGGCATAGGCAACCGATCCTCTGCGGGAGATGTCCATGCCCATGAGGCCCATGAGCCTTCCTGCCGAGTCGCGGTAGGGGATAACGATCCGGTGTGCTTCCGCTGCGCTGATCCATACCCTGGAGAAGAGCGCATCGACATCATCACGGGGACATCCCTGGGAAAGGAGGTAGTCTCTGGTTTCGTTCGGCCCCGGGTAAAACCCCAGCGCCATGCCTTCCACCTCTTCCATGCCATAGCCCCTGCTGAAAACCGCATGGAGCGTTTCGCGCCCGGGAGCTGACCAGAGCTGCGTGGTGAAGAAGGTGTGCGCACTCTCAAGGAACTGCGTTCTTTCGAGGTTCTCACGCCAGATGGAGGCCTGCTGATCCCTGATCTCTATTCCTGACGCACTGCTCAACTCTTCAAGAGCTTTGGAGAAATTCAGGGATTTCGTGTTCTGGAGATACTGCAGCCAGTCTCCCCGGGCGCCGCAGACAAAGCAGAAGTATTCAGGCCTGTCACGGTAGAGGATCAGGGTGGGCATGCTGTCAGCGTGAAAGGGGCAGCTGGCGATCGCTCCCTGAGCGTGCTGAGAATACTCCACGAGACTGCCAAAGAGCTCCTGCTGGTGGTTTCTCCCCAGGAGCCTAACGTAGATCTTTTCCAGGTCAGTCGGCACCGAGGGATTCTCCCGTGGGGATGACTGATCCCGGACTACAATGCTTCAATGGTGGATGTGGGTTTGGATGCGATGTTGTAGGTCACGCTCACCACCCCGGGCACCTCTGTGGTGATCCTGGTGGCAAGGCGGTGGAGAACATCGAAGCTGAGTTCGGTCGGCGTTGCGACCTGGGCGTTGGTGCTGTCCCAGCACCTGACCTCGATCTGGTGCCCGTAGTCACGCTTTCCCGAACGAATCCCGGTCACCTTGTCCTCGTGCAGGATGGCGAGGTATTGAAAAGCCCCACTCTTTGCGAGCTCTTCCTCGACAATGGCCGTTGCCTCGCGTACCAGTTCGATCTTCTCGGGGGTCACCTCTCCGATCACCCTGGTCGCCAGTGCCGGTCCCGGGAAGGGGGGCCGGTTGTACATGCTCTCCGGAAGTCCGAGCGCTTCACCCACCTTCCTCACCCCCGTCTTTCTCAGGGAGATGAGGGGTTCGATGAGCGTATACCCGAACTGTTCCTGGGTGTCGATCCCGAGCTGGGTGAGGATGTTGTGCTGGCGCTTGATCCCGGCCACGGTCTCTTCCACATCGGTGAAGATAGTTCCCTGGAGAAGGTATGTAGCCCCGCTCTTCTTCACGAGATCGCCGAAGAGATCCCGGTAAAACGTCTGGGTGATGGCTTCTCTCTTTTCCTCGGGATCGGTGAGGCCCTTGAGAGCGGAGAAAAACTGTTCCCGGGCATCGATAATCTCGATTGATACCCCGAGGGTCTTGAAGAGGGAGCCAACCTGTTCGGGTTCGTTCTTGCGCATGATGCCGTTGTCGATGAAATAGGTCTTGAGCCTGTTTCCAAGGGCCTTGTGGCCGAGCATGGTGACGACGGACGAGTCCACGCCTCCCGAGAGGGCATTCACGGCAAATCCGTCTCCGACGAGCCTCGAGATCTCCTCGCACTGCTCTTCGATGAACTTCTCTGCATCGAGCATTTCAAAAGTTATTTCTTCAACCTTCATACAGACTCCTTTGCAGCAGGAAAATTGTGGTTGTTGTAATGGGATTTTGAAGAAATTGCAAGACGGGGATTTCTCGACGAGCACCCTGCATGACAGGGAAACCGTTTTCCTGTTCCTGGTCGCGTGGTTCTCTTTTGGAAACCCATGTTGGTACAACCCGGTGTATCGAGATTCTTCCTCAGATTCCTGCCTCACGCGAGAAGAACATCACGAGAAAATGTCTTTCCTTGACACAGGGCTGTGTGCCCTTTATGAATACCAATACAGAAGAACAAGAGAGACGCCTGTCGGGAGCTCGGACAAACCGGGCTGAGAGGGATTCTTGCACGTGGTGCTGTGAATCCGCCCGTTGAACCTGATCCGGATAATGCCGGCGGAGGAAAGGGTTTTTTTAAGAAAGTCATCCTCCACCGGGGATGGCTTTTTGTCGTTTCTGCACATACAGCAGAAGAAAGGACGTGAGATGAAACGAACACACTGCATCCTGGTGCTGGTTCTGTGGACAGCGCTGTGCATGGCATGTGCTTCCTGCTCAAAAGACGATACGAAACAGGAGCGCATCACCGTGAAGGTCATGACACACGACAGCTTCAGTATCAGTGAAGCAATCATTGCTGATTTCGAGAAGACCCACGGGGTGAAAGTCACCTTTCTCAAGGCAGGTGATGCTGGGGCTGCACTGAACCAGGCCATCCTGTCAAAGAACAATCCCCTGGCAGACATCTTCTACGGGGTTGACAACACCTTCATGAGCAGGGCGCTCGATGCCGGCATCTTCGATGCCTATGAATCTCCTCTGCTCGAAGACATTCCTGATGAACTCCAGCTCGATGCCGGGTACCGCCTGCTGCCCGTGGATTTCGGCGATGTGTGCCTGAACTACGACAAGGCCTGGTTCGCGGCCAAAGGCCTCAATCCCCCCGTATCGCTGGAAGACCTCGTGAGGCCGGCATACTCCGGGCTCACGGTGGTGCAGAATCCCGCAACCTCTTCACCGGGCCTCGCCTTCCTCCTGGCAACCATAGGCCACTTCGGCGAACATGGATATCTCGAGTACTGGAAACAGCTCAGGGCAAACAGGGTCCTGGTGACAGACGGCTGGCAGGATGCCTACTGGGGACAGTTCAGCGCTGCGTCCAAAGGGCTCAGGCCCATTGTGGTGAGCTATGCCACGAGCCCGCCTGCGGAAGTCCACTTCGCGCAAAAAGAGCTCGTTGATGCCCCCACGGCCGTCCTTGCCGCGCCCGGCACCGCCTTCCGGCAGGTTGAGTTCGCGGGTATTCTGAAGGGCACGAAGCATCCCGAACTGGCGAGGAAACTCATCGATTATCTGCTGGACCGTCCCTTCCAGGAGGACATCCCGCTCCAGATGTTCGTGTTTCCTGCAAATCGGCATGCACGGCTTCCCGAGGTCTTCGTGAAGTTCGCACGGACCGCGCAGGAACCCGTGATGCTTTCCCCCGATGTCATTGCAGCCAACCGCGAGCGCTGGATCGAGGCCTGGACAGAAGCTGTCCTGAGGTGATCGCCATCAGACCCTCTTCCCGTTTTCTCATCGCCCTCCCTCCCCTGCTCTTCCTCGCAGTGTTCTTCTTCTATCCCCTGAGCAGGATCTTCATCCTGAGTTTCATGCCCGAAGGAGCCCTGGACCTCTCAAAACTCCAGAGACTCGTGACAACGACCTTCTACCTGAAGACCCTGTGGTTCACCACCTGGCAGGCCGCTGTTTCCACGATCCTCACCCTGATGCTGGCCCTGCCAGGGGCCTACGTGTTCGCCCGCTACCGGTTTCCAGGGAAAAGCCTCCTGCAGTCGTTCACCGCCATTCCCTTTGTCCTGCCCTCCGTTGTCGTAGCAGCTGCGTTCCACGCCCTGCTCGGACCGGCCGGCCTTGTGAACGCCTTCCTCATGAACACCTTTGCCCTGCCTGTTCCCCCCATCAACCTCAACCACACGATCTGGTTCATCCTCATGGCCCACGTGTTCTACAACTACACGGTGATCGTGCGCATCGTGGGAGGGTTCTGGGCACGGCTCCAGCCTACCCTGAACGAAGCAGCGAACATGCTCGGCGCCTCGGCGTGGAAAACCTTCACGCACGTGACCTTTCCGCTGCTGAGACCCGCAATCCTTGCAGCTTCGCTCCTGGTCTTCATCTTCTGC
>OMKS01002293.1_pt1 | contig 16070 bp, 13 predicted proteins | sample 1674721 | NCBI WGS metagenome assembly OMKS01 (sample SAMN06264996, study PRJEB25208) | sediment metagenome | isolation source: hot spring sediment | place: USA: California | collected 2014-09-02
TACATGAACCGGCAAAGGACATCGTGTCATCTGCCCGGCTATGGGTTTCGGGCAACACCCGCATTGGATGCCAAAGCGCATTTATCCGGGGGGCACAAGGGTCAGCTGCGCAAAAAAAAAAGAGCGCCCCGGGGAAAACCCCGAGACGCAAAATTCCTATCAAGGCTACAGACTTGTCGAAAATCTTTACATGGACCTAGTACTGTGCGACACGCACATCCGCACCGCCGCCGCCAGTCGCGCCGCCACCGGCGCCGCCTGCCGCTCCGCCTGCTCCGCCTGCGCCGCCCGACAATGTGCCGCCGGCAAAACTGATTGACTCGACTGTCGTGGTTGTTTCTGTCGCGGAAGGCGCTTCACTGTCACTTGCAGCAATAGCGAAACCTGTCACTACGCACGATAACACTGCCAGCCCGATAACCCACCCCATTACGCTGCGACTCATCTTAACCACAATAAATCCTCCTTTAGTAAAGGCTTCTACGTCACTATTTCCAAAGGCACACTTTGATTTCTTTCGGCTTACTACCTGCTGTAATTATACCGCAATAAAAATCAAAAGTCAACCCCTATTTCAAATTTTTTTCCTATATCCCCTCTCAATCACATATAAAAGAGAATTACATAGTATTAATATGTCGTATAACGGCATCAATCACCAAATCCTGCTGATCCGTCGTCAATTCCGGATATATCGGCAAGGCCAGCACCTCGTTGCTCGCCTGATCTGCGTTGGCGCAGGGGTCTTCCCGGACGCTATAGGGCGTAAAACAGGGTTGCCGATGCAAAGGAATGGGATAAAACACGCCGCAGCCGATATCGTTATCCGCCAGGAACTGTCTTGCTTTGTCCCGTTCAGGAATACGAATTACATACTGGTGATATACATGATACTGTTCGGCGCCTTCGACGGGCGTCTGTATTCCCTTTATGCCGCTGAGTTGTTTCGTGTAATAGCGCGCCTTTTCACGGCGCGCTTCATTCCATTTGGCGAGATACCGCAATTTTACGTTCAACACAGCCGCCTGCATCGTATGCAAATGGCTGTTCACCCCAACGACAACGTGCTTATACAAGGCTGACGCGCCGTGGCAACGCAACAACCTGACGGTCTCCGCCGTCTCGTTGTCATTGGTCAACACGGCGCCGCCCTCACCCGCGGCTCCAAGATTCTTGGTCGGGTAAAAGCTGCACGCCGCCGCATGGCCCCACCCGCCTGCGCTGACATCGCTTAGCCGGGCGCCAAGGGCCTGCGCCATATCCTCGACGACGAACAAGCCGTGCGCATCGGCGATTTCGCGAATGATGTCCATGCGCGCGCACTGCCCAAACAAATGCGCCGGCATAATAACGCGGGTGCGTGGGGTAATGAGGCTCTCGACGGCCTGGGGATCAATATTGAACGTGTCGGGGGCAATGTCGGCAAAAACCGGAATTGCGCCGGCATTCACAATCGCGCCGGCGGTGGCAAAAAACGAAAAGGACGTTGTGATGACCTCGTCGCCCGGGCGCAGCGACAATGCCTTGAGCGCGAGCAGCAACGCATCGGTGCCTGAACCGACCCCGACCGCATGTTTGACGCCGACGAATTCAGCCAGGGCGGTTTCAAAAGCCTCCACCGGCGCGCCGCCGCGAAATTGCTGGCTTTCCAACACGCCCGCCACCGCGGCGTCAATCTCAGGTTTAATGGCTGCGTACTGGGCGCGCAAATCCAACATGGGCACCTGCATATCATTTTCCTTATCACGCAACACAAATCGCATCACGCTGCATCGTTACACGTCGCGCCGTCGAACGCTTCCGCCCGACGGGCAATGGACTGCGCCCCTTCAACCTAAGACAAGGGCGCAACTATTCACTGGCGCGCCAGTCTGTAGAGTTCCACATCGCCAATAACATTAACGCCGCCGGTTGTCAACGTTTCAATGGCCGCATCCGGATTGTCGAAACGAAACACGAGCGTCGCCTTGTCGCCGCTGCGGAATGTAAACGCGTACATATACTCGATATTGATGCCGGCGGCCTCAATAATATCGAGAATCCGCACAAATCCGCCGGGTCTGTCTTCCACTTCCGTGGCGACCACTTCGGTCACGTTGACCACCACGCCGGCCTTTTCAAGCACCGCCTTGGCCTGCTGCCAATCCCGGACAATCAACCGCAAAATACCGAACTGCTGCGTGTCCGCAAGGGACAGGGTCAGTATGTTGATGTCGGCGTTCGCAAGGATGCGGCAGAGCTCGCCAAGGTGTCCCGGCTTGTTCTCAAGAAACATGGAAAGCTGATGTATCTTCATGGTTTGTTCTCCTGTGTTTACCTTTGGCGCTGGTCCAAAACCCGCCGGGCCTTGCCTTCGCTGCGCGCAATGCTGTTGGGTTCCACCAGACGAAGGTTGACGCGAATATTGATGACCCGTTCTATGGACGCCGACAATTTGCGCCGCAACCCCTCCATGGCGCCCACGGTGTCGCTGAACACATCAGGCGTAACCTCCACCTGCACCTCCACGTCATCCATTGCGCCGTCATTGGTGAGCACTATCTGGTAATGGGGCGCGACGCCTTCCACGGCCAGCAACGCCTCCTCGATTTGCGAGGGATACACATTTACGCCGCGAATGATGAACATATCGTCACTGCGCCGCGATATGCGTCGAATTCGGCGAATGGTGCGTCCGCAGGGACATGGTTCGGTCTGCAATGCTGTAATATCCCGCGTCCGGTAACGGATCATTGGCATGGCCTGTTTGCTCAGCGTGGTCAGAACAAGTTCGCCCTCACACCCGTCCGGCAACGGCTGAAGCGTTTCAGGGTCAACAATCTCCGGATAAAAATGGTCTTCAAAAATATGCAGCCCGTTCTGTTCCCGGCACTCGTTCCCAACGCCCGGACCGATAATCTCGGACAACCCGTAAATATCGTACGCCTTGATATCCGCCGCCGATTCGATGCGCTTCCGCATTTCATCTGTCCAGGGCTCCGCGCCAAACACCCCCGCCTTAAGCGGCAATTCGCGTATATCAACGCCCAAGTCAGGCGCCCGCTCGATGATTCGCAGGAAGTAGCTCGGGGTGCAGCACAATGCCGTGGCGCCGAAATCCTTCATAAGCATGATCTGGCGGTCCGTGTTGCCGCCGCTGATGGGGATAACCGTCGCGCCCAGCGCCTCCGCGCCGTAGTGCGCGCCAAGACCGCCGGTGAACAACCCGTATCCGTAGGCATTCTGGATAATGTCGCCGCGATCAAGACCGCAGGCGGCAAAGCAACGCACCATAACCTCCGCCCAGACGCGCAGGTCTTCACGGGTATACGCCACAACAATCGGTTTGCCCGTGGTGCCGCTTGACGCGTGCAAACGAACCACTTCACTCATGGGACTCGCGAACAACCCGAAGGGATAAGTGTCGCGAAGATCAACTTTGACCGTGAACGGGAGCCGGGCAATATCATCCAGCGTCTGCACGGCGGCGGGGCTTATGCCCCGCTCGTCCATGCGCTGTCTAAACAGCGCCACGTGATCGTAGGCGCGCTCCACCACCGCCCTAAGGCGATGCAACTGCAATTGTCGCAATTGCGGCAAGGGTAAATAGTCGGGCGCGCTGACCGGATGGAAAACGCAGCCCGCGTCATGCCAAAATTCATTCATAAACTGTCTTTTCCTTGTCTCCTGTTGATGCGTCCCCATCTTGACCCTGTCGCGCCGCCGCCTTTCGCGGCGCCACCCTTTTGTGCGCGTGACACGCGATTAAGTATATACATTACGCTCTGTTCCGGCAAATAACAACACTTCCCCGCGCAATCCAGGAAAAATACGCATGCGAAAACAAAAATCCGGTAAACCCCGCCATGGGGGAGCGGCGGCGCAGCGCAAGCATTCGCCTGTTTGACTCAAGGGAACCGCAGCGGCCCCTCCAGCGTAAAAAGTATCACCCGCTCTCCGGTTCTGGTGCTGATATCGGTGTGAAGACTGACCACGTTTTGCCCGGTAATTGTGTTAATAAGCGCTTCCAGCGTCGCCCGTCCGCCTTCCAACAATTCAATCCGCGCCTTCTTGACCAAAACCCTGCCCCTGTCGCTGGACTCCATATTGGCGAGATTCCGCTCAGCGGGCGTCAATACCCCGCGCAAACGCACCAACACCATGTCGTCAAAAATATACGTCTTGGTCTCTTCAGGACCCCGTCCCATGTATTCCCGTTCGAATTTCACGACAGCGCCGCTGATTTCCGCTTCCAATTGACCCTTTGTTTTCATCATACCGTCCATGAATAGTATAATCACCCTCGGGCAGGCTGCGTCCCGACATTCTTTTGATGTGATGGCAACACCCGCTCCCATCAAACCCATTAGAACAAAACCGCTTTGCGTGATGCAACCGGAACATCACGGAAGGAATCACAGAACCCGGCGCAATCGCTTTCGAGTTTGGCGAACGGCAAGTCAAAGCCGGGAAAATAGTTGACAAAAACTTGCATTTGTGGTATTAATAACGTATACAATGACGCAGGTATCGAGTTCGTGCGCTTGCATATTGGGAAATTTGTTTTCCTTTTGATAGAGAAAAAGCGTATAATGAACAAGCAGGAGTTACAGGTATGAAACACCACAAGCCCGTCACCCGGAAGCCTCAGCTTTCGCAGCTGTCAAACTTTCAGGTGTTCAAGGATTTCCTGTTGAACACCTTGGATCAGCTGATTGAGCTTATTTTCATTCTGACGCGGTAACAAGGGAGTAACGAAACATGCGTACGTTCAAACACTTGTGCCCGGTAACGAAAACGCCGGAGCAGGCCCAGATAAGCAATTTCCAGGTAAAACTCGAGTTTACCACGGCGGTTATTGACCGGTTGCTGCTGGTGGACCGGCAAAGCCCGTGGAAGATTGTGCCCGGCGGCTCCACCGATATTGATGATATTACCAGAGACGATATTAACATTCGATATTAACATTCCTTCCGGGTTTGGGTTTTAGATACCGACAGTCATACTATGTGCCCAATTACGCAAAACCGGCGTGCATGTCGTGTTCAATACGATGTGCGCGTTTTTCTTTAACGCCGTAACGCCCGGATGAAGGACATGCAGCCATGAGTTTTGTCCAAGCCATTATCGTACTCATTGTCATCCTGTGTGTAAACTTATTGATTAATCGCATCGCGACCGTGGCGTTGACATTTACCGGCATGTCGCGGGAAATGGCAAGATTTCAGTCGCGTTCCGCCTTCTGCACGGTCGGATTCACCACCTCCGAGGCGGAGAGCGTGGTCAATCACCCGGTGCGCCGCCGCATTATCATGCTGTTAATGCTGGCCGGCAACATCGGGTTTGTCAGCATCATCGTGACCGGTGTAAGCTCCTTCGGCGACGATTCCACAATACCTTCCTTCGGGAAAATTCTGTTGCTGGTGGGCGTGCTGGGGACGCTTTGGGCCATCGGATCAAGCAAATGGATAGACGACAAGTTGTTTAAGATTATCAGTTGGACGCTTAAGCGCGTATCAAACATCGAAGCGTATGATTATCACGCGCTGCTCCATCTGCAGGAAGGCTACTATGTAACCACCATCCAAATAGACGATAATGATTGGCTTGTGGGGCGCACCCTGGGACAGCTGCGTCTGGCTGATGTGGGCGTCACCATTCTCGGCATCAAACGGGCGGACGGGTCATTCCTCGGCGCGCCGGTGGGCGGCGCTTATATAAGAAAAGGGGACACTCTCATCGCCTACGGCGTGCGAGAAAGCATCGAACGCCTTGACCGGCAGCGGGCCGATGCAAATGGCTGGGAAAAGCATCAGCATATCGTGGCGGCCAAACAGGAACATGTGCAGTCCACTGACTTTTCTGAAACGGCCATGAGCATTTCCGAAATCACCGTGAAAGATGACTCATGGATTGTGGGGCAAACGTTGCAGGCGCTGCGACTGGAAGGCAAAGGAGTTGCCATATTTGGGATCGAACACCAGAACGGCGAAAATGTGACACGTCCTCCCGACACGTATGTGATTCAGCCGGGGGACCGTCTGTTTTGTTATGGCGATCACGAACGCATACATGCACTGAAGCACACGAAGGATATGGCGGCATTCAAGGATGCCATGGGGAAATGCGCCGCCAAGCAATACGGCCAGACAGGCGCCACAGCGCAACAAACAAAATAACTGGGACGGGTGTGTGGAACATGAAAGGCAGTCAGCCTTATTTGTTTTGAATAATACCTCGGCAGACAATCATGGACTTTGAATCTATAAACGCTTTTCTTCTCGACATGGACGGCACCGTGTATCTGGGCGCGCGGCCCATTTCCGGAGCGGCGGCTTTCGTGGCATACCTTCAACGGTCTGACAGGCCCTTCCTGTTTCTCACCAACAACCCTTCCTCCGACGCCGCGTATTACTGTGACAAGCTCAAGGCAATGGGCATTCACGTCACAGTAAATCATATTCTCACCGCGGGCGAGGCCACGGCGGCATACCTGATGGCCGAAACGCCATACAGAAACGTTTATGTGTTGGGGACTCCCTGTTTTGAAGAAGAATTGCGGCGCGCCGGACTGACCCTGGACGCCAAAAACCCGGAAGCCGTGGTTATTTCCTTTGACAAAACGCTAACCTACGAAAAGCTGGAGCGGGCATGTCTGTTGTTGCATGCGGGACTGCCCTATATCGCCACCAATCCCGACAAGGTATGCCCCACCGAATACGGCTGCATCCCCGATTGCGGCGCCATTGCCGCGCTCCTCGAAAGCGCCACAGCCCGCACCCCGCGATTCATCGGCAAGCCTTCACCGGATTTCGCGCGCATGGCGTTGCGCAAACTGAACGCGCAGGCCGCGCGCACCGCCATGGTGGGCGACCGCCTCTACACCGACATGGAAATGGCAAGACAGGCGGGACTCGCCTCCATCCTCGTGTTGTCGGGGGAGACGAAGCGCTCCGACCTTGGCAACGCACCTCAACAGCCCGATTTCGTGTTTGATTCCGTGGCGGAACTGCACAAGGCGCTACAATAAACTCCCTGCGCCCAAAAACCATGAATGCCCATTCTCTTGAACCAAGAGACTGTTTGGGGAAATATCACGTCCCGCGCGGGCGGTTGGCGAGGTGTTTGAGGTGGTAGAGCAGCGTTTGCGCTTCGCGGGGGGAGAGCGCGTCGGGGTCCACCCTTTCCAGTTCTTTTTCGATCTCGCCGGGTTCATGGGCGGCGGCGGGCGCAAAGAGATACATCTGCCGGCAAGCCGCCTCTTCCGCCGCGCCGGTGGCGGGGCCGCCCGCCTCGAGGGATTCGAGGATGTCCCGGGCGCGTTTGAGCACGTCCGTCGGCAGCCCGGCGAGCTTCGCCACCTGAATGCCGTAGCTGTGGTCGGCGCCGCCCTCAACAACGCGGTACAGGAACACGATGGTGTCCTGCCAGTCGCGGACCGCCACGTTCACGTTGCCTGCGTGTTCGAGTTTCTCGCCCAGCTCGGTGAGTTCGTGGTAGTGCGTGGCGAAGAGCGTACGCGCGCGGATGGTGTCGTGGATGTATTCGGCGACGCTCCACGCGATGCTGATGCCGTCGTAGGTGCTGGTGCCGCGCCCGATTTCGTCGAGCACGAGCAGGCTGTTCTCGGTGGCGGTGTTGAGGATGGCCGCCGTTTCGATCATCTCCACCATGAACGTGCTCTCGCCGCGCACGAGGTTGTCCGACGCGCCCACGCGCGTAAAGATGCGGTCCACCACGCCGATGGACGCGCTGGAGGCGGGCACGTAGCCGCCCATCTGCGCCATGAGACACAGCAGCGCCACCTGCCGCAGGTAGGTGGACTTGCCCGCCATGTTCGGGCCGGTCATGATCAACATGCGCGTGCCGCGGCAGTCCAGATGCGTGTCGTTCGGCACGAACTCGCCCTGCCGCGTTACCGCCTCCACCACGGGATGGCGTCCGTCCTTAATGTGTATCGCGCCGGAGTCGTTGATGTCCGGACGACAGTAGTTGTTCGCGGCGGCCACGTCCGCCAGCGCGGCGAACGCGTCCAGCGCGGCGATGCAGTCGGCGTTGTTGCGGATGCGCGCCGCTTCCGCCGCCACGGCGCGGCGCAGTTCGAGGAACAAGTCGTATTCGATGGACTGCATCCGTTCCTGCGCCGTGAGGATTTCCTCTTCGCGCTGTTTCAGTTCCGGCGTAATGAAGCGCTCTGCGTTGGCGAGGGTCTGTTTGCGTTCATAGTCGGCGGGTGCGAAATTCGCCTGTCCTTTGCTGATTTCGATGTAATAGCCGAACACGCGGTTGTAGCCCACCTTCAGTTTTGCGATGCCGGTGCGGTCGCGTTCCTGCTGCTGAAGTGTGGCGATCCAGTTCTTGCCGCCATGCACCAGTCCGCGCAGCCGGTCAAGTTCCTCGTTGTACCCTTCGCGTATGAGGTTGCCCTCGTTCAGCGTCATGGGCGGCTCATTCACCAGCGCCTTGTCAATGCGCGACGTGATGTCGTCCAGCGGGTCGAGGGCGTCGAAAAGACCGCGCAGCAGCGGCGCTTCCGTTGCTTCGAGGGCGTTGCGCAGTTCGGGCGTCCTGCCGAGGGCCGCGCCCAGCGCTTTCACGTCCCGCGCATTGCCCGCGCTCGCGCTGATGCGCCCGAGCAGACGCTCAATGTCCGGCATGCCCTTGAGACAGTCCCGCGTCGTCATGCGCAGCGTGATGTTCTCGAACAGTTCCGTTACCGCCTGCTGTCGTTCGAGGATGGCGTTCACCTTTGCCGGCGGATGCAGAATCCAGTGGCGCAGTTTTCGTTCGCCCATGCCGGTGAGGGTGCGGTCGAGCACGCCCAGCAGCGAGCCGCGTTTCGACTTATCGCTTAATGTGGCGGTCAGTTCGAGATTGCGCTGTGTGTTGGCGTCGAGCGCCACGAAGGCGGACGGCTGTTGATGGCGCGGCAGCGCGAGATGCGGCATGGAATCGCGCTGCGTCTCGCGGATGTAGGCAATCAGCGCGCCCGCGCAGCCCAATGCGCCCGGCGCGTCGGCAAGGTCGCCCAGCCCCTTCAGCGTGCTCAACCGGAACAAATGCAGCAGCGTTTCGCCCGCCTGTTCCGGGTCAAATTCTTCCGGCGGGCGTTTCGTGAACGCCGTTTCCGGGAACCGCTTCCGCAGCGTCGCCGCCAACGCGCTGTCCGCGCCGTCGGCGATGAGGATTTCCGACGGCGCGAGCCGCGCGAACTCGTCCAGCACGGCAACGCCCGAAGCGTCCGCCGCCAGCGTGAGGAACTCGCCCGTGGTGATGTCCACGAACGCGGCGCTGGCGGCGGCGTCAGCGGCGCAAACGGCGGCGAGGAAATTGTTGCATCCGTCCTCGAGCAATTCCGCTTCCATGACCGTACCCGGCGTGACCGTGCGCACTACCTGCCGCTTCACGATGCCCTTCGCCTCGCGGGGGTCCTCCATCTGCTCGCAGATGGTCACCGCGCGGCCCATGCGCACCAGTTTCGCCACATAGCCGTCCACGGCGCGCACCGGCACGCCGCACATGGGGATGCGCTTGTCCTTGTCCGCGCCGTCCCGCGACGTGAGCGCGAGGTTCAGCAATTCCGCGGTTTCGATGGCGTCCTCGAAGAACAGCTCATAAAAGTCGCCCATCCGAAAGAACAGCAGCGAATCGCCGCACTCCGCCTTGGCCTGCAAGAACTGGCGCACCATGGGCGTGGTGTGGTGAGGGGAAATATCGGCTATGCGCATCCAATTGTCTGTCATGGGCGGTATTATACAGACTTTGTTGGGAAAGGGTCATCTGAAAAGCGCGCATGGTTCCGTTAAATCCGTCGGAGCCATGTTATGCGCACCATTCTGCTCCTCTTACGGTCTGCGGCGAAGCGCCTTGACAAGTTCAAACAAACGCCCTTCCACTTGGGCGTATTGGACCGTCCCCTGCTTGTCAATCAATACCGTCTGGGGAATGAAATTAATGCCATAGTTATCGAAACTGACAAAGGGGTCCTCGTCTTTTCCGACGGGATACGCGATGCCATATTCAAGCAGGTATTCCTCTATCTCGTCCGTATCGCTGCTGGCGTCATGAATGCCGATTACCGTTACATCGCCCTGTTCCCGGAAAAGCGCGTGAAGCGCATTCAGCTCCGCCATTCTGTTTCGGGCAAACAGGCTGTCGTCAAAGCCGCCCCAAAACGTAAGGACCACCACGTTCCCGCGCAACATGTCAAGCGTAAGCGGACGGCTGTTGAACCATTCGGCGCACTGAACGGGCGGCGCATCCCCGCCCAGCAATGCGTCAAGGTTGTTCCTGCCCAGTTCCGGGGGTCGCCGCGCCTGATCCGGCTCAAACGGTTCAAGGAGCAGTTCCACTTCACCGGGTTCTTCAACGTTTATCGTGAAATCGCGCCGAAGAAAACGCAGCGGGTGTTCCAGTCGAAACGTCAAGGTTTTCTGATCGGGCTGATAGAAAAACCGTATTTCAAACGAACCGTCTTCCGCCGTAATGTCATGAATCGGCATGGGCAGATCAACGGAGCGCAGATACAACCGGGTCGGTTCCTCTTCCGCCGGGAAACGGGCGCGTCCGCGAATTACGGGCAACGCTTTGAGCCGCACCGCTTCAATGCGTTTATCGCGCACATCGCCAAGAGACACCGGCATATCCGAAAGAATTTCGGTCATGTAGCCGGGCGGCGGCAGGATGCGCAACACGCCGTCCGGACTGCCCACTTGCAGGCGAAACTCGCCGTGACCGTCGGTGAGGGTGTCGTCATATATCACATTGTCCTTCCGAAACAAAACGCGCGCGCCGGGACAGGGCGCTCCATCGGGCAGCACAATACCGCCGCGAATGATATAAGGCGGCAGCAGTTCCAGATTTGCCACGGCGACTTCTTCGCGGCGGCGCATGTCCACCGGCACGGGCGGTGGCGAGGCGTATCGCGGATGCCACGCGGTTGCCATATAGGTGTCCTCCGGCGCGCGCAGATGGTAATAGCCCTCCGGATCGGTCACGGCCTCGGCAAAGCTGCGCTGGCCGCTTACACCAGTCTGAAACAACGACACCCGCGCTTCGGCAATCGGTTCGCCTTCGGCCGTGACCCGTCCGCGCAAACGCGCGCCCTCGTAAAGAATAATGTCATTGCGACGAGTATCCACAGGCAGATAGGCGACGTTTGAATCCGCATACCGGTGATGTCCCAGGGTTAGCTTAATGAAGCCTTTTTCCGGCAGCATGGGAATGTCAAGAACGCCTGCGTCGTCGCTGCGCAACACAGGGAATCCCGCGCCGCTCAAATCCTCCGCAGACACAACAAAGCGATCATTGACCATCATCGCCCGCACCCGCGCGCCGGGGATTGGCATAAAATTGTTGTTAATGACGCGCACCGTAATCGTGGCCGCCGCAACAAGCGTCAACTGAATTTCCAAATCGCCCTGGGGAAGCGCGGTATGGCCGTCAAGGGCGAAGCCCTCCTTATACGCCACCAGTTCCGTCACGCGTATGGCAACAGCGTCAAAACGGAATTGGCCGTTGTCGCCTGTAATCTCCGTGCGGACGCGACGGTCCTGCGAGAGAAACACCGTCGCGCCGGGAACCGACGCGCCGTCCGCGCCCACCACCTTGCCGCGCACCGTAACGGCCCCCGCCACAAAACAAGGCAACGGCGCCAAGACAAGGCATAGCACAACGGTTATTTGCGCGCGCCGCATGGTCTACAACTCCCCGGGCAGGGTTCGCAACAATGTTATGGGCGGCAATCCCACGGCGCGAAGAAGCGGTTCCCCGTTGCGGTCATATACGCAGGACGCATGCGGCGCGGCGCCGCCCGCATACACGGGTACTGCGGCGGCATCGCACGTATACGCGCCGGTTACGGCGACAAGCGACTCCACATGAAAGACGCGCAGCTGCGCGCGGATATTTTCCACCGCCTTAATGTATACGGACGCCTCCGCAGGACTGCAATAGAACGCAAGCAGGGCGCTATCGGCAATATCCGCATCAGGACCGCACAAATGCGGCACATCTCGCCACTTCAACGCCGCCGCATCCTCTTTTGTCGCCGCGCCTGAAAGGGTGATGACGCCAATATCAACCGTTTCGGCGGGCGCGGGGTTGATGTCCTGTCCCGCCGCTGCGTTTATTGCGCCCAGCGATGCGAGACAACGCTGCGGCACGCCCGCGGGGACCGCGGGCCAGAAGAAAGCGCCGTCGGCGTCGGTAAGGCACCGCCAGAGTGGCAACGCATCGGGCAACGCATCGTCGGCGAATAACGCGCCCACGGTCGCGCCGGCCACCGCCTTGCCCCGCTCATTTACCACGCGTCCGGTAACCGTTGCCAGCGACAGCAGCGCCACGCTCCCGTCCTCGGCGTTGCCCCGGTCAAGGGCAAACAGCGCGCCCTGCGCCTTGCCGGGATGTTCGGCAATACCAAAGATGCGGTTGTCATCCGGCATGTTGGTAAAACGCAGGATCACGCGCCCGTCCGCATCCGTCTGCTGCCAGCCGAACTGTTTCGGGCGCAACAGCGATATGAACGCGCCCGCCACCGGCGTTTCGCCGTCATCCTCATAAACGCGCAGATTGAATTCCGGAATCGGCGCAAGCCAAAGGCCGGGCAACTCGAGTGTGCCGCCTCCCGGCGCATTTACACGCAACGCCCGCGTATCCGGCGGCAGGTAGCCGGGCGCGGAATGGAACAGCAACAGATTATCGCCTTCGGCGGCCTGAAGCCGGAACCGCCCGTCACCGCCTGTGCGCGCCGCGCCTGCCGGACGCCCTTGCGTTTCGAGCAGCACCCGCACGCCGGGAATGGGTTCCCCCGTTTTTGCGTCCCCCATCACACCGGTGATCACGCTGGTTTCGGATAATGCAAGCCGGACCTGCCGCTCGGGCGATTCCCCGTGAATATCAACCCGCTGCAAACCGGGCGAGATACGTCCCGAGGCATACGCCTGAAACAGATACACCCCCGGTTTCAGCCGCATTGTAAACATGCCTGAGCCGTCACTTGTGCCGAATGCCGTATCATGAGGCGGCTGTGCGTTGCGCGCCGTGACCACCGCGCCCGAAACGGGGTCCGCCGCGCCGCGAACGGACACCTGGCCGCGCACGGTTACGCCGCGGTGCATGACAACCTTCAAGTCGCTTGTTCCCGCGGCAATATCCGTCACAGCTTCCTGCGCAAACAGGGGATGCGCAAATTTCAACGCGATTACAGCGTCAGCGGGAACATTTCCCACGCGAAACCGGCCGGATGCGTCGGACTCAGGCGGCGCGATACCATAAGCGGCCATCTTCGACAGGGGTATGCCCACTTTGACGGGATGGGTGATGGCAATACTGGCAACATGCGCGCCCGACACAGGCGCGCCGCGCGCGTCGTTCACCGTTCCGCTGATTGCGGCCTCTTTCGTTAGCGTAATGACAACATCACACGGTTCGTCTCCGGCGGCGACGTTCAGATGGACGCCGCCAAATCCATAACCGGGCGCCGTCGCGAACACGCCCACGCCGCCAAAAAAATCGCCGGCGATGGAAAATGACATCCCCGTCACGACTCCCTGCACCACCGCGTTTTCTATCCCCGGTTCGGCAAATACCCGCGCGCCGGCAATCGCATTACCTGTCTCATTCGTAATGGTTCCCGCCATATCCGCCCGGCTTGCCGCACAACCCAGCAATAGCGCGCCATAAAGAATCACGAGAGATTGTCGTTTCATAGAGGCTTTCGCTCCCATATTCTGTCATGCCGATTTACGCGCATATTGTAAAGGAAACGGCAGGCCGCCGTAAACGGAAACCTGCCGTCGGAAAAACGATGCGGGGAATATTTTATGCGCCGGGCATGGGAATCGGGCCCACGGGGTATTCGTGGTTGAAGTCAAGCACTTCCGGAACCAGGCTCTCGTCCGCGTTCAGCGCCTCGTCCCAGGTGATTTCCTTGCCGGTGTAACCGGCCATGCGCCCCATAATGGCCGTGAGCGTGCTTTCCGAAGTGCGGACGCCCTCGTTGATATACGGGATTTCGCCGCGAATACTCCTTATCAGCGCAATATGCTCGTTCACGTAGGGATCGCTGCTGTCCCGCGCAAGATCGCGGCACGTGCTCTTCCCCTTTGTGCCGGTGACCTCCTCGAACACGGCGTTTGCGCTGTTGTTCCAATGGCGTGACATGCTGATCATGTGCAGGCCGTTCGCATACTCAAAATCGCATGAGAAGTTGTCCCACAGATCGCCGTATTTTTCCTCGGAAGGCTTCCATGCGCGTCCGCCCGACGCCACCACCTTCACCGGATGGGCGTCGAGCACCCAGTTGATCACGTCCAGATTATGCACATGCTGCTCGACTATGTTGTCGCCGCAGGTCCAGATGGTGTTGTACCAGTTGCGCAGGCGATATTCCAGATCGCTCCATTCAGGCTTGCGTTCATGGCAGAAGGGAAGACTGCCGTTCCAGTACGCGCGCGCCGCCATAATCTCGCCGATTTCCCCGTCTTGAAGCCGTTTGATGGTCTCTACGTAAGATGTTTGATGACGGCGCTGCAAACCGGTGACCAGCACGAGATTCTTTTCCTTTGCCGCATTGGCGGCGGCTATACAGCGACGCACCCCGGTGGCGTCCACCGCAAAAGGCTTTTCGCTGAAACAATGCTTGCCCGCGGCGATTATGGCTTCTAGATGCATGGGGCGCGCATACGGCGGCGTCGCATGAATGACAATGTCAACGTCCGTTTCGAGCAGACGCTGATACGCATCAAGCCCGGCGAAACACATGTCATCCTTGATGTCCACCTTGCCTTTCACCTTCGGATGCGTGTTCTCCTCGATTTCCTTGCGTTTGCTCTGCAACCTGTCCTCAAACACGTCCGCAAGCGCCACCAGCGTTACATTGTCGTTGCCGGACAAACAGTTGACCGCGGCGCCGCCGCCGCGTCCGCCGCAACCGATAAGGCCGATTTTCAACGTGTCACTGTTGCTTTGTGCGAGGCCCGGGCTGCCGGAAAGAATGGCGAACCCTGCCGCTACTGCGGACGCTTTGGCGAAGTCGCGACGCGACAAGCCGTTTTCAGTCTTTTTGCTCATAATCCCTTTACCTCTCTTCTATGGCTCCAGTTTCGAGGGAAATGGAAACACCGCTACGCACAACGGATTTGGGTTGTCCTTTTCCCTTGGTATTGAATAGTGAACGCCGGTCGTCCGGGCCGACGACAGTAATAGCATAGCACAAACTGAGAGAAAAAAACATGTGACATTTCTAAAGCGTTTTGACTGTGAATTTGTGACGCGCTTCCTTATAGTGGATAATAAGGACGTGTTCCGGAAACCACGGTCTATGACGCGAATTATTCACATAACCGATCTGCATTTCTGGCAACTGGTCAAGAACCCGCTGTTGCTTTTTAACAAACGCATTTTGGGCAATCTAAACCTTCTGGCGCGCAGGCGTCGCCATGTGCGTCAGGAGCGCGCTGCTTCCTTTGTGGAATTGTTCAACACCCTTGGCGCGCACGCGCTTCTCATCGGGGGCGACCTCACCACCACCGCCACCAACGCTGAATATGAAATGGCGGTTGAATTCGTAAACGCCCTTGCCCGGTCAGGCGCGCCTGTTTACATGACCGCCGGCAATCATGACATGTACACCTTTGAATCGCGTCGCCGGCGGCGTTTCGAAAAACACTTCGGCGACCGCCTTGATGACGCCGACAAACCCCGCCTTTCTTATTTGCCGGGCGGCGCGCCGTTGCTCATACTGCCCACCGCCGCCCCAAACATGTTGACTTCGCGCGGACATATCACCACCGCGCAAATGCTGGAAGCCCGCAGGCTGATCGAGGAAGCGCCCGAAGGCCGCCTCGTTGTGCTCGCCCATTATCCGGTACTGCCCAATCCAACCGCCTTCCATTACGGCGTCACCCGGCGGCTGGAAAACAGCGACCGGCTGCGACGCATCTTGGGCGACGCAAATCGCCCGATTCTGTATCTGGCGGGACATGTGCATGTGTTCAGCCGAACCGTGGACCCCCGTTTCCCAAACCTGGAGCAAATAACCACCAGCGCGCTCTTTTACCAGAAGCGACATTTCCCGGGCGGATTCACGG
>OMKS01002299.1_pt1 | contig 16038 bp, 9 predicted proteins | sample 1674721 | NCBI WGS metagenome assembly OMKS01 (sample SAMN06264996, study PRJEB25208) | sediment metagenome | isolation source: hot spring sediment | place: USA: California | collected 2014-09-02
GGGGTCTCCTGGGGCGCGCGGGTCATGCCCATCCGTGTGCTCGGCAAAGGGGGCGGTACCAGCTACGACATCATGCAAGGCAACTACTTCGCGGCCGGTCTCCCCAACGACTCGGACACCCTGCCCGCTACCGCGGCGGACATCATCAACCTCAGCCTCGGTTGTCAGGACTGCTACTCGCAGACCGAGCAGGACGCCTACAGCGCGATCCGGGAGGCGGGCGTGATCATCGTCGCGGCCGCGGGCAACGCCAACACCAGCGTGCCCGGATACCCGGCCGCCTACGAGGGCGTGGTCTCGGTCTCCGCCGTCGATTACCAGAAGCAGCGCGCGCCCTACTCCAACTTCGGGCCGACCATCGATGTCGCCGCGCCGGGCGGCAACATGGCCGTCGACCTCAGCGGTGATGGCTATCCCGACGGGGTGCTGAGCACCCGGGCCGACGACTCCAGCGGCAGCCGCCTGCCGATCTATGATTTCCAGCAGGGCACGTCGATGGCGGCCCCGCACATGGCGGGCGTGGTGGCGCTGATGAAGTCGGTCAATCCGGGCGCCGTCACGCCCGCTGCGCTGGATACCTGGCTGCAGAGCGGCGCCATCACGGAGGACCTCGGTGCCGCAGGCCGCGACGACCTCTACGGCCACGGCCTGATCGATGCCGCCAAGGCGGTGCAGACGGTGCAGGCGGCCAGCGGCGTGCCACCGACGATCCTCACCGTCTCGCCGAATACGCTGGATTTCGGCAGCGTGCAGACCGAACTCGCCCTTACCCTGGGCCAGTCAGGAGACGGGACCGTAGTGGTCACCAACGTGTCGACGACGGCACCCTGGCTCGCCATCATCCCCCCGACCGAGCTGGGCGAATACAGCATCACGGCCGATCGCACGGGCCTGGCCTTCGGCATCTACACGACGAACCTCGCCATCGCCTACACCGTGGATGGTGACCTCCGTGAGGTGGCTGTCCCCGTGACCCTCACGGTCAGCGACGGCGGCGCCTCCGGTACCGAGGGCGACACCGGCTACACGTGGATCATCCTGGTGAACGTGGACACATTAAGTACCGCCGCGCAGACCAGCGTTGCCAACGTGAACGGGACCTACAGCTACCGGATCACGGGGGTACCCAACGGCGAGTACTATGTGCTGGCCGGCACCGACTCGGACAATGACGGGTTTATCTGCGACGCGGGTGAGTCCTGCGGTGGCTACCCGACCCTCGGCCTGCTCCAGCGCGTGGTCGTGAATAATGGTGACGTCGGCAACATCGATTTCGGGCTGACCTTCCCCAGCGAAGTCACGTCGAGCGCCCTGCACGATGCCGCCGGCCGCCCCGACGGCTTCAGCAAACTGCCGGCCACCGAGGCGCCCGCCGAGAAACACGTCGAGGGAGTGAACCGATGAGGCACCCGATTAACGTCATGCGCGCCCTGCTCGGCCTGGGCTCCCTGTTCATCGTCACCGGCTGCACGAACATGCCATCAACCGATATCACCGTGCTGCACCGGGCGACCCACTGCGCATCGACCGAGGCACAGCCCTCGGCCACCTGGGTGGGCGATGGCGACACACTGACCGCCACCCACGCTCGCCTGACGGGCCAGCAGCTCGGCGCGCGACCGCCGTTGCCGGCGGTAGACTTCGAGCAAGCCGGCGTGCTGTTACTGGAGATGGGGCAGCGACCCACGGGCGGTTACGCGGTAGCGCTCGCCGAGCCGGTCATCGCGGTCGACGACGGGATCGCGACCGTCACGGTGAACTGGCAGGAACCGGCCCCCGGCGCCATCGCCACGCAGGCATTGACCAGCCCCTGCCTGCTGCTGGAGATACCGCGGGGCGATTACACGTCGATCCGCGTCGTCGACCAGGACGGTCGGCTGCGGCTGGAGATACCCGTAACACCCTGACGGGGTGCTCCGGGCTGCCAATCTGTACTCTTTCGTTTACTGGCCTCCTGTACTGGACTTGATCCGGTACAGGAGCCTGGAACGGCGGGCAGCCAAGCAGCGCGTGATGCTTCCACCTCAGGGGGCATGGACCCTGGATTCCCGTTTGCCGGATCCAGTCCATCCAGCACAGGCGCTGTCGCGAGGACGCCGTGTTTGATCCCTGGGTGCGCCGACCAGAGGGTCGCCCTGCCGCTCGGACTCCGGGCGCCGATGTTCACAACGGACAACTGGCCACTGAGGATCCCACCGTTGCGGCACTGACGTGCTTCAGATGCCGTCCGCGAGTCTTTCCAGGAACATCGCTGCTGGGTTTACGCGTCTAGCCCAGGCCGACGCCGTCGATGGACGTGCCGCAGTCGGGGCAGGCGCCGTTCTGGATGCGGTTGGCGCGCACGCGAAAGCCGTGGCGCTCGATCAGCAGGGCGCCGCAGTGCGGGCACCAGGTGCTCTCGCTGCGCTCGCCCGGGACGTTGCCCTCGTAGACGTAGCGCAGCCCGGCCTCCTGGCCGATCTCCACCGCGCGGCGCAGGGTCTCCACGGGGGTGACGGCCGTGTCCATCATCTTCCAGGCGGGATAGAACTTGGAGACGTGCCAGGGCACGTCCTCGCCCACCGAATGCACGAACTCGGCGATGTCTTTCAGCTCCTGTTCGGAATCGTTCACGCCCGGAATCACCAGGGTCGTCACCTCCACCCACACGCCCAGCTCGTGATAAAGGCGGATGGCGTCCAGGATGGGCTCCAGGCGCGCGCGGCTGATGTGGCGGTAGCTCTCGTCGCTGAAGAACTTGAGGTCGACGTTGGCGGCATCCAGCACCTCGGCGAGGTCACGCAGCGGCTGCTCGGAGATGAAGCCGTTGGTGACGAAGATGTTCTTCAGACCCTGCTGGCGCGCGAGCACGGCGGTATCGTAGGCCAGCTCGTAGAAGATGGTGGGCTCGGTGTAGGTGTAGGCGATGGAGGTCGCCCCGGCGGCCAGGGCCGACTCGACGATGCCCTCCGGCGTGACCGGCTCGCCCGGCACCCGGCCCTCCAGTTCGGAGAGCGCGGGGCAGACCAACGGCATCGGCGCCGACCCGCTCGCGTGCTTGGGCAGGTGCTCCTTCGCCCACTGGGAGATCTCCCAGTTCTGGCAGAAGGCGCAGCGCATGTTGCAGCCCACGGTGCCGATGGAATAGGCGGTGGAGCCGGGATGAAAATGAAACAGCGGCTTCTTCTCCACCGGCTCCACCAGGCGCGACACCACCCGGTCGTAGACCAGGGTGTAGAGGTGCCCGCCCCGGTTGTAGCGCACGGCGCATGCCCCGCGGGCCCCCTCGGGAATGTGGCAGTCGTGCGGACACAGGGTGCACAGCACCTTGCCGTCTTCCAGGGTCGTGTAATAGCGTGCCTCGTGCATGAAGCTCCCCTCCTGGGCGAATCGGCCGCTGGCCGGCGGCCCGTGTTCTATCTTCACGAGTGTAGCCCGGTTCCAGCCATGATCACGATCAAGGAGGTCCGCATGACCAACGTCGAAACGAAGGACACGGGTCACCCGGAGGCCGCCGCGGAGGCCCTGCGCGTCCAGGCCCGGCTCGACGCCTACACTGACCTCAAGAACGAGATCGAGCCCTGGCTGATGGAAGAGCGCGAGATCCCGGCGCGCGAGGCGCTGGCCAACGTGGTCTTTCACCTGGAGGCCGAGATCGCCGAGCAGCATCGGCGGCTGGAGGTGCTGGGGGAGACGGAGCGCCGATAGCGAGACCGTCAGGCAAACAGCGGCCCGCCACTCCGGTCTGCCTCGGCAAGGGGTGCCGATTCGGCATTCGGCTTGGGGCCGGTACTTCCCGGCTTTCCCCGCCGGGACGAGCGCGACGCCCGCCGCTCACGATGCCCCGGCTTTCCTCCGTGGTGCCTATACCTCGCGTCGCATGGCGCTTGCGGCCCCCCTCCCTGCGTAAGCTGCCAGCCGCGGGCTCCACCCTACCTCGCCCGACGGGCGAGGTTGATGCCACTGGAGATCACGCCGACGTGGCTGAAGGCCTGGGGGAAATTGCCGAGGAAGGCGCCGCTGGCGGGGTCGATCTGTTCCGGAAGCAGCCCCAGGGGGTTGGCACGGGCACAGAGCGCGTCGTAGAGGGCCTCGGCCTCGTCGAGACGTCCCTGGCCGGCGAGGTTGTCCACCAGCCAGAAGCTGCACAACAGGAAGGCCCCCTCATCGCCCGGCAGACCATCGGGCGATTCGTGCGGCAGGTAGCGGAAGAGCAGCCCCTCCCCGGCCCCCAGGCGCCGGACGACGGCACGGGTGGTGGCCACCATCTTGGGATGGTCGGCCGAGATCACGCCACGCAGTGGCAACGCCAGCAGGCTGGCGTCGATGCCACCCCCACCCAGGTGCTCGGTGAGGGACTGAAGTTGCGGGTCCCAGGCCTCGTCCAGGATGGCCTGGCGAATACGTGCCGCCTCGGCGCGCCAGGCCGGCACGTCGCCCGGCATGCCGTGCTTTTCGGACATCCGGGCGCCACGGTCCAGCGCGACCGCGCACAAGGCGGCGGAATAGGTGAAGGGCCGCCCGGCGGTGCGCACCTCCCAGATGCCGTGGTCGGGGCTGCCCCATTCGCGGCCGGCGGCGTCCACCAGCCGGCGCAGACGCTCCCAGAGATCGTCGTCCAGGCGCCCGCCCCATTCTGTCCAGCGGTAGGCGCAGTCCAGGATCTCGCCGAACACGTCGTGCTGGCGCTGCTCGACGGCCCCGTTGCCCCAGCGTACGGGACCGGAACCGCGGTAGCCCTCCAATCCGGGCTCGCTGCGCTCCGGCGGCGGCAGGTGGCCGTCCACGTCGTACAGCACGCGCGGGCGGCCGGCGCGGTCGACCGCATCGAGTACCCAGCCGATGTAACCCGCCGCCTCGTGGCCCATGCCGATGCGCCCCATGGCGTAGACGGAAAAGGCGGCATCGCGGATCCAGGCGTAGCGGTAGTCCCAGTTGCGCGGCCCGCCGATCGCCTCCGGCAGCGAGGTGGTGGGCGCGGCGATCATGGCGCCGGTGGCGGTGTAATCCAGCAGCTTCAGGGTGATGGCCGAGCGGCGCACCAGCGCCTCCTGCCGTCCGTCGTAGACGAAATGGCGCATCCATTGATGCCAGACCGCGCGTGTGGCCTCCAGGATCTCCTGCGGCGCGAGGGCATGAAAGCGCCGGGCGTGCGGGCCCCAGGAGAGGACCAGGTGGTGGCGCTCGTCGGCTTCGAGGTGATGGAGCTGGTCCAGGCGGTCCAGGGGCAGGCTGGAGGCGAGGTGCAGTTCCAGGTCGGGGCGGCGGTTGAGGACAAGCGCCAGGCCGCCGCCATGCGGCTCCATGCGCGCACCGCCCCAGGGCTCGACGCGCACACGCAGGCGCACGCGACCGTCGAGTACGTCGATCCGCCGCAGCAGCTCGCTGCGGCCGGCCGGCGCATCCTCGGAGAGGTCGGCCCCGGCACGCAGCGTGAGGGCATCGGTGACACGCACCCGGCCCTCCGGGCCGCTCATCTCGGTCACCAGCACGCCGGTGTCGGGCTCGTAGTACTGGCGCGACGAGATCAGGGGCTCCGGGGCGATACCCAGGCATCCCCCGCGGCCGGCGTCCAGCAGGCCACAGAACAAGGGCTCGGAATCGAAGCGCGGTACGCACATCCAGGACACGGCACCGTCCCGCCCCACCAGCGCGGCGGTGGTGCCGTCGCCGATGAGGCCATGATCCTCGATCGGCAGGTAGCCGTCTGTTCGCTTGAGCTCGGTCTCGGGGCTGCTCACAATGGTCTCCGGGTCAATCACGTCGATGCGTCCGGCGACGGGCCGAGAATGGCCACGGACTCGCCGGGCAGATGGATCATGCCCTTCTCCAGCGCGACCCCGGGCTCGGAGGCGAGCAGGACTTCCGACACGCCCGTTTCCGGCAACTCGAGGCGCTGCGCCAGGCGGGCCAGGTTACAGGCCAGGACCACGGTCCCGCGCCGCATCAGCAGCCAGTGCGCGGTCTCGTCGAACTGCACGTCCACGCTGTCCAGGCGATCATCGCCGAAGGCCGGATGGCCGCGACGCAGGGCGACGAGCTTGCGGTACCAGGCCAGGACGCTGGCGTGAGGCTCGCGCCCGGGCTCGCCCCAGTCGAGCCGCGAGCGCTCGAAGGTCTCGCGGGCCTGGGGATCCGGGATGGTCTCCGGATCCCAGCCGAAGGCGGCAAACTCCCGGCGCCGACCCGCGCGCACCGCCTCGCCCAGCGCCGGATCCTCATGGTCGGTGAAGTACAGAAACGGGGTGAGCGCCCCCCATTCCTCGCCCTGGAACAACAACGGCACGAAGGGCGCAGTGAGCACCAGGGCCGCCCCCACCCGAAGCAGGCCCGGCGAGAGCAAGGCCGCGCTTCGCTCGCCCCGGGCCCGGTTGCCAACCTGGTCATGGTTCTGCAGGCAGCCGACGAAACGCCGGCCCGGCAGATCGGCGGCGGGTCGACCATGGCTGCGCTGACGGTAGGCCGAGTAACGGCCGTCGTAGACCAGCCCGCGCGTCAGGGCCCAGGCCACGTGGGCGAGGCGGCCGAAGTCCCGGTAATAGCCGCCATGCTCGCCAGTGAGCACGGCATGCAGGGCGTGGTGGAAGTCCTCGTTCCACTGGGCGTCCAGTCCGTAGCCGCCGGCCTCCGGTGAGCGGATCACGCGGGGGTCGTTGAGGTCGCTTTCGGCGATCACCACCAGATGGCGCCCCAGCTGGGCCTCCAACGCGCGAACCTCTCGCGCCAGGGTCTCCAGAAAGTGGGTGGCAGAGGTGTCGACGATGGCATGAATGGCGTCGATGCGCAGGCCGTCGAGATGGTAGTGCTCGAGCCACATGGCGGCGTCATCGAGGAGGAAGCGGCGCACGATGTCGCTGTGGGCCTGATCCAGGTTGATGGCCTCCCCCCAGGGAGTGGCGTAGACATGCGTGAAATAGGGGCCGAACCTGGCGAGATAGTTGCCACTGGGACCGAGGTGGTTGTAGACCACGTCCAGCAGCACCGCCAGCCCCTTGCGGTGGCAGGCGTCCACCAGGCGTTTGAGCCCGTCGGGCCCGCCATAGCCGTGGTGCGGGGCGTAGAGATCCACCCCGTCGTAACCCCAGCCGCGCTCGCCCGGGAACGCCGCCACGGGCATCAGCTCCACGTGGGTGGCGCCCAGGTCCACCAGGTGATCGAGCCGGTCGATGGCCGCCTCGAAGGTCCCCTCGGGCGTGAAGGTGCCGATGTGGATCTCCTCGATGACCGCCGCGGCCAGCGGCGGGGCCTGCCAGCCGGCGTCGTGCCACTCGAAACGCGCGTGGTCTACCCAGCGGGAGGAGCCATGTACGCCTTGCGGCTGCCAGGGCGAGCGTGGGTCGGGAAACGGGCCCTCCCCGTCCAGGTAAAAGGCGTAGTCGACACCGTGCTCGAGCGACGGTGCCTCTACGGACCACCAGCCGTCCGCATCAGCGATCATGGGCAGGCACTCCCCGCAGCACGCGAGTTCCACCCGGCCGGCACTCGGTGCCCAGACGCGCAGCGCGGTCATCCGGCCTCCTCCTCGCGCTCAAGCAGGGCCACGGGAAAACCGGCCAAAAGGTCGGCCATCGGCACGCGCCCGCCGTGCACGGCCTGGCCGGTGAGGACGTCGCGCCAGGTGCCAAGTGGCAGCACCAGCCCGGTATCGCCCCAGTCGCCATCCAGCCCCAGCGGCAGCCGCGGCACCAGTACCGCCACGGCCTCCCCGCGCAGGTAGGCCACGCCGTGTGCCGCCCGGGCCCCGTCGAGGGACAGCGGCCGGTAGCTGCCGCCCGGGCCCAGGCAACGCGGCTGGCGGCGGCGCAATTGCAGGGCCTGGCGGATCATCCAGAGCTTGGGCAGGCCGTCGTCGGCACGGGTCAGGATCTCGGCAATGGACAGGTGCCCCAGCTCGGCCAGCAGCCGATCGCGCCGGGCGAAGTCCACCTGCCGGCGGTTGTCCGGGTCGACCAGGCTCAGGTCCCAGAGCTCGGTGCCCTGGTAGAGGTCGGGGATACCAGGGGCGGTGAGCTTGATCAGGGTCTGGGCCAGGCCGTTTACTCGCCCGGGCGCCACCAGCGGCGCGACGAAAGACTCGAGCTCCGCGCGAAATTCCGCGTCGTCCAGGATGGCGGTGACGAAGTCCTGCACGGCCTGTTCGTAGGCCTCGTCCGGCTGGGTCCAGGAACTGTGGAGCTTGGCCTCGCGCACCGACTTTTCCATGTAGGCCGTCACGCGTGGCGTCTCGATGGGCCAGGCGCCGACCAGGGTCTGGTAGAGGAGGTATTCGGTGGCCGGATCAGGCCACTCGCCGCGCCGGTGGCCGGCGTTGTGGTGCCGCCAGCGCCGCACCGTGCGTGACCAGGCCTCCGGGATCTCGGAAAGCAGCAGCAACCGGGCACGCACGTCTTCGCTGCGCTTGGTGTCGTGGGTGGAGGTGGCCAGCAGCGCGCGGGGCTGGTGCCTGGCGGCCTGCTCGCAGGCCTGGTGGAACTCCGACACCGCGATGCCGAAGCGTGTCGGCTCGCCGCCCACTTCGTTGAGAGCCACGAGGCGGTGGTAACGGTAGAACGCCGTGTCCTCTACCCCCTTGGCCATTGCCGGGCCGGTGAGTTGCTGAAAGCGCATGGCCAACTCCGACTCCAGCTCGCCGGGGATCCGTAGCAACAGTAGCGAGCGCAAGAACGCGAACAGCTCCGGGTCCAGATCGGGCCGCCGATCGCGCGCGTGGTTCAGGGCCCGGGAGATGTAGCGCCGGTCCGCTTCCGTGACCACGCCGTCGCGGGCGCGCACGTAGGTGCGGTAAACCGGAAAACATACCGCCACCTCCAGCAGGACCTGGTAGAGCTCGTGGCGCGTGTAGTCGCGGTGCCGACGATGGCGTTCGCAGATGTCGACGAACAACGAGGCCAGTCGATTGAGGTCGCTGCCGAGCAGCTCCTTAAGCACCTTCCGCTTGCTGTGGTGCACCACCTCGGCGAAGTCGGCGGCCTCACCGGTGATCTCTTCGAGCTGGCGCGCAAGCGGCTCCTCGCCGGCCGGGTCGACGAACAGGCCCTGCACCCGGTTGAGGAAGTCATAGCCGGTGGTGCCGGCGACGGGCCAGTCTGCGGGCAGGGATTCGCCGGGCTCGAGGATCTTTTCGGCCACGATCCAGGCCTCGGGACAGGCCTGACTCAAGCGCTGAAAGTACTGGGCCGGGTCGCGCAGGCCGTCCGGATGATCGATGCGCAGCCCGTGCACCGAGCCGTCACGCGCCCAGCGAATGGGCAGTGTGTGAATGGCATCGAAGACCTCCTGCTCCTCCACCCGCAGACCGGCCAGGTTATTGATGTCGAAGAAGCGCCGGTAGCCCAGGTCCCGGGCCGCGGTTCGCCACCACGCGAGACGGTAGTTCTGTTTCTCGATCAGCGCGTCCAGTGCGTCTGGATCCTCGTTGTGGTGCCGGACCTGCACCCGGATGGCTGCTTCGGCCTCGGGCTCGTCGCGGCACAGGGCGGCCAACAGGCGACGCAGCACCGCCTTGTCGCGATGGCGCCGCTCCACCGCCCAGCCGAAGGTGACGTGGGGACGCGGCAGGCGCGCGCAGGAGTCGGCGATAAAGCCCAGCAGCTCCGAGCCGCTGTCCGCATGGGCGGCGCCGAGCAACTCGTCCAGGGAGGATGGATCGAGGGGAAAGACGTGTTCGTGGTAACCCAGTGTGAACAAACCCTCGGTGTGGCGCAGCTCGAGCTCCCCGGCCTCGAGCACGCGGCCGTAATGATCGCCGAGCACCGGCAGGAGGACCTTGTTCGGCCAGCGCTCCTCGGAGGCCTCCCAGTCCACGTCGAAGTACAGGGCGTAGCGGCTGCTCGGGCCGTTCTCCAGCACGTCCCACCACCAGGGATTCTGGTCGCCGGCCACGGCCATGTGGTTGGGCACGAGGTCGAGCATCTGGCCCATGCCGGCGGCTTCCAGCGCCTGGCATAGCCGACCACGGGCGTCCTCCCCGCCCAGCTCCTCGTTGACCCGCGATGGATCGACCACATCGTAGCCGTGGGTACTACCCCGCACGGCCTGCAGATAGGGGGAGACGTAAAGATGGCTCACCCCGAGACGGGCGAGATAGGCGACCAGCCCCGCCGCCTCGCCCAGGCCGAAGCCGGGGCGCAGCTGCAGGCGGTAGGTGGCCACCGGCTCAGGCCGCATGGCGCAGTACCACGATCGATCGCGCCGCGACCTGCAGAACCGCCTTCGCATCGAAGGCCTCGTCCCCCTTGCCCCATCCCTCGACGGTATCCAGCTCGCGCACCCAGCGTCCTCCCCAGACGCCGTCGGGCAGCGTGAATTCGAGCGGCTCGTGGTGCGCGTTGAAGATGAGGTAGAAGCTGTCGTCCACGATGCGCCGGCCCTGGCAATCGGGCGCCGGGATGGACTCGCCGTTGAGGAACACGCCCAGCGACTTGGCGTAGTCCTCGCCCCAGTGCTCCTCCGCCATCCGCTCGCCAGCGACCGTGAACCACGCGATGTCCGTGACCTCGCTCCCATGGATGGGCTGTCCCTGGAACCAGCGGCGGCGGCGAAACACGGGGTGCTCGCGCTGGAAGTGGATCAACCGCCGGCTGAATTCCAGTAACTCCCGATCCACGTGCGTCCAGTCGTACCAGCTGATGTCATTATCCTGGCAGTAGGCATTGTTGTTGCCCTGTTGGGTTCGGCCGATCTCGTCGCCCCCAAGCAACATGGGCACCCCCTGCGACAACAGCAGGGTGACCAGGAAATTGCGCTGCTGACGTCGGCGCAGGGCCGTAACCTCCGGGTCGTCGGACGGCCCCTCCACGCCGCAGTTCCAGGATCGGTTGTGGTCTTCGCCATCGCGGTTGTCTTCGCCGTTGGCCTCGTTGTGCTTCTCGTTGTAGGACACCAGGTCACGCAAGGTGAAGCCGTCGTGGGCGGTGACGAAATTGATGCTGGCATTGGGCAGCCGCGAGCTGGACTCGTAGAGGTCGGAACTGCCGGTGAGGCGGTAGGCGAACTCACCGAGGGTCCGGTCCTCGCCGCGCCAGAAGTCACGCACGGTGTCACGGTAGCGGCCGTTCCACTCGGACCACAGTGGCGGAAAGTTGCCCACCTGATAACCGCCCTCGCCGATGTCCCAGGGCTCGGCGATGAGCTTGACCTGGCTGATCACAGGGTCCTGCTGGATGATGTCGAAAAACGCCGAGAGGCGATCCACCTCGTGCAGCTCCCGCGCCAGCGTCGCGGCCAGGTCGAAACGAAACCCGTCCACGTGCATCTCGATCACCCAGTAGCGCAGCGAGTCCATGATCATCTGCAGGACGTGGGGATGGCGCATATTGAGGCTGTTTCCCGTGCCCGTGTAATCCATGTAATGGCGCGCGTCATCAGGCATCAGGCGGTAATAGGCCGCGTTATCCAGGCCCTTGAGACTCAGCATCGGGCCGAGGTGGTTACCCTCGCTGGTGTGGTTGTAGACCACGTCGAGGATCACCTCAATTCCGGCCCGGTGCAGGGCCTTGACCATGTCGCGAAACTGCCGCACCTGGTCACCGGCGGCACTGTCTGCGGTGTACTCGTTGTGCGGCGCGAAATAGGCGATGCTGCTGTATCCCCAGTAGTTGCGCAGGCCCTTCTCCTCGAGGTGCGCCTCGTGAATGAACTGGTGGACCGGCATGAGCTCCACGGCCGTCACCCCCAGACCGTTGAAGTACTCGAGGGCGACAGGATGGGCGATCCCGGCATAGGTTCCACGTAACGCCTCGGGGATGTCAGGGTGCCGGATGGAGAAGCCCCGGACGTGGGTCTCGTAGATGACGGTCTCGTGCCACGGGGTGCACGGGTGACGGTCGCCTTCCCAGTCGAAGCCCTGATCCGTGACCACGGACTTCGGCACGAAGGGCGCGCTGTCGAGATCGTTGAACGAATCCTCCGGATCGTCGAAGCGGTAGGGAAACACGGCCTCGTCCCAGATTACCTGCCCCTCGACGGCCTTGGCGTAGGGGTCGAGCAACAGTTTGGCAGGGTTGCAGCGATGGCCCTTTGCCGGCTCCCATGGCCCATGCACGCGATAGCCATAACGCTGCCCGGGACCGATGCCGGGCAGGTAGCCGTGCCAGCAATGCGCGTTCACTTCGGTCAGATCGTGAACGCCGGTTTCGCGGCCCGCCTCGTCGAACAGGCAGAGCCGCACGCGCTCGGCCACCTCGGAGAACACCGAAAAGTTGGTGCCGTCACCGTCCCAGGTGGCACCCAGCGGGTAGGGGTCACCCGGTCGAACAGCGGCCGCCGGCGAGGCTGGGCCGGCTGCTTTCGGCTGGTCCATTTATTACTCCCCTGTCGTACAGGAAAAGGCTCGCCAGGAACGCCCCGACGGGGACGGGGCCACCCATGGGTGGCATCCCCGGTGCGCTGGCACGACTCGACTACACTCAGGAGCGTAGACCGATTTCATCCACCATGCCGGGAGGTTTCGTGCAGGAGCATGCCGACACTGTCAGCGACACCCAGTCCTTTTCGATCAAGGACTGCGCGCTGATCGCCATCTCCACCGGGCGGCGCGCCTACAACCTGCGGGACCTGAGCGAGCATCTGCGCTCGGTGGCCGTGGACAGCATCTACTACCACTTCTGGGGCGGACTCATCCAGGCGCGTTTCGACGAGCGCGAGTACAACAACGACTTCGCCAGCTGGGTGCGCCATGCCCTGCACGACGCGCCGCTGGCCGAACGCCTGGCGGTACTCGATCCGACGGATTTCGACGAACTAGAGGCACTGCGCCGCGAGCTGATGGAACTGATGGATCAGCGTCTAGACGAGAGCGAGTCCCTGCACTGGGTCCAGGCCACTCATCCCTTCGAGTTCATCCGCTCCCAGATCGTCATCTTCGATACCCGCCACCGGATCCACTCCCCGGAAGAACTGGCCGAGGCCCTCCCGGGCCTGTCCATCGGCAGCATCTTCTATCACTTCATCGACGCGCGCCGTCGTGTGCCGGATCACGTCGACGACTTTCGGCAATGGCTGGCGACCTTCGGCGAACGCTATGACAGGCTGAGGGAGCGGATCGCCGAGGTGGAGGCCTATTTCTCGTCCGTCAGCGAGATCCGTGAACGCCTGGCCCACGCGGTGCATATCGGCGTGGAAGAGGCCGCTTCGTGAGCACCGCGCTCGAGGCGTACGCGGCGGTAGCCGGCCAGGATGTCATCGACCAGCTGGGGCAGCTGGCGAGTCGCTACCGCGGCATGAAGGTCGTGCATGTCAACTCCACGCGCGTCGGTGGCGGGGTGGCGGAGATCCTCCACAAGCTGGTTCCCCTGTCGCGCCAGCTGGGCGTCGATGCGCACTGGGAGGTGATTACCGGCGAGCCGACGTTTTTTCAGTGCACCAAGGCGATACACAACGCGCTGCAAGGCAATCCCGTGATGCTCCCGTCGCAATGGCTGGAGGCCTACGAGGAGAACAACCGCCGCAATGCCGAGCGTCTGCGTCCCCTGCTGGAAGAGGCCGACCTGGTCTTCATCCACGACCCGCAGCCGGCCCCGCTGCTGGGTCTTTGCCCGAACCGCCGCGGAAAATGGGTCTGGCGCTGCCACATCGATGCCAGCCACCCCTACCGGCCCGTGTGGCATTACCTGCGCCGACACGTGAGTGGATACGATGCCAGTGTGTTCTCCCTGGCGAGCTTTGCCCAGGCCCTGCCCCATCCCGAGTACCTGATCCCGCCGTCCATCGACCCGCTCAGTGAGAAGAATATCGACCTGCCCGCCGATGAGGTCGATGCCGTGCGCCAGCGCTTTGATCTGGACTCGGACCGCCCGCTCGTCACCCAGGTCTCGCGCTTCGACCGGTTCAAGGATCCGGTCGGGGTCATCAACGCCTACCGGCTTGCCAAGCGCTTCGTTCCCGGCCTGCAGCTGGTGCTAGCCGGCAGCGGCGCCGACGACGATCCGGAGGGCGAGGCCGTCCTCGCCGAGGTGCAGGCTGCCGCCGGGGACGACGAGGACATACACGTGCTCCTGCTGCCACCCGACGCCCATCGCGTCATCAATGCCATCCAGCGCGCCTCCGACCTGGTCATCCAGAAATCCACCCGCGAGGGTTTCGGACTCACGGTCACCGAGGCCATGTGGAAGGGTCGCCCGGTCATCGGCGGCGACACCGGTGGCATCCGCCTGCAAGTCATCGACTTCCACACCGGTTTCCTCGTGAGCACCCCGGAAGGCGCTGCCCTGCGCATGCGCTATCTGCTCAACCAGCCCCGACTCATCCACGACATGGGCGCCAAGGCCCGCACCTTCGTGCTGGAGAACTTCCTGCTCACCCGCCAGCTACGGGAATACCTGACCCTCGGACTCGGCGTGCTGACCGGCATGGGTGAGCGGATCGAGCTGGGATAAACGGGGGCGGTTGACAGACGACAGCTCGCCGGGGGAGAGCAACGCTACCCGCCTATCAAGCCTGTAAATCATCGGGATAAAGGAGCCGTTGCACAATCCATCGATATGCCAATAGGCTCGAGATCGTGGCTGGCAGGAAAATTGGCGGAAGAGAGCAGGAGTCGAACCTACCAGGGACCGCTTGACAGCCCCTCCCGATTTTGAAGACCGGGCGCCCCACCGGGGAACGATCTCTTCCAGATTTCATTGATCCGTTCATCGCGCGATCCAAACCGGCACCGCGCTCTCGCGACGCAGCAGGTGATCGTCGCGAACACGTCGGGTGTATCCTACCCGATCGAAGAACTCGAGAATACGGATGGCCACCTTGCGACCGCCCCCACCCTCAGGGAACAGGATGTCGCGAAACTCTGCGGCACGTGCCGCCCCATGCTGCTCGTTGAGTCGGTGCACGATATCGGCCAGCTCGGCGACAGCTGCGGCTGTGAAATAATGATCGTGTGCCACGGGATAAAGCTCGCCGGCGCGGGCGAGCCGCCTGAACAACTGCCGCACGACCGGTTCGGGCGTACCTGTTGCCCTGAACACGTCACGCACCCGCGGCGGATTGTAGGGCGTGGCTTCCAGTAGCGGCTTGAGCTCGGCAAAGAGCGTGCGGTCCTCTTCCGAAACGCTGGCACGATGCGCCGGCAGGTGCAACCAGGCACGCGTCTGCATGATGGTCCCGGAGGCCAGCAGCTCTGCGACCAGCGCGTCGAATGCGCCGCGTTGCAGCTTGATGGCGGTCATGCGACGCAGTCGCTCGGTCTCGACACCGATCATGTCCGGTGCACGCTCATGTTCCTGCGCCAGGACCTCGAGCAGCCTGCTTTCGAGCGCGTTCCAGGCCTTATCGGCGACGCCGATGATGGTATCGCCATCCTGGATCACACGCAGGCCAGCGCGCTGCCACAGCACTGCCGCATCCGCCTCGCCGAGGTTCCAGCTCAGGGCGAACCGGGTGAGATCGATGCCGGCTGTGGCCTGTTCGGCCAGACACGCCAGACTGACGGCCGGGTCGTCATGGCGCAGGCTGTCGAGCAGGGCCAGTCGCTCGGGCACCCGCTTGTAACGGGTGGGAGGGGAAATGTCGAGCACCCTGCCGCCTGCGACCGTGCGCTGTGCCCCCGCGTCACGCAGGATGAAGCGGTCGCCGCGCAGGGCCAGGGTTTCGCGCTCCAGAAGGATCTCCACCAGCCCCCCGCTGCCGGGCTCCACCTTGCGACCCTCGAGCAGGGACACCCGCCCGAGGATATCGTCCGTGCCCAGATGCACATGCACGGCCTGCATGTGCTTTAGCGGTTTCTGCCCGGCGGGGACACGCAGCTCGGCCTGAAAGCGCGACAGGGGCATGACGAGCGCCCGATCGACCAGCCACATACCACGCTCGATGTCCTGCTTGTCGAAGTCACCCTTGAGGACGAGCGCACAACGCTCGCCCGCGTTGCCGCTCTCGGCAGGCCGATCCTGAACGTGCAGTCCGCGTACCCGGGCCTCGTATCCCCCGGGGGACAGGGTCAGGGTGTCGCCGACGGTGACGCTGCCGGCCTGTGCGGTGCCGGTGACCACCGTGCCGACACCGGTGAGCGAGAAACAACGATCGATGGCGAGGCGGAAGCGGCTCCCGGACGGGGGACGAATGAAC
>OMKS01002300.1_pt1 | contig 16038 bp, 20 predicted proteins | sample 1674721 | NCBI WGS metagenome assembly OMKS01 (sample SAMN06264996, study PRJEB25208) | sediment metagenome | isolation source: hot spring sediment | place: USA: California | collected 2014-09-02
CAACCTTTTTAAACAATCATTGTTTTTCGGCAAGGGCTGTGTAATTGATCAGATCGGCCCCGTCGTTCACTGAATAAGTCCAGTTCATCCTGTTATTTGAAGTAAGAACTCCTAAGCCGCTAACATCCAACGAAGCAATGGTTTGTGCAGGCACGGTAATCTGGTTTGTGGTTACAATTCCATAAACTGTGCGATTGCTACCGGTGTTGGCAAAATTCCTAATCAGAACCTGGCTTGTATTTCCTGGATCTATATTTATCAAAATATCATAAAATGCCATGGAGCTTTTGGCTTCACTTTCGTTCAAACGCCAGGTTCCAATAAACTTGTCCCTGATGTCGGCAAGGGGATCATCATCTTCATCCAGTTCGCATGATACGAAAAGCGCCGGCAAAAAAATCAGCAATACGATAAGAATTGATGATTTATTTTTCATTGTTTGATTGATTGGGTTGCTAATAAGAATTTTGCCAATATTTCTCTCCTTGATGATTCTTTGGTATCAGCTTGAACTAACACTACCTCAGGTTTTCAGATTAACGATTACTGTAAATGTTTGTTCGGTTTCAATGAATACGGGATCGGGAAACCCTTTGTTTTTTAATTCCTGAAGAACAATCCTTCTGATCCCAAGCCCTTTATGCTCCATAAGTCCCATGTTTTGGGCAATTTGTATTAGCAAAGGATTCCTTGGATATTTTTGCCCGGCAATAATTTTTTCAATTGTTAAGGTGTTGGGTAGTCTTCCTCCGCTTTCAAATTCTATTCTGTTTTCAAAGATTCGTATTTCATTTTGGATACTGCAGGTATAATCTCTGTGAATAACGCTGTTTACGATTAGTTCCCGCAGTATTACTTCCGGTACAAGCCAGTTGCGTATCCGGGTTATTTTGTCATCAGCAATGGTTTGCCTTGATAATTTTTCAGATAAGTGCTGAATTACATTGTCAACCAAACCACTTCTTTTTAGTTCGCCCCTGGTCAATATCCGGGCAACCGGTGCTGTAAAAATATTATCTGAGTAATCGTTTGTTTCTATCTCGTTACCTTGATAATGAACAATCCTGAACCCATGTTGCGGAAGAAAGCGTCCGGGATTTTTACCAAACATTACCAATCCGGCAATGCTGCAGATCTTACGATCAAAGCTGCTTTCCAATATTAGGTCAAGTTGTGTGAGCCTCAAATATAATTCTTGCTCATCGCTAATTTTTTCTGCGAAAACGGATTCATAATAATGGGCGAAAAGCTCTTCATCTATATCATTAACAGATGATCCGGAAACGGGGGCTGTTTCAAAATGATAATATCCGGCTTCCTGGCTCATTCTTAAAATCTGATCCCTGTCAGCGGGTTTCGAAATACTGCCAACTCTGATATAAATGGTTTCCCGGTTGTTTAATTTTACTGAATAGGGCTTTAAGGTTCCTTGTTCAATTGTAATCACCGCAACTTTTGCCCCTCCGGGTGTGAGAATTTCTTCATAAAGCGGAATCATTGATGGCGTAATGTATTTCCCAAAAACTGTATCCATCACCCACTCTTCGCAATCCGGCCTTTTTAAACCTTTGATTTCCTGTGTTGTATCATCAATACCTAAAAAAACCTGGCCACCTCTGAAATTGGCAAATGCTACAATTTCTTTAGCCAATTGTTCGGGCCTGACATCATCTCTTTTAAACTCAACTTTTGAGTTTTCAGGGTTAGCAAGTATTTCAAGCAATTCCTGGTATCTCATTTCTTCAATGGTTTAAAACACCACAAAGGTACGCCAACAAGAGAGAAAAATATCAGCAAAGGGAAATAAAAAAAAGCCGTGAGGCCTGAAAAAAATAAGAGTCCGGGTCAGAACTTTGGCAACAAGCTTACCATCAGATTAACCAACAACATCTGAAAAGTAATCAAAGCAAAATTGGAGTAGACCAAGATAATTTTAGCGTATGAAGATATTATGAGTATATTTACCGTCTACTTGCTGCCAAAGAACGTTTCTTACCCGGACTGCTTATTAGGTTTTTTAAGACGCGGCAAAGATTGCTTCTTTTTTGAAACCCCACAAGATTAATACCCCAAAAACATAATGTTTCAATGTTTAAATTTTAATTATACAAGATGGTCTTATGTAGCTGATATTGTGATTTTTAATCAAAATACGAAAATATTCCTTTAGCGTTACTCCACAATAAAAGATTTTATATATACCTTTGAAACCATCGTTTCGAAGATCAAATAAAACTCATAACAATGAATCGTAATATTAAACGTTCAAAAAGTATGTTAGTCTTCTTTCCTGCGATTTTTATTATCATTGTGATCCGTTCAATAAAAACAAACACCGATGATTAAAAAAAAGGACCAACTTTTTTATCTGATCAAGTCGCTTACCAAGGAAGAAAAAAGGAATTTCAAGCTTTATGTAAACAAATACAGCAGCGCCAGGGAAAAAAATTACCTGAAACTGTTTAATGCAATGGATAAACAAGATGTGTATGACGAAACGGTAATCAAACAGCAATTCAGCAACGAGGCTTTTGTAAAACAATTAACCGTTACCAAATATTATTTGCAGAACCTAATCATTAAAAGCCTTCAAAACCTGCATCATGACGATACCGATGACCTCAGGGTGCTGGCATATCATCATCAAATTGCAATCTTATACCGCAAGGGTCAATATGAAATTTGTCGCCAGATTGTTAAAAAGGGTATTGAAATATGTTCTGAAAACGAGCTATTCCTGCCATGGATCGGTTTTTTAAGATGGGAAATCATTTTGATTAACAAGCTGGACTTTGCTGAATATAAGGCCAGCCTTGCCAAATACCTGGAACAAACCAACCAGCTACTTTCCTGGTACGAGATTACTACCAAAGGAAACCACCTGACCAACCAGGTTCAAATATTCTCGCTCAACCTCTCTACTTTTGGGTCGTATAGCGACCATTACCAGGTTCTTATTAATAAAATTGAGGAAATGATCAGCAAAACCAATGTTGACTTGTTGCCGCTGAAAACAAGATTAAACCTATTTATGCCGCTTGCGTTGTCGTATCTGATCACATCCGATTATCGAAAGTCTTTTAATATATATTGGATGGTTTACAACGATTTAAAAGAAAAATATATAAGAAAAGAACTTTTTGAGCAGTTTATTGACACGCTTACAGGGCTTATTTACGCTGGCGGTGCAATTGGCAGGACTGAAATAATAAAAGAGGCCATTGAGGAACTCAAAAATATCCCGGAGGTTAATCCCTACATTGGTTTCCGCAAATCAGAAGGCCTGGCATTTTACCCATTATTTTCCTGTGCACTCAGCGGAGATTATTACAATGGGATCACTGCGATCGAAATTATTGAGTCCTTCCTTACAGAACACAGCGAAAGAGTAAGCGCGTTGCAATATATTTATGCGTATTACTACGCCGCTTACATACATTTTGGTGGAGGTAACTATCCGATGGCTTTGAAATACATCAGGAAAACTGATGCTCATTTGAGCAGAGAGTTATTGCCAAATATCAGGCTAAGCTTAAAAATTCTGGAGATTGCTGTTTTTTACGAACAGCAAAAAACTGAACTGGTCGAATCGCGCTTACGCAGTTTGCAGCGGCAGCTACAGAAGGAAAAAAATGTAAAACCTTATTTTAAATCTCTTGTAAAATTTTTTTTCAAAATCGCCTCCGCGGATTCAGAATCGGAAGCCGTACTTGAATCGTATAAAAGCTTTTTAGCCGAATTACTTGAAATGAACCACCAAGAGCAAATTGTGCTGTTTATTCATTTCGACATGATTTCGTGGCTCCAAAGCCGTATCGCAAAATGTACGCCCGGAGAAAAAATTCAAAAAAATGCTGTCCGATTGTTTTCGCAGCAATATGCCGGCGAACCAATGGCAATCTGAATCTTGATTATTGGGTTAGCACTTTTAAAACTTCATCTTTTGTAGGAACCCGGCCCTTGATTACAACTTTTCCGTCAACAACCAGTGCCGGGGTGGTCATAACTCCATAACGTATAATCTCCATGATGTCTTCCACTTTACTTACTTGGGCAGTAATGTTGTTGTGCTCAACGGTTTTGCGAACCACTTTCTCCATGTTATTGCATTTCATGCATCTGGATCCTAATACTCGAATTTCCATCTTATAATTTTTAAATTATTGATTTTACGGGTAGAAACGAACGAAACAACGATTCGTATTCTTCCCAGTTTTGTTTATTCAGGCAATATTTGATAAATGGAGGATTGATCTCGCCCTGGATCAATCCAGCATTTTTAAGTTCTTTAAGATGTTCGGAAAGGGTACTGCGGGCAATGGGCAATATTTCGGCCAGGTCGCCGCTGTAGCAGCAGGTATCGGCATTTTCAGCAAGATAGTTGATGATAAAAACCCTGGCCGGGTGCCCGAGGGCTTTTGAATATCTGGCCAGTTTTTCTATTTCGGCTGAATAAAACTTTTGCTTTGTCATTCTTTGTTTTTCCTTTCTCTTGGTTTAAGCATGCAGGCACATGATCTTGTTAATCTTTCGCTTACATCAATGGCCATCGGCAGGCCGTCTCTTTCCCAATCGTAAATACCGCCATTGAGATTGGCAAGCCGCGTATAACCTTTGTTCAGCAAAAATTCTACCACCTCCTTGCTGTGTAGGCCTACGGAGTTGGCAATGATGAGAAACTCATTTTTTGGCAACTCCTGATACCTTTTTTCTATTTCGGTATGATTCACATATATGATCTTTTCAACATCAAAAGCTTTAAAATCAGATTTGTAGTCCTGCCTCACGTCAACAAATATCGCTCCGCTTTTTGACGCTTCAAAGGCTTCAGCGGGCAAGAAATGACGAATCCGGTCAATTTTAATTCCTAATCTTTCAAAATCTTCGCTCATTGCACTGTAACTGTTGTAGTGTAAATTCCAAATTAAAAATCACAAACCTCAAAATTAATCATTTAATTAAATATTTTTTGAATTTGTTGATTTTGAGCTTATTCGTAATTGGGACTTTGTTAATTGTATTTTTTCTATTCTTTTGCCGCTACCCTGATCCAGTTTTCCAGGGTTGCCTGTGTGGGCATTTTCCCGCTCAGCACCACTTTTCCGTTTATGATAAGGCCGGGCGTTAAAAATATGCCATAGTCGGCAAACTTGTCGCTGTCGGTTACCTTTTGGATGCTTGCTTCTATGCCTTCTTTTTCAACTGTTTCGCGGCATATATTTTCGAGCCTGATGCAATTGGTACATCCTGGACCCAGCACGGTAATATCAACTTTCTTCATTTGCATTAATTATAAAATGAACCAAAAATCAAACCTGAGATGGTGGCCATGATTACAACCAGTACGATGAACACGGCGGTTTTCTTTGTTCCCAGCACGCTGTGAATAACCAGCATATTTGGCAACGACAAAGCCGGACCGGCAAGCAACAATGCCAAAGCAGGCCCCTGACCCATGCCTGAATTGATCAAACCCTGCAGAATGGGAACCTCTGTAAGAGTCGCAAAATACATGAATGCTCCAAAAACTGAAGCAAACAAATTAGAGAACAAAGAATTTCCTCCAACCAACGATGCCACCCATTCGTTGGGAATAAGTCCTTCGCCACTTTCGGTTCCCAGCAATAAACCGGCAACCAGCACGCCGGCAGCCAGTAATGGTAAGATCTGTTTGGTAAAACCCCATGTTTCGTAGAGCCATTCGCGGGGTTCGCCTTCTTTGGTAAGGGTTAGAACCACAAGGCCGGCAACTGCAAGAATAAACGGGATTTCGGGCGAAGCAAATATGAAGCCGCTGATGATTGCCGGCAAAGCAGCCATTGCTACATGTTGCCACTTCATTTTAAGAACATATATCAGGGAAAAAATGAATGCCACGCCAAAAAATGCCGTGATATGCCATTTGCTGATGCCAAATATCTCCTGTGTTCCCCAGTTGGCAAAAACCAAAATAAACACCAGCACAAAGAAGTGATAGGATGTTTGCCACATTGGCCTGGTTTCCGGTGGATCGGGAACATGCATCTGTGCTTCGTTGCGTTCGCGTTCTTCTTTCCTGAAAATAAAAGCCATTAAAAGGCCTATCACAATGCTGAAAACCACCGCTCCTATTATCCTTGCCAACCCAAGTTCCCATCCCAGAATTCTGGCTGTGAGAATGATCGCCAGGATGTTGATAGCTGGCCCTGAGTAAAGAAATGCGATGGCTGGCCCCAATCCGGCGCCTCTTTTATGGATGCTTGAAAACAATGGTAGAATTGTACAGGAACACACAGCCAGAATGGTTCCTGAAACCGAGGCTACCAGGTAAGCCATCCATTTTTTGGCTTTCGCACCGAAATACTTAATAACGGCAGCCTGGCTGATGAAAACGGCAATAACACCGGCAATAAAAAAGGCAGGGATCAAACAAAGCAATACATGCTCGCGGGCATACCATTTTGTGAGTTCAAGCGCTTCGTAAACTGCATTGTCAAAACGGGTTTCGCCAATGGGCATAAAGTAAGCCGCCAGAAAAAATACCAGCAACCATGCAAAAATCTTCAGCTCTTTTTTAGCTTCCATAGTTAATATGAGATAAAATAAGGTTTCAAATAAAAATCAAAGGTGTAGTAAAAGCCTACTATGATGAAAACGATGGCCACTACCCTTCTGAACCATTTTTCAAAAACTTTCATCTTGTTATAAAAAACACTGATGCCCGAAACGCTGTATGCAAGCAGATAGGCAACCAGGATCACTGGCAGTCCGGTGGCTATAGCAAAAACAACTGGCAGGATGAGGCCGTCGGGGCTGGCAACGGTTATTGGGATCAGCATACCAAAATACAAAACGCCGCTGTAGGGGCAAAATGCCAGGGCAAACAATATGCCAATCAGCAATGCGCTCCAGAGGTTGTTGATCTTGATGCGCTCAAGCAAACTGTTCACAAAACCTCCCTGCATTCCAGGGATATTTATTTTGATATAATCCAGCATGAATATCCCAAATACCAGCAGCAGCGGTCCAAGCAAGCGTTCGCCGTATTTCTGGAAAAAGAATGCAATCTGAAAAGTGCTGGCTCCAAAAAAAAGAATCACACCAATAAGCGTGTAGGAAATAGCCCGGCCAAGGTTGTAAACCACTCCGCTACGGAATACCAGTTTTTTATTGTTGATCTCACGGGCGATAAAAGCTGTGGCAGTTATGTTTGTTGCCAGCGGACAAGGGCTTACCGCAGTCATAAGGCCAAGAACAAAAGCGGTAAAAATAGGGAACGATGAGGCTTCGAGTAGTGATCGCAGAAATTCCATATTATTGCAAATGCTGATTAATGGTGGAACGTAGTATTTCAAGAAATCTTTCGGGATTGGTTTCGGCGTAGATAAAGGCCTCGTTTGTTATATCGCTGCTAGGGTTGTTTTTGCCAGAACCGAAACTTACAAACAAGGCCGATCCAAAAGCAAAACATTCTTCGGCTATTATACGGTTTTCCGGTTGCTGCACATTTAACACAAAAAGAGTTTCAAGCGGCCGCTTTCAACCTGGTCGCGATACTCCACCATTACCGTCTCCTTAACTTGTTTTTCAATGGAAAGGCAAAGCTGGCAACGGTTAGTGGAATGAAAATATAGCACCCTTACGGGGTAATCATCCAGATTTTCAGCAATTGTAGAAATAAGCGGATTTTCATTTTTGCCGGTTGAAGCAGGTTGTAAGCATGATCCTAAAAGCAGGAGTACAATAATCAGGGTAAAAGAAGTTTTAATAATGTTCATAAAATCAATATTTTATCAGATCCATAAACGCAAGTACACATTCAGATAATTACTTGAATTAAATTACTAGTCGGCAAAAGTAAAAAAACATTTCTTATTTCGTCGAAAACCGAAATGTATTTAGAATCTTTATTGGTTTTTTATCTTTGCCCACGGCGTTGGAGTTTGCCATTAACCCCCGCAATTGGCTGATGACTCCTGCAATTTGTAAATCATTACACACATGAGCAAGAGTCTTTTGCTTATAGATATTGGCGGTTTTTTTCTACGCTTTGCTAAGTATTTTTGCAGGACTTGCCGCCGGCTTTTTTGGAATGTTTCTGATCCGCTCACTTTAAAAACCAAAATTGAGCCAACTTCTGAAAGTTTGATGAAGCAGTCCCAACATTTCAGACCCAATACCAGGATCTATTTCAGGATTTTAATGAACAGGGATTGGTTCTGCAACCCAATGTTTACAATATAAAAGCCCCTGGCAAAAACGCCGGTTTCAATTGTAATTGTTCCTTCTGCGAACCCATAATCTGTGTTGAGTTTTCTGCCCAGGCCATCATAAACAACCACAACGGGATAGGTGGTGATGGGTTCGGAGAGCGAAACATAGCAATAATCTCCGGCGGGAACGGGATAAACTTTGGCAGTAAGGGCCTTGTTTCCTGGTTCCCTGATATGAGAAGGATCGCTCCAAATCTGGTTCACAAACTCGGGGTGATCAATAAAAGGGTTGCGGTTACCCTGAATGTTGTACACTTCGTTGTTTCGGTTGATTTCTTTTTCGCTTACCGGATCCTGGTTGTGCCAGTCCATCATCATTGCCAGCGCCCAGGGTTTAAGTTGCGAACCGTCGGTTTGCGGACTTCCCGGCCAGCCATTGTCTTGTCCATAATAGCGAACCGACATATAAAAATAGCTACGGGCAAAATCGCCCTTGTATTCATCAATGGGTTCGAACACAACGCCAGTATAGCCTGCTGTAGTGTTGGCGCCCACTTTACTCCCGTTGAGCGAAGTCCACGTGGCATTTGAAACTTCACCGAAGGGATAATTGGCGCGGCGGTTGTTCACATAACCATCGGTGGGGTAGATGTGGAACAAATCGGTGTGCATGGGCAGGATGCTTCCACCAAACCAGCTTTGCGGCCAACTGTGCTCCCGGTTGTAACACTGTCCTTCGCCGTTGTAATTTCCACACTCATGCCCTGAGTTGTAATAATAAACATAAGGTGGCGTACCCCCCGGCACATCGGAATACATATCCCAAACACTCAGGTTGGGCTGGCGGTCGGTTGATTCAAAATGTTGGTAAAGCGATGCATAGGTCTGAACCTGGTGGTCTTTGATGATTTCGTGCAGGGCTTCCTGTAGCTCGGTGCCGGTAAGCCCGATCGCTTCATTATAATATCCTTGCGGCACCTGCGCTGTTACTTGAAAAGTAAACAGGATTAACAGGATTAGCAGGCCAAAGGTTTTCATAGAAACTTTCTTAAAGCCCACAACTTCCTCCTCCGCAGCAACCACCCATGGGCATTGGCTCCGGTTGTGATGATTTCTTTCCGGGATGCGGCTCCCTGTATTCATCGCTTTGAACCTTGCAGCAGGGACTTTCGCTAACATTTTTTGAACAAGGGCCGTAAATAGGACTGTGGTATTCAAACTTCTCGCCTTCGGCTTCGAAAACGTTTGAACAGTTAGGGCATTTGAATTGGGTTTGCATGCTAATTCACGATTTATGATCCCGACCTGTGGGTACGGGACAAGTTTTACAAAGTATGAACATCGGTCACTTCGCCCCCCAAAGGATTGGGACAGGCAAGCTCAGCGACCATTATCGCCTGCAAAAATACGTCATTCTCTTTTATCAATATTTCCACTTATTCGCCAGATATACCAGCGAAAGCATCACCGGCACTTCCACCAGCACACCCACCACGGTGACCAGGGCAGCGGGTGATTGAAGTCCGAATAATGCAATGGCCACAGCCAAAGCAAGTTCAAAGAAATTGCTGGCGCCAATCATGGCTGCCGGAGCACAAACATTATGGCTGAGATTTAGCCAGCGGCCGCCAAACCAGGCCAGGAAAAAGATGAAATAGGTTTGGACCACAAGCGGAACCGCTGCAAGAAGGATAATAAGCGGATTGTTGATGATGTTCTGACCCTGGAACGCAAAAAGCAATACCAGCGTAACCAGCAAGGCAATGATGCCGACAGGTTTTAACTTCGGTAAAAAAGTATTTTTGAACCATTCCTCCCCGCGGGATTTTAACATAATCCTTTGTGTGATCACACCAGCCACCAATGGCACTACAACAAAAATGACCACACTGGCAACCAAGGTATCATAAGGGATGGTTACATCGGTAATTCCAAGCAACAATCCCACAATGGGAACAAATGCCACAAGAATGATGAGGTCATTGACTGAAACCTGTACCAGTGTATAGTTGGGATCGCCATTGGTAAGGTATGACCACACAAAAACCATGGCCGTACAGGGTGCGGCGCCCAGGATGATGGCACCGGCGATGTATTCGCCGGCCAGCGCCGGGTCAATCCATGCCGCATACAATTTTGAAAAAAATATCCAGGCAAAAAAGGCCATCGTGAAAGGTTTGATCAACCAGTTGATGATCAGCGTCCATACAATGCCTTTTGGTTTTTTCCTGATTTGTTTGATACTGGTAAAATCAACCTGCAGCATCATGGGGTATATCATCAGCCAAATAAGAACGGCAACGGGAATATTAACTTTAGCTATTTCCAGGCTGCTAATCATTTCAATGCTATTGCCAAAAAATGGCCAATAACTATCCCGGCCAAAATTCCAAGGCCTACCCAAATGGTGAGGTACTTCTCAAAAAACTCAATGGTTTTCTTTGGTTTGTCCGGAATGACAACTTTCTTAAACTCCTTGCTCATATTTCTGATGTTTATTGTTTATGTCCGCTTACTGTAATAGAAAAAGCCCAACACTTTCGTTCATAAAGTCTGCCATCTCCTCAGTATTAAAATAAAGCCTGATAATTTCTTCCGGGATTTCAAGCTTCCTTTGTTTATGAATCTGAATATGGCTGAAACCTGCATATTTAATTGCATCCAGGTATTCCTACAGTTGAATGGCACCCGATACGCAGCCGGCATACATTTCGGCATCATGTCGTAGTTTTTCGGGCAGTTCGCCTTTTAGTACCACATCCGACACACAGAAATGCCCGCCAGGTTTGAGCACCCTCAACATTTCGCTGAATGCCTTTTGCTTGTCGGGAACCAGGTTCAGCACACAATTTGAAAGGATCACATCATAGCTGTTGTCAGGTAAGGGCATTTGCTCAATATCGCCTTTTATGAAATCCACATTGGAATAGCCGAGCTTATGAGCGTTTTGGCGCGCTTTTTCAAGCATGGCGTTTGCAAAATCGAGTCCGGTCACTCTCCCGTTTTCTCCAACTTCGGTGCGGGCTACAAAGCAATCGTTGCCGGCACCACTGCCTAAATCAAGCACATAATCACCGGGTTTCAAACCGGCAAATTCAGTTGGGATACCACAGCCCAGACCTAGATCGGCATCTGCATTGTAGCCTTTTAGGCCCTGGTAGTTTTCGCTGAAGAAAGTATAATCCGCATCACCACAGCAGCCTGAAGGTGCGCAGCATGGTGTATTGCCGGAGCCTGATACAGCTTTCTTAGCGATGTGGCTGTATTTTTCTTTTACAATTTCCTTGATGTTGATGCGGTTCATAATGCTGGTTTTATGTGTTCATTATAGAGTTTCAGGAATGCCTCCCTGATTTCTTCCCTCACACGTATAAACTCACTCCAGATATATTCGTCGGTTCCGGTAACATGCGAGGGATCATCAAAACCGATATGCAGGCGGTTTTTTACTTTTCCCATAAAAACAGGGCAATTTTCGTTGGCTCCTCCGCAAACTGTAATCACATAATCCCACTCTTCATCCAGGTATTTATCAACCGGATCGGAAGTATGATAACTGATGTCCATGCCAATTTCTTTCATGGCGGCAACTGCCTTTTCATTGAGTTTCCCGGATGCTTCCGTTCCGGCTGAGCGGACAGTCAACCTTTTATCAAATGACTGAAGAAAACCGTGAGCCATCTGGCTGCGGCAGGAATTACCGGTGCAAAGGATGAGGATTTTCATATTGGCAGGAATTGTTAATGACAAAACAATGATGATTAATACATTTTTACAAAGGCAATAAAACATTTCTTATTTCGTCGAATCCCGAAATGTTATCATAAAAAAATGAATCACCCGGATTTGGGTGATTCATTTTCTTTTAGAAAATCATTTAGAATCAGGCGTTGTGATCTCGCTTTTGGCTTTTTCGGGTGAAGTTGAGTCTGTAGCGGCGGCTACTACTTCGCCCTTGATTCTCAACACTACAGTGCTTTTATCAACTGAGTTGGAGGTAACAACTATTGATTTATTGATGGTGTGAGGCCTGTTTAAGGTTGTGTATCTGACTTTGATCTCGGCGCTTTCGCCAGGTAACACAGGCTCGCGAGGCCATTGCGGAACAGTGCAGCCGCAACCGGCTCTTACATTCGTCAGGATTAAAGGTTCAGTTCCAATATTGGTAAAAGCAAACTTACAGTTTCCATCACCGTTTAATGGCACCTTGCCGTAATCATGGGTTTCTTTGTCGAACTGGATCTGAGGTCCGTTGACTTCAGGCTCGGTTTGAGAATAAACCGAAAAACTACATGCAAGCACCAACATGAGTACACTTGCTTTGATCAAGAAATACTTTTTCATTTTTATCAGAATTTAAGTTAGTAAATAATTGAATTTAAACTGTTGTAAAAGAACATTCTAGGGGGTGCAATCAGCAAGTTGATGCTATCTTGATGCCGGAGTGCCGCCAATATCAAGATTTTTTTCAGGAGAAAAATCCGGTGGGGGTTCCACAACCTTTCCCTTTAATCTAATAACCAGCGAGGGTTTATTGATGGCATTAGAGGTTACCACAATACTCCGGTTGATAGAATGTGGCCGGTTCAGTGTGGTGTATCTGACTTTAATTTCAGCGCTATCGCCGGGCAAGACCGGTTCACGTGGCCATTGTGGGACTGTACAACCACATCCAGCTCTTACGTTGGTTAGCAACAAAGGCTCATTGCCCGTGTTGGTAAATGTGAACACACAGTTGCCATCGCCATGCATGAAAATCTCTCCATAATCGTGTGTCTCCTTGTCGAATGATATTTGCGGGCCATTGTTTTCCGAGTTCTCTTCCTGTGCTTTTAACACAAGGCTGCCTGCCAAAAAAACAACGATGGTTAAAAATAATTTTCCAGTTTTCATTTTAAAACGTTTTTAAGAATTGGTGCAAAGTTAAGCAATGTAAAATCTATGTCATGATTTTTTTGAGAAAAATTCAAAGATCAGATTTTTGATTTGATTAAACTTTTCCTCGTTGAGTGCATAAACCATGCCCGAATCAACATACTTTTTGTAAATAAGCCCCGTTTCTTTGAATTCTTTCAGATGCTGGCTAACGCTTGTGAAAGCAATAGGAAAGCCGTTCATCAGGTCTTCGCTTTTACAGTACCCCTGAGTCATCAGCAAATCCAATATTTGAACACGTGCAGGATGACTGAGCAATTTGGTGATTTTGTAAATCTTATAATGATAATCAGAATAATCTTTGGTTTTCATATAAATAGTTTTTCTTGATACTGAAGTTTCCTGATTGATTGAAATGTTTGCAAAGATAAATTGCAATGGCTTTTCATGCAAGATTTATCCGGAATATCTTTCAAAAAAATCACAAACCGTTATTATTCAGCCTGTTTTTTAGTAGTTTTCTACTTCTTCGGGCATGTTCTGATGCCGAGCAGGGCATATAAGCCACACCAGCCAATCAGTCCGGTTATCAGTAGGGCTGCTGCTGCAATACCCAGCACAATGGCAAGGGTACCGGTAATATCGCCCCGGTAGATGAACACAGCCACAACCACAGCCAACACAAACCGGATAATGGCGTCAATAAGTCCAACATTCTTTTTCATGATGATAATTTTTGGTTACACATTAAGAACAATTTCTGACCAGATAAGTTTCAAATCTTCTCCTTTCCAGAGAAAGGCACCTGGAGAGGAGTTGGCAAAACCCTATACCGCAACACTGCAACTTGAGCGAAGCGATTCCGATAACTCCCGTCCCGACAGCTATCGGGACTGCATCACAAAAGAACGATCCGTCGGTAAGAGTGAAAGTTTCCATTTACGATGACCATCATCTCTATCTCATCAGGGACTGATCACCCTTCCAAGCTCTTTATTAATTCTGATTAGCACCTCTTTGTAGCGTTGATTTTCCATCAGCATTTCCATCTGCTCTTCGTTGCTTTCCGCTTTTTTCATCTTGTCCTGAATGTCCTTTAATATCAGGGATATTTTTTTTGCTTTCAGCGATAATAAAGTTGCCGTTACTGCTTGTTTTAGCCGTTCTTCCTCACCGTTGACATAAATTTTGTTTTTCTTCCAGTTTTCGCTCAGCTCATGCGGGCTGCTCAGCAATTCAACGGCTAATTCTGAAATTTCATTGTCAGGGTGTGAAACAAAATATTGATGGTCTTTTATTTCGTCCGTTTCATTCAGTGCGCCTGCCATTTCCTCATAAATTTTCTGAAAAACGGGCTTCCCGAAAGTGATTCCGTCGGTGCTCAAATCGTTGATAATAAAACTTGCCACTTTTACACTGTAGGATTCAATGAAACCAGATTCATTTTCATTCTCGAAAGTCAAATCTGAATTGCCATACATGAGCAGCAGCCTGATGATCTCACTTTCATGGAAGCTGGAATCATCAGTTTTTATCTCGACTTGCGGAAGGCTGGTGTGCTGGAGGCCGGCAGATTCAGGTTCATCGCCCGCTTTTGTGTTAATTCTTTTTCTGTGCTTGGAAGCCAATATTTTACTTAGCTCAAAAAACAAAGCCGGTTCCTCAATTTCCATCAGGGCAGCACAGTCTTTCACATACATTGACCGGGTTATTCCATCGGGTATCAGGGCGATTGTTTCCACAACCTCCTTTACAAGGCCGGCTTTTTTTACCGGGTCATGCTTTACATCTTCGAGTAGCAAACCAGTTTTCAGTCGCACAAAATCCTGGGCTTGGTTGGCAAGAAAAGTCTTGATTTCGGCCGGGCGGTGCTTGCGTGCATAAGAATCGGGGTCTTCGCCATCGGGAAATAAAACTACTTTCACATTCATGCCCTGCTCAAGAATCAGGTCAATGCCGCGAAACGAAGCTTTCAGGCCGGCTTCATCGCTGTCGTAAAGCATTGTAATGTTGCTGGTGTAACGTTTTATGAGCCTGATCTGGTCGGCGGTGAGCGAAGTGCCCGACGAGGCAACCACGTTTTGGATGCCGTTCTGGTAAAGAGAAATCACGTCGGTGTAGCCCTCGACCAGGTAGCAGTTATCGGCTGAAATGATGGCGCTTTTGGCAAAAAATAATCCGTAAAGTGCTTTGCTTTTATTATAAATATCTGATTCCGGCGAATTAACATATTTGGGTTTCGAATCATCTTTTTTAAGAATTCTCCCGCCAAAACCAATTACCCGCCCTGTGAGGTTGTGAATCGGAAAAATCACCCTTCCACGGAAGCGGTCGTAATGATCACCACCTTCGCGTTCAACAGTCAGGCCACTTTGAACAAGATGTTTTATGTTGTAAGCATTTTTCAGGGCATGGTTGGTAAATTCGTTCCACGACTCGGGACAATACCCTAATTGAAATTTTTCAATGCTAACGTCGTCAATATCGCGTTCTTTCAGATAGGTTAATGCAATGGCTTTTCCTTCGTGGTGATTGTGCAGGCAATCAGTAAAATACTTTTGCGCAAACTGGCTGATGTTGTAAAGGCTTTCCTTTTCGTTCTGCTGTTGCTGATACTCAGGCGATGGTTCCTGCTCTTCGACTTCAATGTTGTATTTTTTGGCAAGATATTTCAGGGCTTCGAGGTAGGTGTAATGCTCGTGCTCCATCACAAAGTTTACAGCATTCCCGGCTTTTCCACAACCGAAGCATTTATATATACCTTTGCTGGCCGAAACAGAGAATGAAGGCGTTTTTTCGTTGTGAAACGGGCACAAGCCCACATAGTTCGCTCCCCTCCTCTTCAGGTTCACAAAATCCGAAATTACCTCTTCAATCCGGGCAGTTTCGATGATGCTTTGTACAATGTCGTTTGAAATCAATGACTTAAAGTTTTTAACATGATTGGCTAAATTACAAAATTCATTACTAC
>OMKS01002302.1_pt1 | contig 16033 bp, 13 predicted proteins | sample 1674721 | NCBI WGS metagenome assembly OMKS01 (sample SAMN06264996, study PRJEB25208) | sediment metagenome | isolation source: hot spring sediment | place: USA: California | collected 2014-09-02
TATATCAAATATCAACATCAAGAACAACTAAGTTTTGATTTTTGATGCCTCGCAGCTCTGCTGCGGGGTGATTCATTAAATACGTTTTCTCATATGATATTAGTTGTTGCAAAGAAGGATGCATAATGCCAAAGGTTAGCGTGATAATGAGTGTTTATAATGGCGAAAAATATCTCAAGGAGTCCGCAGAAAGCATCCTTCATCAAACCTTTCCTGACTTTGAGTTCATAATTGTAAATGACGGTTCAACGGATAAAACACCGGAGATTTTAAGAAGTTTTAACGATGAGCGAATAAAAGTAATTAATCAGGAAAATATGGGTCTAACTAGGTCCCTTAATAAAGCCATCAATCTTGTTAGAGGTGAATACGTGGCTCGAATGGATGCCGACGATGTATCGTTTCCCGAAAGGTTGGAGTATCAGGTGAAATTCCTTGACGAAAATCCTGACGTAGGGATGGTTGGAACTGCTTGCAAAGAAATTGATTCAAAGGGAAGGTTGATCGGAGACTGTGTTTTTCCTACGATAGATAATGAGCTAAGAAAAGTTTTAATTAAATACAACCCCTTTGTCCACGCCTCGGTTATGATTAGAAGAACTGTGATTGATAAGGCAGGGATTTATGATGAATCTTTTTCAAGCGCGCAGGATTATGAGTTTTGGTTTAGAATAGCCAAATTTTATAAGATTGCAAATCTCGCTCAGCTACTTTTGGTTAGACGCTATACTACTAGAAATATATCTATTGAAAAGGAAAATGAGCAAATAAAAAACTCGGTTAATATTCGCAGAAAAGCAATAAAGGAAGGGCAGTATCCTTTGAGGTGCTATATTTATTTATTGAGGCCCTTTTTAGTAATAATAACTCCAAAATCTATCAGATGGCTTATCAGGAAAAACTTTTTAAAGAGTGGAAGAATTTATTATTTTCGGGATGGGAATTGATGGCAAAGAGAAAGATTTTCTACATAAATAATTTTACTGGAGTTGGGTTAGGCGGGGGAGAGAAACATTTAATAACTTTGGCGCAATCAGCTAAGAGGTTGGGTTATGATGTTGGTGTTCTCTGTGTACCCGGAAGCAGTGTTGAAACGGCTTTTAGAAATCTGGGAATAGAAGTATTTCCCGTGAATTTAAGGGGATTTAACTTAGTTGCTTCTATTTTAGCCGTAAAGCAAATTTTAAAGAAAAACAATGTCGATATTATTCATTCTCACGGCTTTCTCTCAAACAATATAGGGCGTTTATCCGCAAAATTGGCTAAAACATCCATTGTTGTTTCAACGGTTCATTGCAATCCAGATTCACCACTTTCTTTCAATCCCGGTTTTGTAAAATCAATTGTTCAATGTGTCCGAAATAAAGTTGATAATTTTACGGCGAAATTTACCGATGTTGTAGTTGCTGTTTCTGAAGATATTAAACGTGGTCTTATAGAACAAGGGGTTCCAAAAGAAAAAATTGAGGTTATTCATAATGGAATCCTTTTTAAAGAGCTTAATGAAGCTGTGAAGAATAGTATCTCATTTGATTTAGGCATTAAACGGGGAGAGAAAATTGTTGGCTTCTTAGGAAGATTGGAGTTGGTAAAGGGTATTGACTACTTTATTGAGGCAGCGGAAATAGTTAAATCTAAATTTAACAACATTAAGTTTGTAATAGCCGGTGATGGTTCAATTAAAGAACAGCTTATAAAAAAAGTGGAAGAAAAAAGTTTGACCAAAGATTTTATTTTTACGGGCTATGTCGAAAGCTCTCTTTCTTTAATTTCAAAGTTTGATGTTTTTGTTCTACCCTCTTTAAGTGAAGGATTAAATTTCTCGCTTGTTGAAGCTCTTGCTCTTAGCAGGGCAGTCGTGGCAACCAATGTTGGGGGTAATTCCGAGGTTGTTCTCGATGGAGAAACGGGACTATTAGTTCCCCCAAAAGACTCCAGGGCCTTGGCAGACGCAATTATTTATCTCTTGACCCATAAAGAGGAAGCAAAGAGCTATGCTTTAGCGGGTAAAAAGCTTGTTGAAGAAGAATATACCGCTGAAAAAATGATAAAGAAAACACTTGCTTTGTACGATGATTTACTTAACGAGGAATTTAATCTGGGTTGATTTTGGAGGAGTAGAAGGGTAGATAAACTTGGAAAATGGGATTAGGCTTGACAAACTTGAAGCATAGCCCACGGAAAACCAATTCTTCGACTATTAGTCCACCGGAATACTGACTCATCGGCTAAATCATCTGCAATAAATGAAAAACATCAAGAAGAAGGGGGCTTTTTTCTTGAAAAAGATTTTATTTGCTATAAAATGTTGATTAGAATCTGCTATAAAATGTTGCATTTAATTTACTAGTAAATATTGACTCTGATTTACTGAGGGAGCAACAAAATGAGCGTCAAAGATAAAGCATTAAAGTGGTGGGTTGAAAAAACAGAAAGAGATGAGTATGTCGCTTCCTCCAAAGAGTTTCCTCAAAGACAAAGAGAAGTTCTTGTTAAAAGCAAATTTCTTTTTCCTCTAATCAAAGGATATTGGATTCTAAAGAGGCCAGAGGATGAGATTGGAGAAGTTTTTCTGTTACTTTACTGGCAGATTATTGAAAAAGTTCTTTCACGTTTCAGTCATTGGTCCATTAGAGGCATGTCTGCTCTTAGGGTTTTGAATGGTGATCAAGCATCCCAAAAACACCTTTTAGTAAGGACCAAAAAAAAGACTAATCGGAAAGTATCGTTGCCTACAGGATTTAATATTTCCCTTGTTTACGATCCTCGCTTCGATGAACGTCTTGTAAAAAAAATTGAAATCGCGGGAAGGAATATTCCGGTTGATATACCTGAAAAAGTCCTAATCGATGTAAGCAAATTAAAATCAAGCTTTGAGATTCAAGGCTTTATTGCTGGCACTCCCTTTGATTTAAGAACTTTAGAAGCAATTTATGCCAAAAATCCAAAACCCATTGTATTTAAGCGATTGGCTGGCATGGCTAAGGAAGCCGATAGGCCTGATTTAGTTTCGGGTCTTGAGAAGATTGTTGAGATTCATACCCATTACCGCGTTTCCAGAAGAAAAAAAATTGAACCAAAATTAATGGTAAAGAAAGCAACAATTACGCATTCATGGGTTATTCATCAGGAAAGGCAACTTCAAGAATTTGAAAAAACTTTAGAAAAACACTTTGCTGCAAAGACAAAAGAAATTAAAAAGCGTCCCCTTGAGCAATTGCTATCCCAAGCGAGAGAGCATAAAAAATATGACACGTATCATTCAACAACTCTGGAAGGTTATCGGATAACACCTGAAGAAGTTGAAGTTCTGCTCTCTGGGTCCTTGCCAAAAAGCAGAAAGGCTCAGGGGTATAACAATGTTGAAAAGATTAAAAACCGTATGGCCATTCTGGGCTATTCGGCAGCCTTTGATTTTGTAATCAACAAGATTCAAGAAGATTTTGGGCGACAAGGGATGAGCGAGGATTTTATTAAAGATGTCTATTATCATCTTTTTAAACCATCTGCTGACGCAGGGATTATTGATTACTTGAGTTTGGTCAGCTACCGAACAATGCCGGCATTTATCAGAGGAACGCCATATGTTCCTCCTTCTTACGAAAAACTATCAGAGTTGATGGCTAGCTATATATTCTTGATAAATAAAATAAAAAATCCGATAGTAAAAGCAGTTCTTGCTCATTACTTTTTTGTTACCATTCATCCTTATAGTGATGGCAATGGGAGAACCGCAAGACTTTTAATGAACTACTTGCTCCTTACTTCTGGATATCCATGGGCTACCATCCGTGTTGATAATCGAGTTAGATATTTTGAGGCTTTGAAGAAAGGACAAATAGACGACAATATTTTGGTTTTTGGAGATTTCATTGTTGAGATTTTTGAATCTTGATATTAAATTGTTGGGTAAATAAAATCCGACACGGAGCTGTGCTGGGATGGTGGTCAGGTAGTGATTTTATCGAAAAGATTAAAGTTCCCTAACCTAAAGAGGCCTGAGGATAAGATAGGAAAAAACTGGCGGGTTATTTTCTCCCAAGAGGAAATATTTTGAGAAACAATTGGGAGATATGGGAGGTTGTAAAGTTAAAAAATTGAAAGTTCTCATGGTAAACAAACTATATTATCCCGTAATAGGAGGAACAGAGAATCACGCGCGATATTTGGCGCATAAGTTATCTTCTCAAATTGATATAAAAGTTCTTGTGGCAAATTATTAAAAATTTGCTAAAAAATATGTTTTCTTACAAAATGATGATATTAGAATAAAAAATAGATGTTTTAGAGCGAGAGAACGTGAGGAATGATGTCAATGAAGAGAACGAAAATTTTAACCAAAGAAAATTATCAAGATTTTGAAAAAATTGCCAAAAAGCACAATCTTCAGCTGATTTTACTTTTTGGTTCAGCTGCATCCTCAAAACTGCATCCTCAAAGTGATATTGATATCGCCGTTCTTTCTGAAAAACCCGATCTTTCTTTGGAAAGTTACTCAAATCTTATTTTTGATTTTCAAAAATGCTTTCCAAAAAGAGAGGTGGATTTGGCCATCATCAATCGAGCGGATCCCTTATTTCTCAAAAAAATTACGGAGAATTGCAGACTTCTTTATGGCAATCCCCAGGAGCTTGCCAGACTTAAAATTTATGCTTTTAAAAGGTATGTGGATCATCGAAGATATTTCAATTTAGAAAAGAAATTTGCGCAAAACTTCATAAAACGGTATGCAGGGGCTTAGCATAATGATTGATAAAACTTTAATAATTAGAAAAATCACTCTCATAAGTGAAGACTTTGAAGCCTTAAAGTCCTTGGCTCAATTGGACTATGAAGGTTATGCGGCTGAACCAACAGATGAGGTTTTAGCTGAACGTTATCTTGAAAGAATGATTGGGAGGATGATAGACATAAACTACCATCTCATTACCGAAGAGGGGCACAAACCTCCTCCCGATTACTTTCAATCCTTTTTGATACTTGCGGATATAGGTATTCTGCCACGGGATTTTGCGGAGCAGATTGCCCCTTGTGCTGGCTTGCGGAATAGAATTGTTCACGAATACGACGAGATTGATTGCAAGAAGGTTTATGAGGGTCTTCAGGTTGCCACGAGAGACATCCCGTGTTATTTGAAACTTATTAGCGATTTCATTGAGAAAGTTTAAAATACTTCTTTGCCAGGCGCTGGTCTAACGATTTACAAGATCTCAAAGATAAAATAAAAAGGTTTATGCAGATGGATTAAAGTGTTTCACAAAACGAATGGTTTCACAGAGCTCCTGCGAGGATATCGGAGGTTGCAAAGTTAAAAAATTGAAAGTTCTCATAGTAAATAAATTATACTATCCCGTAATCGGGGGGATCGAAAACCACGTGCGAGTTCTTGTGCGCGAGTTATCTTCTCAAATTGATGCAAGGGTTCTTGTAGCAAACACTGCTTTTCAAACCACTAAAGAAAATATAGACGGGGTGGATATTTATAAGATAGCAAGCGTTGGATCATTTAAATCGACTCCTATCGCACCGTCCTTTCCATATTGGTTAAAAAAATTAAAAAGCGACATCTATCATCTCCACTTTCCATACCCCTTTGGAGAGTTTTCCTATTTGCTGGCGAAACCTGCCGGGAAATTAGTGGTTACATATCACAGCGATATAGTTAGGCAGAAAAAATTGCTCTCTTTTTACAAGCCATTTTTAAAAGCTTTCTTAAGAAAGGCGGATAAAATCATTGTGGGTTCGCCAAACATGATTGAGAATTCACCATTTTTAAGTGAAGTTAAGGAGAAATGTGTGGTGGTGAACTATGGAATTGATGCTAGGCGTTTTGAACTCACTGAGAAGATTTCAAAAAAAGCAGGGGACATAAGAAATCGTTACGGCGATAGGATTGTACTTTTTGTTGGAAGATTAATTTATTATAAAGGGGTCGAGTATCTCATAAGAGCAATGAAAGATGTGAATGGGCAGCTTCTTATAATCGGCGAAGGTCCCTTGGAAAGTGATTTAAAGGGACTCTCAATGAGTTTAGGCATTGGGGATAAGGTTTATTTTATCGGCGAGGTTGCCGATAATTCTTTAGCTGCTTATTATCATGCCTGCGATGTTTTTACTCTTCCGTCGATTGCCAGAAGTGAAGCTTTTGGTTTGGTTCAACTCGAGGCTCAAGCGTGCGGGAAACCTGTGGTAAGCACCAATTTGCCTACGGGAGTTCCTTACGCCAATCTGGATGGGGTAACGGGGATAACTGTTTCGCAGCGTTCATCGGAAAATCTTTCTGAAGCTATAAATAAACTTTTGGATGATGAAAATTTACGGAAGAGATATGGGGCCAACGGCAAGAAAAGAGTACATGAGGAATTTATCAAGGAATTGATGGCAAAGCGAGTTTTGGGAATTTATAATGAATTAGTTAAGTAAGTTGTCTTATACCATGTTTGCAATGAAGCTGGTTAGAGGTATTTACAAATGACTAGATTATCTAAGACAAAATGGTTAATAGTTTCGGTGGTCATCGATGCTATTCTCATTAACTGCGGCATCATCTTTTCGTTTTTTTTGCGTTTTGGCGGTAAGCTTCCCGCTTTTAATTTTCAGGCATACACCAACCTTGCTCTCTTTATAACCTTGGTTCAACTGGGAGCTTTCTATATATATGATCTTTACGATCCAGAAAAAGTTCAAAGCGGCTGGGATATTTTTTTCTCTGTTTTTAAAGCAGTTTCCTTAGGTACCCTAGTTACCATGTCTGTTACTTTCTTTTTGAGGTTTTTCTCTTTCCCCCGAACTGTTTTTGCAATTTCCTGGGCATTGCTCATTTTGATAATCGGTGGTTGGCGGATTTTGGCCCTAAGGGTTTTAAAAATAAAATGGCCTACTCAGCGAATATTAATTGTTGGCACCGATGAAGTTGCCTTACAATTATTAAAAGAGCTGAAAGAACGTTCTCAATGGGGTTATGAAGTGGTGGGGCTGATTGAAAGAAATGCGAAGAAAACGGATGAAAAAATTCAGGGGACTTTCGTTATGGGAGGCATAAAAGATATAGTTAAGTTGGTTAAAGAATGTTGTGTAGATAGGGTTATAATCACATCTCCAATTAGACATAGAGAATTGCTTGAGGAATTTGCAAAATCTGAAGAAACCAACGTGAAAGTCGAAGCGGTGCCCGAGCTTTATGAAATATTTATAGGAAAAATCGATTACTCTTTGGTTAATGATATCCCCTTGGTTAAACTCACAAAAGATCCTGTGCCTCAGTGGTTTTTTCTCTTAAAGCGAGGGTTTGACATTTTTTTGGCAGTTTTCCTCGGCATCCTGTCTTTGCCCGTGTTGCTTGTGGTGGTAGTTTTGATAAAATTAACTTCAAAGGGGCCTGTCTTTTACAAGCAGGGGAGAGTGGGTAAAAAAGAGAAACTTTTCAATCTATACAAGCTTCGCACTATGATAGTTGAAGCCGAAGAAGATACGGGGCCGGTCCTTGCAACCAAAAACGATCCGAGGATAATTTTTATCGGAAAATTTTTACGAAGGAGTCGAATAGATGAATTGCCGCAGCTTTGGAACATCTTGAAGGGAGACATGAGTTTCGTCGGTCCCAGACCCGAACGTCCATATTTTGTGGATAAATATAAAAAGAGCATCTCTGGATATAAAGAACGTTTTAGAATTAAACCGGGAGTTACCGGTCTTGCCCAGGTCAGTGGTTCCTACGTTACAATGCCAGGAAATAAGCTAAAATATGATTTTATCTATATTTACCATCAGTCTTTTCTTTTAGATTTAAAAATATTATTACAAACCATAAAAGTTGTTCTTACGGGGAAAGGAGCGAGGTAAAACAGCTACCAGCCTTCAGCCATCAGCTTCCAGGAAAGCTTTAGAGCAGAGAGCATAGAGCATAGAGCAGTTCTTTCTCGTCATTGCGAGGAGCCATAGGCGACGAAGCAATCTAAAGAGATTGTTTTTATGAGATTGCCGCGCTTCGCTCGCAATGACCGATAACAAAAAAAAAGGTTTGCAATGATAAGAAAAGGTATTTTTAGATGAAAAAAACAAACCAACAGGCCAACGAATCAGCAAGCCAACTTTCTATGAATTCGGGGTCTTTAATCAGCCACATTCTGGTGGCTACGGTTTTTATCGTCCCGGTTCTTGTTTGTCCGTGGACTTTTGACTTCTACAACCTGCCCAAAATAATTTTTCTTCACACAGCAACATTAATTATGCTTTTAATTTGGTTTTACAAAATAATTCAGGATAACGGTTTTGTTTACCATCACACCCTCATGGATTTGCCGCTTTTATTTTTTGCCTTGGCGATAATTTTTAGCACGATTTTTTCTATCAACCCCTTAATTAGCATCTTTGGTCAGTACAGGAGATTTGAAGGTTTGCCCGCGCTTTTAAATTATATAATTATTTTTTACTTGGTCTTTTATTTTATTAAAGAAGAGAGGCAAGTTGAAAATTTGGCATTGGCGCTTATTGTGGCGGCTTTTTTTGTTTCCTTTTATGGGATTGCGCAGAATTTCGGCCTTGAATTCTTAAAAGTTGCCGCTCAACCCTTTGGAGTAAGAGTTTTTTCTTTGCTCGGAAATCCCGTTTTTTTGGCTGCTTTTTTGGCTATGAGCATACCCATTACCATCACATTTTTCCTTTACACGAAAAGCGCGGCTTTGCGCTTATTTTCGATACTTTCTTTATTTACTGAAATTGTTTGTTTATTTCTTACATACTCTCGCGGCGGATGGCTAGGTTTTCTTGCTGGGATGGTTTTCTTGGTTGTATTTGTTGGTAAGAGTTCGTTGCGTCGGCATAAGAACATTATCGCAATTGTGGGCCTTTCCTTAATGCTCATTTTAGTAAGTACTTTTTTCCTCGGTTCATTTAAGGGAAGAATTGCCGACAACGAGTTTTCGAGGATTACTTCGAGCCTTGCACTGAAAGAGGGAACCGTTGGGACCAGGTTAAGTATATGGGGAAGCACGATCAGGATGATAGGGGATAGACCCGTTCTTGGATATGGCCCCGAGCTTTTTCGGGCCGCTTTTCCACCCTATCGTTCGCTTGGTTTTATAAGACTAGAAGGTGAAAAGGCGATGCCCGACAGGGCTCATAACGATTTTCTCCATATTGCCGCTGGTACAGGAATATTGGGCGTTGCTTTTTATCTATGGGTGCTAATTACATTTTTTCTATCAGCCAGGATTTTGTTTAAGAAAATTTATGGCTCAAGAACACATCTTTTATTTGCCGGGTTTCTAAGCGCTTGTGTGGCCTATATAGTTCAAATTCAGTTTGAGCCAAGCATGGTTGGCATCGCTCCAATTTTTTGGATATTGATGGGAAGCGCAATGGCTTTTGGAAATTTTAAAGATTTTAAAATCTGGGAAACGAAAGGATTTAAATTCCCAACTTCTAAGAAATTTAAAGCATCTATGCTTGCTTTATTTGGGATTGCTATAATAGGTCTTTTGAGTATAAGTTTTTATTTTGGCGCTTTTTTAGGTGCCGATGTTAACCTCTACAACGGAGCGAAATTCAACGCTTCGGGAAATATAAATGAAGCTATTTATAGTTTCGAAAGAGCTGCAAGTTTAAACCCTTATCACAACATCAACAGGTTTTACTTGGCGGGGGCATATTTTAAGAAAGCCAGGGTTACAAATAATCCGTTTTGGGCCGATAAGGCCATAGCTACGTATTATGCTGCCCTTGAGTTTGATGAACTCGATGAAGATATTTATTTAAATTTAGGAAATGCTCTTTCGTTTTACGGAGCCAACTGGAAAGAGAACGAAAAATTGATGTTAGCAGAAGTCATGTACAAAAAGGCGATTGAGATAGATAGATATTTTTCGGCCGCTCATCAGCGCTTAGGCGCTCTTTATCGAGCAAGGAGAAACTATGATGAGGCAATTGCAGAAGAGAATAAAGCCATACTTACTGATCCCAATAATTTTCTCGCATATTATGAGCTTGGTTTGGCATATGAGGGAAAGGGCGATTTTCAAAAGGCGAAAGAAGCTTACGGAAAAGCGCTCCAAATTGAGCCGAATTTTGAACAAGCGGGTGAACAACTTAAACAACTTGAAGAAAAGTTATAAATTTCTCCCGTTTTTAGGGATTTATCTTGAAAAGAAGGAAATTAAAGTTTTATCTTGAAATATGGCTTAGTTACAATTTTAATAAATTAGTGAATTAGTGAAATATTTTGCAAAATTTTCTTGCGTTTTAGGAATACTTTTGGATATATTGTTAGAGATAGATTTTCTATCTGAACACGAGTTTTATATATTTAAGCAGATGGCAGTTTAATAAGAGACTGTAGAATAATAGTCAAAATGCCGTGTCTGCCGACAGGGAGGAGTACGTTTTAGCGTCATTGCCTGGTACAGGTCTAACGACGAGGCGAAGCAATCTCGCTGGTAAGGGATTACCACGCTCCCTTTGGTCGCTCGTAATGACGAAATTAAACAGTATGAATACAAGATACTAGGCGGAACCACCAGGTTTAGTGGTTTTTAATTATAATAATTAATTATAAATAATTTGATTGCAAGGGGGTGTAGAATTGAGAAAAGCTTATGCTCTAGCCGGTATAATTTTTTTACTTTCATTATTTATGCCTTTCCTTTTTTGCGGGACGGTATTTGCTCAAGCGTCTGAATATTATGGTGGGATAACACCTTCTGAGGGTTGTATAACCTGTCATGCTGATAAAGATCTTGAAGCAAATGGCAAGAGTCTTTACATAGATGAAGAGGCCTACAAAAAGTCTGTTCACAAAAATGTACTTTGTTCTGAATGCCATCTGGGATTTACAATCTCCCTGCCGCATCCGGACATTAAAGGGCAGCCATTAAGAGTTGCTTCTTTGGCTTGCAAGGATTGTCATAAGGATGTTTACAATGAGTACAAAAACAGCGCACACGGCAAAGCCGCTCTTATGGGCAATTCCGAGTCGGCTTCTTGCGGTGATTGTCATGGCGCTCATTACATTAAGAGCTTGAAGGACAAAGAGGTTAAGGACGAGTTTTGGGCAAACGCTGAGAAGGTTTGCGGGAAGTGTCATAAGGATTACTGGGAAAGCTATGGCGACTATTATCATGGGCAAGCTTATAAAGCAGGATTTAGAAAAGCTCCTACATGTTGGGAATGCCATGATTTTCACAATATCCTTTCAAGAGATAATCCAAATTCCTGGGTTTCCGATGTAAATCTTGATAAAACGTGTGGAAAGTGTCATCCGGGCTCTACCAAAGAGTTTGCCGATGGTTATGGTTCTTCAATTCATGGTTTACAAGAAGGCTTTAAAGTAAACGCTGTTTTAAAGTGGTTTAGGGGAACATTTTCATGGTTCCCTTGGTAGGATAAGAAATTGCAGTAGGTTGTAATAGATTTTTTGAAAAGTAATAGATTTTTTGAAAAGGAGGTGTAACCACGATAAAAAAAATAAGACATACTAAAACAGCTCTATATTTAGTTTGTTTGGTTCTCGCTCTCTTGGTTAGCGGAGCTCTTTATGCTTTTGCACAAGGCGATGCTGCTAGTGGTGAGGGAAAGATTACCATGAGCGAATGTTCGCAGTGCCACGGTGAAATAGATCAGCCGGCTAAATGGGAAGAAAAATTCGGTTTAATCTTCAATCACCCGGTGCACTTGAATCGAGGTTACAAGTGTGATTTTTGTCATAAAGCTCCTGTTCATGAGAAGAATAGGACCAATCGTGTTTCTATGGACTTATGTTATGATTGTCATGGATTGGCTCATGGAAAACAGGGAGAAATGGCGCCTCCAGAATGCGGAGTCTGCCATCCTCCGGGGTTTGATTTAAAGCCGGCCTATCATAAGAAAGAGGGTTTTTTCCCTGGAGAACACGTAAAAAAGGCAAGAGAAAATGTAACTCACTGTTACACTTGTCATGCGCAGCCATTCTGTGCGGATTGTCATACCGCAAGGAAAGCAATACCGCAAGATCACAAGGCGGCTAATTGGGGCACAACGCATGGTGAAATAAAGGGATTCGAACTTGATAATTGCAATATTTGTCATGCCTACGAGTTTTGTGCTAAATGCCACAAGACACCAATGCCTCATTCTGTCTTCTACATTAGTGATCACAGACCCGATGCGAAGAAAGATGATGTTGATTGTATGGTGTGTCATAGGGAAGTGTTCTGTTCCGATTGTCACCATGTGGAGAACGTTGCCATCACCATGGAGAACTGCGCAAGCTGCCATAGCGAGCTCAAAACGGGTGTTTATACCTCTCCATCGTTTATATTTACTCATGAGCCTCACTTTAAGAAAAACTTTGCTTGCAATGAGTGCCATAAAGGCAAGGATGCTACCGAGGTTCAAGAGTGGCCGATGCATTCTTGTTATAGCAAGAAGTGTCACGCAATGGAAAAGGCTCCAGGGACGGGTAAGTGCGAAGCATGTCATCCAAAAGAGTTTAATTTAGTTCCCGCTAAGGGTTCTATGTACGGAGATCATACCGCTTCGAACTTCCTGGTGAGGAATCACGCTGATTTGGCTACTAAAGACATAAACAAGTGCCAAATTTGTCATCTGCAGAGCTTCTGCGATAAGTGTCATGGTATGGAAATACCTCATCCTGCTGATTTCAAGACAGGAAAACACAAGACAGAAGCCAGGACCATGAAGACTAAATGCGATTATTGTCATCCTGACAAGACATTCTGTGAAGATTGTCATCACAAGGGTTACAAGGTTGAAAATGGTCCATTTGAAGGAACGGGCCATCCACCCTTAGTCAGAGAGGTTGGCGCGCAGGCGTGCTTTGAGTGTCATGGGCCAACATATTGTGCTTATTGTCACGTAAAAGGTGTGGCATATAAAGATATCAAAGGTCCTTAGGTGATACGTTATTGGATTCATGCTCGCAAGTTAGAGCGGTCTTAAGAAAGAAGATGAGAGTGAGCATGTTCTCGGTTATAAGGGAGCATGCTCCTCTTGTATATTAAAAGTTAAATAATTCACAAAATTGGCATGAAAAAGGAGGTGTAACCAGTTGTTTAATAATTCTGGAGGTATAAAAAAGTACCTTTTAAGATGTGTTGTTGTTTTAGTTTTAATTTGTCTTGTTCTTGGGGTAGCGGGATGTGAGCAGATTAAACTTACAAAGGAAGAGTCCCCTGGGGAAAAAGCGGAGGAAACTAAAGAAACAACACCCGCTGCACCTTCAAAAACAGAATCAGACGCTAAATTAACTGGTGGTCTTCCAGAAATGGAAGAGGGGTTTAACTGTACATATTGTCACGGAAGTATAGACTACGGTCAAACGCGAGAAAAATTTGATAATAGAAATTTGTTGATATTTACCCACGTGCCGCACATAAATATAGGGACAAAATGTTCTCGTTGTCACAAGCTTCCCGTTCACGAACCGGAGAAAGTTAATAGGCCGCCAATGCACATCTGTTATAGTTCCGATTGTCATGGTTTGGAAGGAGCAAAAGCTTCAGGGGAATGCTCTCTCTGTCATCCACCTGCGTTTGAATTGAAACCTGGAAGTGGTTCACAATATGGGGATCATTTTGCCTCAGACTTCTTGCAACCAAAGCATGCAGATTTGGCTTTAGCTAAAGAAGGTAAAAATTGTGGAATATGTCATAAGACCCAATTTTGCATGAATTGTCACAAGATGGAGATGCCTCACCCAGATGCTTTCAAAACCGAAGGGCATGGAGCTTTAGTTAAGCAAGATAGAGCGAAAAAACAAGATTCATGTAAATTGTGTCACCCGGATTATAATTTCTGCGAAACCTGTCACCACAAGGGGTGGCAACCATCAATGGGTGATTGGACGCTTAAGGGTCATCCGGTTATTGTAAAACAAGATGGCGCTCAGGGATGTTTTGAATGTCATAAACCTTCTTACTCGCCATTTTGTGCGGATTGTCATGTGAAGATGTTTAGATAACGCTTAAAAAGCGGCGATCATCGATTCTATTGTGGGTACATGAAAATTGTCATGTGAAGATGTTTAGATAACGCTTAAAAAGTGCCCCGCTGAATTTTTGCGGGGCACTTTTTAAGCGGTCAAGTTGGCTATAATGGAGTTTTTAAGTATGGGAAGAGAAAAGAAGATAAAAGAAAAGAAAATACCACAAGCCGCAATCATCAGATTGCCCATTTATCTAAGATATCTTAACGAGCTGGCTCAAGAGGGAATTAATGTTATTTCTTCGAATGAGTTAGCGGAGTTGGCTGGAAGCAATGGGCCTCAACTTCGGAAAGATCTTTCTTACTTGGGAGAATTTGGCACCCGAGGCGTAGGTTACGATGTTGAGCGGTTGGCTCATTATATATCGAGTTTTATGGGTTTAAATAAAGAACAATCTGTTGCAATTATCGGCGCTGGAAAACTTGGCACAGCTCTATGTCGCTATAAGGGCTTTGCCGAGAAAGGTTTTAAAATATGTGTGATTTTTGATGATGACCCAAATAAAATTGGGAAGAACATCGACGATTTGCTTATTGAAGATATTAAGAACCTGGAGAAAGAACTAAAGGAAAAAAATGTTGAAATTTGTATAATGGCTGTGCCTGCTTCACAAGCTCAAAATATTGCTGATAAACTGGTGCTGTATGGAATAAACGCCATATTAAATTTTGCACCCATCTCCCTTAAGGTTCCGGAAAATGTTGTTACCCGTCAGATAGATTTGTCCGTCGAGTTGCAAATTTTATCGTTTTTTAAGGTTTTGGCTCAATAAATCTTATTTCAATACCTAATGTTTCTATCTTAAAATTCCGATTATATATATAATTTACGTTGTTTAAATGTTAAGTTATGTCTGCTTTACAAAGAACAAGAGGTTTTGCTATCTTTTATATGATTTCATTAAATTAAAAAGAGAGGTAATGTGATGACTGAGCTGAATGAAAGATTGGAAAAACAAGACAATGAGGATTCAGTAAATTGGTTATTATGGTGCGTTGTTGGCCTGGTCGTGTTGATACTTGTTTTTGCGGGAATGGTTGTAAAGTCGGCCTTTTTTTCCAAAGAGGTTCCCAGAACCGCTGCTGAGAGAGATATTTTTTTGTATGAGGGTCAGGTGGAAAGAAATCCCAAAGATCCTTTGGCGCGGGTTAATCTAGGGATGACTTATTTTCAAATCGGGCAAGAAGGAAAAGCGATAAAGGAATTTGAGAAAGCTGTCTCGCTAGACTCTAATTACGCGGAACCTCACTACCATCTTGCAGTAATCTATGAAAGAAAAGGCGAAATCGATAACGCTCTTCGGGAGTTAAAGAAAACGGTTGAGTTGGATTCGAAGCACGATTTTGCGTGTTATCTGTTGGGAAAAATCTATTTAGAACAGGATAAATATGAGGAAGCCATAAAGGTCCTGGAAAAATGTGTTGAGCTCAAGCCCGTATCTGCCGATGCGCATTATGCTCTCGGCTCAGCGTATGAAAAAAATGGCCAAAAAGACTTAGCTATTAACGAGTATAAAGAGACATTAAAATATATTCCAAACCATGAAGAGGCAAAGAAAGCCCTGAAGCGCTTAACTGCCTCCTAGTTTATAAAGACTGTTGAATAATACATAAAAGTTATCGATTGTCTATCTTGTCCCCGATGCCCGATACGGGCCAGTATCTGGCGGGCGGGGGTAAGCAGGGTAAGCGAAGTGAAGTAAAGCGTGGCGTCTCATAGCGCTTAGTAATTCGAGATTGCTTCGTGATTAAATGTAATCGTTAGACCTGGCACAGTACTGTGCCAGGTACTAGGCAATGACAAAATTCAAGAGTCTAGTTTATCAAGGAGTCAGCTTTTGGAGAATAAGAAAGAAGGGGCAGACAAACAGCAATTACAAAGCGAAGAGGGAGAAAAAGGACTTAAGCGTGGTGTTGGGGAATGGCTTTCTCGCTCCTGTCTTCCGCACACCTCGCTTTTTAATATAATAAGTGCTGGCAGTAAGGCGTGTAACCTTGCAATTTGGGTGCTGCAAGGTATGATTATGACATGTTTGTTCGAAAAAACCGCAATAGA
>OMKS01002307.1_pt1 | contig 16005 bp, 12 predicted proteins | sample 1674721 | NCBI WGS metagenome assembly OMKS01 (sample SAMN06264996, study PRJEB25208) | sediment metagenome | isolation source: hot spring sediment | place: USA: California | collected 2014-09-02
CAAAGGAGCGATCCGGTCATCAACATACTGGGTGGTTGCACAACCAGACAGGGCAAACAGGGACAATCCCGCAAACAACAGAACCGTTTTCTTCATCTCCAATCTCCTGAAAATAAATTTTTTTCAGCCCGCGAAGCGACCACCGGGCTGAGACCAACACCCGAAAATAACTATAAACAAATCATCGCACGAAAAAAGATGAAACGCAAACAGATTCCGCCGCGAAACCGGAAAAAAATACTCAAGTCACAACTTGCTTGAAGAATAAGCTGGTTATCCTGTATGTTCCGGCCACAACATCAACCATTAAAAACCCAGGGAGTTGACAAAATGAAGAAGATTGCGGTTCTGCCCGGTGACGGCATCGGCCCCGAGGTGATGCGCGAGGCGATCAAGGTGCTGGATGCGGCGCAACGGAAATTCGATTTCAGCCTGAGCTATGAGTACGCCGATGTGGGCGGCTGCGCCATCGACAATCACGGCCGAGCCCTGCCCCACGGGACCCTGGAGTTGTGCCGTAACAGCGACGCGATCCTTTTCGGTTCGGTGGGCGGCCCTAAATGGGAGGGACTGCCCCCGGAGGAACAGCCGGAGCGGGCGGCCCTGCTGCCCCTGCGCAAAACCTTCGAACTGTTCTGCAACCTGCGGCCGGCCAAGGTTTTTCCCTCCTTGGCGGCCGCCAGCCCTTTGCGAGCCGATATCGTCGGCAATGGCTTTGATCTGCTGGTGGTGCGCGAGCTGACCGGGGATATCTACTTCGGCCAACCCAAAGGCCGTGAGGGCAGCGGCCCGGAAGAGAAAGCCTACGACACCATGGTTTACAGTCGCCGGGAGATCGACCGCATCGCCCGCCGGGCCTTTGAGGCCGCCCGCCTGCGCCGCAGGATCGTCACTTCGGTGGACAAAGCCAACGTGCTGACCACCATGGTCCTCTGGCGGGAGGTGGTCAAGGAGGTGGCCGCCGACTATCCCGACGTGACGCTGAACCATATCTACGTTGACAATGCCGCCATGCAGTTGATTCGCAATCCCCATCAATTTGACGTCCTGCTCTGCGGCAACATGTTTGGCGACATCATCTCCGATGAGTGCGCGATGATGACTGGTTCCATGGGGCTTCTGGCCTCGGCCAGCCTCAACGAAGCGGGTTTCGGCCTCTACGAGCCGGCCGGCGGCTCGGCCCCGGATATCGCCGGCATGGGGATCGCCAACCCCATCGCCCAGATCCTCTCCGCCGCCATGATGCTCCGTTACAGCTTCCAGATGGGGGAGGCGGCGGCGGCCATCGAACAGGCAGTGGCCGCCACCCTGGCCCGGGAGATCCATACCCCGGATATCGCGGTGGACAAAAGCCGGGCGGTTAACACCGAAAAGATGGGCGACGCCATCGCCGCAGCCCTTTAAAAGGCCGGCCCCAACCACCGCCTCGTCACAAAACCAAGCAACAGGACAGCCATGACCAGGAATCACCCCCGCCCCCCAATTCCGGCTCCCGTGACCTACGGCGACTGCCTCAAATCCTACACCTACGACCAGGACAAGGTCTGCACTCCCGAGGAAACCGTGGCCAGATTCAAGCGGAAACTGGCCGAAGTCAAGCTGGATATCTTAAACGACGTCCGCCGCATCGACACCGGTCGCCTGGATATTCCGGTCTACTTCAGCGTTTGCGGCAAGGATGCCTATCATACCATCGGCAACAAAAAACAGATGGGCAAGGGCAGCACCCCGGCCCAATCTCAGGCCAGTGCCTGCATGGAGTTGGCGGAACGCTTCAGCTTCTTCAGCTTCAAAAAAAATCCGGCCAACTTTATCCGAGCCACCTGGGCGGAACTCCGGGCGGAGGGTCTGCCGCTGCTGCCGCTGACGCGCCTGCTCCAGTCGGTCCACGATGAAACCACTTCGGAAGAGACCCTGGAGCGGTTGATAGCTGATATCCCCATCCAGTGGGCCTGGGCCACCAATCTCAACCGGGGGGAAATGGTCCTGATCCCCTTCTCCTGGTTTTACGCCATCAACGAGTTCAACGGACCTTCCGCCGGCAACACCTATGAGGAGGCAATTCTCCAGGGAATCAGCGAGATCGTCGAACGTCACGTCTGCGCCCTGGTGACCCATCAGCGGATCAAGGCACCGCTGATCGACCACCGTTCGCTCAGCGACCCGGTGGCCGTTGAACTGCTGCAAAAATTCACCCGCCACGGGATTCAGGTCTATCTCAATGATTTCACCCTGGACACCGGAATCCCCACCGTGGCGGCCATGGCCATCGATCCCTCGACCTTTCCCGGGACCAGCGAGATCGTCTATACCGCCGGCACCACCCCGGAACCCAACAAGGCCCTGATTCGGGCCCTTACCGAAGTGGCCCAGTTGGCCGGCGATTTTCACACCAAGGCCAACTATGTGGCCAGCGGCCTGCCCAAACCCTTGTCGCTTGAGGAGGTGGAATATATTGTCAATCCGGGCCGCACCGTTAAGTTAAGCGACATGCCCGATCTCTCCGACCACAACATGAAAGTGGAGATCGACCGTTGCCTGGCGGCCCTGGCCCGGCTGGGGATGGAGGTGCTGCTGATCGATGTGCGTCACCAGGACTTGCAGATCCCGGCCATCTACACCATCGTGCCCGGCGCCCACTTCCGGGAGCGCTCCATGAGCAAAAATGCCGGTCTGTTTGCCGCCAAGCTGGTTCATGAGCAGATTGAGGATCCGGACCAGCAGATCGCCCAACTCAACCGGATGGGGCAGGTGCTGCCCCAGGCTTATTTCGTCGAGTTTTACCTGGGCAAGAACATGATGGCCCTTCATCGCCACCGGGAGGCGATGACCCATTTTCACCGGGCTTTGGAGCTTAACCCGGAGAGGGAGGACCTGCCCTATATCTACTCCTTCATGGGCGACTGCCTTAAAGATATGGAACAGTACCGGGAAGCGGTTACGGTGCTGCGGCGGGGGATCGAGCTGGACGATGAGCGGCCCGACCTCCACAACCTGCTGGGTTTTTGCCACTACAAGCTCGCCGATTATGAAACCGCCGTCCACCATTTCAGCCGCAGCGTGGAGCTCAACCCGGCCTCAGCCATCGATTTTGCCAATCTGGGCGTCAATCTGCGTAAACTGGAGCGCTACGAGGAGGCGGCCCACAACTTCAAGGTAGCCCTGACCATGGACCCCTCCCTGGAGTTCGCCCGCGCCCACCTGGACGAGCTATTTGCCCAGCGCCGGCCAGGGGCTTAGCCCGTGGGAGGTTTGGCTTAGTCGGCCAGGGGATTGATGGCCAGGCCGGTTAGGACCTTGGGGTAGAAGAAGGTTGATTTGTGGGGCATCACCAGCTGCTCGTCGGCCACCCTCTTCACCTGCTCCACCAGGGTGGGATTCATCAGGAACAGCAAGGGGGTAAACCCGGGATTGCGGGCCTCCTTGGCCGCCACATCCAGGGCCTCGTCGGGATCGCTGTAGTATTCCAGCAGATCTCCCTGCACGCAGCGGGCCCGATCCAGGTTGGGCAGCTTGTCGATAATCAGATCGGAAAGCACCACCACGTCCAACTCCCGCAGGGCCGGCGGACGTGCGGCCGCCTCCCGCTCCATCACCCCATCCTTCAGAGTCAGCAGAAAGCAGCGATCCTCGCCGGGATGGTAAAAGCCGAATCGGGTACACTGCCCCGGCCCCCGGCCCTCCGCCATCCGGTCAAACATCTCCACCAGCAGACTCTCCCGGGAACCGGTGGCAATCTCCTCCACCTGGAAGAATTCCGCCAGCAACTCCCGCAGGGCCGCGGCCGTGGTTCGGCCCGGAAGCCGCAGCAGCCGATGGGTGGGCAGCACACTCAGGCCCGGATCTTCCATGCCGCAGAGATACATCATGGTCTGGTTGGCCGGGCTCTCAGGGTCCAGCTCTCCCTGCCGTTCCCGTACCAGGGCCCGATACTGGAGGGCGGTGGTGTAGCGATGATGACCGTCGGCTATATAGAGGGGCCGGCCGGTGAAAAAATCGTGTACCGCCGTGATGGTGGCGGAATCGGTCACCGCCCAGAGCCGGTGCTCGCAGCCGTCATGATCGGTGGCCCGGTAGAGCGGCGCCTCCCCGCCCCGACTCTTTTCCAGGAGGGCGATCACCTGATTCCGGGGGTCGGAGTAAAGTGAGAAGATCGGGCTGAACTGGGCCTGACAGGTATCCAGCAGGCGCAGGCGGTCGGAGGTCACCCCGGCAAAGGTCTTTTCATGGGGCTTAACCACCCCCTCGGCAAATTCAGCCAGCCGCACCCGGGCCAGAAAGCCGCGCCGGGTATGAGAGGTGCCGTCGGGGCGGCGATAATCAACCTCATAGAGATAAAGGGCCGGCCGGCTCTCCCGAATCAGTACCTCGGAGGCCAGCCACTCCTGAAAAAGGCGGGCCGCATCGGCGTAGCGATCGGCGATCATCCCGGCGCTCTTGACGTTTTTGCTCAAATCCAGCCTGATCATATTGTAGGGGTTGCTGCTCAGCAGAGAGGCCTGGGCCTGGGTGTCAATCACGTCGTAAGGGGGACTGACCACCTCGTTTATGGTCTTGATCTTGGAGGGATTATAGCGAACAGCGCGAAAGGGGGAGATAACGGCCATCTTGGTTTGCTCCTTGAGCCATAAAGATCAATGGGGTATATAGTTAAAAAGCCCTCGCGAAGGGCTCGATCAGAGGCGTCATTCTTATTAAAAATTACCCCGCCTTGCAAGCGGTCTTTTTGAGGAAAAGCCCATGTTCGACATCTTCACCACCACCCATTTCTCTTCGGCCCACCACCTGCGTGACTACCCCGGCAACTGCGAAAAGCCCCACGGCCACAACTGGAAGGTGGAGGTGACCATCCGGGCCGACAGCCTGGATCAGTTGGGGATGGGGCTTGATTTCCGTGACCTCAAGGGGGCTCTGAAACCGATCATCGACCAACTTGACCATCGCGATCTCAATCAGCACCCGGCCTTTGCCGACCACAACCCCTCTTCGGAAAATATCGCCAAACATATCTTCGACGAACTGAAAAAGGCCCTGACCACCAAGCGCTACCGGCCTTACCAGGTGACGGTACTCGAAACCGACGCCTGCGGGGTAACCTACCGCGAATGAGCAATTCAGTTCCACCCCTGCGGATCGCGGAGATCTTCTACAGCCTCCAGGGGGAGTCATCATGGGCCGGCTACCCCTGCCTTTTTGTGCGCCTGGCGGGCTGCAACCTGCGTTGCTCTTACTGCGACGCCCGCTACAGCTACGAAGAGCCGGGCACCCCATATCGGCTTGATGAGCTCCTGACCGCCCTGGATCGGCTGGCGCCCGTCGGCAGGCAGGTTGAGTTGGTGGAGGTTACCGGCGGTGAGCCCCTGCTGCAGGAGGGAGTTTATCCCCTGTTGGCCGCCCTGCTGGCCCGGGGCCAACGGGTACTGCTGGAGACCAACGGCAGCATCTCTTTAGCCCGGGTACCGACGGCGGTCCACTGCATCATGGATGTGAAATGCCCGGCCAGCGGCATGGCCGAGCGGCTGAACCCCGGCAACTTCCGGCACCTGACCGGAAGCGACGAAATCAAATTCGTCTTAAGCGACCGGGCTGACTACGAATGGGCCCGGGGGGTTATCGAACAAAACCGCCTTTTGCCCAACCGTAAACTGATCTTCTCGCCGGCAAGCGGCCGCCTTCAGCCCGCCGACCTGGCCCAATGGCTGCTGGCCGACAACCTGCCGGTTCGGCTACAGCTTCAGCTCCACAGCCAACTCTGGCCCGGTCAACAGCGGGGCCGCTGACTAGCCGACAAATACCCGTTGCCGGAAAAAGTCGATCAACCCCTGGCGACGACTGGCGATCCGCCGCTGCTCGGGGACCAGGTCTGAAGACTCGGCCCGGGCTATGGACATCTTGTATTCAATGTGGGGAGCGAAACGGTTATCCAGATACCAGGCGTAGGTAAGCCCGAAAAGCAGGCCCGGAGGGGTGAAGCCCTCCTTGCCGTTGAGCAGCCGAGTAAAAAGCAGGGGGTTGGCGGCTGAAGGGCGCATCCGGGCCAGGCGCAGATACTCGGCCAGCTCCCGGCCGGCGAAAAATGAGCGCCGGGCGGACTCCTCCCGCATGGTCAAACTGAAAATATAGCCCACGGTTTCCCCATTGAAAACCACCGGAGTCTTCTCCTTGGCGGCGGCATAGTTACCCAGCAGCGACTGGCCCAGGGCCACCAGGAAGGCAATCTCAAAATGCGGCCCCGGGCCGGTGCCGAGCGCGACCGGCTGGGCCACATCGGCCCGAATCTTGATCATCCGGTCCTGGGGATCATAGAAAGAGAAGACGTTGTCCCACTCCTGGCAGCGGCTCCAGTCCGTCACCGAAATCAGTCTGAGACCGGCGACCTGCTCCAGGTGCCTTAACCTGATATCCTGATGGTTCCACAAAATGTTCGTCACCGCAGGGCGCCAACTCTCAGCCAGATCGAGCTCGGCCAACCGGGCTTCCAGTTCGGCCAGCCGCCGATCAGGCGTCTGACGCCGGGAGTTGACCAGCACCAGCGGCTCCCCTTCAGGCTCCCCTTCTCCTTCTCCTTCTCCTTCGCTGCCGGACCCGGAGTCGTGCAGGGCCCACAGAACCCGCACGGCACTGGCCACCGCGGCCGGATCATGCTGGAGCACTCCCCGCCCGTCCAAGGTGTGCTGGGAAGCAATGGCCGCCTCCAGGGGGGTCAGGCCCAGGCTGCTAACCTGCTCCCGGTCCAGATAGATCGGGATCTTGTTTTCCAGGGCGTAGCTTTGCAGAATGCTGCCGGGGACCTCCCGCATCCCCACCACCAGAACCTGGCGAAAAAGGCCGGCAAAGCCGCCGGGAATGTTACGCCGGTAAGCCCGCAGGAGATCGGAAACATGGAAGCGGCGCTCCCGCTCGCCCCGCACCAGATCGGTTTCCCCGGCCTGAACCCAGAGGTTGGCCAGCAGCACCCTGAGCGCTCGCTGGTTTCGTCGCACCGCCGCCGCCAGGCCTGGAAGCTGCAGAATAGGAATAATACTGGTGAAAAGGCTGCCGGGGGCAAAGAGAATGATATCGGCCTCCGCCACCGCCGCCAGCAGTTCCGAGGCCACCTCGGGGGGATGGGCAAACTCGACAAAGACCCGGTCCACCGGGCAACGGCGGCGGGCGGTGGCCGATTTACTCTCACCACTGACCAGCACCCCGTTTTCATAGAGAATTTTCAACGAAGCCGGAGTGGTGGTGCAGGGCACGACCGCCTCGGGGGAGGCTCCCAGCAAGTCGGCCAGGAAACGCAACCCCTGCCGAATGGCGGCCGGGGGCGGCACCACCGGTTCAATACCCCACGGCGGCACCCCGGGTTGACGGTAGATGGCGGCCACCAGCAGCAAATTGCCCAGGCAGTGGGGGCGCCGCCCCAGGCGCCGCAACCCCCCGTGCTGAAAGAACTCCTCGATCAAAACCCCCAGTGAGCGGGCCATAAAGGGTGGCAAGACGGCCAAATCCACCCCGCACTGGGCCAAAAGGGTCGCACTGGCGGCGGGCAGGTGCGGGAAACGGAAATTAAACAGGCGGTGGAGCAACCTGACCACCAGGGCGGCCTCACTCTCGTTGAGCCCATACTGTTTGGCCAATTTATCCAGCCGAATCGAGGAGAGCAGCACGTGACGAAGATCACCGACGGCGATCAGGGGCAGATCCTTGATCAGCTCCCCGGTGGAACCGCCGTCATCGGTGACACAGACCACAGCGCTGGTCCGGGGGAAGAGCGCCTTCAAGCCGGCAAAGGGGTTTTCAGGCCAGCGGGGATGACGGCTGTCTCCCCCGATAATATTGGACAACCCGGTACCGCCCCCAAAAACCAGCACCCGGGCCTGAGAGGTATCCACTCCCTCCAGGGCGGCAGCCAGCCCGGCCAGGCCAGCGGTGATCGAGGCCGGCCCGGCCGGCGGCCCATTGAGGGCCAGGGCCAGCAGCTTTTCCGTGGTACCCTGATAGGGCAGCAGATCCAAAGGACGAAAACAGCCCGCCTGCAGTGCCGCCAGGGTCGCCCGCAATCTTTCCCTCCCGTCAGCCATCGGAACTTCGCTGGTCGGCAAAGGTGGGTTTACAGGCCGGTGGCCCGCATCTGGCCACGGACGATGCTCTCCGAGTCGGCCAGGGCCACCCGCTCTTCCTTGGTGAGGGGAAACTCGATAATCCGCTCCACTCCAGCGGATCCCAGCACCACCGGTACCCCCAGAAAACAGCCGGAGATGCCGAACTCCCCCTCCAGCCAAGCGGCACAGGGCAGCACCCGCTTGGCGTCGGTGAGAACCGCCTCGGCCATCTCAATGGCCGCCAACCCCGGGGTGTAGAAGGCACTGCCGGTCTTGAGGTGGTTGACGATCTCCGCCCCGCCGTGCTGGGTCCGCCTGACGATGTCGGCAATGGTATCGGCGTCCAGCAGATCGGCCACCGGCACCCCGCTCACATTGGCCAACCGCACCAGGGGCAGCATATTGTCGCCGTGAATTCCCATCACCAGGGCGTTGACATCCCGGGGCGCCACCCCCAGGGCCTCGGCCAGAAAAGCGCGATAACGGGCCGAATCCAGCACCCCGGCCATACCGATCACCCGCTGGGGGGGCAGACCGGAGATTTTGAAGGCGGTGTAAACCATGGCGTCAATGGGGTTGGTCACCACGATCAACACACAGTTGGGGGAGTATTTAACCGCCTGCTCGGCACAGCTCTTGACGATCTCGACATTCTTGGCCAGCAGGTCGTCCCGGCTCATCCCCGGCTTGCGGGCCAGACCGGCGGTGATGATCACCACATCGGAATCAACCGAATCCCGGTAGTCGTTGCTGCCGATCACTCGGCGGTTGAAACCGTCCACCGGGCCGGCCTGGAGCAGATCCAGGGCCTTGCCCTGGGGAATCCCCGCCATCACATCCAGTAAAACCAGATCGGCAATATTGCGGCTCAAGGCCCAGTGGGCGGCGGTGGCCCCCACGTTGCCGGCCCCGATAATCGTAATCTTTGATCTTTTCATCCTCTGTTCCTCTCCTGTTTTGATATCCGGTGCCACCCCATAAAGGGTGCATAATTTACTGGTTCACAGCCCCTGGATCAGGGCCACCACCCGCTCAAGATCGCCGGGGGTGTCAACTTCCACCGAATCATGCTCGGTCATCACCACCTTGATGGTGTAGCCGTACTCCAGGGCCCGCAACTGCTCAAGCTTTTCAAAGCGCTCCCACTCCCCCTCGGGCAAACCGACGAAGGTGAGCAAAAAACCTTTGCGATAAGCGTAAAAACCCAGATGTTTGTAGTAGGTGGGGGTGCCATCGCCGGGATTGCGCTGGAAAGGGATGGAGGCTCGAGAGAAGTATAGGGCCCGACCCTGACGGTCAAAAACGGTTTTAACGTGGTTGGGGTCGTTGATCTCCTCGGGGCGAATGATCCGGTAGATCAGGGTGGACATGGGCAGGGCCGGATCCTCCAGCAGCGGCCCGGCCACTTGGCCCACCACCTCGGAGTCGAAAAGCGGCTGATCGCCCTGGATGTTAACCACCACGTCATGTTCGTCGATATTCATAATGGTGGCGGCCTCGGCCAGGCGGTCGGTACCGGAAACGTGATCGGAGCGGGTCATCACCACCTCACCACCAAAGGAGCTTACACAATCGGCAATCCGCTGATCATCGGTTGCCACCGCCACCCGGGAGAGCAGCGGTACCGCCCGAGCCCGCTCATAGACGTGCTGGATCATCGGCTTGCCCAGAATTTTGGCTAAAGGTTTGCCCTCAAAACGGTTGGATTGGTAGCGGGCCGGAATGATGGCCACCACTTGCGCCTGTTTATTTTGTGCGGAATCCATTATCCTCTGACGGCCTCAATATTAGTTGGTTCAATTCACGCGGGAGCAACGATGATCAACCAGACCACAACCGCCGTCCCGGGCTTGGCTGTGGCGGCGGCAACTCCGGAACTGGCTGAACCGGCCCGAATCCTGGCAAACCGCCTGGGTCTGACCCTGGTGGAAACCCCCGATCCGAATCAGCTATCCGCCCTGCTGCTGCTGACCGAACGGCGTCTGGAGCTGCACCAAATGGCAGCCGGCGCCCCCGGCCCGGTCTACGTCGAGCTGATCGGGGAAACCATGGGCTACCGACTCCGCCACGGCGGGGGCGGCAAACAGGCACTGGCCCGAGCCGTGGGTCTGAAGGGCCACCCCCGTCCCACCGTCATTGATGCCACCGCCGGACTGGGGCGAGACGCGTTCATTCTGGCGAGCCTGGGTTGCCGGGTCCGGATGATCGAACGATCCCCGGTCATCCACGCCCTGCTGGCCGACGGCCTAAACCGGGCGGCGGCGGATCCCGCCAGCGCCCTCATGGTCAGCCAACGAATCCGCCTGCTGCTGGGCAATGCCATCGATCTCCTGGCCCAGCCGACCTTCCCCGCCGCCGAGGTGGTCTACCTGGACCCCATGTTTCCCGGTCGGGAGAAGAGCGCGCTGGTCAAAAAGGAGATGCGTCTTCTGCGCCTGGTGGCCGGCGAAGACCCCGACGCCGAGTTGCTGCTGGCCCGGGCCCTTGCCAGGGCCCAGAGCCGGGTGGTGGTCAAGCGCCCGCGAATCGCCCCACCCCTGTCCGGCCCGGTCAGGCCCAACTACTCACTGCCCGGCAAAAGCAGCCGCTTCGATATCTATCTGGTCCGGATGGTCCGACCGGTCGATCAAGCCGGCTGATCAAAGCGGCCGGTCAGGCCATTGCATCAGCAGGCCGCCAGGATCGCCTTGCCGATCTGATCCAGCCGTTCGTCGCTCAGCTTGACCGGTACCGGGTAGACCAGCAGCCGATCCATGATATCGGCCGATTGGGGTAGAGCAGCCGGATCGTAATGGACCCGGCGGCGGCCATCGGCTTCCTTGAAGGGCCAGCCGCTTTGGGCCAGGGTGGAGCCGGCCAGCAGATGCTCCCACTTGGGGTAATAGTGCCAGGTGTTGTTGGCAAAATAAACCGCTCCCGCCCCCTGCTGGCCCAGAATGCCGTTAACCCGTCTGGTCGTGGCGGCGTCGGGCAGGAAAAAGGCCAGGAAGGAGGCGTTATCGCCAGCCGGATCGAGGATGGTCCGGAAGGAGACCCCCGGCAGGGTGGCCACTATTTTACGCAGAGCGGCCTTGTTGCGCCTCTGGGCCGTCACGATCTCGTCAAGCTTGGCCAGTTGAGCCAGGCCGATGGCCCCCTGCAGTTCCATCATCCGAAAGTTGAAACCGACAAAACTGCGCCCCTCACCACCTCGCCCCCCGGGATTGGCCACATGATCATGACCGTGGTCGTGGTATTCGCTCATCTTGCGCCACAAATCCTCGTCGTCGGTGATGATCATTCCCCCCTCGCCGGTGGTCATGGTTTTAACCGGATCAAAGGAGAAGGTCCCGCAAAGACCGAACGAGCCGCAGCGGCGACCGTTTAAGGAAGTGCCCGCCGCCTGGGCCGTATCCTCCAGGACCGGGATGCCGTGGGCATCGGCGATTTTCTTGATCTCGACGATCCGGGCCGGGGCCCCCATCATATGAACCGGTATAATCGCTTTGGTTCTTGGGGTTATCTTGCGCTCCAGATCGTTGGGATCCAGATTGAGGGTTTCATCAACCTCGGCAAAAACCGGAATCGCCCCCACATCAAAGATCGCCTCCCAGGTGGCGACAAAGGTGAAGCACTGGGTAATCACCTCATCACCGGGCCCCACTCCCATGGCGGTGAGGGCCACCTTGAGGGCGGCGGTACCGGAAGTGACCGCCTGGGCGTGTTTCACCCCGCAGTAGCGGGCAAACTCCTCCTCGAACTGCCGGACCTTATAGATCCCGCGCCGTTCGTTGGCAAACTCATAACGAAACAGCACCCCGGTATCCAGCACCTCCGCGATCTGCCGTTTCTCCTCATCGCCAAAAATCTCAAAACCAGGCATAACTTCCTCCTATTCCCAGCCATGCATTGCTTCTTCGTAGATCGACATCACCTCTTCCAGGGTCGGCTTACGGGGGTTGTTGGCCACCGGCCGACTGACGGTCAGGGCGATCCGGGCCATCTCCGGAATATCCTCGCGGGGGATCTGCAAATCCGCCAGGGTTTTAGGAATCCCCACATCGTCATTAAGGCGGTATACCGCTTCCACCACCGCCTCACCCGCCTCCCGCAGGCTCATAGCGCTGGTGTCAACCCCGAACATCTCGGCCAGGGTGGCGAAGCGCTCCGGCGCTCCGATCAGATTGTAGGCCATCACATAGGGCAGCAGGACCGCATTGGCCAGACCATGGGGAATCTGATGCATCCCGCCCAAGGGATAGGCCATGGCGTGGACCAGACCAACTCCGGCGGTGGCTAGGGCCTTGCCGGCCAGCAGACTGCCCATCATCATGGCGGAGCGGGCCTCCAGATTATCCCCATTGGCATAGGCCTTGCCCAAATTGGCAGCGATCAGGTCGATCGCTTCAAGGGCGTACATGTCGGAGATCGGATGGGCCTGGGTGGAGACATAGGCCTCCAGCGCGTGGGTCAGGGCATCGATTCCGGTGGCGGCGGTGATATGAGAGGGGACGCTCAGGGTCAGAGCCGGATCGAGCACGGCAGCGTCGGGATAAAGGGGGTCTCCATTCATGCCCGCCTTGGAACTGGTTTTCTCATTGATAAAAACGGCTGTAAAGGTAACTTCAGCCCCGGTACCCGCGGTGGTGGGCACCATGATTTTGGGCACCCCCGGCTTGCCGATCTTGCCCAGACCGATATAGTCGACGGCCTTGCCGCCGTTGGTCAGCAGAATTGCCACCGCTTTGGCCACATCCATGGCCGATCCCCCCCCAACACCAACCACACAGTCGCATTTGGCCTTCTTGGCCAGCTTAACTCCGTTATCAGCCAGCTTCAGGCCCGGCTCAGGGTCAATCTTGTCATAAACGGTATATGGCACGGAGGCGGCTTCCAGGGGGGCGGTTATCCGGGGCAGCAAACCGGCCGCCACCACCCCCGGATCCACCACCAGAAAAACCGTGGTGCCGCCAAGGCCACGCACCTGGGCGGCCAGATCGTTGATGCTGTCCACCCCAAAGTGGATCCGGGTGGGTTGGGTCACGGTAAAGGTTTTTCCTTGCATGGCAATGTCCTTTTTCATTTAAAAAAGCCGGGATGGCTGTTAGTGTACGCGGAACAAAAAACTCTACCGCAGCTTAAAACGGAATTCACGCAAAATATGCAGATCAGGATCAGCAGATCGGAAAAAAAGAGGCAAGCCACCCGGGTGGAAGAGCTGGCCCAGGAGCTGGCAGGTCTCTCACCCGGCGAAATCAGCAACCTGCCCGCCGACGACTTTCTCAAAAAAGAGATCCTGGCTGCCCGCAACATGAAGGGCGGGGCCCGAAAACGCCAAACCAAATATATCGCCGGGGAACTGCGCCGCCGGGACACCACCGATTTGATCTCGCATTTGGCGGCCCGCAAGGGCTCACACCTTCAGGAGCAAGCTGATTTCCACGAACTGGAAATTCTGCGCCAGGCCATCATAACCGACGTCATCGCCTGCCAGGAGGAAGCCCGCAGCCTGGATATCCCCCTGCCCCAGGAGTGGGAGAGCCCGGCCCTGGAAAAGAGTATGGAGCTGCTGCCCGAGTTGGACGCCGCGGCGGTCCGTAACGCCGCCCACCGCTACGCCCGCAACCGCAAGATCGCCCACAGCCGCGAAATCTTCCGACTGCTCAAAACCGCCCAGACCCGGCAACGCTACCAGGAAATCCAAGCCAAAGCGCCAAAACCGGATGCAGAAGAGAGCTGAGCGGTCGACAAATCAAGCGAAACAAACCGGCAAATCAACCACCATCGAGGTATAGCGGCCATGCTCACTCTTTACCCGCATGAAGCCGTGGAAATTTTTTATCAGACCGTGGCTGATACTTAAACCCAACCCGGTTCCCTCCCCCGGCTTTTTGGTGGAGAAAAAGGGGGCGAAAATGGAATCGATCAGCTCCGGAGGAATACCGGTCCCCTGGTCGGTGAAGGTAAGCCGGACAAATTCCTGGCCCTCCAGGCCCACAACTTCCCCGGTGATCTCCAGGGTTTTGCCGCTGTCCTTGCCGGAATAACGCTGGTTAAGAGCATAGCGGGCATTACTGAGCAGGTTGAGAAAAACCTGTTGCAACTGACGATGGTTAGCCTTAACCAACGGTAGATCAGCGGGGACCCTGACAGTCAGGGTGATCCCGTCATTAAGCAGCTGATGCTCAATCAGGGCAACGGCATCGGCCACCACCATCTGCAGATTGACCATCTCGCTCTTGTCATCCTGCTGCCGGGCAAAGAAAAGCAGATTACGGACAATCTCGGCAATTCTTTCGCCTTCGGCGATGATCCGGGTCAGAATGTCCTGATCCTGATCACTGCGCCCGCCCTGGTCCCAAAGGATCTGGGCGTAGTTAATAATGCCATTGATCGGATTGTTGATCTCATGGGCCACCCCGGCGGCCAACTCGCCGATGGAGGCCAGTTGGCCAGCCCGCATGGTTTCAGCGTGACAGGCCTTCTCCTCGGTGATATCCCGCAGCAAAATCAGCGCTTTGGTCTGGCCGTCCACATCCTTGAAGGGCGCGTAAAACTGCTCATAATAACGGTCATCCGACATCAGAATTTCGGTGCGCTGAATTTCATTGGTTTCAATCGCCTCATGCATCCGGCAATTTTCGCAGGGCTCATCCAGCTGACGATAAACCTCATAGCATTTCCTGCCGATCTGATCTCCGAATTGCTGACGCAAAATATCATTTTGATATTCAATCAGAAAATTGCGATTCAGAATGTGCATCCCCCGGCCCAGGGCCAAGAGCATGCAACGGAACTTGTCCCGTTCGGCCCGAATCACCTCCTCATTCTGCTTACGTTCGGTGATATCCTCAAAACTCTCAATCCCGCCGATCACTTCACCGGCCGTGTTGCGCAACAGATCGACATTCTTGGAGACCATTAAGGTGCGGCCGTCCTTGTTCCGAATCAGACACTCCCGGCCCATGACCGGTTTTTTTATCCCGGGAGAGAAGAGGGCGCAGCCATTAGTGCAAGGCTGAAGGGCAAAAACCTCGCAACGCTGCCCCAGAACCTCCTCCCGCTTATAACCGGTAATCTCTTCGGCCTTGTCATTCCAACTGGTAATTTTTTGCAGAAGATCAACGGTAAAGATCGCGCTGGGAATCACCCGGTAGACCAGCTCGGCCTGTTTTTTGGCCTCCAGCAGTTGATCCTCGACCCTGCGGCGATCCTCGATCTCTTTCAGCAGGGCCGCGTTAATCGCTTCCAGATCGGCGGTCCGCTCCGCCACCCGCCTCTCCAGATCCACATTACCCTGTTGCAGGAGTTCCAACGCCCGCTTGGGTTCAGTGATATCCCGCAGTATCTCCATAATGCCCAAAAAAGTGCCATCTTCAGCCTGCAAGGGGGACGAGGTGAGTTCATAGACCTTTATCGAACCGTCGGCGGCCAGGCGCTGATGCTCGGCAATTATCGGCTGTCCGGTTCGCAAAACCTCGGCGAGCGGACAATCGCCACCGCCGACAACACAGCGCTCACTAAGACCGAAGGACAAGCGATAGCAGTGGGGATGGGCCGAACAGGCGCGATCATCCCGGGGTTGATCGGAGAGGAGAAGAGCAGCCCGGTTGCACAGCTGGATCCGGAAATCGGAATCAACTACCACAATGGAATCCGTAACCCCGTTGATAACCGCCTTTAAAAAACTATTCTCCCGAACCACCTGCCGTTCATCCCCGGCGGACGTTTTGCCCGCCCCTCTTGCGGCTGAACCCCTTGTCGCTTTCATCTGAATCACCCCTGACGGATAGCGGTCGCTGCCACGCAGCTTTCGGCAAATATCCTGAAGCATACACCAAAAAAACGAAAAAACATCCAGCTGAATAAAAAAAAGCCCCCGCAAACGATGCAATCGTTTACGGGGGCTTAGCTGAAAAAGATTCGGCGGCGACCTACTCTC
>OMKS01002309.1_pt1 | contig 16001 bp, 10 predicted proteins | sample 1674721 | NCBI WGS metagenome assembly OMKS01 (sample SAMN06264996, study PRJEB25208) | sediment metagenome | isolation source: hot spring sediment | place: USA: California | collected 2014-09-02
TATATAGATCTTTCGATTTTGGGCAGGCTTCGGGCGGTAGAGGGGGATTTGGGGTCTCTCAAATTAGCGAAGTACTGAGGCGGGAGAACTCGATGCCCTGCGTATGCCTGATCCGGTGGTCGAGGTCGCCCTGAGCGATCCGGTCGATGTCCTCGACGACCTCGGAGATTGGCCGGGAGACGTGGCAGATGCCCACAAAAACGAGCAAGCCGCTGAGGAGCACCGCAAGGAGGGCGATCATGATGTGCGAGAATAAGAGGGACGTAAGTTTCCGGTCGAGGGATGCGGTGGTATAGGTGAGCTCGATCACCATGGACAGATCAGATGCATAGGCCGGGTCCCGCAGGTCCAAAAAGAGGTAATGGGTCTCGGTGCGGTTCACCGGATCGGCGTACACCGCCCCCTGCCGCCCCTCGATCACCGAGGATATCCGCTCTTTCTCGAGTTTGTCTCCCACATAACTCTTATTCCCGACAATCTGCCCGAAAATATCATATATGCGTATGCTCAAGAGGTCCTGATTGAGCGTTTTGAGATTGTCGGTAGTCTGGACATAGGAAAGGCCGAGTTTCCTGGCTTCGAGCAGTTCGGGGACAAGACCGAGCTCCAGGAGGTAGCGGTGATCGGGTGTCGGCATATAGGCGTACTTTCTGACCGCCCCGGACGTCCGCTCCCGGACCACGCGGTCTGCCGAGAAGGAATTGCCTTCACGGATCGCGGTAATGTATGCAAAGAAATCCGGGATGCCGCTGAAGTCGACCCCGATCTCGTGCTCGACCGTGCTGTACCTGATGACCCCGTTCTGATCGATGATGTAGAGGTCCATCGTGCCGCCGAGGTCCTCTTTGAGGCGTTCGAGGTCCATCTGTGCGGGGTCATTGCCCGCCTCTTCGTACGCCTTTAGAAAATCCTCGAACCCGGTCTGCATGCGGGCGTTGAGAGTGTCGTCATACATCTCCAGACCAGCGTCGACGAGGATCATCCATTCGGTGATGCTCTTTTCCGCCTGCTCCTGTAACAGATCGTTTTTCTCGACGATCTCGTTTCTTGCCTCAAAATACGAGTACGAGGATAAAATAGCGATGACAAAAACAATGATCAGGATGACATAGATCATCAGGTGCGCGTTGAACGAACGCCCCTTCCCAATTTCACGTGAAAATTGCTTCATCTCCTCTTATTATCTAGATGCATGCCCCCTGTGCAGACCGGGCAGGCAGAGCGAAATGCACTGCATAGAGATTCACCCTCTACATCATATTCTTTTTCTTTTTTACACCGCATTCCAAGCCCCTGAAATTAATATAGAGAATTAAATAGACCGATTTCAAATCAATCTGCTTTTCGAAGCGAGATTTCAGTGCCGGGCCCCGGGCATGAGAGGGCAGAGCGCCACCAGGGCCTTCTTCTGATGGTGTGGCGGCCTCCAGGAAAAGGGCCCGCCCGGGCGGGGGCGCCGATCTCAAAAATGGGTGGGGTCTCCAGACCCGGGATCTCCATGCGCGAGGGTATGCTCAGTCCATGCCGACCGTGATGTAACCGGAGCGCGCCTCGTAATAGGGGTCCCCCTCCCGGTTGATCGTGAGCCCAACGTCATAGGTGCCGTTTGCGGTGTAGATGTGGACCGGGTGCTGCTCCTCAGAGATGTTCCCGTCGCCGAACTCCCAGAGCCATGAGGTGATGTTCCTCACCGTGCTCGTATCGGTGAACTGCACGGTAAGCGGCGCCTCGCCCGCGGTTACATTTGCGGTGAAATCGGCGTACTCTTCTGACTCATTGACGGTGATGTACCCGGGCTTTTCCTCCCGGAACGTGGCATTCCAGACATCGGTCACCATGAGCGAGACATTGTACCAGCCCGGCGCCATATAGACCCACACCGGGTTTTGCTCATCCGAGGTGCCGCCGTCGCCGAAATCCCAGGACCATGCGGTGACATTCTCGATCGTGCCGGTGTCGGTGAACTGCACGGTAAGCGGCGCCGGCCCCTCTGTGACATTGGCGATAAAGTCGGCCTCTTTCACGGTCTCGTCGCGGGTGGTGATGAAGCCCTCTCTGGTCTGGGTCCAGGTGAGATTCCGGGTGTCGGTCAGGGTGAGGGTGACGGTGAAGGAGCCAAGATCGTGGAAGGTGTAGAGCGGGTGCTGCCGCGTCGACATGAACCCGTCGCCGAACTCCCAGAACCACGAGGTGACATTTTCAACCGTGCTGGTGTCGGTGAACTGCACGGTGAGCGGGGCGGTGCCATCGGTCACGTCGGCGGTGAAGTTGACCGCCCCGTTCACGGCCTGTCCCACCGCAAAGGTCGCCGGAACGACGTCCAGGATAGAGGGCAACCCACCGGTGCGATCCTCAACAACTCCTTCTTTAACCACAACGTCGGTCGATCCTGCAGCATCGCCACGCAGGGTGAGGGTCATGAGCGTGATATTCTCGGTTCCGGCGCCGCCGGCGAGGTCCACCGCCGTGCACCAGACCTCATCTGCCGGCAGGGTGCCGTTGCCCTTCAGCCCGGCCCATGCAGGGAAGGTCACGGCGACGATCTCTCCGACCGATCCGTCGGTCAGACCGACCGAGATATTGTACCCGGCTATGCCGGCCGGTATATGATCCAGGACCAGATCGTAATCGGCTGTTCCGCCCGGACCGACCTCAGCCATGGCAGGCAGGATGGTGATGGTGATGTTCTCTGCATCCGCCCCGTCCCCGACCGCAGCGGCCAGGGCTCCCTGCACCATGAGGGCGCAGAGGAATAGGGTGCCGATAAAAGGCACCAGATCTTTGATTTTCATCAGATTTCACTCCATAACATCGATCAGGGCACCATCCCATACAGGACGATCACATCGTTGAACCCGATCCGGCCGTTTCTGTCATAGTCGAACGCCTCCAGCGGCTGCTTCTCCTCGACGAACTGCAGGTTCGTGTAATATACCACCACGTCGTTGAACCCGATCCGGCCGTTACCGTCGACGTCCTCGTACAGCCCGTCGCCGTCCGGGTCGGTGGGGGCGGGATAGGCGGTGCCGTCGGGCTTCGGGAAGGGAAGGACCGCCGCAGCCCCGACCGTCAGGGTCGCCGGCACGGTGGCCAGTTTGTAGATGCCGCCCTCCCTATCCTCGATGGTTGCGTTGTCCAGGATCGAGAGCGTCGTCGTCCCTTCGGTTTCGCCCCGCACCGTGACGGTGCAGAGCGTGATGTTCCCGGTCCCGGCATTCCCTTCGAGATCCACCGCCCGGATCCAGACCGAGTCTGCGGGAAGGGTGCCGTTGCTCTTCAGCCCGGCCCATGCAGGGAATGAAACGGCGGTGATCTCACCGATCGCCGGGTCGTCGAGGGATAGGGTGATCGTGTAGCCAGATATGCCCGCCGCCGCCCTGTCCATGAGAATGGCGAACGCGGTTTCCGTGCCGGGTGCAAGGGTTACCCCTGCGGGGACGAAGGTCAGGTTCGCATCGACCACATCGCCAGACCGCACCGAGATGTATCCCTCGCGGGTGAGCGTGTCGCTCTTGCCGTCGCCGGTGACCGTCAGGGAGACGGTGTAGATGCCTGCCTGAAGGTAGGTATGCTCGGGGTGCTGTTCATTCGAGATGCTGCCGTCGCCGAAGACCCATCTCCACGCCGTAACAGGCCCGGTCGAGCGATCGGTGAACTGGACGGTCAGCGGGGCCTGGCCCGAGGTGACGTCGGCCGTGAAGTCTGCGGTGACGTTCTCGACCTGGGCAGCAGAGACGTTGATGTAGTCGGTCATCACAAGGGTGTCGCTGTTGCCCTGCCCGTCGGAGACCATGAGGCTGACGGTATAGAGCCCCTCGGCCGCGTAGATGTGTTCGGGATACTGTTCACCCGAGGCAGCGCCGTCGCCGAAGTCCCATCCCCACGCCGTAATCGTTCCCGTGGAAAGATCGGTGAACCTGACGCTCAACGGCGCAGGGCCGGAGAGCGGCGAGGCTGAGAAGTTCGCCGAGAGTGCAGGCTGCACCGCCACCGCCATGGCATCGGCCCGTCCATAGCCGAAGACAGGGTCCCATCCGGCCTCGCCGAGGTCGACGGACCCGGCGTAGAGCGCCTCCTTGATCGTATCGGACGATTGCCCGGGGTCAAGCCCCCAGACCAGGGCGGTCACGCCGGCTACAGTCGGGGCTGCGGCGCTGGTACCGTAAAAGGTGCTCGGAAACCCACCCGCACCGGTGACGCGCACCCCGTCGATGCCGCAGATGTCGGGCTTGTCCCTCACCTCAGGCGCAGGGTTGGAGATGGTCACCCTGCCGCGCGAGGAAAACGGCTCGATCGTGTCGTTGCCCGGATCAGAGGCACTGATCGCCCCGACACACACCACACCTGGAACCGCGGGGTGGCCGAAGATCGTGTCCTCGTCCGAGGCGACCGGGTCGTTGAATTTCCCGCCGCTGAAGATGAAGATCTCAAGGTTCCGCGGCGCGGCGCCGTTGACGGCCGCAACCGCCAGGTACACCTGGGAAACCGAAGAACCACTGTATGACCCCTGTATGATCTCCATCGGCTGGTCGTCGCCGTCCTGCACCTTCGAGCTGTTCATGATCGGATAATACCCTCCTTCGTTCTGCCCGACCAGATAGAGATCGTAATCATTGGACGACTTTCCCCAGACGTCGTCCCACTGGAGGACGATCATGAAGGAGTTTGACTGCCCCCCTGATGCCGGATTGATCTGGGTGAGCAGGAGATTTCGCCCGGCGGCAAAGGAGTGCCAGTTGTTGCCGTCGTTCTGGAACGCCCCCTGGTAGTGGATGCCGCCGGCATCGTTGCCTCCCGCCGAGACATAGATCAGGTCCCTCTTCTCCAGCAGATTCCGTACATGCGAGGCGACATACCCGTCCTCAAAGAATGGCTCGGTCAGCCAGCCGATATCGTCGCAGATCACCTGGCAGCCCGCATCGGCGAGGGCGGTGATCCCGGTCGTGAAGGTGACGGCGTTGGGATAGGCGGTGTGGAAGTAGAGTTCGGCCTCAGGGGCCAGATCGTGGACGATCTCGAGCATCGCCGTGCCTTCGTCGTCCCCGTTATAGTCGGCAAGGATATGTACTTCGGCGGGCAGGTCGCCCTTTGCGGCGGCCTCCTGCCACTGGTCGGCACTGTCCGAGAGGATCCCCACCTTCATCCCGGCACCCGCGTAGCCTGTTTTTTCACGCAACTGTTTGGTCTTGAGAATGGCGTCGGCCTCGCACTCGACCGACCCGACACGCGGCGCGGCGATGCTATAGACGACCGGCGGGCAGACGATCTCCACCGATCCGACCTCGGGCTGCGCCGCAAGATCGGCGAGACAGTCCGCTTCCACCCATGCGACCGCCAGGTGCGCCTCCTCGTCGCGGTCGGTCACTTCGGCGACATAGGGGTCGATCACTGCGGTCGGCGCCGGCGGCACGACCTGCACATAGACGTACACCCGCGTCTTCCCGCTCAGATCGGTCATGACCGACGACGCCGGTATGCTGCGGCTGTACACCGCGTCCGCCAGATCCCCGATCTCGATCCCCTCGGGGCCTGAGACATACTCTCCCCTCATGAGCAGGACCAGATCGGTCGATACCTTCTCTTCATAGCCGGCAAGCGCCCCTTTGAACGCTGACGGTCCAGACCCCATGATCTCTGCGGCCGATACGTCGCCAGCGCTGTCCGCGCCTGCGTACCCCGCTGCAGAGACGCCGGCCGCACAACCGACTGCGGTGAAAAGAATCACCATGAGGACGAGCGCCGCTCTCCTCATACCCCCCATCAGACATATCTGTAGCATAAAAATTTCTCCGTTATCAGGGAGCGCCCTGATCCCCGATGCCGACCAGCACGATTATGCACATCACAGAGCGAATACAGAACAAAGATTAAATGAACCATAATAATACATCCTGCGTGTTATTTGCTCCCTGATTCATGGCATGTACACCAAAAATATTTAATAATTTCTTCAAATATGTCATACGCCATAATATTAATTTTACGCCATGCCCCCATTATCCCGGCACTGCCCCAATATTTTTCACCACGGCCCGATCACAGAGATCACAGGAGTATTCAGACATCAAGGGCAGCAGCGAGGGAAACATCACGGCACCTCACCGTACAGCACGATCACGTCGTTGAACCCTATCCTCCCGTTTTCGTCGTAGTCGAACGCTTCCAGCGGCTCGTTCTCCTCGACGAAGCGGAGGTTCGCGTAATACACCACCACATCGTTGAACCCGATCACGCCGTCCCCGTCGACGTCCTCGTAGAGGCCGTCGCCGTCGGGATCGGTTGGCATCTCTTCATAGCCGGGGAAGGGCACGAGCATTACCGGCGGTTCCTGCACCCAGATATAGAGGCCGTAGATGCCGGTGTCATGGCCATTGTCGTCCCCGGCGAGGAGTGTGTACATCCCCGCGGTGTCGAGCACCTCATCCATCTCGGTCGACGTATAACCCTGCGTCCGGTTGATCTCCACACCGTCAGGCCCGAAGAGGATCAGCATCGGATCCAGGGACGATGCTCTTGTGCCCATCCTGGCAAAACATCTCATGCCGGCGGCCGCAAAGAAACAGTAGGTGTCCATACCGCCGGGAACCGTGATCGTCGCCGTCGTGTTCTCACCGCTCTGGAGAAGCGTGGCATTCACGGGATTGGTCGTCACCTGGGCAAAGATGCCGAACGTCCCGGTGTCATAACCATTGTCGTCCCCGGCAAGGACCGTGTACGTCCCTCCGACGCCGAGACCCTCAAAGAGTTCAGTTGAAATATAGCCCCATGTCCGGTTGATCTCCCCACCATCAGGCCCGAAGAGGATCAGCATCGGATCCAGAGGCGAATTTTTTGCGCCCATCCTGATATATGCCGCATCTCCGGCGCCTACGGTGAAGGTAAAGGTCTGCATCCCTCCGGTCGTCGAGATTGTACCGACCAGGCTCTTTCCGACAATTTCGACGGTGTTTCCCGGGTTGTTCGTACGCTGAAGGAAAAGACCGTACGGCCCGGTGTCATGGTCGTTGTCGTCCCCGACAAGAATCGTGTATGTCCCGTCGGCCCCGAGGAGTTCATGGAGTTCGACCGACGTGTAGCCCTGTGTCCGGTTGATCTCCCCGCCGTCAGGCCCTATGAGGATCAGCATCGGATCCAGAGACGAGGTTTTTGTGCCCATCCTGAGATACACCGAATCGTTCGCCTCCGCACGGAAGGAATAGGTACCCATATACCCTGTCGATATGATCTCGCCGCTCACGTTTTCCCCGAACCCGATCGGTATCGCAATCGCCCGTGGTTCAAAGAGTTCCACAACCTCAGATCCCGCCGCAGTCCCGGAAATCCCGATGATGACGACGAGGAGCGCGACGGCGCACGCTGATCTGCTACGCTTGCTCAGATATTCGCCTCTCATGATACACTCCCTCCAGACAGGAATGCCTCACTGAATGGTGATGTCTCTGTTGCGGCCGATCTCTTCTGCCCTTTGTCTGAGGATTCGGTTCGATGCGGTCAAATCGGATGTAATGGAAATAGCGCGGTGTTGGTCGGCACCTCTCCAGGAGTTCGACAGAATCGCATTCATTAGTATAAATATATATTCGGCGACGAGTCGCCTGCCAGATGTTACACGAACACAGAGGAGAGTATCGTGAAAATTAACAATTTCCGAGAGACATAAGAGAAGAGATCACCGGAACCTCGGTGCAGAAAAAAAAGAAAATTTACAGGAACCGAGGCCGCACCGAAAGGTGCTTTGCGGTGTACATCGGGCGGAAGGGCTTGCCCGCGCACTCCTCCTTCACGGCGGCGACGAGTGCGTCGAAGGTCATCTCTTCCTTGTGCGGCTTTTTTGGATCAGAGAGGCTGCGGACGGTGACCGTCAGCTTCCCCTCGTCCATCTCGCGGTCGCCGATGACGGCCACGTAGGGCACCCACTCGGTTCCGGCCTCGCGGATCTTCTTGTTCACCGACTCGTCGCGGTCGTCCACGTCGGCCCTGACGCCGGCGGCGTTCATCCGGGCGCAGAGGTCGATCGCATAGGGAGCGTGGCGCTCTGAGACCGGGACAAACCGCACCTGCGTCGGCGAGAGCCAGGTCGGGAGGCGGGGCACCGACTGGTAGGCGGTGTTCTCCAGCATGGCGCAGATCACCCGCTCGATCGAGCCGGTGGGGGAGCAGTGGAGGATCGGCGGGTGAACCTCCTCGCCGTCCATATGATACGAGATATCGAACCGGAGGGAACTCTCCACGTCGATCTGGACGGTCGGGTTCTCGATCGGCCGGCCCTGTCCGTCGATGGCGGCAAGGTCCACCTTCGCGATCCAGTAGTGGACGCGATCCGAGAGGATCTCGATGAGCATGGGCACGCCCGACTCCCTGACGATCGCCTTCACCCAGTCCTCGTACTGCTCCCAGAAGTCCTGGGTGCAGCGGAACGCCCCGACGAGGGGCGTGCCGAGATCGACGCCGCTCTGCCAGCCCATCCTGAGCTGCTCCTCGAAGCAACGGAGGGCGTTGTCCATATCCTTGCAGAGGGTGTGCATATCAGGCATCGTAAAGGCGCGGAGACGCTTGAGCCCGATTACCTCGCCAGACTGCTCGTGCCTGAACGAGTAGGTCGAGAGCTCGTACATCTTCATCGGCAGGGTGTTGGGCGAGATGTGCATGTCCCGCATGAAGGAGAACATGCCGAAGCACGCCGCAAACCGCAGCATCATGTTCCGGTTCCCGCTCTTGAAGCGGTACTGCCGCTCCCCGAACTTGGCGGCATGCTCGGAGATCGCCGGGTCGTCGAGGTCGTACATCACCGGAGTCTCGACCGGCATGCCGCCGTAGTCGAGGACGAGCCCGAGGACATAGTCCCCGAGCAGGTCGCGCACGAGCCTGCCCCTGGGCATCCAGCGGAGGTGGCCGATGTCGGAGGCGGGCTCGTAGTCGACGAACTCCTTGGAGCGCATCAGGTCCACGTGGATCGGTTCGCCGCCGGTCGAACCTGGCAGGCCGAGCTCCTTCTTGATGAGCGAGCCGAAGGGCGAGTCGTCGGCGCACGCCTCGGCTTCTTTCCGTTCGCCCTCGGGGGTGAGGACAAAGAAGGTGTGAGTAACGGTCTTCTTCGCGGGCTTCGCCGCCTCTTCTTCGCCGCCCGGCACGATCGTGCGGGAGAGCTCGGAGAGGGGATGGCCCTTGCACGAGAGGGTGAAGGCCTTGTACCAGCCGAACGGGGCCCGCCTGACGGTCAGCCCTCCAGCCGCGTTGAGCCCTTCCTCGATGCCCTTGAGCGCCTTTTTGGCGGCCTCGGGTGCGGCGAGGTCGGAACTGAGGTGGGCGTACGGGTAGACGAGCACCCGGTCGGTCTTCAGTTCGCCGGCGGTCTTGAGGACCTCGGCCACAGTCCGGTCCACGACATCGTCGATATCTTCTTCGTCGGCCGATTCAACGGCGCAGAAAGCGACGAGCGCTTCGTCGAGCTCGTCCTGGAGGACGGCGCCCTCCTCGGCGACCGGCGTCTTCTTCTGTGCCTGATAGTCGATATGATCTGAATGAATTAAGAGAAGCCGCATTGAAAACCCCTTTACCTGATCAAATATCCCTTATAAAATTCTCTGTTCCTCTATATATGCCTTCAAATCTCGCGTGGATTCTCGTGGTAACGCGAGAGGGTCGCCTGGCGCTGATCCATATATTTCGCGTCTTTCTTGAGATTATACGGATGATCGGCGCGCTCGGTCGTATAGAAGACCAGCTGACCGATCGGCATCCCGGCATACATGCGCACAGGGCGCTGGTTCACGTTGCACATCTCGAGCGTGATGGATCCGCGGAACCCCGCGTCGATCCAGCCGCCGGTCTGGTGGAGTTCGATCCCGAGGCGGGCGATGGAACTCTTCCCCTCGATGCTCGCCACGATATTGTCGGGGAGTGTGACCGCTTCGAAAGTCTCGGCGAGCATAAAGGCACCGGGCGCCATGACGATCGAGTCGGTGCGGGTCTCCTGCACGCGGGAGGCGACGCTCGCCCGGTCGTACGGGTCGATCACATCGTCGCAGGGTTCGTACCAGACAAAATGGTCCCCGAGCCTGATATCCAGCGAGTTGGGCTGGATAAGCCCCGGCTCGAAGGGGTCGATGCCGATCTGCCCCCTCCTGATCCGGTCCTCGATCTGCCAGTCGACAAGAATCATCGGGTTAACATTCTCCCTGCAGGGAGTTAGTTATTGTCCTTCTTCGCCGTCCGGGTGATCGAGATGCCACTCGGCCCGCCGCAACAGGCCGTGGAGCGTGGAGACCTCCCGCGTGGTCAGGGCCGTGCGCCCGAAGATCCGGCGCATCATCAGGAGGGTGTTGGCGCGCTTGTAGTCGGGGTGCTCGATCCGTTCAAGGAACTGGCCGAAGTGCTGGATCAGGCTCTCGCGCTCGGTTTTCCCCGCAAGGCGATAGGTGCCGCGCGGCAGGTGGGCGAGCTCGTGGCAGACGACGGCCACGGCGTGCGAGAGGTTCATGATCGGGTAGATCTCCGAGGTCGGTATGGTGCAGATCAGGTCGGCGCGGGAGACCTCCTCATTGTTGAGCCCCCAGTTCTCCCGCCCGAAGAGGATGCTCACGGAACCCTCGGCCTCCTCAAGGATCGTCCTGATCTCGGCCGGCGTAAAATAGGGCATCCGCATCGAGGTGCAGACCGACTTGGAGAGTTCGCCGGTCGTCGCCACGACCAGATCGCTCTCCGCATAGACCTCTTCGAGGCTCATTCTGGCGGCGCCTTCCAGGACGTCGCGGGCATGCGAGGCGCGGGCCAGGGCATCGTCGCCAAGGGCGCAGGGGTTCACCAGGACGAGGCGGGTGAACCCGAAGTTCTTCATCGCCCGCGCCACGAAGCCCACGTTCCCCTCATAGAGGGGTTCGACAAGGACAATGGAAATCTCGGGCATGGACCGTTTACTGGACCGCTTTCACCGTCGCCTTCAGGGTCTCGACGCCTTTTTCGTAGACGGCATTGCCGACGACGATCGTATCGGCGTACCGCCCCATCTCTGCGGCGCGCTCGGCCGAATCGATCCCGCCGCCGTAATAGAGGCTCGCACCGGTGATCGCTTCAGAGGCGGCCCGCACCACCGCCGGGTCCCCGTAGGTCCCCGAATACTCGATATAGACGATCGGAAAGTGGAAGTAGTGCTCGGCGCACCTGGCATAGGCCGCAACCTCCTCGGGCTTCAGGTCGCAGACCGCCCGCGTCACCCGGCCCACGGCCGAAGCAGGGTTCAGGACAACGTAAGCCTCGGGGACGACCTGCTCCCAGGGAATATCAGGGCAGGCAAGGGCCCACTGCTGGTGCTTGCCGACCACCCAGCGTGCGTCCGGTGTATTGAGCACGCTCGGGACGAAGAGCAGATCGACGCCGTCGAAGACGGCGCCTTCCGGGTCGGCGGGCTCGACGACGAGCGGGATACCATAGTTTTCGACCTGTTCGAGCAGGTCGGCGAGGTTCTCGCGCGTGACGTTCAGCGTGCCTGAGAGGAGGATCGCATCGGTTCCGCTGGTGGCGACGGCCTCGACCGCCGCGGCGTCGAGGTGCTTGTCGGGGTCAAGTTTCGTCACATGCGCCCAATTTTTCCATTTGAGGTGCGTGCCAGTCATGTGCGTACTCTTTCTTTTTTGTCTTCCGCCGATATAGATGCAATGCAGGCGCGGATCTTTGCCGCCGGGATGCCCGATGCCGCCGAAGCCCGTTCAGGGTCGGCGGCGGCGAGGCTTGCGGCGTCGACGATGCCGGCCCGGTAGAGTTTCTCAAGCGTCGGTTCTCCGATGCCCGGCAAGGCGAGGAGTTCTTCCCGCCCCTTTTCAAGGCGCTTCTGGGTGATCTTCGGCGGGGTGTCGAGGCCGGCGCTGCTGCAGGCGGCCTCTGCATGTTTGCAGACGGTCTCCACCCGCACGCCGCTCTTCGCGCTGATATAGGCCGGGTGAAGCGCGGCGAAATCTTCGGGGCCGGCGATCCCGGCCTCGAGGTACTTCTTGACGCTCACCGCCGGAAGACCGGCCTCGCGCAGCCGCCGTTCGCTCCGGATCGCCTGCGCCTTTGCCCTGAGGCCCTGCGTCTCCTCATCCGAGAGACCGACCTCCTTCAGGACGTCCACACGGGCAGATCCGAGGGCCGCTATGTCGTCGATCCCTGCTGCGGCCAGTTTCTGTGCGATCTTCGCATGGCTCCGGCCGCGGCGCGGCGGGACTTCGGCGCGGATGAACTTCTTCAGTTCAGACCGGCGCCTCAGGAGATCGAGGACGTCGTTTGCCTCCTGCACGAGTCTCTCCGCCTCTTCTGACCCGATCGAGAGGCGGGCGGCAAGGTCTGCCGCCGATGCATGGACGATGTCGGGGACCGTGTAAATGTGGCTCGCATGCAGGCGTTGGAGGAGGGCATCGGTCATATAGGGGATCAGCCTGAGCGTCGCGGCATTTGATTCGATATGCGAGCAGAGGGGACAGCCGATGTCCCATGGCCGCGCCCCCTTCCTGATCAGCCTGATATGGTTGAGGCGGTGCTTCTCGCAGACCTGATCCAGGCGGATCGCCTTGCCCCACTGCACCCCGGGCAGGCTGATATTGAAGGTGCATTCAGGATACCCGGAACAGCCGATGAACTGGGAGGCGCCGTGGACCTGTCTGATCTGGAGGTTTTTCCCGCAGACCGGGCAGGGGCCGACCGTCCGCTCCTCGACGGTCCGGTCCATGATCTCCGCACCGATCTGCTCTTCATGCGCTTCGAGATCGTCGAAGACCGAGTGGAGCATGGCGCGCGACTCGCCGACGACATCGTCGCGCGTCCGGGTGCTCTCCTTGATCTGCTGCATGGACGCCTCAAGGGTGCGGGTCATGTCCGGCCTGGTGATCGTGTCGGCGTGTTTTTCAAGGGACTCGACGACCGACCGCCCCACGAGCGTCGGCCGAAGGGGGTTGCCCTGGACATACCGCCGCGAAACGAGTTTTCCGATCACCTCGTGGCGGGTGCTCTTTGTGCCCAGGCCCAGCTCTTCCATCGTCTGGATCAGCCGGCTCTGGGTGTAGCGGGGTGGAGGCTGGGTCTCTTTCTCCTCGAGGTTCACACCCAGGATCGGGAGACGTTCGCCGACGGTGCAGGCCGGGATCAGCCGTTCGGCCGCCTCGCTGTACGGGTAGACACGCCGCCACCCCTCCTCTTTGAGCTGCCCGCCGGTGACCGTGTAGGGCTCGCCCCCGGCGTCGAAGTTCACCTTCATGGTGAGCCACCTCGCGTCCGGCGAGAGGGTGGCAAGGAACCGCCGCACCACGAGTTCGTAGAGTTTCCAGCGCTCTTCGCCGAGGTGTGCAGGCGTCGCCGCCCCGGTCGGGTGGATGGGCGGGTGGTCGGTGCTCGATTTCTTGCCGCGGGTGGGTTCTGGACGCCTGTGCCGCTCCACCCATGCGACATCTCCCGAGAACGCGGTGGTCTTCAGCACGCCGAGCACCTCGTCGAGGTTGAGGCTTGCCGGGTAGACGGTGTTGTCGGTCCTCGGGTACGAGATGAAACCGTTCATGTAGAGGTCTTCTGCGACCCGCATCGCATTTGCCGCGGAAAAGCCGAGTCGCCCTGCGGCGACGAGAAGACCGGTGGTGTCGAAGGGGGCGGGGGCGCGGTCGTTCTTGACGCCCTCCTTTACCTCGGTGACGGTGAGCGGCTCTGTCGTCCGCTTCCTGGCGGCGAGTGCGTCGTCGTGATCGACGAACCGGCCGTGGGTGTGGCGGAGTTCAAGCGGAGCGCCGTCTTTTTTCGTGTCGAGGGTGAGCATCCAGTATTTCTGCGGGACGAAGGACTCGATCTCCTTTTCCCGGTCTGCAATCATCGCAAGGGTCGGGCTCTGCACCCGGCCCACCGAGAGGATGTTTGCGCCCCCGCGCCGTGCCGCAATCGAGATGAAGCGGGTCAGCGACGCCCCCCACATCAGATCGATGATCTGGCGCGACTCCCCGGCTGCGGCGAGGGCGAAGTCGAGTTCGGTCAGTTCGGAGAAGGCCCGTTTGATCTCCTGCGGGGTGATCGCCGAGAACCTGGCCCGCAGGATCCGCACGTCCTTGTTCACCGCCCTGACGAGTTCGTATGCCTCCTTGCCGATCAGTTCCCCCTCGGTATCGAAATCGGTGGCGATGGTGACGAGGTCGGCCTTTTTCGCGAGTTTCTGAAGAAGAGAGACGATGCGCTTTTCGGTCGGGCGCTTGACGATCCCGGCGTCGATGAGGGAGCGGGGAGGGCGCTCCTCGCTCCGCCAGTTCGTGTAGCCCTCTACGAAATCGACCTCGACGACGTGCCCCTTCAGGCCGACGAGGACGGTGTCGTCGAAGGCGTAGGTGTCGACCCCGCCCTCTTTTTTATTCGTGACGTGGTTGTTTCCCGCAAGCATGGCGGCAATCCGCCGGGCCGAGATATTCTTCTCTGCGACGATCAGATGCACGGCTCAGGCTCCCTCCTCCGGGGTGATACGGGCGGCGATCAGAGGAGTGATCTCTTTTGGATCGGCCTTGCCCCGCGTCTTCTTCATCACCTGGCCGACCAGGAAGTTGAGCGCCGCGCCCTTCCCTTCGCGGTAATCGGCGACCGCCTGCGGGTTCTCGGCGATCACCTCGTCGATGACGGCGGCGAAGGCGTCGGCGGCGCCCTTGCCGAGGTTGTGCTGCTTCACGTACGCCGAGGGTGTTACCGGCGTCTCGCCGGCGATGACGGCGTCGAGCAGCGCCCGCAGGACATCGACGGCGACCCGGTCGGTGACCTCGCCGCGGCCGACCAGGCCGACAAGGTTGGCGAAGTGGTCGAGGGGCACCGTCGTCACCGGCATGTCGCGGTAGTTGAGTTCGCCGAGCAGGGTGTCGGCCGTCCAGGTGGCGGCAAGCGCCGGATCGGCCTTTGCAGCGAGCGCCTCGTAGAACTCGGCGAGCCTGAGGTCGCCGGTGAGGGTGCGGGCGTGATTGAGGGAGAGCCCGTAGGTCGCCATGAACCGGTCGCGCCGGGCGTCAGGGAGTTCGGGGAGGGCGATCGCCTCGACCCAGTCCTTCACCCTGAGGGGCCGGAGATCGGGTTCGGGGAAGTAGCGGTAGTCGTTCTCCGTCTCCTTGGACCTGGCCGAGGTGGTGATGCCGCGGCCCTCCTGGAAGTGGCGGGTCTCGCGCTCCACGCGCAGGCCGCGCCTGATCAGGTTCTTCTGCCGCGTGATCTCGAAGGTGAGCGCCTTTTCCACCCCCTTGTACGAGGAGATGTTCTTCACCTCGACCCGCTCCGAGCCGCGGATCGAGATGTTGGCGTCCACGCGCAGACCGCCCTCGCGCTCGCCGTCATAGACGCCGAGGTACTCGAGGGTGGCGCGGAGTTTGTTGAGGAACCGGCGGGCCTCCTTCGGTGACCGAAGGTCGGGCTCGGTGACGATCTCGATGAGGGGGATGCCAGAGCGGTTGTAGTCGACCAGGGTATAGGCGACATGGCCGGCGCCGGCCTTGTGCACCAGCCTTCCCGGGTCTTCTTCGAGGTGGATGCGGGTGATCCGGATCTTCTTCTCGCCCTCGTCGCCCTCGATCTCCAGGTAGCCCCAGACGGCGAGGGGGCGGTCGTACATCGTGATCTGGTAGCCCTTCGGGAGGTCGGGATAGAAGTAGTTCTTGCGGTGGAAGATCGACCGCGGCGCCAGCTCGCACCCGAGCGCCATCCCGATCAGCAACCCGTAGTGGATCGCCTCCTCGTTGACCACCGGCAGGGCGCCGGGGAGCGCGAGGCAGACCTCGCAGGTGCGGGTGTTCGGCGGCTCGCCGAACGACAGCTCGCAGCCGCAGAACATCTTCGTCCGCGTGTTCAGCTGGACGTGGATCTCCAGGCCGATGACGGGCTCGAGCGCGGTCATGCCCGCGCCGCCGATCCGTCGAAGCCGATCGCCTGCTCCAGCGCGTGCGCCGCGTCGAGGATCCGGTTCTCGCTGAACGCCGGCCCGGCGATCTGGAAGCCGACCGGCAGGCCCTCGCTCAGCCCGTTGG